>Ga0315536_1000030_pt1 | contig 56207 bp, 46 predicted proteins | sample SalMarSW160230MG_FD_203093 | JGI IMG/M metagenome (GOLD analysis project Ga0315536, IMG submission 203093) | Salt marsh sediment microbial communities from the Plum Island Ecosystem LTER, Massachusetts, United States - Salt Marsh Sediment SW1602-30 ...
CGGCGACCGTGAGGGCACCGTCACGAAGGCCGAGCACCGTGACCAGGTAGTTCGCCTCGTCAATCGTGAATACACCCGGTACGGAAGTCCCAAAGAGAAGCAGCCCAGCAATGCCAAGAGCTACCGCAAGCCCGATACGGCTCCTCCGGCTCAAGACCGGATGGACTGTAGGATCTCGATCCACAATTGCCGCTCGATCGCAGGGTACCACGCCGAAGAAGGTAAACCGCTGTGGTACGCTCCCGACCGTGACCACGCGGTTGACCCCCGAAGAACTGCGACGGATCGCCGACGAGTTTGCCCACTCGTACTCGCCCGGGCGGGTGCGCGGGCTGCTCATCGCCGGCTCGGGCCTCACCCTCGAGGTGCCCGGATGGAAGGCCGACGAGATTGTTCCGCTGGGCGAGGTGTTGCCGTTCCCGATGCGCAGCCTCGCCGGTCACAGCCACACCCTGACCGTATGGCGGCGAGGCGGGGACAGCCTTCTGATCATGAACGGACGCTTTCACCTCTACCAGGGATACGCCCAAGAAGAGGTCGTGGCTCCGGTGCGTCTGGCCGCCCTGCTCGGTGCGGAGGTACTGATCGCGACCAACGCCACCGGCGCGCTCGACCCGCAGATCGAGGCCGGCTCGCTGGTGGTGATCTCCGACCACATCAACCTTCAGGGCTCGAACCCGCTGGCCGGCGTCTGGGGCCCGAAGTTCGGGCCGCAGTTCCCCGACATGACCCATGCCTACGACCCCGAGCTGAGAGAGATGGCCCACCGCGCGGCCGCGGCGGCCGGGTTCACCGTTCACGAGGGCGTCTACGCCGGCGTCCTCGGCCCCTCGTTCGAGACGCCGGCCGAAGTCCGCATGCTGCGGCAGCTGGGCGGAACGGTGGTCGGCATGTCTACCGTGCCGGAGGTCATTGCCGCCCGCCATATGGGGATGCGCGTCCTCGTGCTGTCCCTCGCGTCCAATCCGGCTGCCGGGATCTCGGAGCAGCCGCTGTCGCACGAGGAAGTGCTCGCCGCCGGCCACGAGGCGGCGGACCGCCTGCGGGACCTCGTCCGTCGCCTGGCCGCCGTGGTATTCCCCGAGAGATAGCGGAGGAGCGACCGAACCCATGCTGCTCGATGTCTTCCCGACCGGTGCCATTCAAGCCAACTGCGTCCTCATCGGCGACCGTGCCAGAGGCGAGCTGGCGGTCATCGACCCCGGCGACGAGGCCGAGATGATCCTCGAGCGGATCCATGCCTCCGGGCTGGTCCCGATCTTGGTGCTGCACACGCACGCCCACGTCGATCATGCCGGCGGCACCGCCGGCGTTGCCGCCGCCCTCGGGCCTTCGGTACCGATTGGCCTCCACCGGGATGAGCTCCAGCTGTACGAGAACCTTGCCGTTCAGGCCCGCATGTTCGGCCTCGAGGTCGACCTTCCGCCAACTCCCACCCTGTGGTTGGAGCACGGCCAGAGGATTCCGGTCGGCGACCTCGAGCTCGAGGTCCGCCACACCCCGGGCCACTCGCCGGGCAGCGTTTCCTTCGTCGTCCACAGTGACCCCGACCCACTGGTGATCGTCGGCGATGTCCTGTTCGCCGGTTCGATCGGCCGCACCGACCTGTGGGGGGGGTCGTTCGACGTTCTCGCACGCTCGATCCGAGAGCAGCTCTACACCTTGCCGGATGCCACGCGTGTGGTCTCCGGCCACGGCCCGATCACGACCATCGGCCACGAGAAGCACACCAATCCGTTCGTACGCGCCGACTAGCCGCGACGCCGCCAGCTGTCCTCGATCAGAGCCGAGATGCCACCGGAGCCAAGAACCACAGAGGCACGGAGGACGCAGAGGAAAACCACGGATTACACGGATTAGGAAGTCCTGAGGCGGACGTCGGGCGGGCGGAGCTCCGTCACGCGCTCACCCGGCGGAGGGCGTGGAGCGTGAAGCCGTCGTTGACCGGCGTCGGCAGGATCGTGATTCCGCCGGCCGCGGTCGGGATCGCGGGCGTACCTGGCGGTAGCACGGGCTCCAGCGGCTCGACGACCCACCCGGCCGGCACCTCCTTGAAGAGTCCTTCATTCTCCTCCGGCTCCACCGAACAGGTGGAGTAGAGAAGGACACCGCCCGGCGCCACCAGCGCCAGCGCCGCCGCGATCATGGCGGCCTGACGTACGGCAAGCTCACTGATCGCCTCCGGCTTCAGGCGCCAGCGAAGCTCCGGGTGGCGGCGAAGCGTGCCGGTTCCCGAGCACGGCGCATCGATGACGACCACGCCCCAGGCCTGCTGTACGAACGGCGGTCGCTCGGCGTCGGCCACGGCGACCAGGGCACCTCCCCCCAGGCGATCCACTGTCGCCTCGAGAAGGCGAAGGCGGCCGAGCCGCAGATCGCCTGCAGCAACCACCCGCCAGTGACGTAGCCGCAGCGCCAGCGCGGTCTTGCCGCCTGGCGCGGCACACAGATCGAGCAATGTTGCCGCCTGTGTGGTTCCACCGAGCTTTGCCGCGACATGGGCGACCAGCTGCGACGAGGGATCCTGGGCGTACGCGTCGCCACGCGCCACCGCACGTGCAAGAACCGGCGCATCTGCGGGCGCCTTCCAGGCACCTGGGCACCACGGGTGTGGCACGAGGATCACACCGTCCACCTCGGCCCGTCGCGCCGCATCCTCTCTCGCCCACCACACCCAGAGGTCGGCCGGTTCCTGGCCGACCTCCATCACTCGCGCAGCGGCCGCCTTCCCGAAGACGGAGCACCAGCGCTCGTAGAGCCACCGCGGGTGGGAAAGACGGAGATCGGGTGATGCGGACCGGCCCACGTCCTCCCATCGAGCTCCCGCCCGCCGCAGCACCGCGTTGACCATCCCGGCCGCGGAGCTCTTGCCCAGCCGACGAACGAGCCGGACCGCAGCATCGGTGGCGACCGGCGCCGGCACGCCGAGACAGGTAGCCTCAAACAAGCCCATCCGTAGGACAACACGCACCTCCGGATCGAGCCTGTCGAGTGGCCGTTGGACGACGGCGCCGAGGACCTGGTCGAGCCTGCGCAGCCACCTCAGCACGCCGAGAACACGGACTCGAACGCCCGCCTCCGGCACGCGCTCGAGCAGCCTGGAGGCGAACGCCCCACCCTCGACACGAGCCAGCAGCAGCGCGGCGCGCCGGCGGTCAGCCGAAGAGCTCACCGGCGACCACCCGCTCGCCGATCAGGAACGCGTCGGCGGGCATGCGTCGTCGCCCCTCGCGCTGCAGCTCGGTGATCCGCGCCGCGGTCCCCCGGCCGCAGCGCAGCACAATCCCTTCGGCATCCGCCCACAGGACGGTCCCCGCATGCTCCTGGCCCCGCGGTGGCTGGCGAACCTCTTCCATGCCGTGGATTTTGAGGCGGCCGCCACGGAACCTGGTGTACAGCCCCGGCCACGGCGTAAAGGCCCGTAGCCGGTTCACCAACTGGCGGGCGGACATCGACCAGTCCACCTTCGCGAAGCTGCGGCGGATCATCGGAGTGACGCTCGCGCCCGCATCGGGCTGCGGCGTGGGTTTGATGGTACCAGCCGCGAGGCCATCGAGGGTCCTGACAACCAGCTCGGCGCCGATCTCGGCGAGCCGCGCCGAGAGATCCGCAGCGGTCTCCATCGGCGCGATGTCGACCCGTTCTTGAAGGAGGATGGGTCCCGTGTCCATCCCCTCATCGAGAGCCATGGTGCTGACGCCGGTTGCGGTGTCGCCGGTGGCCAGTGCCCACTGGACCGGTGACGGCCCCCGATGGCGCGGCAGCAGACTCGGGTGCAGGTTGATGATCCCCAGCCGCGGAAGGCCGAGGATCGTGGCTGGAATCAGCCTGCCGTACGCCACCACCACACCGATGTCCGCTCCCGATCGGCGCACGACATCGGCAACCTGCTGCGTCTTCAGGCTCTTGGGCTGGACCACGTCGAGACCGAGCTTGGTCGCAAGCTCGACGATCGGCGGCGCCGTCATCACCTGATGGCGACCGACCGCCTTGTCGGGCCGCGACACCACCAGCGTGACCCTGTGCTCACCGCGTACGAGACGCCGGAGAGACGGGACGGCGAACTCGGGGGTCCCGAAGAACACGACCTTCATGGGCGAGAGTGTAGCAAGAACGCAACCACCAGGAGGGGCCTCCGCCTTGTGGGTACCTGGCGGGCCTCCATTCGCACGTGTATATTCATGGGCGAGCGATGTCAGATGAACAACGTCAGCCCGTCATCCTCGTAGCCGAGGACGAGCCCACTATTCTCTTGGCTGTCCGGGAGTTCCTGGAGTCGCGGGGATACGGCGTGCGAACCGCGAACGACGGCACCGCGGCCCTCGCGACGGCACGGGAGGAGAAGCCCGATCTCCTGGTGCTCGACGTCAGCATGCCCCGCCTTTCCGGCCTCGACGTGGCCCTGAACTTGCGCTTCGTTCATGGCAGGAGTGACCTTCCGATCCTCATCATCACAGGTCGCAACGACCTCGCCACTCGCCGGCGCAGCCTTCAAGCCGGCGCCGACCGGATCATCCTCAAGCCGTTCGACCTTTCCACCCTCGAGCGCGAGGTTAAGGGTCTGCTCGCCCACAAGCGACCCTCTTGGCTAACCCTCGAGGACCGCTACCTCCCCAGCGGCGAGCCGCCGACGGTCTCCTCGCCCGATGAGGTCCACAGGCGACTGACCCGGATGGCGCGCACCCACCGCTCGATCCTCGGCATCGTCGCCCGCTCGCTGGACGAACGCGGCCCGCACGGGAGCTACCACTGCCTGCAGGTGTCTCGTCTCGCAGGGATGGTCGTTTTGGCGATGCAGCTCGACGAGGAGCACCTGCAGCCGGTGCGCACGGCCGGCCTGCTCCACGATCTCGGCCTGGCCATGTTGCCCGACCAGATCCTGGCCAAGCCTGGACCGCTGACTGAGGAGGAGTGGCATCGCGTGGCCCAACATCCGGTCCTGGCGGCGCGCATGCTCGACGCACCGCCATACCGGGGCGACACCGCTTCCTACGTCCTGCACCACCACGAGCGTTGGGACGGGTCTGGATACCCGGATCGTCTCGAGGCGAACGCCATTCCCCTCGGTGCGAGAATCCTGGCGGTCGTTGACGCCTTCGCCGCCATGACCACCCGCAGCGGTTATGCGGAACCGATGGCCCCGGAGCAAGCGGTCGCCGAGCTGGAGCGGTGCGCGGGGACGCAGTTCGATCCAGAGGTCGTCGCAGCCTTCCGGCGCGCCGCACACCTGTAGCCCGGACCTCCCAAGACTTTGAACGATGAGTACCGGTCTGCTGTAACGCCGTGGTCACCCGTCTGGCTTCTGCGTTGCTCCGGGGGAATGCCGCGCCCGGCACGCCCGTTTGAGCGTCCCATGCTCTGAGGCGCACTGCGGCCGAGTTCTCCGGGTAGGTGGGGGCCGTCTCCCGTCTCCCGTTTCCCCGGGCGGGTTGGGGAACCTCATCACCCAATTACCCAGTCACTTAATCACCGGCTGGGCGGGCGGGGTAGTTCCAGGCAGATCCGAGCGGAGCGGCCTTCGGGGCCGACAGGACGGACCGAGGCTTGCCTCGAGGACGGACTGACGGTCCCCGAGGGGTGCGGCCGCAGGCCGCGGATCTGTCTCACCAGGGACCCCTCTCCTGGAACGGTCCCGCGGCGGGGCGGGGACGGAACGGAAGGAGGCGAGCGGCCATCCCGCCACGGTCGGCGGGGGGACCGGGCGCAGGTGGCTTGGCCCGAGGCTTCACGAGGGTAAGCCTCCGAGCACGGGCTCCCCGACGTCCGCGACGGGTGCAGCCGTGAGCCGACGCGCCGATCCGTTCCCGCCCCGCCGGCCCGCACAGCGGGCTGCGGGCGTAAGCCCGCACGGGACATGCGATCGCGCCTCGCCTATCCAAGCGGGATCGCGCAGGGCGTTCTCCTCGCGCCTTGCCGCCAGCGAGCGAGGAGTCGCTGACCTCGTGGTCGCGACGACGAAGCGAGCGCAGCGGCGGGGCGCGAGAAGGCGCTCCTGCGCGATCCCTCCCCGCACAAAAGGGAGGGGGGCTCAGAACCTCTCAGAGAACCCGGGAGGCAGATCCGAGCGGAGCGGCCTTCGGGGCCGACAGGACGGACCGAGGCTTGCCTCGAGGACGGACTGACGGTCCCCGAGGGGTGCGGCCGCAGGCCGCGGATCTGCCGCGGCGGGGATCACCCGCGCGCGTCGTGGCGTTTGCGCTGGAATACTGTGGGCATTGGATTGGCTGATACAGTAGAATTCGATGTTCCCAAGGGGGGGACGCAATGCGAGCATGTCACGAGCCACCGGACAGCATCCGTTCGGCACTGGACGAGATCCTGCCGCGGGTGCGCAAGCCGGCGCGCTATCTCGGTCTGGAGCGGAACCTGACGCGCAAGGCCTGGGATGCGGTGCCGCTGCACGTGGCGCTCGCCTTCCCCGACGCCTACGAAATCGGCATGTCGCACCAGGGCTCTCATATCCTCTACCACCTGGTTAACCGCCGTCCGGACGCCCTCGCTGAGCGTACGTACGCGCCGTGGCCGGACATGGGCCGTATGATGCGGGAACAGAACCTGCCGCTGTACACCCTCGAGTCGTACACCCCGGTCTCTCGTTTCGAAATCGTCGGTATCACCCTCCAGTCCGAGCTCAACTACATCAACATCCCCTACCTGCTCGAGCTCGCCGGCATCACGCGATGGGCGCGGGATCGTGATGAGGCGGAGCCGCTGATTCTCGGCGGCGGGCCGTGTACCGCCAACCCCGAGCCGATCGCCGACTTTTTCGACGCACTGCTCATCGGCGATGGGGAGGCTGGCCTGGACGCCATCCTCGATACCGTCCGCGACGCGCGAACCGAAGGGGTGCCGCGCCTCGACATTCTTCGGCGCCTTGCCCGCCTCCCCGGGGTCTACGTACCGGAGCTCTACCGCTGGCGGCCCGCGGCCGGTGACGCCCCCGGCTGCTGGGACACCACCGACCCGGCGGCGCCGCTGCCGGTCAAGCGTGTGTGGATCGAGCAGCTCGACCCCGGCGACCAGCCGGAGAGCCCGATCGTTCCCTTCGCTGAGGTCATCCAGGACCGCCTCGGCATGGAAATCATGCGCGGCTGCACCCAGGGCTGCCGGTTCTGTCAGGCCGGCTACTGGTATCGGCCGGTGCGCGAGCACGACCCGGCGGTCGTTGCCGAGAGATTGGAGCGACAGGCCGAGGAGACCGGATTCGAACAGATCGGGCTTCTGAGCCTGTCAACGGCCGATTACTCCCAGGTCGAGCCGCTGGTCGGCCGCCTGGCAGAGACACTTGCCGAACGGCGGGTCTCAGTCAGTCTCCCCAGCCTGCGTGCCGATGCCTTCTCCGTCGGGCTCGCCGAAGCGGTCTCCCGCGTCCGCAAGTCGGGATTCACCTTCGCCCCCGAAACCGGCTCGGACCGCCTCCGCAGGGTCATCAACAAGACCTTCACTAACGCCGACATGGTGCGAGCCGCCGAGGCTGCCTTCGCCAAGGGCTGGAACCTCATCAAGGTCTACGTGATGATCGGCCTGCCGACCGAGACCGACGCCGACCTGGACGAACTGGCGCAATTGGCGACAGACCTTGTAGCAACCGGCAGACGGGCTCGTGGGCGCCGGGCGGAGGTCAAGGTCTCGGTCGGCTGCTTCGTGCCCAAGGCGTGGACCCCGTTCCAGTGGGAGCCGTTCTGCGGGGTCGACGAGCTCAGGCGCCGAATCCGGCTCCTCAAGGAACGCTTCCGCCGGATCCGGGGAGCTCGGCTGACCTGGAATGAGCCCGAGGAGTCGGCCCTCGAAGCGCTGCTGTCGCGGGGGGACCGGAGGCTCGCCGTGACGATCGCTCGCGCCTCCGACCTGGGTGCGGTATTCGACGGCTGGAGCGATCAGCTCGATCTCGAGGCCTGGAGACGCGCCGTTGCCGAAACCGGTATCGACCTCGCCAGTGAGCTCGGAGCCCGTGATCCGCGGACCCCTCTGCCCTGGGACATTGTCGATGCCGGCGTTCGCAAGAGCTACCTCCGGGCCGAGATGCGGCGCGCCCTCAACGAGATCGAGACCGAGGACTGTAAGTGGGGTCACTGCTACCGTTGCGGCATCCCCGGCGACGGCGAGGACACAATCCTGGCGCCGAGTTCGTTGCCGGTGATCGGCAACCCTACCGAAGCGGAGCAGCCCACGAACGCGCCGGCCTACCGGCGACACGGAGAACCACGGACCTCAGTGCACCGGCCGTCGCCGGCGCAGGCGCCGGTCCACCGGCGATATCGGATCAGATTCTCGAAGACCGGCGACGCCCGCTTCCTGTCACACCGCCAGGTCATGGACACACTCGAGCGCGCACTCCGCGCCGCCAGCGTCCCTGTACGGTTCACCGAGGGCTTCAACCCTCACATCCGGCTGTCGATGGGCCCCGCTCTGCCCGTGGGCCACGAGGGGCTCGCCGAGGAGTTCGACATCGATTGCACCGCTCCCCTGCGGCAGGCTCACCTCGAGGCGGTCAGCCGGCGCCTGCCGGAAGGCCTGCAGCTGATGACAGCACGCGACCTGCTGCCGGGGGCACCGTCGCTCGGCAAGCTCGCAGCAGCGGCCCGCTACCTGGTCGGTCCGCCCGAAGGCGGCTGGTCGGGGAGCCCCGACGCGCTGCCGAACGATCTCCGCACCGGAATCGGCTCCTGGAGCCTTCTCCCCTCCGGGTCGCTCAGGGTCGAGCTCAACCTGCGCCAGGACGAGGGTCCGACGCCGTCCGTTCATGATCTGCTGGCTGCCGTCGGCGTGCCGGAAACGGAGATCCCCGTTGTCCGGGTGACCCGAGAGCTGGTGCTGCTGCGCGCCCGCGAGGCCACACGCGAGACTGCTGTGAGCGTGACATGAGCCGCTGGATCGTCCACGCAAGCGCCGACTTCACGGCGCGCCACGCCCTGGCGAGCTACCTCGGCAGCCCCGAGAAACCCCACAACCATCTCTGGAAGGTAGCGGTGCGCGCCGCCTCCCAGCAGCTCAACCATGAAGGCTACTCCCTGGATTTCCACGCCCTCCATCGGCTCTTGGACGAGGCTGTCGCGCCGCTGGAGGACCTCGACCTCAGCAACCATCCTCGGATCGGATCGCCAACTCCCTCCGCCGAGCGCCTCGCCGAAGTCCTCGCAGAGATCCTCGCTCCGCGGGTCACCGATCTGGGAGGGACCCTCATCTCGGTCTCCGTCTGGGAAGGCCCGGACAACCGAGTCGACCTCGAGCTGTGACCGGAGCCACGCAGCCAGAGGGCTCCTCTTCCCTCTGTAGACCGGGTTTGCTACCGTTGCCCATCGCGATGGGACGTATCCGCCTCGACTCGCTCCAGCTCACCGGCTTCAAGTCCTTCGCCGACGGTGTGAAGCTCTCCTTCCCGGAAGAGATCACCGCCATTATTGGTCCCAACGGCTGCGGCAAGTCGAACATCGTCGACGCAATCCTGTGGACACTCGGCGAGCAGAGCCCGTCGCTCCTCCGCCTCAAGACCATGTCGGATCTCGTGTTCTCGGGAACGAGCCGCCGGCAGCAGGCAGGCTCGGCGGAGGCCGTGCTCACCCTGACCAGCGATGACGGGCGTTGGGAGGCAACCGAAGGCCGCCTCATCATCGGCCGTCGCGTACTCCGCAGCGGCCCATCGGAGTACCGGCTCAACGGCAAGACGGTTCGCCTCAAGGACGTCATTGACGAGCTGCTCGGCATTGGGCTCGGAACCCGCAGCTACGCAATCATCGGCCAGGACCGCGTCAGCCAGGTACTGGCGGCCCGACCCACGGACCGCCGTATCCTGCTCGAGGAAGCGGCCGGGATCACCCATTACAAGGTCCACAAACACGAGGCCGAGCTCAAGCTCGAGCACACGCGTCAGAATCTCCAGCGCCTGGATGACGTCATCACCGAGGTGGATCGGTCTCTGCGGCAGCTGAAACGCCAGTCCAAGCAGGCCGAGCGGTACACGCGGATCGAGACCGAGCTGCGCGAGGCGCTGAGGACCCTGCTCACGTTCAGGACCCACCGCCTCGACGCCGAACGGAAGCGGCTGCGGGCGGAACGGGTCGAGATCGAGGACGCGGTCGCGGCCTCCGCCTCGGGCCTGGCGGGCACGGAGGCAGACCTCGCGGCCTCCCGCCGGCAGCTCGACCATGAGAGGGGGGAGGTCGAAAGCGCCCGCTCGGAGGTGGCGAAGCTGCTGACCTCCCGCGAGCGGCTGGAGACGTTCCTCGAGCGGTCGGCGGATCTGCTCGACAACCTGCGTGGCTCGCTGGAACGGTCGCGGAACCAGGCGAAGAGCCTCGGCGACTCGAGACACACCCTCGCCGAGAGTTTGGCAGAAGCGAGCTCAAGAGTGGAGTCGCTGCAAGCCGCCCTGACGGAGGTGGAGGACCGCAGGGGGACCGCCAGCCTCGCGGAGAAGCGCACACGAAAAGCGCTGACCTCTGCGGAGACAGCGGCGGAGGGCGCCCGCCAGGAGCTGCTACGAGTCATCTCCGCGCTGACCTCCAGCCGCAACCGCGTGCGCGACCTCGAGCGCGAGCAAGATCGGCTCGCATATGGCAAGCATCAGCTCTCCCAGGAGACCGAGCGGCAGCTCGCGCGCCGCACCGAGGTCGGCGAGCGCCTGGCAACAGCCCGAGCCGACAGCGCAGCAGCCTCGGCGACGGCGGCCGAGCAGGTACGACAGCGGGACGATCTCGCGCAGCGAAGGTCGGCAATCACGGAGGCGGCCGCCACGGCCGGTGCTTCCGCCGAAGACCTGGGTCACCTCGTGTGGGAGGCGAGGCACCGTCTGACAGGGATCGACCGTGAGCTCGCCCGGCACACCGCGGTGCTCGAGCAGATTGATGCCGTCATCCCGGATGATGCCCTAGCCGGTCAGGTCAGCGACTACCTGCACCCGGAGCCCGGGGCGGCTCCGCTTCTGGACCGCGCATGGAGGGAACGGCTGCAGCTGCCTGTACTCCGGCTGGCCGACCTGCCGGCGGAGGTCTTGGAGCGCGCCCATGCCCTCGAGGCGCGCCTACGGCTGGTCCTCGCCGGCGACCCGCCGGCGCCGCCCGCCGAGCTCGAGGTTGCGGGTGCAGAGCCGCTGCTCCCACGGGCGGGAATCGACGCCGAGGAGCGCGGCTGGCTGCAGCGGGTTCTGCCGCCGGCATTCACGTGTGACGACGCTCTGGCGGCGCGCAGGCTTGCCGAGGCCCACCCCGAGGCCGTCTTCCTCGCCCCGGACGGTACGCTCTTCCGGGGGCGCTCGGTGGAGCCGGAAACCGGAGGAAGCCGGCTCAGAGGGTTCCTGGCCCTCCGTGAGGAGAAGGAAGCACTGACCACCGAGATCGCGACTCTCGGCACCAAGACCGAAGAGGAACGGTCGCGTCAGCAGCGGCTCAAGGAGGAGGCTGCCGCCCTCGACAACGAGGCTGAGGGAGTTGCGCGCTCCCTTGTCGCCGCCGAGCAGGCTCGGGCACGTGCCGCCGCCATCGAGCAGGCGCTTGACGAGGAGCTGCAGAGGTTGGAGCGCGAGCTCGAGTCGCTCGAGTCGGAGGTCGGACGCAACACCTCGGAGCAGGAGGCCGCCGCCGTGCGCAAGGATCAGTTGGAGGCCGAGGTCCGACGCCTCGAAAAGCGCAGCAACGAGCTGGAGGCGGCCGTTGACGAGGCATCCGAGCAGGTCGAAGCAGGACGAGACGAGGCGAGCGAGGCCCTGCGCGAGCTCGACCGATGGCGGGCGGAAGAGCGTCTCGCCCAGGAACGGGTCGATGCCGCGGCTGCCGCCTGCGCGCGGCTCGAGCAGGAGCAGCGGGAGATCGAGGTCCGACTGGCGTCATTTGCCGAGGAGATCGCCCAGCTCGAGTCGAAGCTGTCCGCAACCGAGAGTGAGATCGTCGCCTCCCGCGGACGGCTCGCCGAGGAGCAGGGGCTGCTTGCCGCTGCGCGCAACCAGGAGCGCCACCTCGCAGTCAAGGTCGAGGCTGCGATGGCACGCGTGACACGGTTGGAAAGGGAGGTCGGGCGGCGGCGATCCGAGCACGAGACCGTCCGCACCAGGCTGCACGAGCTGGATGTCGTGCAGACTCGGCTCGATGCCGAGTGGCAGCAGCTGCAAGACGCAGCTGCCTCCGACCTCGGTGCAACCCTCGAGGCGCTCCTCGAAGCAGCACCGTCCGAAGAATCAGACGAGCCCGCCCTCCGCTCCAAGGTCGACGACCTGCGCGCTCGTCTCGATCGGCTCGGACCGGTCAACCTGCTCGCCGTCCAGGAGACCGAGGAGCTCGGCAAACGATCGACCTTCTTGCACGAGCAACGCGAGGATCTGGTGAGCTCGCTGCGCTCCCTCGGCGCCACCATACGGGAGATCGACGCCACCTGCACCGAGCGGTTCGTGGAAACCTTCGTGGCCGTCAACGCGGTTTTCGCGGAGACCTTCTGCTACCTGTTTGGCGGCGGTACGGCTCGCCTCGATCTTGCCGATGAGGACGATCCGTTGGAGTCCGGCATCCTGCTGTCCGCCCAGCCGCCCGGCAAGAAGAACCAGTCGGTGCAGCTGCTTTCCGGCGGCGAGAAGGCCCTCACCGCCCTGTCGCTTCTCATCGCTCTCTTCCGCGTCAAGCCATCGCCGGTTTGTATCCTCGACGAGGTCGACGCTCCCCTCGACGACGCCAACGTCGAGCGCCTCGCCGACCTCGTGCGCGACATGACCGAGCACACCCAGTTCGTGCTCATCACTCACAACCGTCGCACCATGACGCGCGCCAACATCCTCTACGGGGTCACGATGGAGGAGGCGGGCGTCTCGAAGGTGGTCTCTGTTCGTATGGAGGAGTGAGGCGCCCGGGCTATCCGGCCGTGATCTACTACGAGCGGCGATACACCAGCCAGGGCTGTGCTCTTCGCGTCTCGCTGGCCTCAACATACGGGGAGTATGCCTGCGGCAGCTCGACGCTCAGAACCCAGCCCCGACAAGCGTCTCGCCGCTCTCGCTACGATCACGCCCGGATAGCCCGGGCTTAGGGAAAACTAGGGCGTGCGCCGGCGTGCGACCGCAGCGCGCCCCGGAGATAGGGTGCGTTCGACGGGGCGTGCCATGCTTTGATGGTTTTCCTGGAGAGCCACCCCGATGCCGGTGCGCTAGGGGAAAACCTCGAAGCATGGCACGTGCCGCCGAACGCCGCTCACTCTGGAGCGCGCTCCAGCATCGTTCTCTGGGTGGGCGGGGTCCCCTTTCTCCTCACGCCTCGCTCCTGACCCTCTTGGGTGGGCGGGGGGACTTAATCACTTAATCACTCAATCACCAACTGTGCGGGCGGGGGTCTTTCCCCAGGGACGGTCCCGCGGCGGGGCGGGGACGGGACGGAAGGAGGCGAGCGGCCATCCCGCCGCGGGTGACGGGGGGACCGGGCGCAGGAGGCTTGGCCCGAGGTCCGACGAGGGTAAGCCTCCGAGCACGGTCTACCCGGCGACCGCGGCGGGTGCAGACGCGAGGCGACGCACCGGTCCGTCCCCGCCCCGCCGGCCCGCGCAGCGGGCTGCGGGCGAATGCCCGCACGGGACACGCGATCGCGTCGCACCTCCTCCAGCGGGATCGCGCAGGGCGTTCTCCTCGCGCCTCGCCGCCAGCGAGCGAGGAGTCGCTGACCTCCTGGTCGCGACGACGAAGCGAGCGCAGGGGCGGGGTGCGAGAGGGCGCTCCTGCGCGATCCCTCTCCAAATAGGTAGGAAAGGGGGCTCACAACCTCTCGGAGAACCCGGGAGGCAGATCCGAGCGCAGCGGCCCCTCGGGGCCAGCAGGACGGCCCGAGGTCCTCCTCGTGGACGGACTGACGAGCCTCGAGGGGTGCGGCCGCAGGCCGCGGATCTGCCGTGGCGGGGATCTGCCGTGGCGGGGATCCCTGTAGTGAGACAACGGGGGGAAGTTCTCTGTCGCTCCGGCGGCCGTGCGGCCCAAAGCGACCGCCCGCCTCGCGTTTCCGGCGGGAGCAACGACACGAGGACGGATGATCGACTTGGCGGCTCCCGCCGGAAGCCGCTCGGGCCGCCTCTTCCAAAGCTGGAGCCGTTCTCTGAACGCCAAGGGCCGAGGTTGCCCGGCATCAGCTTCTCCCCTGCAACGGGCTAGGCTGCCCTTCGCGCTCCAGGAAGAAGCTGTGCCCGGCACGCCCGTCCCAACGTCACATCCTCTGAAGCGCGCTACAGCCCCGTTCTCCGGGTGGGTGGGGGTCTCCGTCACTCCGTCACTTCGTCACTCCGTCACTGGTCCGGGTGGGTGGGGGAGCGTTTCCCGTTTTCCGTTTCCCGTCTTCCCGGGTGGGCGGGTGGCAGGCCTCTACCCCGCGGCGGACGCCGTCGAGCCGTGGGCTCTCAGGAATGCCTCCTCGGCGCGGTACGAGGAACGGACGAAGGGCCCGGCGAAGACATCGAGCCCGAGGCGCGCCCCTTCGCGCTCGATGGCCTCGAACTCGTCCGGACGCCAGTAGCGGATCACCGGCACCTGGGCCGTGGTTGGTCGGAGGTACTGGCCGATCGTCACCACCTGGCAGCCGGCCTGCGCCAGGTCCTCGAGCACGCCCACGACCTCCTTCGGCTCCTCGCCGAGCCCGACCATCATCCCGGACTTGCGGAGGATCTCGGAGTCCCTCTCGGCCACCCTCGCGAGCACGTCCAGGGCCCACCGATAGCGCCCGGAGCGGCGAACCTCCCGGTACAGCCGCGGCACCGTCTCCACGTTGTGGTTGTAGACGTCGGGCTGCGCATCGATGATGGCGTCAACGGCGCTCATCTGGCCCCGGAAATCAGGCGTCAGAACCTCGATCGTCGGTGCACCCGAAAGCTCTCGGAGCCGTCGAATACACTCGACGAACGCCGCCGCCCCGCCGTCCGGAAGGTCATCCCGGTCGACCGACGTGATGACGACGTGCCTCAAACCCATCTCGGACGCCGCTCGAACCAGCTCGTCGGGCTCATTCGGGTCGAGGGCCGGAGGGCGCCCGTGGGCGATCGAGCAGTAGGCGCAGTTACGAGTGCAGGTGCGCCCGTTGATGAGGAAGGTCGCAGTCCCGCGGCTGAAGCACTCTGAGCGGTTGGGACAGCGGGCCTCCTCACACACCGTGTTGAGGCCGCCCGCGCGCATCCTGGTCTTGATGTCGTGGAGCTCGCCCAGCTGCATTCGTCGGGCGCGGATCCACTCCGGCAGCCGCGGCGCTGGTACCGCGCCGCCGAAGCTCACGGCGTCACCACCCAGGCGTCCGGAAACCCCTCTGCGTGCATGCGGACCTTCACCCTTTCCGCCGACTCCCGGTCGGGAAACGGTCCAACCCGGAGCTTGTACAGCACATTCCCGGTGGCGGTGTGGGAACGGACCACCCTCTGATGGGTCGGCGGAAAGCCGAGCTTGGCCAGCCGACGCTGGGCGGAGCGCAGGCCGTCACGACGCCTTCCGGCCAGGATCTGCACCCAAAACTGCGCCTCGGAGGCGACGGGCCGGGCGGCCGTTGGAGCGGGACGCGCGGCAGGGGTGGGGCGGGCCGGCGGCGCCGCGGTCGGCCGTGCCGTGGGGCGGGCCGGCGGCGCCGCGGTCGCCTCGACGGGAAGTGGGGTCGCCACCGATACCGCGGCCTGCGGGGTGGGAGTGGGAACGATGACCTCCGGGATCGCCGTTGGCGACGGGGTCGCTGCTGGGGGGATCGCCGCAAGACCGCGGGCGCCCTCCGATGACAGCATCGACCAGGCGGCGGCATAGCCGAGCGCGAAGGCCGCCACCATCAGCAACGCGACCACGACGAGGAGCACCGTCAGCTGCCGCGCCGACAGCTCGATCTGGTAGTAGGTCCGTCCCATGCGTCAGGCGCCGCCTCCGCCGATCACCTTCTCCAGCCACTGCAGCGGAATCGGGAACACGATCGTGGAGGCGTTGTCGGTCGAGATCTCGGTCAGCGTCTGCAGGTAGCGCAGCTGTACCGACACCGGCTCCTTCTGCATCACCGCGGCCGCCTCCGCGAGCTTCAGCGACGCATCCAGCTCGCCCTCGGCGTGAATGATCTTGGCCCGCTTCTCGCGCTCCGCCTCGGCCTGCTTGGCCATCGCCCGCTGCATGTCCGGGGGCAGGTCGACGTGCTTGACCTCGACCATGGAGACCTTGACCCCCCACGGGTCGGAGTGCTGGTCGATGATCGTCTGCAGGCGCAGGTTGAGCTTCTCCCGCTGTGACAGCAGCTCGTCGAGCTCCACCTCGCCGAGAACCGAGCGCAGCGTGGTCTGCGCCAGCTGGGAGGTGGCATAGATGTAGTTCTCGACGTCGATCACGGCCTTGATCGGCCCCATCACACGGAAGTAGACGACCGCGTTGACCTTGACCGAAACGTTGTCACGCGTGATCACGTCCTGCGGCGGAATGTCGTGCACGACGGTGCGCAGGCTGATCTTGATCATGCGGTCGATCGGCCAGAAGACGAACACGAAGCCCGGCCCCTTGGGCTCGGGCAGGACCCGCCCGAGCCTGAAGATGACTGCCCGTTCGTACTCGTTGAGGATATTGATCCACTTGAAGAAGAGGAACACGGCGATAATGATGGCGATCCCCAGACCGGAACCTAACGGATTCATGTCGACCTCCCAGTCATGTCGGAAGACACGGCCTCCACCTCGAGGGTTCGGCCGTCGATTACGAGCACGCGCACCGGCGTACCGGCCTCGATGCGGCCGCCCCGGGATACGGCATCCCAGTACTCACCGTGCACCAGCACGCGGCCCTTGCCATCGATCTCGGTACGGGCCTCGCCGACCTCGCCCACCAAGCCCTCGCGACCGGTTACCGGCCGCCGCCGGTGGACGGCGAGCACCCGCGACAGCAGGAACACCATGACCAGCGCCATCACCAGCGCGGTTGGGACGATTACCCCCAGGCTCACCCGCATGTCGGGAATCGGGGCGTTGAAGAGCATCAGCGACCCGAGGACGAACGAGACCAGACCACCGACCGTCAACAGCCCGTAGCTCGTCACCTTGACCTCCAGGATGAATAGCACGAGCGCGACCACGAGCAGGGCGGCCCCCGCCAGGTTCACCGGCAGCACCGACATCGAGTACAGGGCCAGCAGGATCGCGATCACCCCGACGACGCCGGGCAGCACCGCCCCGGGATGAGACAGCTCGAAGTAAATCCCGAGCGTGCCGAGCGCCATCAGCAGGTAGGCTACGTTGGGGTTCGCGAGCACCGACAGGAACCGCTCGGCGCCCGTTGGAGGGAGCTCCTCGACTGCCGCTCCGGCAAGGTTCAGCGTCTGCTTCGTGCCGTCGAACCGTTCGACCTCGGTGCCGTCCAGCCTGTCGATCAGCGTCGCCAGGTCCGGCACGACCATATCGATGAGACCGTCCTTGAGCGCTTCCTCCGCGGTGAACGAGACGCTCTCCGTGACCGCCTTCGCCGCCAGCTCCGGGTTGCGGCCGCGCGGCTTCGCCAGCGCACGCACCATCGCCGCCGAGTCGTTGGTGGCCTTCTCGCGCACGTCCCCGGGCAGGTTCTCTCCCTGTCCCCCCACCGGGTGCGCCGCGCCGGTGTTGGATCCCGGGGCCATGGCCGCCACATCCGCTGCCATCAGGACGAAGAACCCAGCCGAGGCAGCTTGCGCACCCGCCGGAGCGACATATACGACAACCGGAACCTTGGATGAGGTCACCGCGGTGGTGATCTTGCGCGTCGAGCTCATGAGCCCGCCCGGCGTATCGAGCTGAAGCACGACCAGACTGGCCCCACGTTCCGCCGCCTCGCGCAGGCCCCGCTCCACATACCGTTGAGAGGCCGGTTGGATGGTATCATCCAGGTGCATGTGGACGACCATGCCGGCCGCCGCCGGCGTGGCCACGACCAGTAAGGCAAGCAGCGAACACGCGGCGGCTAGGGTGGTGCGCATCAGTCGTCCTTCTTTCATCATAGTGGGCTTCGCGCGGAGCGGCAAGTGGAGCTTCGCGCCGGTGGAGCGCTTGCTCCTCGGTGCGTATCTGCTCCTGTTGGTACTGGCCCTGAACCCGCGGGCGCCGACTCTGGCGGTGGTCCCCCACCTGGTTGTGGGTCTGGCCGTGCTCATTGTGGGCGCCGTCACCCTGGATACCGCCGCCGGGAACCTCCAACGCTGGCTCCGCGAGCTGCTCCCGATCCCGCTCCTGCTCAACATCTTCCAGAACCTCGGCGCGGTCATCGAGAGCCTCCGCGGGCGGACCTCGGACGCCCTGCTGATCGCCTGCGACCGACGACTGCTCGGCAGCCACTTATATGCCGCACTGTGGACCGAGCACCCTTCATGGCCCATCACCGACCTCCTCACACTCGGGTACATCAGCTTCTACTTCCTGCCGCTCGCGTTATTCCTGTGGATGGTCCGAACCCGGCACCCGCGGCGCCAGTTCGTCATTACGGCATTCGTTACCACCTTCTTCGTGTCATACGTCGGGTACTTCCTGCTGCCGGCGCTCGGACCGCGCTTGACCCTCGCCGCTTCCTACTACCGGCATCTCCCGGCCGGGATCATCGGCGGCCCGGTTCGCCACCTGCTGGACGTTCTCGAACAAACCAAGACCGATGCCTTCCCTTCCGGGCACACGATGATCACCCTGGTGGCACTGACCTTCGTGGCCCGCTACCGGCGATCCTGGCTGCTCCTCTATGTGCCCTGCGCGGCGCTCTTGATCGCGGCCACCGTGCTCCTCGGTTACCACTACGTCACGGACGTCATCGTTGGCATGGCCCTCACACCTGTGGGACCGTTCCTGGCCCTCCGGCTCTTCCCGCGGCTGAACGAATCTGGCGAGCCAGGTCCCGAGTTCTCCGCCTATCCTGCAGCGGCATCCCGTGCAGCGAGTACAGCTCCTGCTCGGCCAACTCCACCAGCTCACTGATTGCTCGCTCCGCTCCCGCCCAGCTGCGAGCGGCGACACTCCCGATAGCCCGTGGAGTTGCCGACGGCGGCACCTCGATGCCGCGCCGCCGTAGACGCGCCGCCAGCTGACCGACCGCCGCCGCTGCTGAGTACCTTGCCTCCCCCAACTGCAGCCAATGCCGGCGACGGGAGCCCCGACCTGTCGCCCACAAGAGCACCGCAATCAGCAGAGGCGCCAGGACCAGCAGGGCGCGGACCGGCCTCAGCTGGTGGACTAGCTGCAGTAGACCTGAGACCGCGCTGGCTGCAAGATCCAGCTGCTCCCGAATCCCGAACGTCAGCACGTAGCGGTCCCACACCACCTGCAACTTGTCAAAGGCCCATCGCAGCCGGGCCAGGGCGGCCAGTCCGGACAGGCCCGGGATCCCTTCCGCCGGCGTGGGATCGAAGGTGACCCAGCCTGCATCCGGGCCGAGCCACACCTCGACCCAGGCGTGAGCGTTGGCCTGTCTGACGTGCAGGACGGTCTCCGACGGCGACAGGGTGCCGCCGTAGTAGCCGGCCACCATTCTCGCCGGAATGCCGATCGAGCGCAGCAGAAGCACCATCGAGCCGGCGAACAGCTCGCAGTGTCCTTCACGGCGCCGGAACAGGAACTCGGACACCGGGTCGCTGCTGAAACGGCTAGGCCCGCGCAACGAGTAACGGAAGTTCGTACGCAGGTAGCTCTCGATCGCCCTCGCACGTGCGGCCCGCCCCACGAGATTGCCAACGATCTTCCGGGCGAGGCCCTGGAGAGCCGGCCGGCGGCGGGGAACGAAGAGGTCGCGGTGACCCGGCGCCATCAGGGACCTGTGGAAGCCGGGCACCACCCACACCGTGTACGTCACCGGCCGGCGCACTCTCCTCGACATCACGGCGCCACCCGCATGGTCCAGGCCCAGGTCATAGGGGCTTCGCACGGCTACAGCGGCCTCCGGCAGGAACAGGTAGCCTTCCGGACGCAGCAACTCCACCTCGAGCTCGGTAGAGCCCGACAGATCGTGCGGTCCTTCTTGCAGCCAGGTGATCCGGCCCTCCCGGCCCAGCCAATCAACATCTCTTCGCTGCGGCTTCCACACCCCGGTGCCCAGAAGATCGAAGGCCGTGGCACGGAGGCGGACCATGCGTGCGTCAATCCGGCCGTGCACGGCAGTCACCACCATGGCGACCTTGCTCGAAGTGCGGATGTCGCCCATGTCCGACAGCTCGACCGCCGTCGTGAACCCGGAGACGCTGCCCCTGCCGCTCCCGGCATACAGCCATGGGGAGCGGAGTCTGGGCATGAGGAGAAACACCGGTATGGCGAGCAGCAAGACCACCACGCCGGCCCGCACGACGTGATTGAGCCGCGGCAGCGACGGGCCCACCTGGGCACCGAGCTCGTCGGCGCGGATCATCAGCAGCGCCCGCATGCCCGCCCACCACAGGACCACCGCCGATGCCATGAGGTAGGCGAGGAGGGTCACGTGGGTTGACGACGCCACTGCTGTCACCCAAAGAAGCGCCGTCGGCCCCAGAGCAGCTACAAGGCTCCGCCGGTCCTTCACCATCAGCACGCGCAACCCGGCCAGCATCAGCAGCAGGTGGCCGAGGGGCCGCATCGGCCCTACACGCCAGCCGCCGGCCGCCAGGACCAGCAGCAGGAAGGCGAAACCGAGGAGATTCAGCATCTTGCGGGATGGCTCGAGAGGACGGCGCCGGAAGATGGCGACCCCCGCCGCCACCGCCGCGGCGGCCCAGAACGGCGGCGCCGTGACGCCCGTGAACGGAAGCGGCAGCAGCGCCCACAGCAGCAGCCCGGAGGCGAGACGGCGGAAGCTCATGCGGCCTCGCGCCCGACCTTCAGCTCGAGAACCCACCGCCGCAGCACGGGTGGCGGCGGCGAGTCGAAGGCACACAGCTTGACCTCGGCCAGAGGCTGCAGCAGGACGCCGATCCTGTCCAACCGGGCCACCGGCTCGACGATGCGGCGACCCACCACCACTCCTACCGGCAGGCCGCGACGAAGGCGCTCGACTACCACTGTTGCGGCTCGGCTGACCACCACTTCGAACGCCTCGCGAATCCGTGGATCATCCGGGTTTCGCGAGCGCGGATCGACAACGACGTACAGCGGCTCCGCGTCGGGCGCCTCCCGCTCGACGGAGATCAGACGTTGTTGCCGCGCGCTCTGCTTCCAGTGAATCTGACGACGCTCGTCACCGTCTCTGAACCTTCGCAGCTGGTGCACCTCCCCCTCGCGGCCGCGCTCGCCGGTCGGTCCGGGACGACGGCGGTCGCCGCCGGGCTGCAGCAGAGACCCCAGGGTCGCCAGCAGGCGTGGGTACACGAGCAGACGATGGGGAGCGCCGACCCGCTTGCTCTTGAGAAAGAACCCGAGGGGGAGCAGGACCTCAAGACGCCACGGTCCAACGGTCCGCCAGCCACGCTCGGGAAACGCGGTGCGAGCCACATGCCGGCAGCGGTCACCGGCGCGCAACAAGGGAACGAACAGCAGTGCTTCTCCATCCCCGTCCCGTACCGTCAGTCCGTAGGCGGGAAATAGGCGTGAACCGTTCGTCAGCTCGATCTCGACTGCCACGAAGGACCCCGCGTACGCTTGCCTCGGGGGAGAGACGCACACCTCGACCTTGCCCAGCACCTGGCGGGACCAGGCGCCTGATAGCACGAAGCTCCCCATGGCCAGGCCGAGCAGCATGACGAGCGCGTTGTTACCGGTGTTGGCGGCCGCCAAAGCGAGCAGGATCATCGCCACCAGGTACACCCCACCCCAGCGCGTCAACCGCAGACCGAAGCCAGGGAACGAGCTCACCCGGCTCATGGCCTCGCGCTGCCTTCCGCGGCCACCCCGGTTGCGCCCTTGTCCACCACCGGCAGGCCCTATCGGGGGACGGGGTGCGCGTCGATGATCGACCGGATCACCGCACGCTCGCGGCGGCTCTTTTCCCAGCCATCCCCGAGCGCGGGATCGGCGAGCAGCACCCGGTGTGCCAGTACCGCCTCCGCCGTGTCCTGGAGGTCATCGGGAGTAACGAAAGCCCGCCCCCGGACCAGGGCCAGAGCCTGGGCGGAACGATGCCACGCGATGGCCCCTCGCGTCGACACACCGAGGGCGAGCGCCTCGTGGCCGCGGGTCCGCTCGACAACGTCGAGCAGGTACGCCACCAGCTCCTCGGCCACATGCACCTCCCGCACCTTGCTCTGCAGATCCAGCACCTCGGCAGCGGACAGCACCGGCTGGAGGTTCTCGAGCAGCGGCTCGGCGCCGCCCGAGCGCACCAGGTCCATCTCCTCCTCCCGCGCCGGATAGCCCATGGAGAGACGCATCAGGAACCGGTCCATCTGCGACTCGGGCAGCGGGTATGTCCCGGTTGACTCGACCGGGTTTTGAGTAGCCACTACCAGGAACGGCTCCGTCATGCGGTAGCGGGTCCTCTCGACTGTAACTGCGTGCTCGCTCATCGCCTCGAGCAGGGCCGACTGGGTCCGCGGCGCCGCCCGGTTGATCTCGTCCGCAAGAACGATGTTGGCGAACAGGGGCCCGGGAAGGAACTCGAACTCGCCGCTCGTCTGTCGGTAGACCGAGATGCCGATGATATCGGACGGCAGCGTGTCCGAGGTGAACTGGATGCGATGGAACTCCAGCTGCAGCGAGCGTGCGAGCGCCTGCGCGAGGGTCGTCTTGCCAACGCCCGGCACATCCTCGAGCAGCACGTGCCCTCGTGCCAGCAACGCGGCCACCACCGCATCGACAATCTCCGCCTTGCCACGGATAACGCCGACAATGGAGTCGTGCAGCCGCTCCAACAGCTCGAGCACCGGCGCTGCCACGGGGTTCACGACCCCACCCCTTCCAGGCCCGGTATCACCCGGCGACGGCTCGAGAAGATCTCCCTCAACACCGTCCAAGTATACGGAAGCTCTGACAACACTGTTGCTCGGCGACGGCGAACCGCACGGCCACGCGCGTCGGCTGCAAGACGGGTCCCCAAGCCAAGGTGCGCGGCGAGCGACCTCGCCCCGCCCGGGCGCTGCGTCGCCTCCGTGCTTCCGCTTCGGTCCAGATCAGTCGTCGACGGGACCGCTGAACGTGATCGCAATCTTGGTCCTGTTGTCCTCGCGCGTGATGCTGACCTGCACCGATTTCTTCTCCGCCTCCTTGGTCGCTATCACCATCCCAGTGTTCGTATCCACCGTGCTCGAACGGATCCTCCGCACCGAGTACCCCTCCGCCTCGAGCTTGCTGGCAAAGAAATCGAAGACCTCGTCGAGCGAGGCATCGGTCTCGGCGGCGGCCACCGCCCGCTGCGTCTTCTCCTCGGTCATGGAGAAGCCGACCTTCGGCTCGGTGCCCGGGTAGACCGGCACCCAATCGGGCAGCTTCGAGCTGCCGCTGCCCGCCGCCAGCACGGTCTTCCCCTTCTCATCCGTGACCTTGACGCCGCCGCCCTCCTCACCGGCCTCGGCACTGATATGGACCTCCTTGCCGCTGGTCAGTGACTTGAAGGAGACCTTGCCCTTCTTGAGATCGTCCAGGTTGACGGTGACGACCTCGCCGGTCTTCTTGTTGCGCACCGTGATGATCCCGGCATCCTCGTCGACCTTGACCACCTCGAGCTCCGGGTTGAGCGTGGCGATCATCTTCGAGGCCGCGACAGCGGGGTTCTTCGCCCACAGCGCGGGATCGAACCCCGCCTGCTTGGCCTTGTGAACGACGAAGAAACTGAGGGCCACCAAGACGACGATGACAATCAGCACGACGACGCCGCAGCCGATGCCGACCCACGCCAGCGGGCTGAGGCCCTTCTTCTGAGGAGTAACCGCCCCCTGCTCACCGTTGCTCATTGTCCCTACCTCCTTAGCTCGGCCTTAGCGGCCACCCTTTGTTGAGAGCTAGAAGCTTAGCACAGGGCGGCCGAGGCGAACCCGCACCCCATGGTAGGATCGGCACATGGACGACCTACCTCCAGGAGACCCTGTCCGTGGGCGCTGACATCACGGCAATCGTCCTCTGCCTCCTCGGCTCGGCTTTCTTCTCTGCCTCGGAAACCGCCTTGACCTCGCTCCCGCACACCCGCCTCGAAGGGCTCCGCGAGCGCTCCGGCCGGCTCACCCGGCGCGGGCTCGAACGCTGGGCCGAGGCGCCGGCCGAGCTCCTGATCACGATCCTGATCGGCAACAACCTCGTCAACGTTCTGGCCTCGGCCATCGCGACGACCATCGCCTACCGGCTCACGACCCACAGCGGTCTGGCCTCGGTGGTCGGCATCATGACCCTGGTCATCCTGGTGTTCGGGGAGATCACGCCGAAGTCGCTGGCCCAAATCCACGCCGAGTGGCTGTCGGCACGAGTGGCAGCGCCGCTGTGGGCCCTCGACGTCGCGCTGCGTCCCCTCACCTGGGTCCTCGGCTCGCTGGCCCGTCTGTTCAGCGAAGGCCGCCGCGCAGAGGTTCCGGTCACCGAGGAAGACCTCCTGTTCATGCTCCGGCTGGCCCATCGGCACGCCCAGCTTCCTCGCGGCGCCCGCTACATGATCGAGTCGGTGCTGCGCTTCAATGACACCGTGGCGCGAGAGGTGATGGTGCCGCGGCCGCTGGTGCACACGGTAGACCGCGGCTGGGAGCACGACGAGCTGCGGGCGGCCGTGCTGGCCTCCGGTCACAGCCGGTTTCCTGTCGTAGACGGCTCCCCGGACGCCGTAGTCGGCGTCCTGCACGCCAAGCTGCTGCTCGGCCTCGATCCATTGACAGCGTGGCAGACCCTGGTCACGGAAGCTCTCTTCATCCCGGAAGCGAAACCACTGCCAAAGCTGCTCCAAGACTTTCGCAATTCGGGACAGCACATGGCGATCGTTCTTGACGAGTTCGGAGGGTCGGCCGGCGTGGTCACGCTGGAGGATGCGCTCGAGATGGTCGTCGGCGAGATCGAGGACGAGTTCGATCGACGAAGACCGGAGGAAGTGGTTGTGGTCGAGGACGGCTGGGTAGTCCCCGGCCATCTCGCGCTACGCCGGCTGGAGCGGCTCCTTCACCGCCGGCTCCCGGTTCCCAAGGAGATCGACTCGGTAGGTGGTATGGCCGTGCTCCTGAGGGAGCACAGCACCTCCGGCAGGCTCGTTTGGGGAGGCGTCGAGCTGGAGGTCCTCGAGGAGGAGAACGGGCGCCCGAGCTCGGTGAGAGTACGCCACTTTCCGGCGCGGGTCTGACGTGGAGGACGTCCGCGCCTCCTGCACGGACGTCGTCGTCCGCTTTGGCGCCACCCATGCCCTCGACGGGCTCGATCTCGAGCTCGGCGGCGGCCGGATCACCGCCCTCGTCGGACCCAACGGGGCTGGGAAAACCACCACCCTGCGACTGCTGGCGGGTCTCGTGCCGCGCCAGCGAGGCGAGGCGCGAGTTCTCGGTTTCGACCCGTGGGCACACCCGGTCGCGGTGCGCCGCCGCCTCGGGCTGCTTCCAGACCGACCCGTACTTCCCAGCCACCTGAGCGTGCTCGAGCTCGTCCGGTTGCGTGCTGCGCTGTACGGTCTGCCCCGCGCCCGCCTCGAGGCGAAGGTGAGTGCGGCCCTGCGCGAGCTCGCGGTGGATGACCTCTGCCGAACCTGGTGCGGCACGCTGTCGCACGGTCAGGCACAACGGGTGGCTCTTGCAGCAGTTCTGGTCTCCGACCCCGATGTGCTGCTGGTTGACGAGCCGATGACCGCGCTCGACCTGGAGGCCCAGGTCGCCGTCCGCTCGAGCCTGCGCCGGCGGGCGGACAACGGCGCGGCGGTCGTCGTGACCACGCACACCGTCGGTCACATCGCCGCCCTGGCCGATCGGATCGTCCGCCTCGGTCGGGGCCGTGTGCTGGGCGACAGACACGGCACACGCGACGTCGCGGAGCTCGAGGAATGGATGCTCGCCTCCTCCTCCTGAGCCTCACGACCGACCTCCGCCAGGGACGGCGCCGGCTCCTGGGCCTCGGCCCGACCCGGATTGTAGGCACCGTGGTGGCGGTCGTCCTGCTCGCGGTGGCGGAGGTGTGGATCGTCGCCCGGGTGACACATCATCTCCTCGCCCTACCACCGGCGCTGGCCATGGCCGGCCGCTGGCTGCTCGCGCGCGGTCTGGTGGTCGTCGCTCAGCTCGCGCTGGTCGTCGCCACCGCCTCGGCGGTCACCCTGGCACTGCCCCAGCTCGAGGTCCTGGAGAGCGACCCCTGGTGGGGCGCCTGTCCGACGCCACCCTCCAACCGCGCCCTGCAAGCCTGGTGGCGGGTGTTGGCGGGCGAGGCGTGGGTGGCGGTCCTTGTCCTGCCGCCCGCGCTGACGCTGGCGCACTCCCTCCGCCACGATACCGCAGCCGCGCTGCAGATCGTTTGCGGCATTCTCGCCCTGCTCGGTCTCGCAAGCGCAGCCGGGATCGTGCTCGCGCTCTTGCTGGCCGCCCTCGTGCCGCGTCGGATCCTCGTGCCGCTGGCCTGGACCACGACCACCGCAGCCGTCGTCGGTACCGTCCTCTGGCTGCGGGCGCTACGCCCCGAACGCTTCGTGACCACGGCAGACCCCCTGGCCCTGCTCGGCTCCCTGGCCGTGCCGGCGGCCGCCGGGGCAGGACCGTACCCGGCCCAGTGGGCGGTGGGGGCGGCAACCGGCGCTCGCGGATGGCCGATGGCGGTGGCTACCGCGGCCATGATCATGGTCATGATCGGAGCATGGAGGTGGCTGGCGCCGGTCGCCGGCGCCCGCCTCGCCACGGGCTCTGCGGCCCATGCAGCTCCTTCGAGGCTGTGGCGGCCCATCGACCGCATCCTCGAGAGGAGCCCGGTAGGCGTGCTGGTCGCTTCACGTCTGCGCCTGCTGGCGCGCGACGCCGCACAGGCGGCGCAGACTCTCTACCTGATCGCCCTCGGCGTGGTCTACGTTGAGAACCTGCGCGCTCTCCCGACCTCGGAACCCCTGGCCCGCGAGCTCGCCGGCCTCATCAACCTGTTGCTGGCAGGCCTCCTCGCCGCGGCCATGGCGCTCCGGTTCGCCTATCCGGCGCAGATTCTGGAAGGACGCGCCGTGTGGTGGTGGCGAACGGCCCCGGTCTCCCGACGCCAGGCCCTTCTGGCAGCGGTTCTGGTCGCGACGCTGGCGCCTCTCGCCCTTGCGGGCGGCCTGTTCGCCGCATCGCAGCTCGTCGTCGGTCCCACACGCTCCGCCGCCTCCGGCTGGTGGCTGGTCCCCTGGTATGCACTCTGGATGAGCTCGCTCGGCGTCGCCATGGGTCCACGTCCAGACCAGGGCGAAGGGGCCGAGTGGCTCGATGCGGCCCTCGGTGCAGGCGGCATGGGCTTTCTCGCCATCGCGGCCGGCGGTGTGTTGTGGACCGTGGTCTGCACGGGACGCACCGTCATCGCCGACGTCATCCGCGACCTTGGCGGGAGCTGGCGGCCGGGAGTGCTGGCCGGGCGCCCCGAGGTCGTCGCCGGACTGCTCAGCGCGATCGCGGCCGTCGCCCTCTGGAAACGCTCGCTGACCACCCGGGCCTGATAGGAAGGCTCAACCACGGAGGAAGGATCTAACCACGGATTACACGGATTTCACGGATTTCATGAGGTGGCGGCAGAGGCCTCTGCTGGGCTCGGGGCTAGTAGGAGCCGCCTGACATCGGTTCGTCTCCGGGGACGCCAAACAGGCTGTCGGTCTTCTTCTTCTAATCTGTGTAATCCGTGGAATCCGTGGTTCTTCTTCGGAATCCGTGGTTCGATTCCTCGTTTCAGGGAAGGCGGGTGAAGGCGCCCTCCGGGTGCAGCAGGTTGCGGCACTCGAGCACGCGCACCGTCCGTACCACCTGACCGCCACGTCGGATCTCGATCGGCTCCTCCACGCTCACCGAGGCGAACAGGCGCCGCAGCGCCGGCTCGACATCGCTCTTTTCGGTCACGAAGAGCACGTTGCGGCCCGTCAGCGACTCGGGCTCGTACCAGTACAGCGAAGCGAGACCGTGCTTGCCCGCCCTGATGTTCGCGAGGCGAGTGGGGAGCTTGCCTCCGGACAGGAAGGCCAGCAAATGGACGGTGCTGTAGCTCTCCGACGCCACCAGCTCGCCCGGCCGTAGGCGCCGCGCCACCTCGCGTTCGATCTCCCGATTACCAACGGCTGCTGCGAGCTTGGCGGTGGAGATCCGGTGCGGGCTGCCGGCGTACGACCAATGCAGGCTGAGCAGGGGCTCGGGCACGGCTGCCACCGCGACCACCGCCGCCGACAGCAGGAGCCCGAACGCCATGCCGGCGGCGACCAGCGCGCGGCGGGCCCTGAAATGCACCATGGCCACCGCCGCCATGCCCAGCAGGAGACCCGGCCCGCCCCAGTGTGCGCCGACCCGCTCCTTCAGCGCGACCATGCCGAACAGCAGGAACGGCGACGCCATGGCAACGGCGAGGGCGGCCCAGGCCGGATCCCGGCGGCGCCACGCCAGCACCCAGGCCACCGCCATGGCAACGGCCAGGAACGGGGTCGCCAGCAGCAGGTTGGCGCCGATAAACTCCCCCAGGTAGCGCAGGCTCAAGCCCCCGCCACTGTGGCGCCCGGCCAGCTGGAAGACGATGTTGTCCCAGTGATGGCGGGCGCCCCACACCCACACCGGCGCGGTCAGAATGATCGCCAGCACCGCCGCCAGGTACGGTGTTGCCGTCCGCAGCTGGCGCCTCACCTCGCCACCCATCAACGCCGGCGCCAGCGCCGGCAGCACCAGCACGACGGGGAACTTGGCCAGGAACCCGAGACCGATCGCCAGCGCGAACCCCCACCACGCCCGGCGCTCGCCCTGGGCGAGCGCGACCGCCGCCCAGGTCGCGCCCAGGTACGCCGTCGCCATGGCAACATCCGTCGAGGCGTAGAAGGCGCCGATGAAGTAGAGCGGCATTCCGTGCAGCATCACGTACGACCAACCCGCCTCGCGCTCGCCACCGCCGAGACGCCGGGCCAGCCCGAGGAGGAAGACGCCTGCGAGCAAGCTCGCGATCACCGCGGGTGCTCGTACCGCCAGGCGCGTTTCGCCGAGGACGGCCCGGAACGGCACCATCGCCCAGATCACCAGTGGCGGCTGGTCAAAGTAGCTCCAGTCGAGGTGCCGCGAGCAGTCCCAGTAGTAGGCCTCGTCACCGGACAGCGGCAGCGCGGCGGCGAGCACGAGATGGAGCAGGAGGAAGCCGGCAAGAAGGGCCCAGAAACGACGCCGCGTCATGACCGGAGGGTGCGGCGCAGGGCCATCAGCTCGCGCAGGGTCTCGGCGATGGTGCCGACACCTACGGTCGAGCTCCCCTGCTCACGCGGGCGGTGGGTCACGCCAACCTGAACCCAGCGCAGGCCGGCCCGTTGAGCGCGCGCGTACAGCTCGGCATCGATCAGGAAGCCGTCGCTCGTCAGCTCGATCCGGTCGAAGACCGACCTCCGGAAGAGCTTGAAGGCGCAGTTCACGTCGCGCACCTTCAGGCCGAGAACCAGTGCCTGCAACCGGTTGTAGGTCGCCGAGGTGAGGAGCCGGATCCACGGATCCTTCCGACCGACGCGGTAGCCGGTCACCATGTCGGCCTCCGCCAGGTATGGGTAAAGCCGGTCGATCTCGGCGAGGTCGAACTGTGCATCGGCGTCGGTGTAGAAGACAGCGGCATACTCGGCGGCGCCGAAGCCGCGAATCAGGGCCTTCGAGTACCCCTGGTTCGGGCTCTGAGTCAGGACCTTGATGCGGGGCTCACGCCGGTGCCAGTCGGCGAGAATCCGCGGTGTGGCATCGGTCGACCCGTCATCGACAACCAGGATCTCCCATCGCTCACAGAATCGCTCAACTGCCGCCTCGGCCTCAGCGAGGGCTACAGGCAGGATCGCCTCCTCGTTGTAGGCCGGTATCACCATCGAGAGCTCGGGAATCAGCTTCGAGGAACCGTCGGCGGCAGAGGAAGACCCGGCAGGAGAGCCGGCGGCAGCCACGTTGTCAGCGCTCACCGGCGCATTGTAGCAGGGGCCCTGCCTACCCCTTCGAACCAGGCCGCCTGCCTGCACGCACCCGATCGCCATGGGACGACGATCAAGCCGCCAGGGAACATCTTCCTGGCCTCTTGCGGGTCATCATCCTCGAAAGGTCGAGGCACACTCATGCTGCGAGTTTCATGGGTGGCTCGGTTCCTCCCCCGTTGAAGAAGAGAACCACGGACTACCAAGAGAAACCACGGATTACACAGATTGGAGGAAGAAGACCGGCGGGGTGCCTGCCGCCCTTGGGGGACCAACCGATGTCAGGCGGCTCAGATCAACTCGGGTCCACCAGGAGCCTCTGGCGCCGTCTCTGCTGAATCCGTGGAATCTGTGAAATCCGTGGTCGAGCTCCTCCCTTCAGCCGCCCCGGATCACCGGCGTGGGAGGCTCGCGGCCGTCGAGCACCGCCACCGCGTTCTCGACCGCCAGCTCGGCCATGGCGGTGCGGGTCTCCCGGGTCGCCGAGCCCACGTGCGGCAGCAGCACCACGTTGGTTCGCCCCAACAGGCCGGGGTGGACGTGGGGCTCGTCCTCGTACACGTCGAGCCCAGCGCCCCCGAGACGGCCGGAGTCCAATGCGCTCACCAGGGCTCCCTCGTCGATCACGGAACCGCGGGCGGTGTTGACGACGAACGCGCCTCGCGGCAACAGCCGCAGGTTGCCCTCGTCGAGCAGGTGGTGAGTCTCGGGAGTCAACGGACAGTGCACGCTCACCACCCGACTGGTCGCGAGCAGCTCCTCGAGCGGGACGCGTCTGGCGGACACCGCCGGGATTGGCCGCTCTTCCGAGTCAACGTATGCCACATCCATTCCGAAGCCGAGCGCACGACGGGCGACCGCCTGTCCGATCCTCCCGTAGCCGATAATCCCCAGCGTCTTGCCCTGCAAGCCCGTGCCGAGCAGGAGGTCGGGCCGCCAGCCGTGAAAGGACCCGTCGCGAACCATCGCGTCGCCCTCCACGACCCGTCGCGTCACGGCGAGAATCAGCGCCCAGGCGAGGTCGGCAGTGGCTTCGGTGAGCACGTCGGGAGTGTTGGTCACCCAGATCCGGCGGCGCCTGGCGGCCTCGAGATCGACGTTGTCGTAGCCGACGGCGCAGTTGGCCACCACGCGGAGGTGTGGACACGCCGCCATCACCCTGTCGGTCATCGGATCCGCGAGCAGCGTCACGACGGCCTCCGCCCGCCCGATGAACTCCGCCAGACCGGTCTCGTCGAGCGGGTCCGTGTCCCGCCGGATACGGGCGGCATGCAACCCCCTCAGACGCTCGACGAAATCTCCCGGAAACGGCCAGGTGATCGCGATCTCGGCACTCATCACCATCCCTCCGAGGGTCCCACGAGCTCGACCAGGAGCTGCTCCAGTGGCATCTCGGCTGTTTCCACGACACGTCCCAGCTCCTGGCCATCTCCGTCGAGAACGATGATGGTGGGGACCCGCTCTGCTTTCTTGTGTTCGAGAAGGCCGTCCGGGAAGTCGGCCGCCGTCACCACCAGCGTGCGATCAACGCCGATCATCTGGTGGGTGAAATGGTCTCCGCCGACCTCCTTCAGCACCTTGATGAGCCGCGGAACCTCTCGCCGCGAGTCCGAGCACCAGCTTCCAAGCACCGACAGAATCCGGTAGTGTCCGCGCACTTCGCGGAGCTTCCCGATCGCCGCCGGGTCCGGGTCGTACTCTTCTGCCTCGCTCTTCCAGCCCGTGATCGCCGACAAGTCGTCCCAGCCGATCCTACCGACCAGAACCGGAACCGGCGGCGGCGGTTCGCTGCCGCTGGCACAGGTCATGCCACGGATTGTGTCACCCACCTCGAGGCGGGTCAGGACGTCGCGTCCGGCCGTCACCAGCGCGAAGTTCGTGTAGTGTCCGGTGAGGTGGTCCGCCGGCAGCAACGTCACGAACAGCTGGCAGCCGCCGGTATTGGGGCCGGAGGTGGCAATGCCGGCGCGCCACGAGTCGAACGGCTCGAGGGAGGGCTCGTCGGCAAGCACAAAGCCCGGACCGCCCCAGCCGTCACCGCGTGGATCACCGCCCTGAACCACGAAGTCGGGAACCACTCTGTGGATGGTCAAGCCGTCGTAGAAACCCGCCCGCGCAAGGTCCCACACCTCCTTCGCCGTGATCGGCGCCGTCGCCGCGTCAAGGTGAAGGCGGAACGTGCCGCGCACCGTTGCCACGTCGATCCAGTGGTTGTCCTGAGCCCACGTGACGAGATCGGCATACCACTTGTGACCGTGGCGCGGCGGGCGGGCAGGAAGTGCAGCCCGTAGCCCGGCCGACCGCGCGGCCGCCACGACCGGCGCCGACACGGCCCAGTCCGATTCGGCCAGGGCCGCCTCCAGCGCCTCGCGCCGCCCTGTCTCGTCGGACGCCGCCTCAAAGGCAAGCCGCAGGGCCGTCGCGCGCGCATCCCCGATCGTGTCCTGCCGCCAGGCAGCAGCCAGCTCCAGCAAGCGTTGCCGGTCCGGCGCTGCGTGTTGTTGACCCAGAAGGTCGAGCGCCTCAGCACGCACCGCGGCGTCGGCGTGTCCGAGCAGAGGGCGCAGGACATCAGCCGGCGGCAGGCGATCGGCCCCCGCGGCCTCCTCCAGCCACGCGAGAATGACCGGCGGCTCGGCAGCGAGAATCAAACGTCGCCCCTCGACCGCGGCCTTGCCGGTCAAGAACGGCTCGGCCCGCGCGCCGGCCCGGCGCTGCCAAAGTTGGCTCGAGGCGAGCCACACCAGGGCCCGTGCGCCAGCCCCGGTCTCGTTGCGCCTGACGAGCGCGTTCAGAGCCTCCCCCGCTGCCCAGGGATCGGCGCCGTCCACGATCGTGGTCAGACGCGCCGCCGCCGCCGCCTCCGGATGGGCCGCCACGGCGTGAATAGCGCTCACCATCAGGTGCGGTGCCGCATCGTCCAGCGCCGCCGTCATCGCCGCCGCCACGTCGGGTCCGACCCGGACCTCCGGGTGAGCAGCCAGCGCCTCGCATGCCGCTGCCCGCACGCGCCAGTCGGCGTCTCGAAGCGCGGTTGCGAGCACCGCCGCGTCAGCCGCCTGCAGATCGCCGCGGGCGAAGCCGCGCGCGGCGGTCGCCCTGATCACCGGCTCGGAATCGCTCACCAACCGGCGCAAGGCCGGTCGTGCGGAGGCTGCCCCGCTGCGCGCCAACGAGTACGCGGCGGCGCGCCGAAGCAGGGGGTCCGCGTCGGCCGCATGCTGTGCGGCCAGGCCCTCCCAGGTACCGGCCGCAAGGCGCCAGAGGTTGGCGAGGCCCGTTTCCAGGACCGCCGGATCCTTTTCCTTCCGCAGCTGGGCCAGGAGAGGCGCCGCGAGGTCGCCGGCATGCTGAGCAGCGGCCCACACCGCAGCCTGCCGTACGGGCACGGACGGCGCACTCAACCCCCGGCCGATGAGCCAACTCGCATCGACACCCTCGCGTGCGGCCGCCAGCATCACCTGCGATCGCACCCAGGCGTCGCGATCCTGGAAGAAGCGGGCGAGGAGCACGTCGGAGCCCGGGTTGGCGGCCACCGCGATGACGCGGACGGCCAGCGCCCTGACTGCCGGATCAGGAAAGTCGTACAACCCGCCGCGGATGGAGGCCGGCAGAGCGCCCTCGTCCACTGCCTGGAGAAGCCGCGCCTCCAGCTCCACGGAGCCGCTCGATCGCTCCTGTGCCGCGATCGCCAGCGTAACGAGTAGGATCAGGCCTAGCGCAGCAGCAGGTCTCAGCCGCATTGTCCGCCTTCCCTTCATGCGCCGTACAGCAGCCGGTCACCGAGTACCGGAGGCAGGCCTGCCTGGCGGATCTTGCGCCGGGCCAGGTCGATGCGGTATGGCACCCGGTACTGGTACAGGCGACGGATGCCGTGGTCGTAGATAGCATAGGCCGCCCGCGGGTCGCGATCACGCGGCTGTCCGACCGAGCCGGGGTTGACCAGGTACCGACTGTCGCCGTTGAGGTCGAGAACCGTTCGCTTGCCGGAGAGAAGGCGGACCTGCACCATGCGCCCCCCACCGCCGGCCGCCGCAATGAACGCCGACGGCACGTGGGTGTGCCCAAACAGGATCACGCTCTCCGTCACCTCCGCAAACGCGGCCAGTGCGTCGTGAGCCGAGAAGACATAGGCATCCTCGTCCACGGGGGAGCCGTGGCAGATGAGCAGGTTCGGCTCGATCCTCGTCGGTCCGGCCGGCAGCGCCCGCAGGCGCTCGAGGTGCCGGGCCTCCAGGTGGTCGTGGGTCCAGTCGGCAGCTTGCCGGGCGTAGCGGTTGAAGTACTCCGCGCTGTCGAGGCCGGCACACACCCGGTCATGGTTCCCTCTCACGACCACCACCTGGGACCCGAGCGACGTCAGCCACTCCATCACCTGGTTCGGTGAGGCCCCATAACCGACCGCGTCCCCGAGAAACAGGACCCTGGAAAACCGCTTCCGCCGCGCGTGGTGAAGCACGGCCGTCAGCGCCTCGTAGTTGGCGTGGATGTCGCTGAGGATCAGGTACCGCACGGAATCCCCGGCAGCGCCGCTACGACCCTTCGTGCCACCTCATCGGGCGGTTCGTCACCGCCGAGCTGGAGGTGAATCCGGGCCGCCCGGTAGTCGGCAACACGTTCGCTGAACAGCCGGCGCGCGGCAGCCTCGCTCTCGAACTTCGGTCGATCGAGGTTTTTCCCTGGAAGGCGGCTGACAATGACCTCCCACGGCACGTCGAGGAACACCGAGATCCCCCCCGACTCGTGGATGGCGGCGCGGTTTGAACGGTGACAGAAGGTGCCGCCACCGGTCGAGACGATGACACGCCGCCGTTGTAGCGTCGTCTTCAGAAGACGAGCCTCCTCGGCGCGAAACGCGGGCTCCCCGTGCCGTGAGAAGACTTGCGACACCGTCGACCCGAAGCTCTGACTGATCAGCCGATCCAGGTCGACGAACGGGACCCCCAGCGTGGCGGCAAGTGCCTCTCCCGCTTTCGTCTTCCCACAGCCCATGAAGCCCACGAGGTAGATGCGAAGCATCCTCAACATGGTACCACCGTGATTCCGGACCGCTTCGCGCCCCGGAATCACTTCTAGCGATGCGGGCACGCCCGCATCGCTAGTAGCGGTCCATGAAGCTGGTGTCGAGGTCGCCGTTGATGAAGTCGCGGTCCTCGAGGATACGCTGGTGGAGCCGGGCGGAGGTCTTGACGCCCTCGATCTCGAACATCGCCAACGCACGACGACCGCGCGCGATCGCCTCGTCCCGGTCGCGACCATGGACGATGATCTTGGCGATGAGGCTGTCGTAATACGGCGGCACCAGGTAGCCGGCGTACAGGTGAGTGTCCACCCGCACCCCGGGCCCGCCCGGGAGCACGAGCTTCGTCACCCGGCCCGGTGACGGAGCGAAGGTCTCGGGATCCTCCGCGTTGATGCGAAACTCAATCGCGTGACCGTCGAGCCGCAGCGACCTGCGAGGGGAGAGCGACATGCGCTCGCCGCCGGCGATGAGCAGCTGCTCCTTGACGAGGTCGGTGCCGGTCACCATCTCGGTTACCGGGTGCTCGACCTGGATCCTCGTGTTCATCTCCATGAAGTAGTAGCCGCCGTCGGGAGCGAGGAGAAACTCGACCGTGCCGGCGGAAACGTAGCGTGCCGCGCGGGCGGCGGCAACGGCCGCCGCCCCCATCTCTGACCTCAGCTCCGGCGTCAGGACCGCGGAGGGCGACTCTTCGAGGAGCTTCTGGTGGCGCCTCTGGATCGAGCACTCACGCTCTCCGAGGTGGAGGATCCGACCCGCCGAGTCTGCGAGAATCTGGAACTCGATGTGGCGCGGACGCTGCAGGTACTTCTCGAGGTACACCGACGGGTCACCGAAAGCCTTCTCGGCCTCGTTCCTCGCGGTGTCGAAGGCGAGCCGCAGCTCGCGGGCGTCGAACGCCAGCCGCATCCCACGTCCCCCGCCCCCGGCTGAAGCCTTCAGGATCACCGGGTACCCGATCTCGTCGGCCAAAGTCAGCGCCTCGCGACGGCTCTCGAGCGGCTCCTTGGAACCCGGGAGGACGGGCACACCGGCCTCCGAGACCGCGCGGCGAGCGGCCGACTTGTTGCCCATGAGCCGGATCGCCTCCGGCGGGGGCCCGATGAAGGTCAGCCCGCACTCCTGCACGATCTCGGCGAAGTGGGCGTTCTCGGCAAGGAACCCGTAGCCGGGATGAACCGCGTCCGCACCGGTAATCTCGGCCGCGGCAATGACGGCTGAGATATTCAGGTAGCTGTTGGCGGAGTAGGGCCCGCCGATGCACACCGACTGGTCCGCGAAGCGGACGTGCAGACAGTCGCGGTCCGCGTCCGAGTGCACGGCAACGGTCTCGATGCCGAGCTCCTTGCACGCGGCGATCACCCGAACCGCGATCTCGCCCCGGTTGGCGATGAGGACCTTGCCGAGCATGGCTCAGGCCGGACGAAGCGCGAACAGCCGCTCCCCGAACTCGACGGGCTGCGCGTTCTCGGCATACACCTTGACGACCGTGCCCGAGGTGTCGGACTCGATCTCATTCATCAGCTTCATGGCCTCGACGATGCACAGCACCTGGCCCTTTTCGACGAAGTCCCCGACCTTGACGTACGGGTCCGCATCCGGGTTCGGGGCTCGGTAGAAGGTGCCGACGATCGGAGAGGTCACGAAGTGGACCCCCTCCTCCTCACCGGCCGCCGGCATCGCCTCCGGCGCCTGGGGAGGGGCGGCCACCGCCGGCGCTGTCGTCGCCATCCGGGCGACCGGGACGGTCTCCAGCGGCACGGCCCGGGGTGTTCCCTCAATCGGCGCGCCGTGGGCAACGCCCTCGATGCGGAGGCGGCTGCCGCCGTGCTCCACCTCGACGCTTGCCACGCCGCTCGAACCGACAAGACGAATGAGCTCGCAGATCTCCTCGAACTTGAACATGATTAGGTGGTCACCTCAAATGAACTCGTCGTACAGCCGCTCGCCCACCAGACGCGACAGGAAGCGCCCCTTGCCCAGCAGGCCATCGGAGTGGAGCAGCAGGAGCAGGAAGTAGCCGCCCCCCATCAGTGTCAGAATCAGGGCCAGCTCGTTGGTGTACACGATCAGCTGTCGGAGCGAGCCGTGACGGAGCTCCCGCTCGGCTTCCTCGACGCCCTGGACGATGGCCGCGAACTCGGCGCCGATGTCCTCCAGCACCACCTCGCTTTCGGTCACCGCCACCGGAATACCGTCGGGATCGACGATTGCCGCCCCAACGGACCCCGGACAGCTCTCGCAAAGCTCGGTGATGGCCGCCTGGAAGCTCACGCCTCCTCCCTTCCAGCAGCCAGTCTAAACGTCCGCAGCCATGCCTGCAACGCCGCCGCTCTGGCTGCGCCGGAAGAGGGGCGCGGCTGCACCGCCGCGCCATCCCTGAGGCCCTGGATGTCCTGGTACAGCTCTCTCGCCTCGGCGGAATCGGGATCGTGCGCCAGCACACCGTCGAGCGTTCGTTCGGCGAGATCGAGGTCTCCCTGCTCGACCGCCAGGCGGGCCAGGGTCACCGTCGGCAGGGGGATTTCCTCCCGCCCTGCTGCCGTGCCCTCGTCCTCTGCCTGTGCCGCCCAGCCGTCGTCGGCTTCAGCCTCGGGCGCCTCGACGCCGAGGTCCGGCTGCAGCTGCGCCGCCGGCGCCAACGGAGGGGGCTCCTGCGCCACTGCAGCCGCTTCCTCCCAGTCGGCCGGCGCCTCCTCCTCGGCCGCCGTGAAGACATCCGCCGCAGCGAGGAAAACGCCGGTGTCTCCCCTCGGCGCCATTGAGAACGGCTCGTCGGCGAACACCTCGGTGATCTCGGTCGACCTGATGACCGGGGCCGGCCGCGGCGGGACGGCAGGCGCCATCATCCCCCGGTCCGGAGCGGGGGGCGCCGCAACCGCCTCAGGCGGCGGTGTCAGGTGCGCCCGTGCAGCCTCCAGCTCGGCCTCGAGGTCGTCGTCTCGCGGCCCCAATGCGAGCGCCAGTGTCAGCCCCTTGACCGCCCGCTCCCACTCGCCGCGGCGGGCCGCCGAACGGCCCACCATCTGCGCCGCGACCGCGTTCTGGGGGTCGAGCGCGAGGGCGCGGGCGAAGGCCGCCTCCGCCTCGTCGTAGGCATGGAGCTCGTACAGGGTGCGGCCGAGGGCGACCCACGCCGCGAGGTAGCGCGGGTGGTGCTCGAGCCCTGCGCGGAGGACCGCGACCGCCGCCTCGAGCTCACCCTCCCGGCGCAGCAGCTCGCCGAGCTGATAGAACTGGCGGGAGGTAGGATCCTCCCGCAGCTGGAACCGCAGTTGCTCGATTCGGTAGTCCATCTGGTTGACCCGGGCGGGCGACCCCGCGGCCGCCCGCCCGTCATTCTGTCACACCCTAGGTGCCGTTCCCGGTCAGGGTCACGGTCGCATTCCCGCCGTTCGAGTTCACGTCGACCTGGGCGCTCTTGGCGCCGGTCGTCGCCGGGCAGAAGTCGATGGTGACCGTCACTGAAATATTCGCGCCGAGAGTTCCTGAGGTTATGTCCGGCGTGAAATCGCTGGCGTCGGTACCGGAGATGCCTATGCTCCAGTTGAGGTCGGCGCTACCGGTATTGGAGATCGTGAAGGTCTGAGTATCTCCGGTCGGGCAGGCGCCGCCAGCGGCCCAATCCGGAAAGAGCAGGGAGGTCGGATCCACCACAAGAATCGGCGCCGCGTGGCACTGGCCCAGGTGGGGATCGGGGGGATTGCCACGGTCCCACGGCTCGTAGGCGAGGCCGGAAGCCAACGTATTGCTGCAGTTGCCGTTGATGTTGGTGACGGTCACCGGCACGTTGGTCGGAATGTCCCGTGCACCGGGGTTGCCGTTCGTGTCGACGCAGGATGAGGTGTTGTAGCTCAGGTTGATCTCGTCGGGGGTCGGGATGTAGGTGACCGTGATCTGGGTGTCCGAGTCCAGGGTCACGTCGGCGTCCGGAAGAACGAAGCCGCCGATGCTGACCCGGACCGGAGCGTGGAAGTCCTGACCGGTGATCACCAGGGTGTGATCCGCTGGTTCGAGAATCGGTTGGCTGGGATCATTGGCTGTGGGGGTCACGAGGTTCGGATCGACCGACAGCACGGTCGGCGACTCGCCGAGGTAGGTGAAGTTGCCGCCCTCGGAGATCTGGTTGCTGTCGGTCTCGGTGACCCGGAAGGAAGCCGTGGTGTCGCCGCACGGTGGCGGACTCAGCCCCGGCATGTTCACCAGGATCTCGGCGCCGGTCACCGACAGGACGTCCAGCCGCTGCGGCGGGCTGGCCCCCAGCCAGTCCACGAACAGCGGCGGGGCGAACCCGGAGCCGAGGATCGTCACCTGGGTGCCGCCGGTGGCCGGGCCCTGGTTCGGCGTGTTGCCGGATACGAACAGGTTCTCGCCGTAGGTGAATGCTCCCGGCTTGGTTTCCGAAAGCCCCGAGGTGACGTTGACGACTCGGATGTCGACGGTCGCCGGCGGCGTCACCGCGGCGTTGGTGACGTCCGGGCTGACGCAAACGATCTTGTGCACGTCGACGGAGACGACATCCGCCTCGCGGCTGCCGATGTCGCCGCCCTCGAAGAAGACCTGGACCGGGAACTGGAAGCCGCTGCCCGAGGTCTCCTCGCCGAAGATACTCACCCGGGTACCGCCGGCCATCGGCCCGGAGTTCGGCGACACGGTCGAGATTCGCGGCGTCAGCTGGTCGGCGACGAAGGTGAACGCGTTCGACTTGCTGATCGTCGTCGCGCGCGGCGTTCCAGCCTCGTTGATCACCGTCACCGTCGCCTGCTCGTCGGCCTGGATCGGGTCGGCGCTGACCTGCGGCGTGATGACCGTGATCTGGCGCCCGTCCTCGGACACCGACACCTCGTCCGCACTCAGCGAGCCGAAGCCGGTGTCGAACGTGACAGTGACCGGCGCCTTGAAGTTGCGGCCGAAGATCGTCACCTGCTCGCCGCCGCGGGGGCTGCCGTGATCGGGGAACAGCTGGTAGATCTCGGGAGCGCCGGAGGTCGGCAGGAAGGTGTAGGCGGTGGGCACCGTCAGCTGCTGCTGGTACGCCGTCCCGGAACCGCGCACGATGCGGACGCTGGCGACCCACTGCCGGCTGGTGTCGGTGACGCCGGTGATCTTCGGGGTGATCACGGTCACCGCGGAGTAGTCCTCGGCCACGGACACGATCTGGGCCTGGTAGTCGATGCCGTCGACCGAGAAGTAGAGGTCGACGGGCGTGAAGATGCCCTTGCCCTGGAACGTTACCTGATCGCCGCCGTCGAGCGTACCCTGCGCCGGCACCACGTTGTAGATCTGGAGGTCGGTGGTGGTGTCGGGCTGCCTGAAGGTGACGGTGGTCGACTTCGAGATTCCCGAGACACGGGCGCGGATGTAGTAGGTCCCGGCAGAGGCTGCCACCATGCCCGTGGTGGCGGTTCCCCCGGAAGTCGCCACGGAGGCGAGGGCCGTATAGGCGCCTCCGGTGCTCCAATCGAAGGTGACCGTGGTACCGTCAGGGGCCGGGCTCCCGTTCTTGGTGACCGCCGCCTGCAGCGAAACCGTTTCACCGACGATGGCCTGGCTCGAGCTCGCGGTCAGTGACGAGATCACCCACGCGTCGGTCGAGGGAGTCGGCAACGCCTTCGGCGTCGGGCTGCTGCCCGAGCACCCAACCAGGACCGTCAGCGTCGCGATCACAGCGGTTGTGAGTAGTTTCTTCATCACGGTCGTCCCCCATCAGTAGAAGAAGTTGAAAGCAACTTCGAAGACCACGGAAATGCTTTTCCCACTCACCGTCGTGCCGAAGATCTCGACCTTGAGACTCTGACGTATGTTGGTATTCCCGGTCTCCGGGTCGAAGCCGCCGTTCTCCGGAAGGAGGTAGGACAGCGGCGCCTGGCGGAAGTACTCGGCCGGGAACACGCGGTAGTTCTCGAGATCGGCAGAGCCGCCGGCGGCCACGTAGACGTTGAGATCATGCTGCCACATCGGCGACGCCGTCGTGCCACCGTCGGTCCGGTACGGCGTCACCTGCCAGCGTGTCAGGTGCACGTCCTGGGTCGAGGTCAAGGTCGCGGACGGGTCCTTGGGATGCGAGTCGATCGTGAGCTTGCTGATCGTGACGTCGGAGGTCGACGCGATGCTCACATCCGGGTTGTACTCCTTGACCTGAGCCGTCAGGAAGACAACCGCCTCGGTCTCGTTCAGCGTGCTGTTGCCGCCGCAGGAAAGGGCCACCGCCGCCAGGACCGTCAGAGCACACAGCTGCATTGCGCGTTTCATGGATCCCTCCTAGTACTTCACGATCCTGGGTGTAATGAAGATCAGGAGCTCGTCGTGCCGGTTGAAGACGTACTTGTTGCGGAATAGGAATCCCAGAATCGGGATCTTCGCGAGACCGGGCACACGGTTGATGTTCGTCTGGTCGTTCAGCTGGTAGATGCCCGCGATGACGGTCGTCCCACCATCCCTGACCAGCAACTTGGTCTGCGCGTCTCGGGTGAAGATCGGGCTATTCTGGCCGCCCTGCACGTTGACACCCTGCACCGGCTCCTGCTTCTTGATATTCAGGTCCAGCATCACCGTCCCCTCGGCGGTGATCTGTGGTGTCACCTCGAGCCTCAGGGTCGCGTCCTGGTACTGGACGGTGACGGTGTTGTTGGCCACCGTCTGGACCGGGATCTGCAGACCCGAACGGACCGTTGCCTTCTGGTTGTTCTGGGTCGTCACCCGAGGCGATGACACGATCCTCACCATGCCGTCCGACTCGGCGGCCGACAGCAGGAAGTCGAGGTTGAAGGTGTTGAGAATGTCGCCGAAGGTCACCGAGACGACACCGTTGCTGCCGCGCTCGAGGGCGACCCGCCCGTTGGTGCTGATGCTGTTCGGGAAGTTGAGACCGGTGTCGTTGCCGTGCGCAGCGTCCATGACGCCGCTGAAGCCCCAGTTGACGCCCAGCTCATGGGAAAAGTCGCGCGTGGTCTCGACGATCCGGCCCTCGATCACGACCTGCTGGGTCGGCGTGTCCAGGCTCTCGATCAGACGGATGATCCCCTCGACCCTGTCGATCGTGTCACGAATGATGAGCTGGTTGGTGCGCTTGTCGACGGTCACCGACCCCCGCTTGGAGAGCAGGTAGGACTCCTTCCCGAGGAGACCCGCGATCTCGTCGGCCTGGGCGTAGGACAGCGGCTTGAGCACCGTCTTCAGCGGCTTCGCGTTCTCCTGGTCCTCCATGAACTTGGCCGCGGCGGTCTTCTCCGACGCCAGCTTCGCTATCGGCGCCACCCGCAACACGTTGTTCTCGAGCACATAGTCGAGACCGTTGATACGCAGGATCAGGTCCAGGGCCTGGTCCCACGGCACGTCGTGCAGCTCAACCGTCACCGACCCCGATACCGAGGGATCCACCACGATATTGAGGTTGGTCAGCTGCGCGAAGGTGCGCAGCACGTCCTTGATGTCGGCATCCTTGAGGGTGAGCGTGATCGGCTCTCCGGTGAACTGCCGCTCCTCGCTCTCGACCTCCTTGGTCTGATAGTCCTTCTTCCCCGCCGGAAGGCCGACGATCTCCTTGGCCGAGCCCTGCTCGATCAGCTGTGATGGATCGGCGACCCACGGGCTGCGGTTCCTCGGCTTGGCGGCCGAATCGGAGGCGGTCACGACCGGCGGCAGCGTGTGGACCGGTGCGCTATCGGACATCACGGCGGTCTCTGGTTGCGACACCGTACGATCTTGCTCGACGGCCTGTACGGCAGCCGCTTGCGGCTCCTCGGCAGCCTCCGGCGCCACCGGCCGGTCGGGTTCAACCGTTGCCTGGGCCGTCTTCTCAGCCTCGGGATGGGAGCGTGAGAACTCGATGATGCCCTTCGCCGCCGAGGCGTGCACGGATTCAGCGTCCGTACTGCCTACCAGCAGCTCGCCGCCCTCCGCTGTGCTCGAGAACGAGTAGGGCTGAGGGCCGTCGAGGTCAACCACCAGCCGCGTGATCGGCTCGGGTACCGCCCGGAACTGCGCCACCCGGACCCGGTTGGCCGCCGCCCCGTCGACCCTGTACAGGGTGCGCTTGACACGGTTGACGACACCGGGGAGGTCGACGACGACCCGGTCGGGGTTCTTGAGTGTGAAGGCGCGACCGGTCAGTGTGCCGTCACCGCGCAGACGAACCACGAGCCCGTCGGCGCTCGCCGTTGGCGTGACTCCCAGCAAGCTGCCGGCTGGAGAGACCGGCGGCGACGCGGCGGCAACCTGCTTCTTCGCAGGAACGTTCTCGGCAGCGACGTCCTCCGGCGGGACAGCGGCCTTCTCGACCTCCGGAGCCCCCTTCTCGGGGGCCGACTCAACGGCCGCCCTCTGACCGGCTTCAGCATCTGCAGCCACTGGGGGGGCCGGGGCCGCCGCCTTCTCCGCGTGCGAGAAGACCAGGTCGAGGCCGTCACCAGTCGGTGTCAGGTCCAGCTGGGCCGGTTCAGTCAACCACACGGTCAGACGGGTTGCACGGCGGCCGAACTCGTCGACCGTCGACAGCTCAGCACGCTGGATACCCGCCTCGGGCGCGGTGACCGACCCGATCTCGGCGTCCCACGTGGCCGCGGGCATCTCAACCACCCACACCCCCGGCTGGGGACTGTAGTGCACCGTGTCGGGGTTGCCGGCCACCTGGAGATGAACGACCGGCCCTTGGGCGCCGGCCTCGGCGCGCAGTCCGCTCACAGCGAGCGGCGTCTCGGCGGCCGCCAGCACGGGAGTCACGCCGATCGCAGCGACCGCGACCGCTGCCAACACCACCATGAGGATGCGGGCGTTCTTGACCTTCATGTCATCCCCCAATTTCATGCTTGCTTCCTTCACTTCCCAGACACCTCGCGCACGACCTCTCGGAACGGCTTCATCGCCTTGGGATCATTCACCTGCTGCTTGAAGACGACCCTGTCTGGGAGGATTGTCTTGACCTCTCCGTCATACAGCTTCGTCCCGGGGCGGAGGATGTAGCTCAGCTTGTCACGTCCTTGCACGATGGCGATGATTCCGCTCGTGGTCTTGACGACCCCCTCGAGCCGAACCTCGCCGATCATCATCCCGGCCAGCCCCTTAGGACGCTCCTCGGGTCCCTTCGCCTCTTCCGGAACGCCCTCGGCAAGGGAAACGAACGGGTCTCTCCGGTTGGCGGGGTCATAGGTGAACTTCTCGCCCTCGAACATCCGCTCCTCACCGCGCAGGATCTGGTCGATGCGGCTGACATCGACGTCGCCCTTGGGCAGGGCTCCGCCGGCGCCCTCCGGCTGCCCGGCAGCCGTTGGGGTCTGCTGCGGCGGCGCTTGGGCGAACGCGACAGTGGCGGCCGTCAGCACGACGGCCAGTAGGCCAACCAGTCGGCGCCCCCTCATGTACCTCGTCATTGCGGCGCCTCCCCGGAAGCTGGAGCCCCCTCCTTCTCTTCCTTATAGATGAAGGTCTGCTGCGTAAAGTCCGCCTTGATCGTAAACGGGCTGCCGCGCTTGTGCATGGCGACAATCTTGAGGTTGCTGACATTGATGATGCGTGAGAAGCGGCTCAGACGATCGAAGAACAGGCCGAGCTCGTGGTACGTACCGCTGAGAGAGACGTTGATCGGCCACTCCCAGTAGAAATCACGATCGATGAATGGTTGCGGGGTGAAGCGCCCGAGCTGGAAGTGCCCGATCTCGGTCAGCTGCTTCAGTTTCTTCAGAAGTGTGTCAGTCTCCCGTCGAGTCGGCAGGATGCGGCGCAGCCGGTCGAGCTCCAGCTCGAGGTTGCGGATTTCCTCCTCCAGCTTCGGCAGGTCCCGCTTGGCAGCGCGTCCCTTCTGGATCTCTCGTTGCAGCTTGGCGATGCTCTCGTTCAAGGTCGAGATGTCCTGGCGGATTGGCTTGAACACATAGCTGTTCATGACCAGGTAGAGGACGACGCCGAGGACAACCCCGATCAGGAGCGCGACGTACCATGGCTTCTCGTTGAGATCAAATGCCATCGCCTGCCTCCTCGCCAACCTTCATTGCCCAGCGCCTCCCGTATCGGTGGAGCTCTTGATCTCTGGCGGTTTGTACGTGAAAACGCAAGTCAGCCTGAAGTTGAAGATGTCGCGGCTTGCTCGCGAGAGGTCGACAAGCGTTGGCTCCTGGAAGAACGGCGAGGCATCCAGATTGGCGATGTAGTTGGCGACCGCATTCTCGTCCATCGCCTGCCCGTTCAGGGTCACCACGTTGTTGGCGACCGTCATGTTCGTCAGCCACACCAGGTCCGGGAGAGCACGCGACACCTCGTCCATGATGCGGACGGGACCGTGCTGGTTCTCCTTGAGCTGGTCGATGATCTCGATCTTGTGCTTGAGCGCGTCGCGCTTGACCTCGAGCTCCTTGACCTTGTCGATGTAGACCTGGAGCTTGTCCCGCTCGGCCTGGAGCTCCCGCTGTTGGTTCTGCAGGGTTGTCCGCTTCGAGCTGAGGAGATACCAGTTCCCACCGACGACCACGAAGGCGAGCACGAGCACCATGAGGAGGATGAGGTCCCCCTGCTTGACCCCGAGCGAGATCTCTCGCCGGGCACGCCGTGCCGCTGCAGGAGCTGCCGCCTCCGCAACGAGGTTGATCTTGATCATCGTCAGTCTCCAACCGCGCGCACCGCAAGTCCAACCGCGACGCTCATGGCCGGGGCGTGGCGGTTGATCCACTCGGGATCGAAGTCGGACTCACTGTAGCGGATGTTCCTGAAGGGGTTCATGACCTCGACCGCAACCTGAAAACGCTCCTTGAGAACCTCGTCCAGGTTGAGTATCTGCGAGCCGCCGCCGGCGAGCACCAATCGCTCCAGCCGATCGATGGATGAGGTGGCGACGAAGAAGTCGATGGTCTTCTGGAGCTCGGCGGCGAGGTCCTCGGAAACGCTGTTGAGGATCCCGAGAACGCTCTGCAGCGAGTGGTCGCCGACCCGCTCGCCCAGCTTCAGCCTCTCCGCCTCCTCACGCGGCAGGTTGAGCTCACGCTGGATCGCCTCCGTGTACTGGTTCCCCCCAAAGGCCACATCGCGCCAGAACACCGATGAGCCCTGGTGGAGGACGTTGATATTCATCACCGAGGCGCCGATGTTGACGAGCGCCATGGTGTCCTGGAGCACATCGTAGTTCGCTTCGTAGGCGTTTTGTAGCGCGAACACATCGACGTCGACCAGCGAGGGCTCGCGGCCGGCCTGGACCACCACCGATGTGTAGTCCGCGATCCGGTCCTTCTTCACCGCCACCAACAGCACGTCCATGCTATCTCCACCCGAGGTGTCCAGCACCACGTAGTCGAGGTTGACGTCGTTGATGTCGAACGGAATGTACTGCTCGGCCTCCCACTGGATCGACTCGGACAGCTCGGCCTCGCTCATCATCGGCAGTTGGATGCGCTTGATGATGACCGAGTGCCCGGAAAGTGCGGTACCGAAACTCGGATTCTTGATGTTGTTCTCCGCAATAAGGTGCGACAGCGCCTCCACCACGAGGGAGGAGTCCATGATGGCGCCGTCCACGATGGCCTCGGCGGAGAGCGAGGCGGAGGCCGCGTGGAGGAGTTGGAATTCACCGTTTTTTAGGGGCCTGAGCTCAACCAGCTTGATCGCGGAAGAACCGATATCGCAACCGACAATTTGCCTTCTGCGTTTTCCAAACACGGTTTACACCTTAACTCCAAAAGTTTTAAGAACCTGAGCCATATCACCTCTGTGAGCAGGCTAGCAAAGGGGATATCGCACTGTCAAGGAGATTCGGACCCGGCTCCCGGCGAGATTTGCCCGCCATCTCTTGCATCGGACGACCACTTGTGCTATTAACTCCTTTCCCCCGCGGGGGCTCAGGAGGACCCGAGAAATGGCCCAGCGATGTGAGATTTGTGGTAAGGGACCGATGACCGGAAACAACGTGAGTCACGCGCATAACCTCACTCGACGCAGGTGGTTACCCAACACGCAACGGGTCCGCGCGCTGGTCGATGGCAGCCCTCAGTACATCCGTGTCTGCACCCGCTGTCTGCGGTCGGGGAAGGTCGTCAAGGCCCCGCGCGTGTAACAAAGCCCCGCCGCTCCACATGGAGCATGCCGTCGACTGCTTCGAGTTTTTGCACAATACGATTCAAGTGAGCCGCGTCACGAACCTCGATGGACATCGCAACCGTGCCGGCTCCCCCATCGTGAGTTTGTAGGCTGCAGCTGAGGATATTGCTGCCCTCGGAGGAGATGGCCTGCGAGACCGACGCCAGGAGGCCCGAGCGATCCTGGTACTTCATGTCCAGGTCGACCCGTGAGCGGCCGACCCGTCCCTCCATTGCGGCCGCCGCCCACCGCACCTCGATCTCCCGCTCCGGATGGTAGAGCAGCCGGCGCACATTTGGGCACGACCGCGAATGCACGGCGACCCCCTTCCCGCGCGTCACATAACCAACGATCTCTTCGCCCGGGAGCGGGTTGCAGCACTTCGCCACGTAGACCAGGAAGTCCGAGTCGCCCGTGACCTCGAGCACCGGCGTCTCCGTCGTCGGAGCCGCTCGTCTCTCGGTAGCCGGAAGCATCGGCTCCGCTGGAGCCTCTGCCGCCGGCATGAGCTGCTCGGTGACGACGGCGGCCCCCATCCTGCCGAAGCCGACCGCCGCCAGAAGGTCATCAAGCTTCGACAGCCCGTGGGATGTGAGGATGCTCTTCAGCTCCTCCGAGTCCCCCAGCCGCTTCAACGACCAGCCAGTGCGACGGAGCTCGCGCTCCAGCAGCTTCTTGCCGACCTCGATCGCGCGCACCTTCTCCTCGCGCTTCAACCAGGCGCGGATCTTGGAACGGGTCCGCCCGGTGGCGGCGACCCCCAGCCAGTCATGATGCGGCGACTGCTGAGGAGAGGTCGAGATCTGTACGATGTCGCCGTTCTTCAGCTCCGTCCTCAACGGCACCCATCGCCCGTTGACGGTGGCGCCGACACACCGGTGGCCGACCTCGGTGTGCACACGGTATGCGAAGTCCAGCACCGTGGCGCCACGGGGAAAGGAGAAGACATCCCCTCGCGGTGTGAAGCAGTAGACCTCGTCGGGGTAGAGGTCGACTCTGAGCGAGTCGAGGAACTCCCGCGGCGAGGAGCCCTGAGTGGTGTCGAGCAGGCTGCTCAACCAGGCCATGCGGGAGTCCTCCGCCGGCCGCGAGCCCTTCTCCTTGTAGCTCCAGTGCGCCGCGATGCCGTGCTCGGCGATCCTGTGCATGTCCGCGGTCCGGATCTGGATCTCGAACGGGTGGCCCTCCGGACCGATCACGGTCGTGTGCAGCGACCGGTAGGCGTTCGGCTTGGGCATGGCGATGAAGTCCTTGATCCGACCCGGCACCGGCTGCCACTTCTGGTGAATCAGGCCCAGGGCTGCGTAGCACTCGGCCACCGTGTCGACAACGATGCGAAAGGCGAGAAAGTCGAACACGCTCTCAACATCGACGCCCTGGCGCCGCAACTTCTGCCAGATCGAGTACAGGTGCTTGACGCGCCCCTGGATCTCGCCCGACAGCCCATGCTCCTTCAGGATGCCTCCCAGGACCCCCTTGATCTCGGTAAACCACCGCTCAGCAACGTGCGCCCGCTCCTCGATGGCGCGCTCCAGGCGCTGCACCTCGCGCGGGTGCAGGCTGCGGAAGCAGAGGTCCTCGAGCTCCGTCTTGATGCTCCCGATGCCGAGCCGGTGGGCGATTGGAGCGTAAATCTCGAGGGTCTCGCGTGCGATCGCGACCTGGCGTTCGTGGTCGAGGTACTTCAGCGTTCGCATGTTGTGCAGGCGGTCCGCCAGCTTGACGAGGATGACGCGGACATCATCGGTCGATGCGAAGAGAAGGCGGCGGAAGTTCTCCGCCTCGTTGGCCTCGCGGCTCGAGTAGCTGCTCTCGTACGACGAGATCTTGGTCAGCGCCACCACGACCCGCGTCACTGCGGGGCCGAACTCGAGCTCCATCTCCTCCTGGGTGGTGTCGGTGTCCTCAAGGATATCGTGGAGGAGGCCGGCCGCGATGGCGATCTCGTCGAGCTCCATGTCGGCGAGAACCCATGCCACGCTCAAGGGGTGAACCAGGTATGCCTCTCCCGATCGCCGGACCTGACCCTGGTGGCGGTTGGCGGCGAAGACGTACGCCTGCCTCAGCAGCGCCTCGTCCATCTGCGGGAGGTACCGCTCCACCCTGTTGAGGACATCCTCGATGCGGATCTTCGCCGCCGGGCTCATCCTATTATTGTACCGACGGGGTCAACCGACGCCCTGTGAGCGGTCCACCGGCGTGGCCGAAAGGGAACAGCGCGGGGAATGAGCTCGTCACGGGCTCACCCCCCACCAACTCTTCACCCCTGGGTGGCAGTAAGTAGCCCCGGCTCTCGCAAGTTCCTTCGCTCAGCTTCGTTCTTGTCAGGCATGGTCTGGAGTGTCGATGGGGCTTGATTGTGAACCGCGAAGCCGCCAAACTCGCTAATGAGACATTCCTTTTCTCATCTTTGCGTGCTTCGCGCCTTGGCGGTTCAGTGGTTGCCCCTCCGGCATCATGCGTGCACGGAAACAACCTGACTCGAGGGGATACGCAAGCCCCGGGCTAGCGCCTCCGGTGACGCTTCTCGCGCCGACGCTGCCTGATCTTCGCGAACGCTCGCGTCATGCCGAGGGCGACGGGAGAGGCGATGAAGATCGAGGAGTAGGTCCCGACGATGATCCCGACCAGCAGAACGAAGGCGAAGGTGTTGATCACGTCGCCACCGAAGAGGTAGAGGAACACCACCACAACCAACGTCGTACCGGACGTTATCAGCGTCCGCGACAACGTCTGGTTGATGGACTCGTCCATCAGCGGCTGCAGCTCCGCACCCCGTTTGAGACGCAGGTTCTCGCGCACGCGATCGAATACGACCACGGTGTCGTTGACCGAGTAGCCGACGAGCGTGAGCAGTGCCGCGACCGTCGGCAGGTTGATCTCCCGCTGCGTCAAGGCAAGTGCCCCCAGCGTGATCAATACGTCATGGAACAGCGCGACCACGGCGCCGACCCCGTACGGCAGCTGAAAGCGGATCCAGATGTAGACGAGCATGCCGACCAGGGAGAACAGGATTGCCAGCTGCGCCTTCTCGCGCAGGTCGGCGCCGACCGCCGGGCCGACGCTCTGGGCGCCGAGCAGTGAGTACTCCCCGGTCGTGCAGCGCGCCAACAGCGCTGAACGCACCGCATCGCTGAGTCCTTGGATCGAGGAGATCTCGTCCGTGCTGGCGAAGATGCCGTGGTCCTTGCGGTACGCCAGAACGGCCTCGGCCATCGGCTGGTAGTGCTCGGTCAGCGTCTCCTTGTCACCCCCGAGGCCGTCCGGGTCGGCGGTAACGAGAAGGTCGGTAAGCTCCCTGCGGCCCTGGGTGTTGAGGTCGAACTTGCCGCCCAGCTCGCCGTTGTACTGCTTGTTGAGGAGATCGAGGATCGGCTTCGTGAAGTCGCCCTCCTGCCCCTCGGGGTTCTCCACCCGGATCAGGATCTCGTGCTTCTCCGGCTCGTCGAAACGCTGGATCACGGGCGCGCCCACATTGAGCCCTTCGATGGTGTGCCGCAGGCGCTTGAGGTCCGGCGCTTGGTGGAACTTGAGCGTGACCTGGGTGCCGCCGGCGAAGTCAATACCCAGGTTGAGGCCAGGTCCCAGGAACATCACCGCCAAGCCCCCGAGGATGAGGAGGCAGGAACCGCCGATGGCGTACCAACGGTAGGAAAGGAACGGAATATTTGTTTCTTTGATGAAGCGCATGGTTCCCCCGGGCTCAGATGCTCAACGACTCGACCCGGTCTTTGCCGGCGAGGACGATCATGTACAGCGTGCGGGACACGAACACGGCCGTGAACATGCTGGCGACGATGCCGATGCTCAGCGTCACCGCGAACCCCTTGACCGGCCCGGTACCGAACTGGAAGAGGAAGAGAGCGGCAATCAGCGTTGTCAAGTTGGCGTCGAGGATGGTGCCGAAGGCTCGTCCGAAGCCGGCATCGATGGCGGACCGCACGGTCTTGCCGACGTCCATCTCCTCGCGGACGCGCTCGAAAATGAGGACGTTGGCGTCGACGGCCATGCCGATCGTGAGGATCACGCCGGCGATCCCCGGCAGAGTCAGCGTCGCGCCAAAGTATGCCATGGCGCCCATCAGGATGATCAGGTTGAGCAGCAGCGCCACGTTGGCGTTGAGCCCCGACCACTTGTAGTAGACCAGCATGAAGAGCATCACCGCAATCAGGCCGGCGATTGCGGCGCGGATCCCGCGTACCACCGAGTCGTGGCCGAGCGAGGGACCAACGGTCCGCTCCTCCAGGTAGGTGATGGAAGCGGGGAGCGCGCCGGCCCGCAGCACCAGCGCGAGATCCTCGGCCTGCTGCACGGTGAAGCTGCCCTCGATGATGCCCGAGTCGGTGATGCGGCCGTGGATAACAGGCGCCGACATCACCTTGCCGTCGAGGACGATCGCCATGTTGGTCCCGATGTGCGAGCCGGTGTAGGTGCCGAACTTCGATGCGGCTGCTGGAATCAGCGAGAAGCTGACCGCCGGCTGCCCGTACTGGTCCTGGCTTCGGCGCGCCGAGCGCAGCTCGCGGCCGGACACAATGGCTGCCTTGCGAACCAGGTAGTACTCCTTGCCCACCGTGCGGCCGTCCAGATCCTTGCGGTCGCCGAGCAGGACCTCGCCGTCCGCCGGCGGTGTGCCGTTGTACTTGGCGAGCAGGGATTGACGATCCTGTGCCGGCCCGGCCAGGACCTCCTTGAGCTCCAGGAACGCGGTGTTGGAGATCAGCTCCTTGACGCGCCCCGGGTCATCCACGCCCGGCAGCTGCACCAGGATCCGCTGGCCTTCGATCCCCTGCCGCTGGATCACCGGCTCCGAGACGCCGAACTGATCAACGCGGTTGCGGATCGTCTCCAAGGCCTGCTTGACCGCCAGGTCGCGGACATTGCGGGCCACGTTCGCAGGCAACGTGAAGGTCCACGCCTGCGCCCCCGGCGACATCTTGTACTCCGGAAGGTACGAGGAGACCACCTCGCGCAGAGTCCCCCCATCGGTGCCCGAGGGAACTTCGACCTTGAAGAGCAGGTCGTTCGGCTCCACCTGAACGTCGCCGAGCTCGACCCCCTTCTGCTTGGCCTGGCTCACCAGACGCTGCGAGGCGTCGTCCAGCTCCGCCTTGACCGCGTCGGCCGTGTTGACTCGCAGCACCAGGTGGATGCCTCCCCGCAGGTCGAGCCCGAGGTGGATCCTCTTGCTCGGCGGGTACAGCGATGCCAGCGAGATCGCGATGACCGCGATGATCAGTCCAATGCGCCACAGCAGCTTCTTGTCCACTCGCTCCTCCGAACAGTCACTCGGATGTTTCGCCCGTGCCGGCCTTACCGGCGACGGCGGACTTGGAAACGCGGATCTTCACGTTCTCCGCGATCTTGAGCAGCAACGTCTGGTCCTCCACGCCCGCGATCGTCCCGTGGACTCCGCCGGATGTGATCACCCGGTCGCCCTTCTTGAGCGCGGCGATCATCGCTTCCTTCTTCTTCTGCTGCTTGCGCGCAGGCAGGATGAGAAGGAAGTAGAACACCGCGAAGATGGCAATGATCGGCAGGAACGTCATCAGAGGGCTTGCGCCCTGGGCGGCCTGTGTCATGTCGGGTCTCCTTCCCCGGCGGCGGCCGGGATCCCTCCACCTTCCGCCCGGGCACCCTCCACAAGCGCCCGGAACTCGGTGTAGCGGCCCGCCATGATAGCTTCCCGAGCGCTCCGCATCAAGTTCAAGAAGTAGGTCAGGTTGTGAACCGTGAGCAGGACCACGGAGGTGGCCTCGCGCGACACGAAGAGATGACGGAGGGCGCCGCGGGAGTAGGACGTGCAGGTCGGACAGCTGCAGGCCGGATCGAGGGGCTCCGTATCGTCAGAAAACCCGGCGTTCTTGATGACCAGCTCGCCGCGGGAGGTGAACACCTTGCCGGTCCTGGCAGACCGCGTCGGTAGGACGCAGTCGAAGAGGTCGACTCCACAGGCTACCGCATGCAGCAGGTCTTCGGGATAGCCCACGCCCATCAGGTAGCGAGGACGGCCACCGGGTAGCATCGGCGCGAACTCGGCGACCGACTCGTAAAGCCGTTGGCGCGGCTCGCCGACAGCGAGGCCGCCGACCGCGAAGCCGTCAAACGGGCTCTCGCACAGCCGCTCGCTGCACTCGGCCCTGAGCCCGCGGTCGAGCGCTCCCTGCTGGATGGCAAACAGACCGCCCCGCCAGCCGGGCGTCGCGGATCGCAAACTGTTCGCCCGTTCCAGGCCTCGTTCGGCCCACCGCAGCGACCGCCGCATCGATATCCGGCACAGCTCACGCTCCGCCGGGTACGGCAGGCACTCGTCCAGTACCATCGCCACATCGACCCCGAATCGCGACTGCACGTCGACCACAGACTCCGGCGTCAGACGCTGACAGCTACCGTCGATGTGCGACTGGAACGTCACCCCGTCATCATCGACTCGGCGCCGCGCCGCCAGGGAAAACACCTGGTAGCCGCCCGAGTCGGTGAGAACCGGCCCGTCCCAGGCCAGCAGACGGTGGAGACCTCCGAGCCGTACCAGGCGTTCGACGCCGGGGCGGAGAAGGAGGTGATAGGTGTTGGCCAGCACCATCTCCGGCGCCAGCTTCTCAAGCTCCCAGGACGCGACCCCTTTGACGGTTCCGCCGGTCCCCACCGGCATAAACGCGGGTGTCCGCACCACGCCGTGCGGCGTCGCGAGCTCCGCGGCCCGGGCGGCCGTGGCCGTGTCCCGGTGAACGACTGCGAATGGCAGCGTCATGGAGCTTTCGGCGCCGTGTCGAGGGTCCGCATCTGAACGCCCTTGCCCATTTCCAGCGAGAACACCTTGGCGCTCAGCTTGGGGTCGATCTCGATATCGGAAAACTCGTACCGAGTGCTATCGCCGTTCGCGCCCACGTACTCGACGCTGATGGGGAGCAGGATCTTGCGGTCGATCTCGAGCTCGACCTTCCGCACCTTACGGCGCGTCATCCGGTGAGTTGGCTCCAGCAGCAGGGTGAACGGGCCGTTGCCGCCGGGGTCACGCAACGTCACCCTGAAGTGGTTCATCAACTGGTCGAGAGGCTCGGTCCCGGTAAGCACCCGCAGGAACCGTCGCTGGCGCGCCGGCACGTGGATGCGATCGGCGTGAGCGCGAGACACCTCATAGGTCGTGAGCACGCCGTCGGCGAACAGCACAATCATCGGCTCGGGGGCGTCGTAGTCCCAGCGAACCCGGTCCGGAGCCAGGAATCGCAGGGTGCCCGTCGACACCGCCGGTTCTTTGAGCGCCTGCAGGCGTTTGGTCTGCCGGAAGCGGGCGCGCAGAGAGGTCAGGGAACGCTGCACTGCCACCACGCGGTCGATCAGGGTATGGACCTTCTCGCCGCCGCTCAGCTGCTCGATCGGCGGTGTCGGCGTCGGAGTGCGGCCGCCGGCAAGCACCACCGGCGCGAGGCAGCAGCCGGCCACGAGCAGTCCTGCGGGCACGGAGATCCGGTAGCGTCGCACGGCCGGTAATCTACCACAGGAGCCCGCGCTGCAGAGCCCGTCTCCGAGAAGCGAGGCGGAGCTGTTCGGAGCTCCCGACGGGCTCTGCGGCACGGGCCCCTCTGGATGCGCTGCCCGCATCCCGGAATCACGCCATTCAGAAGAGAGCCAGAGGAAGCGCGGGGTCCCCCCAGGAGGTCTCCCGTTCAGTTCGGGTTCAGCCCGTGCGCAGGGCCGCGGGCGGATGCCCACCGCGACGAGCGGCCGAGTTTGCCTGCGCAAGCGCCGTCTGCCCTACGAGGCCGTAGTTTTCACCTCATAGGCGAGCTGCGATGACGACAGGACCACCTTGGTGCGTGGGGGTACGGACGAGGTGAGCCACACGTTGCCGCCGATCACCGAACCGCGACCGATGACGGTGTCGCCACCCAGAATGGTCGCCTGTGCGTAGACCACCACGTCGTCCTCGAGGGTCGGATGTCGCTTGGCGCCACGGACGAGGCGACCGCGCTCGTCCTTCGGGAACGACAGGGCGCCGAGAGTCACCCCCTGATACAGCTTCACTCGATCTCCGATCAGGGTGGTCTCGCCGACGACGACCCCGGTCCCGTGATCGAGAAAGAAGTCGCGGCCGATACGCGCGCCCGGGTGGATGTCGACGCCGGTTTCGTTGTGCGCGAACTCGGTCATGATGCGCGGGATCAGCGGAACCCCGAGCTGACAGAGGAGATGGGCCAAGCGGTAGGTGTAGACCGCCTTGACGCCCGGGTAGGCCATGATGATCTCTTCGAACCGTGTGGCTGCGGGATCGCCATCGTACGCCGCTTGCACATCGCCTCCCACGAGCTCCATGATCTCGGGCAGCCCGGCGAGAAACTTGAACACCACCTCGCTCGCACTGCTCCGGGCATCGTCGATCGTCATCGTCGCGTCCCCGGGCATCACGAACGCCTTCGTGACCTCGCGCCGGAGGCGCCGGGCGAGGATGTAGAGCTGGTCGCCGAGGTGATACCGCAGGTTGCCCTTGTACAGCTCCTGCGCCCCGAAGTACCCGGGAAAGAGAATCTCCTGACAGTGGCGGAGGATCGAGATGACCTCGCTCTTTTGAGGCAGCGCGTCCGACGAGGAGTGGAACAGGGGCGTCGCCCGCTGCTCCACCCGACCCACGACCCGCTCGATCAGCTCCAGTGTCTGCTGCTGCAGCTCCGGTGTGTTCATACCGGTCTCACCCCTTCCGGCCCGCAGAATCCACGGACGGACCTCGCACGCCGTCAGTGTGCAACCGGGATGAGCTCACTTGCCTTCCCACGAGGCGAGCAGCTCGCGCGCCTCGCGACGAGTCAATGCCTCCTCGATCTCGTAGCCGGCCAGCGGCGCGCTTTCGAGCAGCTGCTGGAGCCGCCGCGGCGCCCCCTCGCGCTCGGCCGTGGTGCCAAGATCGTGCTCCGCCTCCGCCAGGAAGAGCTGGTTCTGCCCGTACTGCGGAGCGATCTCGACCGCCCGGCGCAGGTTCTCGAGCGCCAACGAGCGCTTGATGAAACCGGTAATGAAGGGGATCCGCGGCGACACCTCGTGCAGACGGCCGAGGATGCGGCGACCGCCGGCGAACTCGAACCCCTCGTCCATCGCGACGACAATCTCAGCAAGATCCCGCACCTTGTGCGCCACTCCCTGCCGAGCCGCCTTCATCTTGCCGTAGGCCAGCCCCCACTTCCCCCAGCACGCGGCCGACCAGAAGACGAACTCCTTGGCGCCCGGCATGTCGGCAAGAGCCCG
>Ga0315536_1000031_pt1 | contig 55579 bp, 47 predicted proteins | sample SalMarSW160230MG_FD_203093 | JGI IMG/M metagenome (GOLD analysis project Ga0315536, IMG submission 203093) | Salt marsh sediment microbial communities from the Plum Island Ecosystem LTER, Massachusetts, United States - Salt Marsh Sediment SW1602-30 ...
CGCGAGGTGACCGTACCGGCCATGATGCGCTTCTTCGCGTGGACCCGACGCACGACCCCGACTCTTGCCGACTGGCTGGTACGCAAGTTCCCGTAGCCCGGGCTTGAGAATGCTGTCTTCCTTCTGTTCTTTGTGTCTTGGCGCCTTGGCGTCTTTGCGATTTATCGGTTCCTACACCCCGCAGCTACCTGGGGTCCTACAGATCACGAGGCTCTCTCTGGGCCTTCCTCTGTGTCCTCTGAGTCTCTGTGGTTCTCTCTTCTCCGCTCTCGCTGTGACCGCTTAGACCAAGTACTCGCCGTTCTTGATGATCTCCACGACGCGCCCGTCCGGATGCAGGATCGCCGCTCGCCGGACCTGTACCGGATTGCCCTCGGCGTAGACGATGTCCTGGTGGACCACGGTGTCCGGCGAGCGGAAGGCCACGACCCCGGTCACTCCGCCGAGATGGTCGGAGCGTCCGAAGGCCCAGTGGAAGCCGGCCTTTTCGTCTTCGAGCACGTTGCCGGTGACCACCGCGCTGTCGTTGACGCCGAAGGCGACCTCGGCGATGTTGGCGCGCGTCGGATCGTCGGCGAACAGCTCGGCATAGCTATCGGCAACCGAACCGTCGCCCTCGACGAGCTGGACACGGTTCGCACTGACGTGGAAGAGCACGGTCTGCCCTTCCTCGACCACCGGGATCACGCCGGCCGTCCACGACGGGTCGTCCTCGAGCTCCCCTTCGTACGGAACCACGAAGGTCTCGCCGGACGGCAGGTTGATGATACGGTCGCCCTCCTTGAAGCGCGGCAGGAAGCCGTCGTCGACCTCAGCCACGCGGTGGCGCAGATCGAACCAGCAGCGGTGACCGGTAGAGAACTCGACGTCGCACAGAGCGGCTCCACGCATCGCTTCCGCGATCTCCTGACAGCGCCTGGCGACCTCCGCGTAGTTGGCCGCGAGGGCGGACTTCTCCATTCGCTTGAGCACGCCCGGCATGGACGCCGCCCGGAAGTCTTCCTTCTTCTCGGCCATGATGGACAGCGGGGCCGTGGCCGAGAACTCGGTCATCGCGATCACCAGCGTCGAGGCGAGCAGGGTCGGCGTGAGCTCCACCTCGGCGCCCTCCAGCCAACCGATCGCCGGCAGATCGGCATTGTTGGCGCCGGTTGCCGCGAAGCTGAGCATCGGGTTGACCGTGAACCCGCGCTCGTGACCGAGCCGCGCCATCGCTTCCCGCCACTCCTCGGCCATCTGCCGCCGTTCCCGCCACTCGGAGTTCTCGGAGATGCCGTCATGGGGCAGATCTACCGCCACCGTGACCACCTCGTCCGGCTGCGGGTCGAAAACATCGATCAGAAGCTTCTCGAGATTGAACATCCAGCCCTCCTGCTGATCCCATCCGGGCACTTCACCGTGCCGCGGGGGGCCAATTGTACTCCCGCCACCGGTTCGCGCTATTCTCCGCGCATGACGAGCCATGACTCCCCGTCCAACCTCACCGCCGCCGTGGTCGGTACCGGGCATCTGGGGCGCCACCACGTCCGGATCCTCGCCGGCATGCCCGGCGTCCACTTCCTGGGCGCCTTCGACGCCGACGCCGACCGGCTGCGTGAGATCGCGGCCGAGCATCGCGTGACCGCCCTACCCGGTCTGGATGCCTCGGCGGCGGCAGACATCGTGGTCGTGGCAACGCCCACCGTCACCCACCGGGAGATCGCCGGCCGGCTGCTCGAGCAGGGCTGCCATGTCTTGGTGGAGAAGCCGATCGCCGTCTCGGTCGCCGAGGCCCGCGAGCTTGTCGACCTGGCCGCACACGCCGGCCGCGTGCTGGCGGTGGGCCACGTCGAGTACCATAACCCTGCGGTCCAGGCCGCCCTCGGCCTCGCCGGCGGCGTCCGCTACCTGGAGGCGCAGCGCCTGTCACCGTTCACGGCGCGCTCGGTCGATGTCGACGTCCTGCTCGACCTGATGATCCACGACATCCAGATCACGCTCGCGGTGGCCGGAGAGGAGCCCTCGGAGATTCGCGCAGTCGGCGTCCCCGTGCTCACCGACAAGGTCGACCTCTGTCACGCGTGGATCGAGTTCCCGGGCGGGCTGGTCGCCAACCTCACGGCGAGCCGGGTGTCGGCCGAGCGGGTGCGCAAGCTGCGCCTGTTCGCGCGCGACAGCTACTTCTCCGTCGACTACGCGGAGCAGTCCGTCAGCGCCGCACAACTCCTGCGGTCGGAGGCGGGGACGCAGATCGCGCCACGGCCGGTGGAGGTGTCTCCGCAGGAGCCGCTGGCCGCGGAGCTCGCCGCGTTCGTGGCTCGATGCCGGGGCGAGGCTGCTCCGATCGTCGACGGCGCCACCGGCACCGACGCACTCGCCGCCGCGATCCGCATCCGCGAGCAGGTGGAGGAGAGGCAGCTTTCGCTTCGGTGACCACCGCCGCCTTACCAGCCCGTCCAGCGTGCCGGTTGCAGTTCTGGTTGCCTTCTTGACCACCAAGACACCAAGGCCACTAAGAGGACACTAAGAAGAAATCAGCCAGCTTAGCCTCCCACTCTCTGTGTCTCTTCTGTTGATTCTCTTCGTGCGTTCTTCGTGCTCTTCGTGCCTTGGTGGTTCTCTCTTCTCATCTCGCCAGGCAGCTTGTCCCGTAGGGCAGATGAAAGGCGGGGAAGCGCTTGCGCGCTCCCCCGCCGTTGTTGTCGAGTTGGAGAGAGCTCCTACGGCTGGCCTTCAGGCGGGTAGGCCGGCAGCAGCGGCGGCGGCGCCGGCAGCTCCATCGGATGCGCCCGCAGCTTGTCCAGGATGACCTGGATTCCCTTCTCGAGCTGAGAGTCCTTGCCGGCCACGACGTCGCCCGGCAGGTTGTCGACCTCGATGTCCGGCTCGACGCCGTGGTTCTCGATCACCCACTGTGAATCGAGGCCGTACAGCGCGTCCTCCGGGATCGTGATGTAGCCGCCGTCCAGCAGCGGCCAGTAGCCGCGGATGCCGCGGACCCCGCCCCAGGTCCGGGTGCCGATCACCGGACCGAGCCCGAAGTGCTTGAAGTAGTACGGGAAGATGTCCCCGTCGGAGGCCGAGTAGTGGTTGGCGAGGCACACCATGTAGCCGTGCATCACCTGCTCGGGAATCGTGAACCGCTGGCGCTCCCGGTTGGTGGCCATGCCCACCAGCACCCGACGCAGGCGCTCGAGAACGATCTGGTCTATCTCGCCGCCGCCGTTCCAGCGCACGTCTACGATCAGGCCCTGCTTCTGGGTCTGAGGGTAGAACTGGTTGATGAACTGGTTCATGCCGACGTCTTCCATGTCCGACAGGTACAGGTAGCCGATCTTCCCGCCGGATGCCTTGCTCACGACGTCGCGGTTGTGGTCAATCCATGCCTCGAGCCGGAGGTTGAGCTCGTCGGCGATCGGCTTGACGGTGACCTGGCGCCGGTTCGTGCCCTTGGCGTCATCCGCAACGGTCAGCGTCACGGTGCGATCGAGGGTGTTCACGAACAGGCTGTAGGGGTTTGTAGGGGCCTCGATCTCACGCCCGTCGACGGCCAGCAGGAAGTCGCCCGGCTTGACATCAACGCCCGGCTGGGTCAGCGGCGAGCGCAGCTCCTCGCGGGAATTGTCGCCGGCGTAGATCCTCTGGAAGAAGTAGCGCCCCGAGCTCTGGTCGACTGCGAAGTCCACGCCGAGCAGTCCAGTCGGCAGGTACGGGGTCTCGAACCTGTCACCGCCGCCGACGTAGGTGTGTGAGTTGTGCAGCTCGCCGATCGCCTCACCGATAAGGTAGTTGAGGTCCTCTCGGCACGCCATCCCGGGCAGCAGCTTCTCGTACTTGGCGCGCACGGCGTTCCAGTCCACACCGTTCATCTTCGTGTTGTAAAAGAAGTCGCGCTCGAGTCGCCACGCCTCGTGGAACATCTCGTTCCACTCCTGCACGGGATCGATCTGGGCTCGCATGCCGGAGAGCTCGAGCTCATGGGTCTCGGCCTCTCTCTTGGCGGCGTTCTTCTCCGGCCGGGCTTCCGCGATGGTGTAGGTCTTCTCGTGCGAATAGAGAACGCTGCCGCCGTCGGCGCTCAGGACGTAGGCGTCCACCGGCTCGGCAAGGACGTGGTCCTTTCGATCCTTCATCTCGAAGACGTGCAGCTGGGGCTGCTCACCCGGCAGCGGATCGGTCAACGTCCTGATGGGAACGGTCCGGTAGTAGACGCGGCCCTCGGCGGCGGCCAGGTCCTCGATGTTCCCCGCCGGGATCGGCAGCGGCACCACTCTCTGCATGAGGCCATCGAGGTCGATGCGGATGGGAGCGAGTGCGCCCGGCTTCCAGGCCTCGGCTTCCTTCTCCTTTGCGGTTCCCGGCGCGCCCTCGTCCGAGCGCGGTGCGAACGGCGATGCCTCGTCCTTACGCAGCGTGGCCACGTAAACGCCCGCCATCTTTAGCGTGGCGACGTTGAACTCGGTCTGGCTCCAGACCGGGTTGGGGTGGCGGTCCGAGGCGAAGTACAGGTACTTGCCGTCCGGGCTGAAAACCGGATCGTAGTTGTTGCTCATGGTGCCGCTGACCACGGTGGACCTGCCGTCCTTGAGGCTGTACAGGTAGATCCGCCCCATGTAGGTCGAGGCGTCGTCGTCGGAGCCCATGTCCTCGGCCCCGGCCTTGGAGTAGGCCAGCCAAAGCCCGTCGGGCGACCAATTGAAGTCGTGGATCTCCTCGTGCTTGTCCTGATCGACCCTGACCAGCTTGCGGTCCTTGACGCCGAGGATCCACAGCACGTGGTCGCTGTCCGAGAAGGCGACCCTGGAGCTGTCCGGCGACCAGACCGGGCCGTAGAGATAGCCCGCATTGCGGTCGGTGAGGTTGGTCTCCGCGCCCGAGCCGTCGGCCGGGCGGATCGCGATCTGTGCCTGGCCGGTACGGTCCGTCGCGTACGCCACCCAGGCGCCGTCGGGCGACCAGGCGGGGTACATCTCACGCGCATTCGAGGTCCGGGTGAGGTCGCGCGTGTTGCCGTGCTCGGCGGGCACAGTAAAGACGTCGCCGCGCGCTCCGAAGAGGGCGCGCTTGCCGTTGGGAGAGAGGTCCATAGAGTGGATCGTCTTGGCGGTGTCCACCCACCGCGGGCGGGTGCGCACGCCGTCGATCGGCACTGTCACGTCGAGCTTGTGGAGCTGCTCGGACGGAAGATCGATGACGTACAGCGAGCCCCCGTCTTGAAGGACGATGCCCGAGTCGCCGAGGCTCGGCCAATCCACGTCGTAGTCCTCGAAGTGGGTCAGCTGCCGGAAGGTCTTGCTGCCGAGGTCGTAGGCCCAGATGTTGAGCCGCTTCTCCGGCCCCCGGTCGGAGGCGAAGTAGATGGTGTCGTGGAACCACATGGGGTCGGTGTCCGTGCCCTTCCAGGTCGTCACGCGTTCTGCCTTGTGGGTGTTGAAGTCGTAGATCCAGATGTCCTGCGCGAGGCCACCGTGGTAGGACTTCCAGGTCCGGAAGTTACGGAAGATCCGGTTGTAGGCGATCTTCGTGCCGTCGGGGCTGTAGGACGTCATGCCGCCCTTGGGAACCGCCAGCCGGCTTGGCAGGCCGCCGCTCGCCGGGACCAGGAAGAGCCGACCGAACCAGGAGTTGAAGGTGTCGCGGCGCGAGAGCATGAGAACGTCCTTGCCGTCCGGGGTCCAGGTCACGACCATGTTGTCGGGACCCCAGCGGAGCGGAGCGCCCTTGACGACATCCGAGTGGAAGGTCAAGCGGGTGGCCGCGCCGCCCTCCGCGGGGATCACGTAAACGTCCGTGTTGCCGTCGTACTGACCGGTGAAGGCGATGACCTTTCCGTCCGGCGAGAAGCGCGGCATGATGTCGAATCCGCCATCCGTGGTCAGCCTCTGGGCCGTCCCGCCCTGCCGGCCTACCCGCCACAGGTTGCCGCCCGCCTCGAAGACGATGGTGCCGCCGTGAAGCGTGGGGTACCGCGTCAGCACGTTCTCCGCGGCCCGCGTGGAGCCGGGAACGGCCACGGCTGCCAGAACGAATCCCAGGACTACGAGCCATGTGTACCCGGCTCGGGCCGTCCCGCCCGGTCGTTCCTCTTTGGTGTGACACTTGTACATGCTGGACTCCCTTCTGCTGCTGTGGGGTCGCCGCGCGATCGATCGAGCGCTGGCGTGTCATCCGGGCGCCCGCCGACCAAGCAGTCGCCGGACCACCCAGCTGGATATCATACCCCTCCCGCCCCCTAACCAAGCGCTCAAGCGCCAGGTCAATCCGGCTGAGCCAAGGCACTAGGTGAGAAGATGTTTGAACCGCGAAGCCGCCAAGTACGCAAAGAAGATCTTCTCTCCTAGAATCTGAGCGTCCTTCACGTCTTGGCGGCTCACACGTCGCCCGCGGTGGTGGGCAGGACGGCGCGTCAAGGGTGTGCGTCAGCTCGGGAATCTGAGCTCGACCTCGAGCCCGCCCTCGCTGTGGTTCCGCGCGGCGATCCTGCCGCCGTGAAGCGCAACGGCGCGGAGAGCGATAGCGAGGCCGAGGCCGACGCCACCCGAGCCGCGCTCGCGGGCGCTCTCGACTCGGAAGAACGGCTCGAAGATTCGTTCCAGCTGTTCCTCGGGAATCCCCGGCCCGCGGTCACGGACGACGACGGTAACCTTCTCCCCCTTCTGCTCGACCCGGACCTCGACCGCAGTCCCCTCGCGGGTGAACCGCACGGCGTTGCGGACGATGTTCTCCAGGGCGCTCCTCAGCAGCGCTTCGATTCCCAGGGTCACTGCCGGTCCCTGCCCCGTCACCCGGACTTCGACCCGCCGCGCCTGGGCCTCGAAGGCGGCGTCGGCCGCCACCTCCTGGGCCAGCTCTTCGAGATCGACGGGACTTCGCTCGCGTCCGTCGACTCCCCCCCCGAGACGGGTCAGCTCCAGGAGCTGACCGATCAGGTCGTTGAGGCGGTCCGCCTCTCGCTGCATCCGCTCGAGCGGCTCGTTCGCCTCAGCGCCCAAGTCCCGGCGGACCAGCTCGAGGGCAACATTGAGGCGTGCCAGCGGCGAACGCAGCTCGTGCGAGACATCGCGCAGCAGCCGACGCTGGGCGCCGACCAGCTCCTCGAGCCGCGACGCCATGCGGTCGAAGTCCCGCGCCAGATCCGCGATCTCGTCATGCCGGCCGCCCAGGCCCGTCGCCACGCGAACCGCCAGGTTGCCGTCTGCGAGCTCGGCAGTCGCCCGCCGCAGCTTGGTCACCGGCGCCGACAGGTAGCGCGCCAGCCAGAAGCAGAGGACGGTGGCGATCGCAAGGATCGCAACCAGTCGCAGCACCAGCGTCCGCGGCTCGACGAGGCGCGCGAGCCCTGGGTGGTACGGAAGCCCCACCACCAGCAGCAACGGCGGCTGGCCCTCCACCAAGAGTGGCCGAGCCACCAGCATTTCCCCCCGCCACGGAATGAAGTGCGGCGGCCGATGATCTCTCGGGTCTCTCCGCTGCCACGGAATATGTCTGACGATGGACGGTGGCTCTCGGTCGGGATGCAGCAGGTCATGGCCGTCGGCATCGACGACGAACACGACCACGTTCTCATCCTTCTCCAGCCGGCCGGCGGTATTCACGACGCCCTCGAGACCGTCCCTCCCCGCCGCCTCGACCACGGAATGCACGTAGAGGCGCAGGGCGCCCGCGACACGGTGCCGCCACCCCTCCTCAAGCCCCCGCCGCGTCGTCCAGAGCGATGACAGGACGAACGCAATACCCACCAGCACGATGCCAACCCAGAACCAGAGGAAGATCTTCAGGAACAGGTTCCGCATCGCCAGTGCCTCAGGACGCGCCGCGCGCCCGCACAGTCATCACGTAACCCCTGCCGCGCACGGTCTTGATGCGCTCATCACCGTCCGCCCGCGGACCGAGCTTGCGCCGGAGGTTGCTGACGTGGACGTCGAGGCTACGGTCGAAGGCGCTGGGCCGCCGTTCCAATACCTCCCGCGACAGCTGCTCGCGGGTCATGACCTGTCCCGCATTGCGCGACAGCAGCTCGAGGAGGGAGAACTCGGTGCCGGTGAGGCGTACCGGAACGCCTCCGCAGCTGGCCGTCCGTGCCCCGAGATCAAGCTCGAGATCGTCCACGCGAAGGACCCTCGGCTCAGACGTACCCAGCGTGCCGTCTGAGCCGGCGCGGCGCAGTATTGCCCGTAGGCGGGCCGCCAGCTCTCGCGGGTTGAAGGGCTTCGGCAGGTAGTCGTCCGCCCCGATCTCGAGCCCCACGATGCGGTCAACCTCGTCGCCGCGTGCGGTCAGCATCAGCACCGGCACGTTACAGGCCGCGCGGATCCGGCGCAGGGTTTCGAACCCATCGAGCCCCGGCAGCATCACGTCGAGGACGATGACGTCGGCGACTCCGGCAGCGGCCCTCGCGATACCAGTCTCGCCATCGGAGACACTCTCGACCACGAAGCCCTCGCCGCCGAGGTACCTCTCGAGCAGCTCACACAGCTCGCGATCGTCGTCGACAACCAGGACCCGCCGGGACTCCGTGACGCTCATCAATCCGAATCCTACACTGCCGGAGGCTGATCTCTTTCACCCAAGTTGCTTCAAACGCTCGGAGTTCACCTTTCCTTACACGGGCTTACGGTTCTTACCCCAGCGCTGTCATCCCTGAAGGCGTGCCCGACGTACTTTGCAACGAGAACACACGGTGATCGCCAAGGCGGCACCACATGGAGGCACGACATGAGAGGAAGAAACATCATCATCGCGGCTGCGGCAACACTGGCCCTCGGAGGCGCCGGGCTGGTTCTGGCCGGGGGGGTCGGTGGCGGCGACCACGGGCCGGGCATGCGCGGCCACCGGGGACCGGGAGACGTGCTCGGCAGGATGGGCCGTATGCTCCACCGCCTCGACCTGAGCTCCGAGCAGCGTGACCAGGTGCACGCCATTCTCGACGCTGCGAGGCCGCAGCTGAAGACGCACGCCGACGCGCTCCGCGCCGGGCATCAGCAGCTTCGGGACCTGTCGCCGGCGAAGTTCGACGAGGCGGCGGTCCGCGCCATTGCGGCAAACCAGGCCAGAGAAATGACCGAGATGATCGTCCTCTCCCAGAAGATCCGGGCGCAGGTCTACGCGGTGCTGACCCCGGAGCAGCAGGCGCAGCTCGCCCAGATGCACCAGAAGATGGAGCAGCTGCGTCAGGCACGGGAGTCGATCTTCGGTGATGACAGCGACCGGTGAGCTCCCTGCCTCAGGCCCTCCTCACCGTCTCCGGCTCCGCCCGGCGGCCGTTGCCACCGGGCGGAGCCTTGCCGGTTCCCGGTCAGCCCGCTTGCCGGCATCGAGAGGGCGTTCGCCCGAACTGATCCGTCCCTGCAGGACTCGCGGTATGATGGGATGAGCGTGCAGTGCCCGATGCGCGTCGGGAGGTCGTCATGATCACCGTCACCGAGAAAGCTCAGGAGAAGGTCCTGGAGTACATGGAGCAGGCGAGCGAGCCCTGCCGTGGGCTGCGGGTACGAGCCTTCAAGCTCGGCAACCACACCTTCCGCTACGACCTCACCCTTGTGCTCGAGGGAGAGGAGCGCGACGAGGATGTCATCCAGGAGCTCGAGCGGCTTACGGTTTACCTCGATCCCAGCTCCGCGGAGTGGCTCCAGGGCACGACGGTCGATTTCGTCTCCGATATCTCCGGCACCGGGTTCAAGATCGACAACCCCCAGGCCAAGGTCACCTGGGATGACCCGGTCTCCCAGAAGGTCCAGGAAGTGCTCGACTCTCGCGTCGGCCCGGCACTGGCAGCACACGGCGGCTGGGTGGAGCTCGTCAAGGTCGACGGCAAGACCGCAGTCGTTCAGCTCGGCGGTGGCTGCCAGGGGTGTGGCATGGCGTCGGTGACCCTCAGCGACGGCATCCGAGCGGCGATCGTCGAGGCGGTGCCCGAGATCCGCGAGGTCGTCGACAGCACCGACCACGCGGCCGGTAACGATCCGTTCTATGAGTAGTCCCAAGAGCCCGGCTGACGGCTCCCGATTCGGCTCCGATTCGTGATACAGGACCATCGGCGCATTCTCTGCCTGTCCCACGTCCCGACGTCTCTTCCGATACGCCTGCGACGTGCTCCGGCACGAGATAGCGCACATCCGGCCCCGTCTCGCGAATCTCGCAACGAACGGGATTCGCAGCCGGACCTCGGCCAAGGAGGCACAGAATGTTGCAGCACAGTGTGAGGTTCCCCGCGCGTACTCTCGTCATTGGCACGGCCCTGGCCATCGCGTTCATGGCCCAGGCGCCGCCGGCGGCAGCCGGCACTCCTGAGAAAGCGAAGCCAGCCGCCGTACCCACGCAGGCCCTCGAGCACTACATGACGACGATGCGCAAGCAGCTGTCGCTGACACCGGAGCAGGAGCAGGCGGCTCGGCCCATCTTTAGGAAGTTCCTCGACAAGCGGGCCGCGCTGCGGCAGCAGCTGCGCGACCAGGGACCGGCGGCGCGGCGCCAGCTCCGGAAGCAAATGAAGAACCTCCGAACCGAGGAGGACAGGGAGCTCAAGCTGGTATTGACGCCGAAGCAGATGGAGAAGCTGACGGCGTTCCGCACCGAGCGGATGAAGGAGATGCAGCAGCGGCGCAGACAGCAGGGCACCCAGACCGGGCAGCAGCAGTAGCCGGGCAGTCCCCGGGGCTCAGCCGCCGCCCATCGCCTGGACGGCGGCCGCCTCGTCCTCGAAGACCTCGAGGAGAGGGAGAATCTGCGACAGGTGCAGCGTATAGCGCACGCGGTCGCCGGGGCGTAGGATCGCCACCAGGCTGCCTCTTTCTCTGGCGTGCTTCCAACCCGACACCAGCTCGCCGATCCCGGAGCTATCCATGCTGGTCACCTTGCCGAAGTTGACCAGGATCCTGGCCCGCCCCTCGTCGATGAGGTTCTCCAGTGCATCCCGCAGGATCGCATCGCCGTCACCGGACACCAGACGACCGTTGAGGTCGAGGATGGTCACGCCGCTCTCCTCGCGAATCGAGACGCGCATGGCCCATTCTAACCCGGATCACTCACTCGTGATGCCGGCGCCTCGGGAGCCCTCGAGCCGAGCTTGCCGTTACCCGCGAGCGGTCCCGGTACGATCGCTCTCGTGGACTGTGCGGGTTGCTCCGTGCTCCCCGCCCTGGCGGTGGCCGCACGGCATGGAAGGACGAGACCCATTACCCATGACCGAGTCGGTACTCCTCATCGACGATGCTTCGGAGCTGTTGTCCGCCATGGGCTCCCGGCTCGCCGCAGACGACATGATCAACCTGTACCGCGCGGTACACACACTGAACGGAACCGGCGCCACTCTGGGTCTGCATGACCCGAGCGCGGCGGCGTGCGAGCTGGAGGCGCTGCTCGGTCCCCTCCGCGAGCACGCGACTCCGCCGTCGCCCGACGAGGACCGGCGGATGGAGGAGCTGCTCTGCAGCCTGGAAGCAAGCATCCGGGCAGAGGGGTAACCGGACGACGTCTCGGATGCTGATGCGGTCGCTTCAGTGGGCGGGTAGCGGCCCCCAGCCCGCACTCCCGATTGTGACCGGAGCGAGCACGGTGAGATAATCCCTGCCATGCAGGAGATCGAACGTGTCGCCGCGGCCATCACCGAACTCAAACGTGCCGGCAGTGCCGGCGTCCTGGCAACCCTCGTCGACTCCTCCGGCTCGACCCTGCGCCGGCCGGGTGCACGCCTCCTCATCCGGCAGGACGGCGACGCCGTGGGGTTCCTCAGCGCGGGATGCGTCGAGGCCGACCTCGCAGAGCATGCCGCCGAGGTCATGGCCGGCGCGCCCCCCGAGCTCGTGCTGTACGACGGCGACGCGTCTGAGGATGTTGCCTTCGGCTTCGGGCTCGGCTGCCGGGGAACGGTGCGCGTCCTGCTGGAGAGGGTCCCGGGCCCTGCCTCGAGAGCCCTCGAGGAGGTCGTTCGCGCGCGCCGCAGCCGGTGCACGGTAGCCGTTGTCTCTCACCTTCCGGCAGCTGTCCCTGCGGACGTCGTTCACCTCACGCTCGATGACGGCGGCACGAGCTGGACGGATGCGGCCGACCCCTCCCTGGCCGAGCAGCTGCGGGAGGGGGCTGCGGAGGCCTTGAGAACCGGGTGCGGCGGCGCTCACACAGCACCTGAAGAAGGCGCCGGCAGCGAGACCTTCGTCGAGGTGATCGAACCGCAGATCTCGCTCCTCATTGCAGGATCCGGCGCCGACGCTGTCGGGTTGTGCCGGCAGGGAGTCGCGATGGGCTGGGAGGTGACGGTGCTCGACAGGCGACCGGCGAGGCTTGCCGCCGATCGCTTCCAGGGTGCCCACGCGCTCATCTCGTGTCAGCCTGCTGAGGCCCCAGAACGGATTCGCGTCGACAGCGGTACCGCGGCGGTGATCCTCACTCACAACCTGTTCGAGGATAGGGAGCTCCTGGCTCCGCTGCTGCTCTCCGACGCCTTCTACGTCGGGCTGATCGGCTCCCGCGCCCGGACTGCCCGCCTGCTCGAGGACGTTGTCCGCGACCACGGTCCGTTCACTCCGCAGCAGATGGCGCGCCTGTACACGCCGGTCGGGCTCGATCTCGGTGCGGAGTCCGCCGAAGAGCTGGCCCTGGCTATCGCCGCCGAGATCCTGGCCGCTTGCAACCGCCGTTGCGGCGGCTTCCTGCGTGAAGGCCGCGGACCACTCCATGAACCGGCCGCCGGCAGCTGACACCGACCCCGGCCCGGTCGCGGTGGTCGTGCTCGCGGCCGGAGGCTCCGCCCGCCTCGGCCGCGCCAAGCAGCTGGTCGAGTGGCGCGGGACCACGTTATTGCGGCGCGCCGCGGAAACCGCGGTGAGGGCCGCCTGCGGTCCGGTGGTCCTGGTGCTCGGCGCCCGCTCTGCCCGGCTTCACCGGGAGCTTGCTGGGCTGCCGGTCGAGGTCGCCGTCAACGAGCGCTGGCAGGACGGCCTCGCGGGCTCGATCCGCACCGCGCTCGGCAGGGTCCGCACCGTCGCGCCGGGGGCGTCGGGAATTCTCCTCACGCTGGCCGACCAGCCGCTCGTGACCTGCGAGCTGCTGCGCACCCTTGTCGCCCGCCATCGGCAGCATCCCCGGCGCCCGGTCGCGTGTGCTTACGGGGACACAGTCGGCGCGCCGGCACTTCTGCCCCGCTGCCTGTTCGCAGAGGTCGACGAGCTGAGGGGGGACTCCGGTGCACGGTCCATCCTGCGACGTCACCGGCAAGAGGTCCTCGAGATCGCCTTCCCCGGCGGCGCCTGCGACATCGACACCGACGCCGACCTCAACGATCTGGTTGCGCACGGTGGTGCGGGATCTGAGTGAGGAAACCCGAGTAAGGGGTGAAAGGTGAGGAGTGAGGAGACTGCATTGCGTGGCCCTTACTCCTCACTCCTTACCCTTCACTCCCTAACCGCTTCTGCGGGCTCGATGACCCAACGTCACGGACACCCGGCGCCAGCCCGCTCCGCCTGCCCGCCCGGTTCGACCTGCAGCACCGTGTGACGGATGCAGAAGCATTCGTCGACCTTCCGCTCCACCGCGCGCAGCACCGACTCCGCTTCCGACAGCGGCTGGTCGGACAGGACCAGGGTGGCGGTGAGCGACGGCTCGGTCGAGGCCAGCGACCACAGGTGGACGTGCCCGACCCCTTTGACACCGGGCACGGCGAGCATCGCGGCCGTCACCTCTCCGACGTCGAGGTGGCGCGGCGTGCCCTCCATCAGGATGTGCAGTCCCTCCCTCATCACCGCGACCGCGCCCACCATCGCCGCCCCGGCGATGATCAGGCTCAGGATCGGGTCGACGCGGAACCAGCCCAGAGACCACACGGCCCACCCTCCGGCCACGACCGCGGCGGACGACGCCGCATCGGTGAGCAGGTGCAGGCCGGCGCTTCTCAGGCCGATGTCCTGCGCCGGATCGCGGCGCAGCAGCCACACTCCCAGGGTGTTGGCCACCAGCCCGAACGAGCCGATGCCGAGCATCAGGCCGCCCGCCACCGGTCGCGGTGTCGCCAGGTGCTCCACCGCCCGCGCCAGCACGGCACCCATTGCCAGGAACAGAATGCCCGCGTTGATGAACCCCGCCATGACGTCCGCACGCCGGTACCCAAAGGTGTGGCCGGCCGTGGGCGGGATCCGCTGCAGGCGCCGCGCCACGACCACGAGCACCAGCGCTGTCAGATCGGTCAGGTTGTGAAACGAGTCCGCGATCAGGGCCAGGCTGCCCGCCACCACGCCGCCCACGAGCTCGGCGATGAAGATGGCCAGGTTGAGACCCATCGTCGCCCACACGTACCGGGAGCCCGACGGCGGGTGGGAGTGGTGCGTCTCGAGCCCGGGTACTGCCATCAGCCGTAACCTACACATTCGCTCAACCGTCCGCAAGGTGTCAGGAGATTCCCTGACGGGGCATTGGCGGGGCATGGGGGGCCCTCTCCAGGGCTCCGGCGGCCGTGCGTCTGCTCCGCAGACACCCGTCTCGCAGCTCCAGCGGTCGCGAAGCAGCGAGTAGGGATGAGCAACTTCGTGGCGACAGCTGGAGCTTGCTCGAGCCGCCTCGACCTTGGGACGGATTCTCCCAACGCCAAGGACCGAGGGAGCATTCCTCTCTCTGCAGCTCCGGCGCCCGGACGTCTGCTCTGCAGACGCCCGTCGTCACCTGCCTCGGAGCGGGCAACGAACTCAGCTCCTGAACCAACCTTGAGGCCCGCTCCGGGCAGCCAACGAGGCGCCTCCCTGGCAGCTGTGGCCACACGGCCGAGCGCGCTCCCCGCGCATTGCCACGCTTGAGGATTCCTGCCATCGCGCCGACAGGAAGAGCGCACTTCAGGAAACCTCAAAGCATGGCACGTGCCGGCGAACGCGCCATGCTCCGAGGCGCGCTGCGGTCGCATTCTCCTGGTGGGTAGGATCCCCTTACTCCCTACGCTTCACTCCTCACCCCCCGGAGTGGGTGTTGGAAACCTAACCACTTAATAACTCAATCACTTAATCGCCAACCCCAAGGGGGCACCTTTCATCCCCGCGCGAGCCGTCTATACTCCCAGCGTGACATGGGGTTGGCTCATCACCTTCGAGGGCGGAGAGGGCAGCGGCAAGAGCACCCAGATCTCCCGCCTCACCCAGCACCTGACGGGTCGCGGATTCAGGGTGCTTGCCACCCGTGAGCCGGGAGGCACGCCCCTCGCGGAGGGGGTGCGGGAGCTGCTCCTCGACACCCGTTTCGATCCCGATCCGGTGGTCGAGGTGACGCTCCTGGAGGCGGCCCGCCGCGACCACGTGCAACGGGTGATCCGGCCGGCCCTGGCGCGGGGCGAGGTCGTTCTCTGCGATCGCTTCGCAGACTCCTCCGTCGTCTACCAGGGCTTCGTCGGCGGCGTCGCACAGGAGACCGTTCACAAGCTTAACGACCTCGCGACCGGCGGTCTCGAGCCGGACCTCACGCTGGTCCTCGACCTCGACCCCAGGGAAGGTCTGCGCCGTGCCCGCGCGCGCAACGCCGTCGGTGGGGGCGCCAGCCGCATTGACGACCGCCCCCTGGAGTACCACGAGCGCGTCCGGGACGGTTTCCTGGAGCTCGTTCTGTCCTATCCGGAGCGCGTCCGTCTGGTGCCGGCGGACGGTACGGCCGATGAGGTCTTCGCACTGATTCTGAATGAGCTCCCTGAGGCCCTCCGGTGACCGAGCTCGAGGCTGCCTCCTGGTGGGATGCTTCGGTCCTCGACCGCCATGCGTGGATGGAGGTCGTGCGCCCGCTTCTCGAACGAGTGGCTGGCGCTCGCGACGCGACTCGAATGCCGCAGGCGTTGCTACTGGTCGGCCCGGCGGGGCTGGGCCGCGAGCTCGCCGCGGTCGAAGCCGCGGCTCTCCTGAGCTGCCCGAGCAAGGGCCCGCCCTGGTGCTCCTGCCCGAGCTGCGTCAGGGTCCGCTCGGGCATTCATCCGGATGTGGTAGCCGTACGAGCACAGGGCGCCAAGGGCCAGATCGGGATCGAGCAGATTCGCGGCGTTGTCGACGCGGCCTCGGGTCGGCCGTACGAAGCGGCCAGCAGGGTGTGGATCCTGGAAGGGGTGGAGGCGGGGGGCTTGGGTGCCGCGGCGGCCAATGCCTTCCTCAAGACCCTGGAGGAGCCAGCCTCCCACGCTCGGTTCATACTCCTGACAGCCAACCCGGAAGCGGTTTTGCCGACAATAAGATCGAGGTGTCAGCAGCTGCGCCTGCCGGGGATGGTCGCCCTCGCCTCGGCCCTCGGGCCCTCACAGGCACCGGTGGAGCTGGCGCCATCGGAAGAAGGCAGCCGGCCGACAGGCGAGCTCGTGGCTGCGGTCCGCGCCGGCCTCGCCGGTGCGAGGGAGGGGCACGTGATCGGCCTCCTCCGAGCAGCCAAGCTGACGGCAGTCGCCTCCGACGGATTCCAGGTTGCTGCGGCGGCGGCCATGGAGGCCGCGGCCGAGGCGGACCGAGGCGGCACCGATGGCGATGATCTGGCCCGTCTGGCTGCGGACCTTCTGGCCACCGAGCGTCGTGCCCGGGCGCTCAACCTCGACCGCGAGCGCCAGATCCTGGCGTGCCTCATGCGCTGGCATACAGAGAGTGAGGGCTAGGGCCAGCGTCGGCACGCCTGGAGGCCTTCTCTGGTGCTCCGGCGTCCGTGCGTTCGCGCTGCGAACTCCCGTCTCGCGTTTCCCCGGGTGGGTCGGGGGCGTCTCGCCTCTCGCTTCTCACGTCTCGCACTCAAGGGTGGGTGGGGGTCTTTCCTCTATCCTCTATCTTCTATCTTCCATCTTCCTGGGCAGGTGGGCGGACCCTCCTCACTTCCTCACTTCCTCACTTCCTTACCTTCTTACCCCCAGACGAGCAGGTGGGCGGCGCTACGGCAACGTCCCAAAGTACCCCTTGCGAGCGGTGGCGTGGTAACCGTCGACCTTGACGTCGATCCGGCGCCACTTCTTGACGCCGACGCCCGAAGTCGTGAAGGAGAGGATGAACCGCGAGGACAGCTCGTGAAGCAGCCCGTCGACGACGGCCGGCATGTTCTCGGTCGACGGTACCCTCTGGTAGCGCCCTCCGCTGAGCCCGGCGATCAGCTCGAGCACCTCCTCGTAGGTGGCGCCGTCTGCCGTCACCTGCCGGGGCGGTGGTTCGACGCCAATGACGTAGATCGGCGTCTTGAGGCGCTGCGCGAGAAGAGTGGCATCGTCGGCGCTCAGCTCGGACGCGTTGTCGACACCGTCAGTCAGCAGGATCACTGCCTGTCTTGGATGACCCGCTCCGGAAACGACCTCGGGTACGCGACGGATCATATCGTACAGCGCGGTCGTGCTCCATGGTTTGATCGACTCGAGGATGCGCGGCAGCAGGTACCAGCCGGTACCGAACGGGAACCGCTCCAAGACCCGGTTGTCGCCGAACGTCCACAGCGCGAACTCGTCGTGGTCGCGGCGCTGGCGCAGGAACGCCATGATGAGGTCCCTGCAGGCCGCCATCTTGTGCCCCACCATCGAGCCGGAGGTGTCGAGGATGAACCCCATGCTCAGCGGCAGGTCGCCTTCCGGCGCCAAATCGTCGATTCCGACCTCCAGCCCGTCAACCCGCAGGTGAAAGCGGTCCCGCGAGACCTTGGGCACGACCCTGCCGGCACCATCACGCACGGTCACCGGCACCACCACGGCATCGACCTGCACCCTGTCCTGGTACTGCGCGCCTGCGGGCTGTGCCAGGACCCAGGAGGTCGCCACGAGGAGGAGCGCCAGGCGTCTCACGAGCCACCCTTCGGGGTCCAGCACAGCGAGATGAGCGTCCCCCGGCGCAGCCTACCGCTGGTAATGTCCAGGTACGGCGACTCGAGCCGAACCATCGGCAGGTCCTGTCGCTGAGCGATCACCAAGCTCTGCACGGTGCCCTCGGGGGAAGGTCCGCCGGGCACCTCGTGCCCAAGCTCGGCCACCTCCTGCCGCACCTTGTCGAAGACCTCCTTCGCGCGCGAGCTCTTGACGCCGGATGGACTCGGGGAGAATCGGTACGCAGCAGCGTAGAAGCGCAGCACGCTCTCGAACCGCCCCGAGCTGTAGCAGGCCCACTGCGACCGGCCGCCGCGCAGCGCTTCGTCCGCCTGCCGCAGGCGCTGGTACGCCGGTTCCCAGGCGGCCTCCGGCGGGGTGGGAAAGCGCGGCTCGACGGTCCCGGACGACCACAGCACCACCGGTTTCGCCGGCACGCGAAGATCCCCGCGGCCACAGGCCGTCAGCGCCGCCGCCACGGCCGCAGCGATGAGAAGGCGCCTCATCTTCACTCTGTCTCCAGCAGCAGGTCGCGGGCGTTCGCACCGCATGCGGCTGCCAGGCGGTCACCGATCCCGGGTGCGCCACCGCTCGCCTCATCGAGGGAGATCTGCTCGATCCGATGCGAGGGGATGAGGACCGTCGAAGGCCCAATCAGTCGCTCGGAGCCCGAGATCTCCTGCCGTAGCCAGTCTTCGACCGAGTTGATATCGAGGCCGCGAAGCATGACGCCGACGGCGTCAAGGCGGAGGAGGACCCCCCAGAGCCGCTGCCGGGGGCTACTGCAATGTACGACCACGAGCTCCTCAGCCTCGATGTGGCGCACCGCGCTAGTCCTCATCACTGGGCTGCGAGAGCTCGAGCAGGACACCGCCGACCGACGCCGGGTGCACGAAGCACACGAGGCACCCGTGCGCTCCCTCTTGCGGTTCGTCCGCGAGCAGCCGCATCCCGGCCTCGCGAAGACGTGTCATGGAGGCGCGGATGTCGTCTACCCGTAAGCAGATGTGGTGAAGACCGGGGCCACGGCGCTCGAGGTGGCGTGCGATCGGCGAACCCTCCCCCATCGGCTCCAGCAGCTCGAGGCGCGCTTCTCCCACCGGCAGAAACCCCACCCGGACTCCTTGGCCGGGCACCTCCTCGGTGCCGGCCAGCTCGAGGCCGAGGGCACGGTACGGCTCGAGCCCCTCTTCCATGGACCTGACGGCGATTCCGATGTGATCGATGCGCATCAGCCCTCCTCGCCCCAACGACCCACCTGCCTCGCGACGATGGTACCGGCTCCGGCCCAGGAATGCACCGCGCCCGGCACACCCGCCGCCTGAGTGAGCTCGTTTCCGCCGATCTTGACAGGGTGCCATCACGTGCGGCGTCACCCGGTCCCCTACCTGGCGGGTCAGCTGTACCTGGAGCCCCACCCCAAGGAGCTGATGCTCCGGAACCGCGTCTAGCCTCACTGCACCACTTCGCGCTATGCTCTGAGTATGACCTCCGGTGCGATGAACCAAGGCGGGAACCTGCCATGAAGATCCGCTATCTCGATGGACCGCGGCTGTTCCGCGCTTTTTCTGCAGGCGCCGAGGCGCTCATGGGCGAGCGCGAGGAGATCGACCGCATCAACGTCTTTCCCGTCGCCGACGCCGACACCGGCACCAATATGGTGGCAACGGTCCGCGCCGTCCTTCACCGCACGGAAATCCAACCGGAGCTCTACCTCACCGCGAGCTCGATGGCGGCGGCGGCCGTGGCCGGCGCACGTGGCAACTCGGGTCTGATCCTGGCCCAGTACCTGTATGGGCTGTCGTGCGAGATCGAACAACGCGCAGCCATCGCCGGCGACGCGCTCGGGGACATGCTCGTGCGCTCGGTGAGGTGGGCGCGCGAGGCTATCGGCCAGCCGGTGGAGGGGACCATCCTCACCGTCATCCGCGACTGGGCGTACGCTGTCCAGCGCCACCAGCACCGCTTCCCGGACCTTGCGGATCTGTTGCCGGCGACATTGCCGGCTGCGCGCGACTCGCTGCTCGCGACTCCGACCCGTCTCGCCGTGCTCGCCAAGGCGGGCGTCGTCGACGCCGGCGCCAAGGGCTTCGTGACCCTTCTCGAGGGAATGGTGAGCATGATGCGCGCCAGCAGCCGCCGCGTGATAGCAATCCCGAGACCGGCGCCCGCGCCCGCGGCTGCCGCGCACGCACCGAGCCGCGCCGACGGCCCCCGCTACTGCACAGAGGCGCTGGTGACCGGAGGCGGCGCCGGGCTGTTGGAGCTGCGGCGCGTGGCCGAGGCCGCCGGCGAATCGGTGGTCATCGCCGGCGGTCCGGGCGCCCTCCACCTCCACGTCCACACCGACGACCCGGCAAGCCTGTTCGCACGGCTCGAGGAATACGGACACGTCGAGAGCCCGAAGGTCGACGACATGCGACGCCAGTACGAGGCCGCGCACGCGCGGAGGTCCCGGGTGGCCATCGTCACCGATTCGACCTGCGACCTTCCCCAGGAAGTGCTCGACGCCCACCAGATCCACGTCGTTTCGGTACCGATCCAGATCGGTGGCTCGACCCATCTGGACCGGCTGACCATCACGCCGCAGTCGCTGTACGAGCGGCTTGCGACCACGGACAACACCGCCACGACGTCGCAGGCCGCGGCGGCCGACTTCGAGACGGCCTTCGCCGCAGCCGTGCAGCATTACCAGGCCGTCCTGGCCCTGCCCCTGGCAAGCCGGCTGAGCGGGACCTGCAACGCCGCTCGCGTCGCCGCCGAGCGCTGCGGCGGCGCGATAACGGTTGTTGACAGCAGACGGGTGTCGGCCGCCCTGGGTCTCGTGGTGCTGCGCGCCGCCGAGGCCGCCGAAGACGGTATGTCCATCGACCAGCTCGCCGCCGCCGCCGACAGCTGGATCGACAAGACGAACATCCTCGTCGCTCCGGAGAGCCTGACGGCCATCCGTCGCAGCGGCCGCCTGCACGGCGTCAAGGGAGTCGCCGCCAGCCTGCTGAGCGTGATTCCGGTGCTCAGCCTCGCCGACGACGGCGCCATCCGCTCGGCCGGCGTCACCCGCTTTCAGGCCGGCGCCTGCGCCGCCATCGAGGCCCAGCTCCGCGACCTCGTGAAGACGAACCGAGTCCGGACCTGGTCGGTCGTTCATGTCAACGCCGCCGAGGCCGCCGCGGCCTGGGTCCGAGACCTGACCACGATCATGGGCTCGGAGCCCCTTTTCGTCACTGACGCCGCGCCGGCTCTCGGCATCCATGCGGGGCCCGGCACCCTCGGCGTCGCGGTGATGCAGGAGTAGCCCGGGTCATCCGTCCGCGATCTACTGCGACCGACGATACGCCAGCCAGGGCTGTGCTCTTCGCGTCTCGCTGTCCTCAACATACAGAGAGTATGCCTCCGGCAGCTCGACGCTCAGAACCCAGCCCTGACAAGCGTCTCGCCGGTCTCGCTACGAACGTACTCTCCGCCCGGACCCCCCCAGACTTTGAAGAGCAAGGGCTCACTCACCTCTCGGAGAACCCGGGAGGCAGATCCGAGCGCAGCGGCCCCTCGGGACCGGCAGGACGGCCCGAGGTCCTCCTCGAGGACGGACTGACCGTCCCCGAGGGGTGCGGCCGCAGGCCGCGGATCTGCCGGTGCGGGGACCTCGCCCCAGGGACGGTCCCGCGGTGGGGCGGGGACGGGACGGAAGGAGGCGAGCGGCCATCCCGTCGCGGGCGACGGGGGGACCGGGCGCAGGAGGCTTGGCCCGAGGTTTCACGAGGGTAAGCCCCCGAGCACGGCCTCCCCGGTGACCGCGACGGGTGCAGCCGTGAGCCGACGCGCCGGTCCGTTTCCGCCCCGCCGGCCCGCACGGCGGGCTGCGGGCAACGCCCGCACGGGACATGCGATCGCACTACGCCCCTCCAGGCGGGATCGCGCAGGGCGTTCTCCTCGTGCCTCGCCGCCAGCGAGCGAGGAGTCGCTGACCTCGTGGTCGCGACGACGAAGGTCGAGCAGGGGCGAGGTGCGAGAAGGCGCATCTGCGCGATCCCTCCCCTATCAAAGGGGGAGGGGGGACCACAACCTCTCAGAGAACTCGGGAGGCAGATCCGAGCGCAGCGGCCCCTCGGAGCTGGCAGGACGGACCGAGGCTTGCCTCGAGGACGGACTGACGGTCCCCGAGGGGTGCGGCCGCAGGCCGCGGATCTGCCGGCATGGCGCTCCTCAACTGCCCGTTCTGGAAGACAGCGCGGCTGGTAGCCTGTTACACTGAGGGATATCGCCGCAGCGCGGCACGGAGGCACGGTCCATGCGCGATCCGCTGTTCGAGCCCATCCGCATCAACTCGCTCGAGGTGCCGAACCGCCTCTTCATGCCGGCGGTCCACCTCAACATGGCGCGCCAGGGCCAGATCACCGAGCAGATCCTCGATTTCTACGCCGAACGGGCAAAGGGCGGTGTGGGTCTGATCACGGTCGGCTATGCGACCGTCGACGAGCGCTCCGGGGGACCCGGCAACATCGGCGCCCACGACGACGCCTTCATCCCCGGCCTCAAGCGTTTGGCCGAGGTGATCCACCACCACGGGTCACTCGCCGGGGTCCAGCTCAACCACGCCGGGCGCTATAACCCCTCGAGCTTCATGGGCGGGCGCCCGCCGCTGGCGCCGTCACCGTTGCCCTCCTTGCTCACCCGCGAGACGCCCCACGAGCTGACGCAGGACGAGATCCGCGGCCTCATCGAGGCCTTTGCCGCCGCCGCAGAACGTGTGCAGAGGGCCGGGTTTGACGCCGTCGAGGTCCTGGCCGGCACCGGCTACCTGATCAGCGAGTTCCTGTCGCCAGTCACGAATCAGCGCGAGGACGAGTGGGGCGGCTCATTTGAGAACCGCATGCGATTCGGACTCGAGGTCGTGCGGGCGGTACGCACATCGGTCGGCGACAGCTTTCCGCTGATGGTCCGCATCAACGGCAACGAGATGGTCCCCGGCGGCCTGACCCCCGAGGACCTCCGCCGTTTTGCACGCGAGCTGGAGACGGCCGGTGCCGACGCCTTCAACGTCAACGCGGGTTGGCACGAGGCCCGGGTGCCGCAGATCACAGCCGAGGTGCCGCGCGGCGCCTTCGCGTATCTGGCGCGCGGCATCCGTGAGACGGTCGGCGTGCCGGTCATCGCCAGCCACCGCATCAGCACACCGCGCCTCGCACGCGATCTCATCGTCTCCGGCGTCTGCGACGCCGTCGCCATGGCCCGCGCACTGATCGCCGACCCTCGCCTGCCGGAGAAGGCCCGGCTCGGCCGCGAGGACGAGGTCCTCCACTGCGTCGCCTGCGCCCAGGGATGCTTCGACGCTCTCTTCGAGGGTCGTCCCGTCACCTGCCTGTGCAACCCGCGCGCCGGGCACGAGGCCGAGACAGAAATCCTGCCCTCGGACCGCCGGCTCGCCGTCATGGTGGTCGGCGGCGGCGCCGCCGGCCTGTCCGCCGCCGCCGCTGCCGCGGAGCGCGGCCATCGGGTCACGCTCTACGAGGCCTCCGACCGGCTCGGCGGCCAGCTGCTGCTCGCGGGCACACCTCCCGGGCGGGAGGAGTTCCTGGAGCTCGCCCATGACCTCGAGCGGCAGGCGACGGCCAGGGGCATCGGCGTCGTCCTCAACCGGACGGCCGATGCCGACCTGGTGACGGCCGAGAGACCGGACCGGGTGCTGCTTGCCACCGGTGCGCGTCCCACGCGGCCCTCGATCCCGGGCAGCAAGCAGCAGCACGTCGTGCAGGCGTGGGACGTCCTCTCCGGGAGAGTTGCCACGGGAAGGCGAGTGGTCGTGATTGGTGCTGGCGCCGTCGGCGTCGAGACCGCCCTGTACCTCGCCGAGCGCGGCACACTCTCCGGCGACACGCTCAAGTTCCTCCTCCTCCACCACGCCGACAGCCCCGAGCGCCTGATCGAGGAGGCCACGCGCGGCACGGTCGAGGTGACGGTAGTCGAGATGCTCGCCTCGGCAGGCACGGACATCGGCCGTACCACCCGTCGCGCGATGCTCACCGGCCTCAAGCGCGACCGGGTCAGGATCCTCACCGGCGCCGTGGCGCGGGAAATCACCGCCAGCACCGTCGTCATCGACAGACACGGCGACCGGCAGGAGCTGCCCACCGATACCGTCGTCCTCGCCGCCGGGGCGGCGTCATACAACCCCCTGCAGGAGGCACTGGAGGAGCTCGGCGTCGCCGTCCAGGTCATCGGCGACGCCGACACCATCGGCAACGCCTACCACGCCATCCACCAGGGCTTCAACGTCGGCCGGAGGGTGTAGATCCAGTGCTGTCAGCACACTCCGCGTGGCCTGTGTGGCACACGGCTGCGGCGGCGGGGCTCGCTGAAACCTCCCCTGTCCACAGCTGGGCACACCACTGACGGGTGCACTCTGAGGCCAGTGCCGTCAGCTTAGAGAACGTCCGGGCTCCCTATCCGCTGAGGTGGTGCAGGGAACCTCAGGACGGTTCGGCCAGCGGCCAGAAACTCCAACTCTTGTCTAGAGACCCAGGTGCAGAAGACGAATGGGCACCAAAGTCCTGACCGACCTTGACAGGGTCCTCGTGAGCCAGCTACGGTTATATTAACCAGCCAGCCGCGTGCTGGCTTGGTTTAAATAGCGTGTGAAGGTCCCATGCCTGAAGGTCCCATGCCTGGCACAGATCAAGAGACCATTCGTGTTGGTTCAAGGCGAATCTCCTTCAACGAGGTTGTCGAGGTTGCCTGGAACAACCGGCGAATCGAGATTCCTACTCACGGCGCGTGGGCCGATCGGATCCGGCTCGGGCGGAGAATCCTAGACGATGCTCTCCGAGGCGGTGCCGTCGTTTATGGTGTATCCACAGGTGTCGGCTACCACTCCAGCAGGACAATCAGCTCTGCCACACAGCAGGAGGAGTTTAGCCACAGCATAATGAACCAACATGGTTGCGGGGTCGGTGACCCGTTTCCCCCCGCCACTGCTCGCGCAATCGTGTTTGCCAGACTCGTGAGTCTCTCCAAGGGCTACTCGGCCGTACGGCTCGAGCTGCTGGCAGGCTTGGCTCAGCTTCTCAATCACGGTGTCACCCCTGAGATTCCACGGTTTGGGTCGGTCGGTGCTTCCGGAGATCTCACACCACTTTCGTACGTAGCAGCAGTTCTGGCTGGCGAGCGTGAAGCACGTTTTGACGGAGACCGTTTGCCGGCGGACGAGGCCCTGCGGCGGGCCGGACTGTCACCTTTTACCTTCGTCCCCAAGGAAGTGCTGGCGATCATGAACGGCACCTCGGCGATGGTGGGTGTTGGCACTCTGGCCACGGCACGTCTGCTTCGAGTCGTGGAAGTGTTAGAGCGGGCGAGCGCGCTCGTCTGCGAGGTCATATTCGGACGATCCCAGGCATTTCATCCAACGGCACATCGGATCAAACCGCATCCCGGGCAGATTGCCAGCGCCGCGGCCATCCGCCGGCACATCGATGGCAGCAGCGCGGTAGACGCCGTACGGGGTACAAACAGGATCGCGCAGGATCCGTACTCTGTACGTTGTGCACCTCAGATTATCGGCGCTATCCGAGATGCTCTGGCATGGGCCACGACCATCCTGGAAACCGAGCTCAACAGTGCAAGCGACAACCCACTGGTTGATCCCGACACGGGGGACATTCTCTTCGCGGGCAACTTCTTTGGCGGTCACGTGGCGTTCGCGATGGACCTCGCCAAGATCGCAGCAGCATCCTTGGTGGACCTCGCAGACCGGGAGTTCGCTCTACTGCTCGATACGCGGTTCAATGAAGAGCTTCCCGAAACCCTCGTTACCTACACCGGCAACGGCGTCAAGGCTTTGCAGATTACTTGTACTGCCCTTGCCGCTCGCGCTGTACAGATGTCTGCCCCAGATAGCGTACTTTCGCGGCCCACCGAAGTGAACAACCAGGACAAGGTCAGTATGGGACTCCATGCCGCGCAGAACGCCGAGTCTCTTGCCGAGATATCCGAACATGCTGCTGCCACTCTTCTCATCGCCCTCTCGAATGCCGCCTGGGTCCGCCGCGATGTGGGTCTATCGCCCGCTGCTCTTGGACTTCTCCAGGTCGTTCGTTCTCTCTCGCCGCCCCTTCAGGACGACCGACGGCTCGACTTGGACATCGTAGCGATCACGGAGTGGATTCGCGGTGGCGCGGTGACCGAGCAGGGTCGCTTGTTGTGACCCCGGTGGACGAACCCACTGCGCCATCCCGGCCAGCGCCCTTGTCACAGCTCTCCGGACTGTTTCTCCTTGAGGGCGGCGAGGAACGGACGTCGGAGTGGGTGCGCTGCACAGCCGGTCGCATCATCGACAAGATTTCCTCTCTCAAAGCTACAACGATCGCCATAGCATCACCCTCGCCAAGCTTCATTGTTGCCTGCACCCTGGCACTTTGGAAACTGGGTCGCGCTCCTGTTGTGCTCGACCCATCACTCGCCAGCGAACCGTGGCAGTTGCTGGACTCCGATTCACTCGTCACACTCGTTAGCCAATCGTCTCCAACTCAGCCTCACAGCGTCCAGATCAGCGGAACTGGAGGCTCACCCATCGAATGCGCCTGGCCATCCGACGTCTCTCCGGCCCTCCGTTTCCTCACATCTGGATCGACAGGAGAACCCAAGCTCGTGACGAAGCGTGGGTATCAGCTCCTCCGTCAGTTCGAGCACGAGTTCCCCATGCCCGGGCTGGGGAACCCGCGACGTGTGCTTTCACTGGTCCCGCCGTTCCACATTCTCGGCTTCATGTACGGCCTCATTGTTCCGCTTGCAACGGGCGGCCTGACGTCGTTCGCTGGGACCACAGCGCCGTCGTACTGGCTGAGCCAGATACACTCCTGGCGGCCTGACATGGTGATAGGGGTGCCTTCGCACTATCGTTATCTCGCAGATTCGCTCACAGAACCGTTGCCTCCCGCGCTCTACCTCTCGTCGGGCGCACCGTTGCCTGAGAGCGTTGACACCGCCTTTTACAACGCAAGTGGGCATCGCATCGTCCAGATCTACGGCTCCACCGAGACGGGTGGCGTTGCCTTCCGAACCGGAGTCGAGCCTTGGCGACCGTTTGCGGGGCTCGAGTGGAGGATCGATCCAGGGTCCACGTGTCTGATGGTGCGTTCGCCCTGGCAGGAGACGCCCAATTCCTGGTATCTCACTGATGACCTGGCCGCCCCGGCTACCACCGGCTTCCGGCTCCTCGGCAGGGTGGATTCGCTCATCAAGGTCGGCGGGAAACGGTTCTCGACTCAGGAGCTCATCAACGCAGCGCAGGCCCACCCGGCAGTCGAGGCGGCGGCCACCGTCTTATACAGCCGGCCCTCTGGCGAAACCGCAGTCGCACTGTTTGCCATGGTGGCTCCAGGCCTGGATCTCCTAGCCAACGAACTCCGGAACCACATGAGCACACTGCTCGCACCGTACAAGATCCCGCGCACCGTCAAGATCCTGGGGGATCTTCCGCTGTTGCCGACAGGAAAGATCAACTTCGAGATGCTGCGGGGGATGGCCGCCACGGCGGAGCGGCGCGAGAGCTGAGGAGCCGGGGCCGGTCACAAGCAGCAACGCGTGCCACGGTCACACTCCCCTTCCATCAATCCCTGAGACCAAGCTCCGCCTCCAAGCACTCGTGCTCTGCCAACATCGTTTCCCTGACGCCACGGATGAGGTTCCTGAGCTGGCCCGGCGAGAGGTCGGACGGCACTTCGACCGGCTCCAGCACCTTCAAGGCCATGGGTCCAAGCCTGTAGATCAGGAAGCTTCCTTTCGGCCACACCCGGCCGGAGCCCACCACGACCACCGGCTGTATGAGGTTTGTCGTCTGCTGGGCCAGGCGAAACGCCCCAGTCTTGAAGCGCCCGATACTCCCAGGAAGCGACCGGGTGCCCTCCGGAAACACCCCTACGAAACGACCCTGTTGCAACCATGACTTGCCAACCTCTATCGCCTCCGTGGGATTGTCCGGGTCGTGCGGAAAATGCTGGAGCAGCCACATGGCCCAGCCGAGAACGGGGATTCGAAAGAGCGTTCGTCGCGCACTCATGTGAATTCGCGGAAAGACATGGAACAACAAGAACAAGTCAATGTAACTATGATGGTTGCAGATCACCACCGCACGGCCCTCTGGCAGGGGGAGGACAGCCGGAAGACGGACGTCACTTACGAGACGCAGTGGGGCACTGCAGATACGGACACCATAGAAGAGAATCGTTTGCGCGAGCTGAGTTCGATCGAGCCGGAAGAGACGCTCCACGATCGCCACGGGCACGGCCAGCAGGTATGCCACCAAGGCCGTCCACACGACGCCGAAGAGCCAGAAGAAGAGCGTCCTCGTCGTCACCCGCCACACGTTGAGCAACCAGTTCATACGTCGTCTCGGGGTTCTCCCTCGGCCTTTCCGTGCCAATACCACGGCAACTTCTGCAGAGAACCCATGTGTGGCGAGAGGGATCCTGGCGTAATCACAGGTACTCCCAGAGTGCGCCACTTCTACCTCGCCTTCGCAGGGCGGTAGTGACGGCCTCCTCACGAGGCGTCGGCTCACCCACGAGAATGAAGTTCATACGGTCCGCCGCAAAGCTCCGTACTCTCTCGAGCATCCAGTCTCGGTCAACCTTCGGAGACAGATAGAAGGTGGGCTTGAGCATGTCAACTCCCTCGCTGACCACACCCTCGGCGATTGCCCGTTGGTGGAGCCCCGTACCTGGGTAGATTCGGATCCCGACAACGCCGGCGATTGGTCCTTCGAGCTCCTCGATGAGCTCGAGCGTTTCATTGACCGTCTCCCGCGTCTCCCCCGGCCCGCCGAACATGAAGTAGTGCACCGCGGCAATCCCCACGCGACGACAGCTCCTGTCTGCCCGCACGATGTCGGCAGGCGAGTGGTGCTTACCCAACGCAGCCAGGGTCTCGGCTGCGCCCGACTCTGCACCGAACTCCAGCGACCGGGCGCCGCTTCGGGACATGAGCTCGGCCAGCTGTTCGGTGACGCCGAGCGGGCTCAAAAACGCACTCCAGCCGACCGGTGCATCGAGGGAGCAGAGCTCTCGGCAGATCGCCTCGGCATGCTCGATCGGGAGGTTGAAGTTACTATCCACAATGAAGACCCGGTTGATCCCGGCCGACCGGTAGCCAGCCAGCTCTTTGGCGACGGCCCCCGGCGCCCGGAGGCGAAGCTGCCGTCCCTCCAGAAGTGGATAGGTACAGTAGGTGCAGCGCCGAGGGCAGCCCCGCTTCGTTTGAACCGACGCCATCCCTCCCGACCCCGTGTGCGGCGTGAGCGGGAAGATCGTCAAGGACGGCTCGCCCCAGCACTCCGGAGGCAGTGGCATGGCCCCGGGGGAAACCACATCTCGTGGCCCGTCCCTGGTCATGAGCCCCACAATACCAGCCGGACTCCGGCCAGCCCGAAGCGCACGCACCAGCTCGACAGCCGCGCGCTCCCCCTCGCCGACCACGCCGAGGTCCGCCCCGATCTCATCGAGGATTCTGCGGGGAAACAACGAGAAGCCACTTCCCCCCAGGACGATGGGAACGCGGAAGCGGCCCCGCAGCGACGATGCGATGAGTTTGCTCTCATCCATGTAGAAGCGCGGGGCGAGGTAGCAGGTGTTGTCAACCGCGCGGATCGACAGGGCGATGAGGTCAGGCTGGAAAGCATCGGCCGCAGCGAGCGCCGCCCGGACCGGATCGTCAACGAAGGAGCAGTCGACACCGTAGACGGTGACCCCGGGCTCTCGGCTCAGCACGCCTGCAATCATCGATGCGCCCAGAGGGTAGACCGGGTAAGGCTGCCGCTCCGAATTGGCTGCGATGATCAGTACCGTGTACTCGCGCGTGCTCAAAGGACCTCCTTGTCCCGTTCCGCGGCAGAGCCCGCCGATGGGACCTCCGGACGCTCAATGGATGCGGCCTTCACCTCCCTACCCCATGCCGCTCAGTCCAGGAGCTTGAGAAACACGATCGAGGCGGTGACGCCGTGGTCGGGTCCGCGGACGGCCACACCGATGTCAAAGCGGACGATCGTCTGCCACGGCCCGATGAAGCTCCCGTCAACGTTGACGCCGCCGAGGAGCTCGCCGTCGAATCTCGCCACTGGGTCGTCAATCCACACCGCATCACCGCGGACCCCGAGCCGAAACACGTTGCCAAGGTTGAATCCGTAGCCCAGGTGCATGCCGTTGGCTCGCGACGCAACCACCAGTCCGGGTTGGTACCCACCGACGCGCGTACCGCCATTGGGACCGAACGCGAACTTGGAGAAACGGTCGAGATCGGAACCGTTGAGATGCTCGATGCTCAAGCCGATCTGGCTAAAGTGGCCGAGCCACCACGTCTTCTCCAGGCTAACGCGCCAGGTCGAGTAGTCGCGTTGGGCCGCATCGTACTCGGCATTGCCGGGAAAGCCCCAGGCCGGCCACGACGAGCGCCGGTGAAAGGCGCCCTGAGCGTTGATACGGTAGCCGGAGCGCCCATAGCTGAGGCGCATACCCAAGGACTGGGTAGCTGTGCTCTCGGGAACCACGAACTCGGGAGCGGTGTTGTCTGATCGCCGCCAACGATCATAGGCGGCTCCATAGCTCAGGTCGAGCTTGGCGTCTCGACCTAGTGACCGCCCCAGCGAGGCGGACATGCGCACGGTCTGGTTTCTCACCTCCTCGGCGGGAGACCCGGACCCGTTCCGGTACTGCTTGTCGGTACGGGGGTAGAAGAACCCGAAGGCGTTGAGCCCGGCCCCCCAGTGAGATCGTCCCAGCTCCGGGTCGGCCCACCTCGCCGTGAGCAGGGCCCCGGCGAAGAACACGTTGGCCTGGTTACCGCTGCCACCCACGTCGCTGGAAAAGTAGTTGACGCCGGCCAGTGGCACGGGGAAGTCGAGCCCGCCGTCGTAGTACCCGCCGAAGACCAGCGACCACTGCGTAAAGCCCGAACCTACCTCCACCACCCGGGTCCCGTCCGGCTGGCGGACGAGGTAGCGCAGCCCCTCCGGAGTCTCGCGCACCATCGTATTCTGAGACTCCCAGGCCGCCTTCAGACGCTCGCTGAAGCCGGCACCGTTGATTACAAAACCGACCAGCGTGGCCTCCTTCTCGACCTCCAGCACGGTGCTCACCACCGACTGCAGCTCATCACCCTCGATGCGGTACGGAAGTGCGAGGCTGGAACGGCTCCAGGGAGCCACCGCGCCGGTGTCGTCGATTGACTTGAAGTAGCGCGTCTCCCGGCTCGAGATGACCTCGCCGCTGAGGCCCAGGCGCACGTTCTCCATCTTGATCGGCGCGAACACCTGCTGGTCCACCCACACTGTTCCCTTGACGAGCTTCTCCCCGCTATCAGGCTGCTCCGGGCGGTAGTCGACCACCCAGCAGGCTCGACTGGCGACGGTCGCGACTCCGCGCAGTGTGTAGTGGTAGGCGGGGTCGATGCGAACCTCGAGCGGTGCCAACGCAACTTTCGACGGCTGCACGATAGGGAACCTCGGGATCTTGCCCCGCCAGCGCACCCCGTTCAGGAAGAACTCCCTCCACACCCAGTCGATCCCCAGTCCACGACGGAAGAAGCAGGTACCGCTGAAGGTGGCCTCCACCGGGTCGATGCCCGGCCCCGGATGGAACCGGATGTTCTGGCTGAAGGTCGCCTCGTAGTGGTCCAGGCGGCGGGTCTGCGAATCGAGGAAGCTCTGCAGGCGACGGAGGATCTCCTCCACCGGCATGGAGTACCGGTCGACGACCTCAACCTCGCCCCGCGCGCCTCCGAACTCGGCCACTGACGCCCGTCGCAGCCGCACGACCAGCGCCCGCTGAGCCGCGGACGCTGTGACCTCGAGCCCCGCGGCCGTCCACCGAGCCTGCAGCTCATGCGTCGACCCGTCTGGGTCCACACCCACCGGTGACCGCAGCGCACGATCATGGAAGACGAGCCGTGGGCCGCTCGTGGCGGCGGTCCCGCGGTCCACGAACACACTGAGTCCGAGGTCGCTTGAGCGCACAAACGTCCACGTCTCGGGCGCTCCGCTGGGCCCCGCGTCCGGGGCGTACGAGATGTCGCCCGCGAGCTCGCGCGCGGCCGTTACCAGCGGCCGGAGGTCGACTTGCTCGGACGGCCACCGCGAGCCAAGGTCGAAGATCACCGCCAACGCCCCGTTCGCAATCGCCTTGGCGGTGGTGAGCAGCACCTCCGAGGGGTCATCTCCCATCGGTACGGCGTCCACCACGAGCCTCTCCCCGGGAGTCGTCTGGTCGATCACCTCCCTCAGCAGCTTTATCCCGCCTGCCGGTAGGTGCACGACGACCGCGTCCACGTAGCCAGCGACACCCATGGCCAGGAACGAGCGCATGGCCTTGGCCGAGGCACCAGGCCCCGTGGCCGCGACCATCGCCTCCGGACGCGCTCCCTTGATTGCCACCGCGGCCCGCTTCATGAGATAAGCGTACTCAGAGCCCTGTTCGGCCTCGACACCTTCCTCCCAGCTAACCTGAAACCAGGTACCAGGAGGGGAGCTCTGCACCAGCTCGACGGCCCGCTCCAGCTGCCGTTCTACCAGCTCCTCGTGCTCGGCGACCGGAGACGGAACCGAGAACACGAGTTCGATCCACGGGACGACACGCCCCACGCCCGCCTTGGGCCCCGGTGATGCGGGAAGAGGGGCATCGAGCGCGACCCGCCGCTTTACGAACAAGCAGAGCGGGCTCTGCGCTTCGCCCGGCTCCTCGAGGGCCGCCGCGACCCTCGCGGGCGCGATCCCCTCGACCCCGACCCGGGGCACGCACTCTGCAGCGGCCGGCGGCGCGATGCCCACCCAGAGAAGACTTGCCAAAGCGACGGAGAGCTTGCCCACTTGCCTCACCTCCTCCCTCCCGGGCGGCTGACCAGAGGCCGCGTCGCGTTCCGCCGGGCTATGCCCCACCGCGCGGCGTTGTGCGCGAGGACGCCGCCCAACCCGCGAGGGCGAGCCCACCTCGGGAGCCGGGCGAACCCACGAGTGTGCATTACGACGTCCCCGAGCAGCAGCCGTCCTCTGGCGACGGGCTCCGCCCCGCCCCAGCCGGCCGTGACCGATACCTCTTCCAGGTGCTCAGGAAGTCCGTTCGGAGGCATGGTATTGGCGATGCGAGGCGTGTCCGTCTCGCCCTGGACCCAGCTCACCCCCAGACGATGGGTGGAGGGGAGCTCCCGATCGGTACCTGCCATCGCGCCCTAATCCTTTCGGTCGGCCAGGCGCGCCGCCTCGGCCTCGACTTCACGGGGCCCAACGCGCTCGTGCTGCGAGGACTCACCCACCGGCCCCGGGCCCCCGGGGAGTAGGACCGGTATCCCCAGGAGCGAGGCCGAGAGCCCACACAGAACCCCGACGACCGCCGTCGAGCCCACGGTCGCCAATGCCGGATGCCGCGCGAACACTAGGGCGCCAAAACCCGCGACCGTGGTGAGCGCGCAGGTCGTCACGGCACCGGCAGACGCCCCCCGTTCAATCGCCGGCAACGTGCTGCCATGTGCAAGGAAAATCATGTAGTCGATCGTCAGCCCGAAGACGAACACGGCGATCGTACAGTTCATGAGGTTGATGGAGATGCCGAGCAGGGCCATCGCTCCGAGCGTCCACAGGAGGGCCATGACGAGGATTGCCAGCATCACCGCGGCCGTGCGGACGCTCCTGGTCTGGATGACAAGGATGGCGGCCACCAGCACCATGGCAACGAGGCTCACACGGACCATGTCCCTCACCAAGAGCAGCGAGAGGGTGGTTACAAACTCACGGCTGTCAGCCACGAGCGCGCTCGGTGCCGCGCGCCTGATCCGCGCCACCTCCTCGCCGGCGTCCCACGCGCCCGACGCAGCGACCCGAACGAGGGCCCAAACCCGCCCGTCCTCGCTGTGCCCCACCCATTGCGCAAGGAGGTTTGCCAACGGCGTGCCTGTGAACGCCTCGGGGTCCAGAAGCGGCGGTCGCGCCCCGACCGCTCGCCAGAACCCGTCGACGCTTGTCGGGTCGAATCCCTGGCGTCCCATCTCGATGGTGAGGGTCCGGCGGGCCTCGCGAGCTGGGGTGCTCGACCAGAAGCGCTTCCACCGGTCGCGGTTGCGGACCTGCTGCTCGATGTCGGGCAGGATCCCAATGATTGACTGCATCTCCCCAGCACCACCAACCGCCCCCGCACCCAGACGCTCAGCGAGGGTCCGCACCTCCCGCAGCGCCTCGTCCCACGAGCTGCCCGGAACTGCCACCGAGGTCACCATCAGCGGGTTACCCCAGCTGTCCACGATAAGCTTCTGATCCGCCGCGCTTGAAGGGCTCAGCGCGTTGAAGCGCCTGATATCGCTTTCAAAGTGGATCCACCGCAGGGCGACGACCGCGACGACGGTCAGGCCGACCAGCACCAGGAGCAAGGACCGCCGGTGCCGCCTGGTAAAAGCGAACCACCGCTCGCCCACGATGCTGGAACTCTGCGCTGCCATCGACCCGTTCCAGCTCCGTGGTACCAGTAGCGGCAGATACAGGACTGCGAACGCCGCCGCCACGAGCGCTCCGATGCCCGCAAACGCCCCGATCTGCCGCTGCGTCGGAAACGACGAGCTGAGCAGTGCGAAGAAGCCGGCCGCGGTCGTCAACACGGCCGCCGCCAGGGGACGCAGGATGACCCGCCGGGCCCTGGCCGTGGGCAGCAGCCTCGCCAGCGAGAAGAAGTGCACCCCGTAGTCGATGGATATTCCCAGCAGCACCGACCCGAAGCCGAGCACGACTGGGAACACCTTGTGAAAGAGGAGAGACAGTAGGGCGAGCGCGACAACCCCACCCACCAGGGGGGGCAGGAAGAGCCTGGGGATCACCCGCAGACTCCCGAGCGAGAGATAGAGGATGCCGGCGACCAGGACCAGTGAGACCCAGACTGCCCAGAGCGCGTCACGACGCGCCGTGTGCTCATTGTCCACTGCCGCCCGGTAGCGGCTGAAGTGGGCGACACGGACGTCCGCGGCGTGCAGCTCACGCGGTATGCGCGCCGCGGCGTGGTCAAGAAGCTCGACAAAGCGTGCCCCCTGCCTGCTGTCCATCTCGGTCAGAGTCGGATGGACGATGAGCAGGAGGTGGTGACCGTCGGCACTCCACAGCCTGCCGTCTTCGAAGCGCGCGCCCTTTGCCAGGTCCGCCGCACTCGGCACCAGGGACAGGAACAGCTGGTCCAAACCGAAGGGGTCGGCAAGGAACCGTTCGCCGACGGTGGGGTCGGGAAACGTCGACGCCTGCCGCTTGACATCGTACAACCGTGCGACGATGGCTTCCCGCCGGATGCAGATCGCCGCCTCGGCGGCGATCTCGGCTGAAAAAAGGTCGGCACGGTGTGCGAGAAGAACGCGGTAGGCCGAGAGTAGGCCCCCGAAGCCGACGCGGCCCTGGACTTTCGCGACCAGTGGAGAGGCCTCAAGTGTCCTCTGCAACGCATCCGCCACCGCCGTGGCATCAGGGGAGAAAGCACGTTCAGGCGAGGATACATCCACGAGTCCCGCGTTAAAGTCCGAGAAGAGCTCCGAGACACGGCGGTACTCGTCGATCGCACTTCCGTCGTGCGGCAGCATCTCCTCGACGTTGCCGTTGAACCGTACGCGGCTGTCGACCACGAGCGCAGCCACCAAGACCAGCCCGGCCACCGCGAGCGGCACGAGCCAGCGACGGCGCATTCCCCACATCCAGCTAGTCCTGGGCCGCACCAGTGGCAGCCCCGACGCGGTCCCGGCTCACCCGGACAACGTCGAAGCCCCCTGGGTGCCACCCCGGGTTCACGATTGTCGCGGCGTCGGCTGTCCACACCGCTAAGCCGCCAGGCACGCCCCCTTTTGCGGTCGCCCAGGAAGGCGTGAAGCGCTGCCTCAACAGCACCGCGGCACTCGCCACCGTCATGGCGGCCGCAGTCGGGCTCCCCCCGGCGATCGGGGTTACAGCCAGTGCATCGGGATGGCCGTCCGCCAACGGTTGCAGGGCGGCGGCCGCCCGGCTTCCGTCGGCGTGGAGGAGGAGGGCGTCACCGGGCCGCCGCACCTCGCTGGCCGGGACCGGCTGCGTGCGCGCCCAAACCCATCCGTAGCCCGGCGATTGCGCGGAGCGCGTCAGGAGAAGGGCGACGAACATCTCCCCAGGCACGTACGAGCACATGTCGAGGGCAAACGGGCGCACGACCCCGTTCGCGGCCAATCCGCAGCGCCGCCAAAGGGCGTACCCGAGCACGCTGTGGTACTCATCTCCGGCGACCACCATCACCGCGTCGACTCGCTCGGCTCGAAACCAGGACTCGGCGACAGACAGGGCGTTCCGGAACGGGCGGTCGAACCCGATCACGGTCAGGCACGGGCCACGAGCGCCGAGCACGGCGGACACGGAGGTCGACGGTGCATTATTGACTGCCGCCGAGAAGCGAATGGGCGAGACCGCATCGTCGCCCTCCTCGATGATCTCGTCGAGAAGAGCGAACGACGTCTTCAGGGAGCCGTAGCCAGTGGCCGCGACGACGCCGACCCGTTCGCTGTCGGTCTCGCAGCCTCCGGCGTCGGCGACCGCTTGCAGCGCCGCGGCGACAAAGCCCAGGGAGAAGCCGTCCATACGCCGCACGACGCGGGACGAGACCGCGTGACCCAGGTCTGGGGCCGGCGCCCGCAGCACCGGTACCTTGACAACAGGCTCGACGTGCTCGATGGCGACGAGCTCTGGCGTCGGCGGACCCTGTCGCAAGGCCGCCTCCAGGGCCCCGACACCCGCCCCACACGCACTGATCTGACCGACCCCCGAGATGTACATCGCTCCCCCTCACGCCCAGCGCTCGAGGACCAGCGCCGTGTTCGTCCCTCCGAACGCCAGGGAGTCCGACAGCGCCGCTCCTCCGTTGACCTCGGTCACCGCCGTGGGGGGCACCACTCGGCACTCCGGGTCCGGAGTGACGAACCCTGCGCAGCACGGCACCTTGCCGTCGAACAGGTTGTGCACAGCCAGCACGGCCTCGATGGCGCCCGCCGCACCCAGAGTATGGCCCGTGAAGCCCTTGGTCGAAACCACCGGCGTTGACTCCGGGAAGAGGTCCGCCAGGACCTGCCCCTCGATGCGATCGTTTTCCCGGGTTCCTGTGCCGTGCGCATTGACGAACGCGATGTCCTCCACCGTCAGGTCGGCATCACGAAGGGCTCCCGAGATGGCGCTTCTCAAGCCGCGCCCACCCGGGTGCGGCGCGGTCGGGTGATAGGCGTCCGCGCCCCAGCCGCAGCCCGACAGCAGCCCGAGGGGGGCGGCTCCCCGCCGACGCGCCGACTCCTCCCGCTCGAGCACGATCACCCCCGCCCCCTCACCCAGGTTCAGCCCCTCGCGCTCGAGGTCGAAGGGCCGGCAACGCCGCGTCGAGGAGTTGCTCATCGACGCAAAGCCCAGGTACGCAAAACGCGCGAGCTCGTCGGCCCCTCCCGCCACGACGAGGTCACACTCCCCCTGACGCAGCCAGGCGAGGGCCAGCCCGAGGGCATCACCTCCCGACGCGCAGGCATCGGCGACCGTCAACACTGGGCCTCTGGCCCCCACGAAGTCCGCCACTACCGTCGCGACATCGTTGGCCAGGTAGACGCTGACGGCTGTGGGCTCGGGCTCTCGGCCAGCGTGGAACGCCCGGTAAAACGCCTCGTCGTTCAACGTCCCGCCCACGGTAGTCCCGAAGCAGACACCGATGCGAGTGGCCGGCAGCTCGCGGAGCCGATCCCCAACCTGCCCCGCCGCCTCGCTGACGGCGGTAAGGGCCAGATGCGAGGTCCGCGTCAGCGTCTTTGGGAGCGGCAGCTGCGGCAGCGGCGCAGTCACCGAAAAGACGGCGGGCGCCTTGTCGAGCGTTGATCTCACCGCCGACCTGTCGAGGGTTTGGATGGTGCCGGCATAGAGCTCCCGTAGGACCGCCCGCACCGTGGCGCCAAGTGCGCATATGCAGCCCGTGGCCACCACTGCCGCACGGTCTCGGTCGGTCACGCGTCGGCCCTGTTCGTGCGGATAAACTCGGCCAGGGTGGCGACCGAGGCGAACGCGTCTCGCTGCTTGTCGATGGTCTCGATCTTGACCCCGTACTTCTTTTGGATCAGGATCACGAGTTCCACCGCATCCAACGAGTCCAGCCCCACGCCCTCCCCGAACAGCGGCATGTTGTCGTCGAAGTCAGCCAGCTCGATGTCCTTGATGCCGAGGTCGTTGAGGATCATCTGCTTGAGCTCATTCTCCACGCACACGATGCTCTCCTTCTCTTCGCGTCTGTCTTTCGTTCGTCGAGGTGCCCATCTGGGTGGGCACGAAGCTGCTTTGAGAATCTCTTCCCGACCCGCCCTCGCCGTCCCACATGTCGAAGAAGTTAAACCACGAGTACGGGAACCGCCGCAAGAATGCTTCCATAAAGGCGGCATACCTCGTCGCCGCCATCCGCTCGAAGTCACGGCTTCTCCCCTCCGCCGCGCTGGGAGCCAGGATTTCGTCGAAGTACAAACCGCAGCGACCGAGGCCCAGCCGGGTCGAGACGATGGCCACGAGGCGCGCCCCGGAGAGGCGGGCGAGCGCATAGGGGGAGACCGGCAACCGAACCGTCCCCCCGAGAAACGGAACGCCCACCGTGCGTCCGCCCCAGCTCCGATCTCCCATGATGGCGACGATCTCGCCCCGCTCGAGGGCGGCCACCGCCTCAACGAGGCCTCCGAACGGGGAGGAGGGGTCGATGACGTTAAGGGTTCCTTGTGACCGGGGATCGCTCCACGTCACGCTAATGGGCTCCTCGGGATCCCTATGCAGGATCGCGTTGACTGTCTTCCCTGAGATGCCCAGCAAAGGCATGAGGCTGCGCCAGTTGCCCACATGGGCCAGGACCAGCACGAGCCCATGGTCATCGGCGAGCAAGCGCTTCAGCTCGGGCTGCCGATCCACCAACAAGTCGAAAGTGCCAGAGTCAGTGATTCCCGCCAGCGCCTGGTCGACCATCGTCCGCGCGAACTCCATGACCTGACGCCAAAGGCACAGCTCGAGGCCGAGGCGGCTGCGTTCCGGGAAGCGGCGCGTGAGGTAGGGAAACGCGGCCCTGCGGATCGAAGGCCGCAGGAAGGTGTAGTAGGGCACGATGAAGTACAAGAGGAAGTAGGCGCCGCGAAGCCCGATCAGGCGCCCCGCGGTCACGAAGAAGGCCACGCCGAACCGCGTCCCGTAGCTTCTGCCCGCGGATCTCATGACCGCCACCTCAATGCACCGGGCGACTGCGCAGCCGAAGCACCGTCAGGCACACGGCCAGCGTCACCGCGCCGCCAATGAGTGCCAGGACCGGTGCGACCACCAGAGTGCCAACCAAATACTCGACGATCCGGTCGCCAGCCTGATGCCACAGCGTCTCGGCGTTGAACTCTGAGAGAAAGTGGCCGCGCCACACCAACGAGCCGACCTCGAGGCACACCGCCGGCACCACCGGAGGCGCGCAGAGGTGACTCACCGAGAACGCGACCACGCGGTTAAGCCCGAGGGCCGTCGCCACGAAGACGATGGCGACGCTGTGAAACCCTATGAGCGGCAGGGTGGCGAGGAAGAGCCCCGTCGCCACCGCTGCTGCGAGCCGCCACGGGGACGAGCGCTCGGCGACCATCCCCGCAAGCACCTGGCGAGGCCGTAGGCGTTCCAGCACGGCGCGCCCGTCGGGGAGGATTCTCACAGCGCGGTGGGGCAGCGGGATCATCCCCCTCATCACCAGCCGCGTGTAGCTGCGCGTGATCCGGAGGTTGTCCAGCACCAGATGGAAGTGGGTGACCCGCCCGCCCGGCGGCTCGTAGGTGACGAACACCGGGACACCCACGAGGTCGAGACCGGCCCAGGCACTGCGCACCAGGGCCTCGACCTCGAAGTCGAATCGCTGGGCTCGAATCCCCAGGGCGAGCAGGCACGCCACCGGGTACGCCCGGAAGCCACACTGGCTGTCGGCGACCGCTCCGCCGGTTGTCAACCGGGCCCAGAAGTTCGAGAACGACCTCCCGAACATCGAGGCCCGTGGGGCTCCAGAGCCGTCAAAGCGCCGTATGCCGTACACCACTGCCTTGGGATTGCGGTTGATGGCCTCGATGAACGCGGCGATGTCGAGCGGGTCGAACTGGCCGTCGGCGTCGAAACACACCATGTGAGTGCCGCCGCGTTCCTGAATCCAGCAGGCGGCGGTCACCAGCGCCGCACCCTTGCCGCGGTTGTTCTCGTGGCGCAGCACCGTGACGCCGAGGTCACCGAGGCGCGCCAGAGGTTTGTCGCTGCTGCCGTCGTCCACGACGACCACCGGCAGCCCATACGCCAGCGCGCCGGTCACGGCGGAGCGAACTGTGGCGGCGTTATCGTACACGGGCACCGCGATGAAGATGCGAGGTGCTGGCACCGTCTGTGTGTTCGGTCCCACCGCCCGCAGCTCGGGGATCACCCCGGAGACGCTCATACTCCGGCGACTCCCGTGCCCGCCGGTCGTGTCCCTCTCTCCCGGTGCCGGCGCCCGCTGTGAAAGCGGCGAACCGTTCCGTCCTCCACCTCGCGGGTCAGCACGCTGTGATACAGCTTGCCCATCCGCACCTCCTTGCTCTGGGTCCCATAAAAGGTCTCCCAGGCGAGGTAGTAGAGGTCCTGAAGGCGACTTGCGGAGATGTTCTTGGGTCGGAACACAACCTTGTCGGCGGTGTAGAGAGACCAGTCGTTCGTGAGGATTCGTCCCTCCGCCTCGAGCTTCTTCCTGATCGGTGTATGGGGAAACGGAGTCAGGATGGTGAACTCGGCCATGTCGAGCTCGATCTCCAGGAGGAAGTCCACGAGTCGCCGGATGTAGCTCTCGTCTTGCTCGTCGGTGCCCAACAGGATTGTCCCCTCCACGGCGATGCCATGGTCCCTGTATGCCTGGATTCGTTCACGGATCGCACGCGACGTATCGACGACCGCTTGGTAGACGTACCAGCACCCTGCGTTGTAGGCGAGGGAGAGAATCTGGTCGTCCTGCTCGATGGGGTGAGACACCCACTTCCTACGCAGTGGGGTGATCGCGCGGAACAGCTCACGTTCCCACACCGAGTCCTGGGCGAGCGAGTTGTCGACGAAGAACAGCCTGTTGTTCTGAATACCCTCTATCTCCTCCACAACCCTTGCCACTGGTCGCGGGCGAAACCTCCGACCGCCAAGAAAGGCGGTCGCACACGGAAAGCAGTTGAAACGACAACCTCGCGAGGCATGGACGAGGTCCACCATGCGCACGCCGCGGTAGGTGTAGTGATCGTAGTTGAGGATACTCCGGCGGGCCGGGCCGACCTCTTCGAGTGACGGGGGCATCCCCATCGTCTCGTACACCGGCTGGAGTGACTGCGATCTGAGGTCTCTGAGGACCTCCTGAAAGCGCCCTTCAACCTCCCCCAGGAAGACTGCGTCGCAGGCCTCAGCCATTTCTTCGGCGTGAAGCATCACGGCAATCCCTCCCGCAATGACCGGCACTCCCTTCGAGCGAAAAGCCGCGGCCAGTTGCTTTGCCCTGGGGATCTGACATGTCAGCATCACCGACAGCGCCACGACGTCTGGTTGGATCCCGAGGTCCAGTTCTTCGCGATTCTCATCGACGAAGGTCAGCTCGATGTCCTCCGGCAGTACTGCGGCAAAAACCACAGGCCCATGAGGCGGCAGGTGGAACTCTGTCTGCTCCTCGAGCTTCGGCCAGCGGGGGTAGACGAGTGTCATTCTCATCTCTGGTCCCCCTCTCCTGGGCGTGCCGTGGAACGCTGACGCACCTCAAAAGCAATATCGGCCGCCTTGTTGTCGTCTACCTGGAGCCAGAACCTCCGCCTCTGTTGCGCCTCGACAATCTGTGGTGCGCTGCCCACAGTGATCGTCACGGGTGGCTGGATGGCTTCCCCGAACTTCGCATGCAACACACGAGGCACCTCGAGATCGGACTCCCAACGCGCGAGAAGCTCCATACAGATGCGCACGGAAACAACCGCCGGGAGCAGCGGAAAGGAGGGGAAGTGGCCGCAGAACACCGGACAGGTTCGCTCGAAGAAGAGCTCTGCGCGTCCCGCATCCCGATTCTCGCCGATGATGATGCCGCCCATGATGTCACCACAGGAAACGCCCACCGAACGTTGCCGAGTGCCGTCTCCGATCTGCTGTGGTCTGGGCTGCATCGCCTCCGGCACCGCTCGGTCGTCGAGGTAAAACGACAGCTCTCCTTCCGCAAGAAGTCCACAGGAGCCAGTCACCTGTCCCGAGACCACACTCACCGGCCCCACGCTCCAGCGCCGCCGAGCCACCACTTCGATGGTGTCTCCGCATTCCGGTGCGCCCCAGAAGACGAAGTCGCGAACTCCCACCAGGAATCCCCCGCCCACACCCTTGTCCTCGAGCCGACGCTGATAGCCTTCATGTGCCGCTGCGGTTTGAGCAACGAGCTCGATGGACGCACTCGGATGAAGCATGCCCGACGCTTCAGCGAACAGGTGCTTCGCGGCCACCACCCCGATGGTTCGGCCTTGGTCAGGCGAGTACTCTACGAGATGATCCAACCATAGCATCGGCGGCCGGTGAGGCACGAGTTCAGCCAGAGGCACGGACAGCGGCGGCATGGTGTACCGCGTCCTAGCCGGACTGCGATGTCTTCTCGCCCAGCTTGGTGTCGACAAAACCATACACATCGGCGAGCGTGCGCATCTGGCGGATTGTCTCTTCGTCCTTGTGGCGGTCAATCTTCATCTGAAACTGCCTCTCCAGGGCGGCTACGAGGTCCACCGCGTCGAGGCTGTCAAGCTCGAGATCCTCGTAGAGGTTCGCGGTCGGGACGAGGTTTGCCTCGTCGATTTCGAACTCCCGTGAAAGCACGGCGTTCACTCCTTGCTCGGTACTAGCTCGCACCATCATCCATCCTCCCAAAGACAAGAACAACGTTGATGCCCCCGAAGCCAAAGCTACACTTCATTATGCGCCGAAGTGGCGTCACTTCGAGGGCCCGCACGTGGCGGACCACGGCACAGTCGTCACTCACGTGGCGAAGCTTGGCCGTCGGCACGATGTATCCGCCGCGCAGCATCTCGATAGCCATGATCGACTCGATCGCACCACTCGCTCCGAGGGTGTGGCCGATGTGCCCTTTGAGGCTGCTCACCGCCATGTGCGGGCCGAAGACTGCGCCTATGGCTGCAGCCTCCGTGGAATCCCCTTCAACGGTTCCAGTGGCGTGGGCATTGACGTAGTCGATGTCCTCGGGTTGAAGACCTGCATCAGCCAAGGCGGCGCGCATGCACGCCGCCATCGATTCAACCCCCGGGTGGGCCATCTTGCCGCCGTCGCAGTTCGACGCGACCCCCAACACGTTCCCGAGCACCCGGGCACCCCGTGCGGCGGCGGAGTCGGCAGCCTCTAACGCCAACACGGCGGCGCCTTCCCCGCACACCGTTCCGTCCCGATCACGATCGAATGGCGCAGGAGCAAGGTCGGGGCGATCGTTGAAATGGGTCGACGCGGCGCCCACGATATCGAAGATGGCCGACGTTGCCGGCGTGCACTCCTCTGCGCCTCCACAGAGCACCACATCCTGGAGACCGGCCCGGATCAGTCCCACACCTACAACCTGGGCCAAAGCGCCCGAAGCGCACGCCCCCGGTGTTGCCTGCACCCTACCGGTTGCTCCCAGAGCGGCTGCCACATTCGCCGCACAGCTGTGGCCCATGACCTGGAAGAAGCCGTTGGCCGGCACCTGACTCACGTCGCGTTCGACCAGGTAGCTGCGGAAGAACTGCTCGAGGCTGGCCGGCCCCGTCAGAGTCTCACCGAGAGCCACGCCCAAACGCCCACTCTTCGCCATCTCCAGGGGGATGTCAGCCGCCGCGAGAGCTTCGCCAGCAGCCAGGAAGGCCAGGAGTCCACTCCTTGCCATCGAGCGGCGGTTCTTCCGCGGGATCGACCCCGTGTCGATCTCCTCCATTACTGGTGCCGCAAGTGAGCACGAAGTTCCACGGACGCCTTGCCGCCACTCGTCTCCCATCGCGCGCACGGCGGCATGTCCGGCGCGGAAGCCGTTGACAAGCGCGTCCGCTCCGACGCCGTACGGCGAAATGGCGCCATAGCCTGTCACAACGGTCTTGACAGTCATCACTGGAACAACATCCCCCACACTGTACGGGAATCGAGAATGTGGCAACAGGTCAGGACCGCCGATGCTGCAGCGCCCATGACGCCCGGTGCAAGGAGGCTCTGCCCAGAAAGGTAAAGACCACCAACCGGCGTACGGCTCCGAACGGCCGGAGTGTCCACAGTCCGCTTTGCACCGTACGCCGCACCACCTGGCGCGGACGTCCACGACCGAAAAGCCCTGGGACTCGCGACATCGAGCACCTCAAGCTCAGACTCGACAAGACCAAAGTGCTGAGCGACAGCTCGCACCGAGTACGACGCGGCCACCCTCTTCCAGTCGTCGTATGCCGCATTCTGCAGATTGCTGTCACAAACCCAGTCACGGTCTTTCTCTGCCAACCCGCGCATCACGGCGCGGGCGGACATCCCGCCACGCCCGTCGGGCACCGCTGCCATCACCCCGAGCGCACCCCAGGGGGCGAGCTGACCCGACTCACGGGAGAACAGGAGATAGGTATTCTGCTGCTTCGGCAGCTTGTCGCCGCCGCCACGCACAAAGGTCATGAAGATCGGTGGAGTGCTCTCAAGTCTCTCCAGCCGTCGCCGATACCGTTCTGAAGTACAGCCCCTTGGCAACAGCCCAGGCATGGTGGCCGGATGCCCGGTAAAAACGACGATCCCAGCTGAGATCTGTTCCCCGTTGGCGAGCAATACCCCGCAACACTTGCCATCGCCATCAACGAGGATCTCACGCGCGCGGCTTTCTCTCATGAACCGAACACCTAGGCCATGCAGCCCGGCGGTCAGCGCTCTTGCCAGCGCTTCCCCCCCGCCGATGACCGCGTTCGCTGACAGGATATACGACGCGACTACGGCACAGTGCATCTGGAGGGGTACACGCTCGCCCTCAACACCGTAGAGGAGCTCCCCATAGCGACCCAGGCAGTCCACAAGATCGGGCCGAGCGCCATGCTCCACGAGGAAATCGCTCAACGAGACCGCTGGACTCAGAGGAGATGCTGCTTCCCAGAGAGGCACGTCCGGGTTGAGGAACGGCGTCTTCGTTGCGGTCTCCCGCAGAGCTTTCACGTACTCCCTCGCCGCGTCCGAAGATGCGGGGAAACGCTTCAGAAGACGACACTCCAGAGAGTCAAAGTCGTTCGGGAAAAGGAGCTGATCCCCTGTCTCAGGCCACACGAGAAGGTCGAAACCTCTGGGGTCCAGGGCAACGATCTCGAGCTCATTCCAGAGCCCAAGCCGCTCAAGAAGGCGGCGCAGGAACCCGCGCCGATCAAGGCCGCCACCGTAGTGGAACCCTACGTCGCAAAGGACCGATTGCCGCCTGAAACCACGCACCAGCGGCGCGAGGTGCGGGCCCGCCTCGAGCAGAACGACCTCATGACCAAGCCGAGCCAGTATGGCAGCAGCTATGCAACCTGAGATGCCTGCCCCAACTACGGCGACTCGTTGTGTCATCTCTCGATCCTGACGACGAGACAGGCGTTTGTCCCTCCGAACCCTGCAGAGTTCAGCAGTATGCGGTCGACTCGAGCCGCAACCGGTTGGGGTGGGATGCGGAGGTCCCTCGCCGATTCGTCCGGGCGAACAAAGTTGCGGTTCCCGGGTACGAACCCGTCTCTTGTCGCGAGCAGGGAGTAGACCAGTTGAGATGCTCCAGCCATCCACATCTCGTGGCCAACCATCCCTTTGACTGAGGAAACCCAAGGACGGTTGGTGCCGAACAGCTGGGTGATCATCCTAGCTTCCACGGCATCGCCCACGGGCGTGCTGGTCCCGTGCGCGCACACATAGTCCACGCCTGACACATCCAACTCAGCCCTCGTCAACGCATCGGCCATGGCCCGCGCCAGGCCCTCTCCCGAGGGGACGGCGATGTGCGTACCGTCACAGGAGAAACCATACGAAAGGACCTCCCCGAGTATTGGGGCGCCCCGCTGCAGGGCATGCGTCCGCTCTTCCAGAACCACAGCGGCAGCCCCACCTGACGGAACCAGTCCGTCTCGATCAATGTCGAAGGGCCGGCTCGCGGCAGCCGGGTCATCCTCTCTTGACGAGAACGCGCACAGAGCGTCGAAGCTGCACATGGATTCCCAGCTGATCTCCTGGGCCCCGCCGCACACCACACAATCCTGGCGATCGAAAGCAATCAGTTCCGCAGCCTGACCGATCGCGTGTCCTCCGCTCGCGCACGCGCCACTCACCGTCCACGCTGCGCCCTGACATCCGAGGATCGAACCCAAGTTCAGAGTGACGGTCGAGTTCATGGCCTGAAAGACCATGCCCGAGTGAAGGCCTCCGGTATCACCCCGTGCCCGTGTCATCGCCCCCTGTTGGTACGAGGGTGCCGCGACCGAGTCATTCCCGAAAACGACGCCAGTTCGAGAGTTCTGAAGGTCGGCCGGCGCGAGGTGGGCCATCGCGATGGCTTCCATCGCCGCCTCATGGGCCCACACAGCGACCTCGTGCATGCTCTTACGAGCCTTTCTATCCAACGAAAACCGTGGGCTATACGCCGGGATCTTCCCAGTCAGAGCGCTCCGGAAACCCAGGCTGCTGCGTTCGGCACAGAAATGGATGCCGCTGCGATTCTCCTTCAGGTTGTCCAGTACCTCATCGACTCCCACTCCGATGGAAGAGACAATCCCGATTCCTGTTATTACGACTCGCCTTGCCCTCATGGCATACTGCCGACTCCTCCGGCCCTACATGTACAAGCCGCCGTTGCACCTAATCACCTGCCCCGTAATGTACGAGGCCTGATCTGAACACAGGAAGCTCACCACGCCCGACACATCATCCGCAACACCGAATCGTCTCAGGGGAATCGCCGACAGCACGTCTTCACGTGTAACTGACTCGGTCATCTCCGTCTCGATCAAGCCAGGTGTGACGGCGTTCACGAGCACGCCCCGCCGTGCTACCTCTGCGGCCAGTGAGCGAGTGGCTCCGATCAAACCTGCCTTCGCAGCTGAGTAGTTCACCTGGCCAGGTCGGCCGGTCTCACCTGACGTAGAGCTGATGTTGACGATCCTGCCAGACCTTCGCAGAAGCATGCCCTGAAGGACACTCTTCGTCACAAGAAAGAACCCATTGAGGGTCACATCTAACACTCGCTTCCACTCGTCAAAACCCATGAACACCATGACGCCATCGCAGGTGATTCCTGCGTTGTTGATGAGCACCGAAGGACTCTGGTTTTCAAGCTTGGGAATGAGCACCGATTCGACCGCCAGTGGATCAGCCACATCAAACTTGAGAAGTGTACAGTTTCGGCCTTTTCCCAGGACCTGCTGACGTACCGAATAAGCGTCCTCATCTCGACTCTGGTAGTTCAACCAAATATCGAAACCAGCTGCAGCCAGTCTGAGCACGATAGCTCGACCAATACCACGGCTTCCACCCGTCACAAGTGCAACCGCACCTGGCTCAAAACTAAAGGACAGGTCATCCTTCAACGTATTCGTTGGATCCTCCCGTGGGTAGGGTGGCACGTGGCTGGCGCGTCTGTCAAGGAGAGCTGATGTCGCTTCCCAGTGCACGAAAGACCCATTCCAGGCAGCACATGAGTCTCATCCCCTGAGCCTTGCTGGCTGAACGCAACTCACGTTGACCCACCGGACACCATGCCACAATCGTTGAGTCGCACGGCCCGGCATACGACCTCAAAACCCGGGGGGGACGCGGCCACTGTGCACGCTACACCCGGAGGCGCCTCCTCGTACCACAAGGCCCACCTTTCTTGGTCCTCCCCGAAAGGCAAGCGAAGTAGTCGAGACGGGCTCAATGAAACTTCAATGTCTGTCAGCGCGGGCCAAAGTCCACACCCCAACGCCTTCGAGCAAGCTTCCTTGGCCGTCCAGATCCTGAGGAACTGACGCTCACGCTCGGTCGGCGGTGCTTCGAGCACGGCCGATCTCTCGGTCTCGGAAAAGAACCGCCCAGCTATCCGCTCAATATCGACGCGCACCGGAGAGGCCTCTACATCGACTCCGATCGCCTGTGCCCGAAGAGATAGCGCAACGGCGATATGGTGCCCCGCGTGCGACAAGCTGAACTCGACCCCCGGGCCTCCGGCCTCGCAGAGCCGAGGCCTTCCCATTGGGTCGAGGGTCAGGGCGATTCCTTCCGAGCTTCGACCGAGAACCTGACCAAGGGCAAGGCGTAGAAGCACCCGGCCGCATGTGAACCGAGCCCTCGCACTCCTGCTGCGGTAGCGCCGCTTTCGCATCACCTCAGCCGGGTCGAGAGGCAGGCGTACGTTGGCGAGCTCATCGACCGTTGCCCTGAACAGAAGGACTTCATAGGACGAGTCGGCGTTCGTGTTCGATTCCAAGCTGATTCCCTAAAGCCAGCTATCTCCACACGGCAAACGCAGGTTAGCACGTGCGTTACCCTGCTGCGCACTCATCGCGCAAGAAAGCTAGCCACAACCAGAAAGACCCTGGCAGGACGCAAGCAACCGACCCTGCTCCCAAGCCGGCGTGAGCTGTCATGGGTTTCCGGCCCACAGCAGGACTGTTGCACAGGCGCCGGCAGCTGCGTCCCCACCTGCAAAGCGCTCACGAAACGCCCTGGTGAGGCATCACTCAACCGCCACCGTCCTTCGCCAGCTCCTGCAGACCCAGGACTGCGCACATCCCCTAGAATGGGCACCATGAGGTCGCTGCTTCCACTCCTGTCCTTGGTTGCCGTCCTACTGCCTGCAGCACGCCGGTCGAATTCGCTTCAGTACAACGATCGGAGGCTCTTCCTTTTCAACAAGGTGCCGAACTCGCTCCGCTTGACGTTCAAGACCAAGAGAGGACGTCAGGTCGCCTACTACGTGGGCCCACGGAAAGGAGCCAGCATCCCACCAGACCCCCTCGTCGTTTGGTGCCCTGGAGTTGCCTCCCGCGCACTCGATCGACTCGACTGGGTACTGCTCTGCCCCGATTCCAGTGCCGGTTGGCTCCTCGTGGATTACCCGGGACGCGGAGAGTGCGAAGGCTTGTTTCGTCCGTGGGAAGCTGCCACGAACGCCCACCGTGCTCTCGACGAGCTGGCCGGGCGTAGCGGCATCGGTCATGAGCTACTCACGGCCAATCCGGCGATCGTCGGCCACTCGCTGGGCGCCGCCGTAGCCCTCAAGCTGGCAACCGAGGTGCCGCCAAGGCGCCTGGTACTGATCTCTCCTTTCACTACACTCCGCCGAGCGATGTTCCGACGAGTCGGTCCTCTCGCGTACCTGCTGCCGGGTACGCTTGATAACCTGGCGCTACTCAAGACGGTCTTGCAAGCGCGACCAGCACCGGCCGTTGTCCTTATCCACGGCCAGGCAGACAAGATTGTCCCGCTCAGCACCAGTCTCGAGCTTCAGCTCGTCAACCCGCACCACGTGGTCCTACACCAGATCCCCGGCGGGACGCATGTGTCAGTCTTGACGAGCCAGCGCGACATGATCTTCCACGAGCTGTTCGGATCATGCTCGTGATCGCTTCCGGCGTCAGTCTGTCCCCGGCCCCTCACAATCCGTCAACAGTTCGTCTCCTTCACAGAGTTGAAGCGAGCTGGCCTCAATTCGATAGTGCTCCGCGCAATCGGTAATGCGAATCCGACGCGGCGTCTTGCAACCACTCTCATTCGAATCAAAGATGATCCTGCGCACAACTCGACGTCCACGTCGCTGGACACACGAGAGCACACGGCCAGCCTCGACATCTACCAAGTACGAGACTTCATCACCCGCAGAGAGCCAGCGCAGTTGCACGACGTCTCTCCGAGCCACCCGAACGTCCGGGCTACCAGGAGGCATCAGAAACGCGTCACGCAAGCCGGCCACGGGCCCTTTCAGCAACACCCGCTTGCTCACTCGGGCCGGGGCCTTGTGGATCATCGCTCCTTGCGCTGTTATTTCGAAATCGAACACGACTTCACCAAACTGGTCAACCGCAACGGCCCGGACGGTGCGCCGTCCGGTAAACGTTGCTCGACCAAAGAGGATCAGGTCTTTGCCTCTAACGTGGATCAGGACCTTCTGCTCGAGCGTTCCGGATGGTGGGAACAACTCATGCAGGGCGCTCACCGCCTTCTTCGCGGACGCAGGACTCGCAGGTGGGAGCTCCTGAGTTGTCGTCGCGCACGCGCTGAGGAACATCGTAACGACGAGCACGAACAACGCATGCTTGTACCCTCGGCGACGAACGACAAACCTATCCCGGCCCATCAGCAGACCGAGCTCCTCGGGTCGACTTCAGCTGCTTGCTGGCCCCAGAGTCGGCCAGAAAGACCGGATGTGTCAGGGAGAAGACACCAGCCGGCAGCTTGACATTGCGCTTCTCCTCATAGAATTCGATGCGGGTCTCCTCACCGCGGCTTGAGATCAGTGTGACACGGTGAACCCGATCGGCCGTGACCTCAAGCGTAACGGAACGGAGGATGCGTCCAAGCTTGCCCCGGGGCAGGAGCACGACTGAGGGGGTTTCCCCTGCCGTTACCTCCGGCGAGAAGGATCCAGACGTGCTCCGAAACCTCCCCAGGATCCAGCTACTCAGGTTCTGTGCAACTGTTCTCAGGACGCCCTCCTCCATTGGATGGAGTCGGCGCACCAAGCCATTGTCGATGTCAAACTGCGCCACCTGCGACTCGGCCAACACGATCAACGACGGGAAGGGACGGGTCCACTCCCAATGGAGACGATCGGGTCTGCAAAAAGCAATAATTCCTTCGGACACAATAGGTTGCTTAAAGACCGGGATAGACCGAGTCTGGCGGAAGTGAACCCGAAGAGTCGTCAGCGTGCTGAACGACCGCTCAAGGTTGCCCAGGAAGGCGTCACGCTGCTTGGGGGGCAGGTACTTGGGGGGCTGGTGACTGGGCCGCGCGCAGACTGACCCGGGCTGAAGCAGGCCCCACAACACGGCAAGAACCAGGAGAAGGAAAGGAGGCACGAAGACACCTGGGCGACGCACCCAGCCAGAATAGCAGAACAGGCCGATGCTCTTGAGCCGAGTGGGGTTCTCCCCCTACGCTCCGGTCCACCACTGGTGTGCAAAGTCGTTGCTATGGTCTCCAGTCAGTGTGGGCCGAAGGGTGTGATGGGTTGGTCCGGGAATCTGGCGCTTGCCTGAGCTCGCGAGAGCTCAGTCGCCGTACAGCCGGACACCGACGAAGTAGGTCGCTTCCGTAACCATCGAAACGTTGCCAGTCACTCCAAAGGTGATCGTGATGGGCTTCTTGAAGAAGTCCTTGATCACGCTGTCTGACAGGCCGTAGTTCTCGCGCAGCGAGCGCACACTCGCCAGTCCCCCCGTGCAGCTCCGCGTCGTTGTTCTGTACTGGAAGTCAAACTCGCCGGGATTCAGGGTGCGCGCCTGGAGAAAGGTGGTGATGGTACCGTCCATCAGCACACCGTTGAAGGGCAGCCCTGTGTTGGGATCGATCAGGCTCGGATCGTTGAGCACTTCGCTCTCGATCCTCACCGCCGGGCGAAGGTACATGACGGCTGTCTGCTGAGCTCCCGTGGCGTTTTCCCATTGCCACGAAGCGAACGGTGTGAACGTGAAGCAGATGATCGTCCTGGTCGCCTTCCCGGGCAGCTGGATCACCGCCAGATCAGGTTCGTTGACTGACGTGCTGGCCGGAGCCGGATTGGTCTCGATGCATGGGCCGGCATCCGGGGGATACCCGGTGCAGTCCCCCGTCAGGTAGACCTGCTGTGTCTGGGCCATGCCGAGATAGATCATGTTGTGGCCGAAGGAGTCCGGGTCGCCCACGGTGTCCACGGTCACCCCGGCAGCTTTCGCCACCGCCGCCGTTTCGGGGACAAAGCGACCCAACGACCTATGCTGATCGCCCGACGGCACGACGTCCACCGTCTGTTTGTCGAGCCCGGCGGGTACGCCGGGGAACCTGGGTGACTGTGCCTGAACGCCGACCACACAGAATGAGAACGCCACTGCCACGAGACTCTTCCTCAACATCACTTCCTCCTTTTCCAGTCAGCCCGGCCTTCGGCTCGAGGCCGAATGCCGGCTGGGCTGAGATGCCCGGTTGGTCTTCTGTCCTTCACCTTGTTCTGAACTTGTCCACGACTCTACGACAACTTCGTCACGATTCCAATAGAGAGGCAACCTCGATCTGACGCCACCCCATCAAACCCGGTGGTGGCATGGACCACTAAGACACTGAGTACACAACGAGGAAAGCGAGGAAGGGGCCCCTCGTTTGCTCGTCGCACCCTTGCTCTCTGGACGAATCCCTGCCCAGGCAAGTCAACCCAGTGGATTGCCTTCTGCTGAGTTTCTCGAGGCCCGGCCGGGCTCTAGGGGATGTCGTATGAGATCTGGCGGACCAGGCTCAAGGGCCGTTTCTCCGGATGGAAGCCGCTGACCTGAAAAGCGATCCACGCCTCGAGCTCGGCGGCATCGAGCGCCGTCTCCCCGTCTCCGACCGGGATCTCCCAGACGCCGTAGGCGTAACGATCGTGCGACCACGACACCTGCGACGGCTTGTAGGCAAGGACCACCGCCAGGTCGTCGCGGTCTTCAGGAGTGAACAGCTTGAGCCTGGCCCGGTTAGCGATGCCCCTGACCTCGTTGAATACGCCCCACTCGAAGCCGGAGGGGCCGACGGCAACGAAGAACGGCTCCTCCCCGGCCTGCAGGCGGGCCACCAAGTCCCGCCCCGCCGGCGACCGGCCGGCGGCCTCGAGGACCTCGCCGACGCCGCTCTCGTCGAGGTTGACAATCACGCCGCCGCCTCCGACCCCGGCCGCGGCTCCGGTTGCCGCCGTGGCGGCAGCTTGGGGTGGTCCGTGGCGGAGGCTTTGACGGCGTGCGGCTTCAGCTTCCATGCCACGTACGGCCCGGCCAGGGCGCGCACGATCGCGTTGCGCGCGCGGAACGCCCGCCACCCGAGGTCGCGTGGCGCCAGGTACGCGGCGTCGCCCGGCTGCACGATAAGGCTGACCTCGATGTTGGGGATGATCTCCAGCGGTATCTTGTTGCGCACCATCGCACGCCACATGTGCTCCATGACACGCTGCATGTCTTCGGCGGCCGGCGACTCGAGGTGCTCCAGGTCGGCACCGATCAGCGGCCGGAAGATGCACACCGTGGGAAACGCCCCGACCGATGTGATGTAGTCGATCGCTTCGAGCGTGTCCTCGATCGGCTCGATGCCGGCGATGATCTCGCCCGAGACCTTGCCCTTGCCAAGCAGCTTTGTGGTGTACTCCATGGCCCGGAAGAACGCGTCCTGGCCGAGGTGGCCGAACTTGCCGGGACAGAAGCTCTTAAAGTAGTCCGGGTTGTGGAACTCGTAGCAGAACGAGAAGTGATCCGCGCCGAGGTCGACCAGCCAGTCGTACTTCCAGTGATCGTGCGGCAGCACCGGGGCCACCTGCACGCCCAGGAATCCGCCCACCTGCTCGCGCACCGCCTTGACGTAGGGTGCCGCGCGGTTGAGGCCGTGGGCACGCGTGTGCTCCGGCTTGTCCTCCCATTGGTAGCCGGCGTTGAAGTGCGTGAAGGTGACGCCGGACTCCTCCTTGGCAGCGCGCGCCACCTCGACCACGTCATCGACCCGCTTTCGCGTCACCTCGTTGACGCCGACGTTGACGCCCGAGGTGCAGAAGGCGCAGTTGGCGTTCTCCTCCGGGTTCCAGAACATGCACGCCTCGGAGACGTAGATGCCGAGGTAGGTGCCCTGGAGCACTCCGATCTTGGACATCGGCACCCCGGTCGAAGTCGTCCGTTCGTACCACGCCGGGGTCGGCGGGATGTGCACCTCGTAGTCCTCGTCCGAACGGGTGTCGATGACCTGGTAGCCTCCGGCCTCACTCCACCGCACCAGATACGGGGACAGGGCGCAGAAGTCCTCCTCCACCGGCGCGTTCATCCAGATGTCCTTGAGATCGCCGGGAATCACCAGCTCGAGCCCGGACCCCAGCCCCGCCCGCGTGCGCGAAAACAGCCTTGCATCGCGGTCCAGCCGGCACGACGCATCGATCCGCAAACCCTTGCAGAACAGGTCGATCTCGAGCTCACCCGGGTTCAAGCGCGGCATCCGTCCCCCCTTTGGGCGGATTCTACCACCCCGTCCCCTGCTATCCTGGAAGAACCTGACAGCACGGAGGTGCACCATGCCGGACAAGGTCTACAAGAAGCTGCGCGTGACCGGTTGCTCGCAGACCAGCTTCAAGCATGCCGTCGAGCTGGCCGTCGCCAAGACCGCGGAGTCGGTCCGCGGCTCCGCCTGGTTCGAGGTTGTCGAGCTGCGCGGCGCCGTCGCCGACGGCGAGGTCAAGGAGTGGCAGGCCACCGTCGACATCGCGTTCAAGGTAGATTGACCCGATTCATTCACTCGCAATCTACTGCGACCGGCGATACGCCAGCCATCGCTGTGCTCTTCGCGTCTCGGTGTCCTCAACATACCCTCAAGTATGCCTGCGGCACCTCGACGCTCAGAACCCAGCGCTGACAACCGTCTTGCCAGTCTCGCTACGATCGCTCATGGATGACTCGGGTTAGCAGCCTGCGCCCAAGTTCGGCTGGCGGCGGGGAACTCCTTCTCTGACACCCCGGCGGCCGCGCGGTCGCGCCGCGACCGCACGCCTCGCGTCTCCGGCGGGAGCCACGTCACGGTAAGTGAGAGGCGCCTTCGTCGCTCCCGCCGGAGAGCGCTCGGGCCGCCTCACTCGATCGTGGGGCCGTACTCCCAACGCCAAGGGCCGTGGGAGCCTCCCCTCCTCTGCAACTCCGGCGCCCGGACGTCTGCTCCGCAGACGCCCGTCGTCACCTGCCCGAAGCGGGCGACGGGCTCCGCCGCCGAGCGTCCTTCGCGGCCCGCTCCGGGCAGGCAACGAGGCGCCTCCCTCTTCGCTGTGGCCACAAGGGCAAACGAGCTTCCCGTGCATTGCCAAGCTCGAGGTTTCCTGCCAACGCGCCACCACGGAGATGGCGCTTCAGGAAACCTCGAAGCATGGCACGTGCCGCCAAACGCACCCTTCTCTGAGGCGCGCTGCGGCTAGGTTCTCCGAATGGAGGGGAGCCTCAGACCGGAGACTCAGGCAGCGGCGATGTCGACGACCTCGCCGGTGGAATGTCGGCGCCCGGCTTGCCCGACACGGTGACGGTGCCGTGCTAGCTCGGGTGATTGAACTGCCGGTGACTTCCGCAAGTGCGAGCAAGGAACTAACCGTCACCCTCGAGTATCTTGATAAGCTCACGGACCTTTACGTGTCAAGTGTAGACCGACGACCGGAGGCTCCGCCAAGGCCGATCTCAAGAAAAGCCGTCCACATGGACGGCTTTGAGATCGGCTTTGGTGGAGCCGAAGGGGCTCGAACCCTCGACCTCTAGAGTGCGATTCTAGCGCTCTCCCAACTGAGCTACGGCCCCACGCGTTGGGACGCGAATGGTAGCGCGAAACGACCGTCCACGCAAGCTGTTGCCCGGCCGAAGGCTCAGTGAGTGTGTCAGTTGACGCCGGCTCTCGCGGTTTCTGTTGCAGTGGCGCCGCGGACCGTCCCAGTGACCGGGTGCGGGAGCACACCGAGGTGGATGACGGAGGCGTGGGGCGGCGCGTGGTAGACGCGCTCGGTGGCCTTGATGAAGTCCTCCGCCTTGGCCGCGAAGATGTTGGGCACGAACGTCTGCGGGTTGCGGTCGAAGAAAGGAAACAGCGAGCTCTGCACCTGGATCATG
>Ga0315536_1000035_pt1 | contig 54648 bp, 51 predicted proteins | sample SalMarSW160230MG_FD_203093 | JGI IMG/M metagenome (GOLD analysis project Ga0315536, IMG submission 203093) | Salt marsh sediment microbial communities from the Plum Island Ecosystem LTER, Massachusetts, United States - Salt Marsh Sediment SW1602-30 ...
AGTAACGAATGCCAAGGATCTTCAAGATAATCTTCGCCCCTTCAACCACCTCCTTGGCATGCTCCACCATGAGACGGTGGTCGCTGGTCAGGCAGGGTTCACATTCCGCCCCGTTTAGGATAAGCGTATCAAGCTTAACACCGGGTCGAATCGTCAGTTTCGCCCATGCAGGAAACCCTGCGCCGCCCATGCCCACGACGCCCGCGGCCTTGATCCTGGCCAGGAGTTCTTCTTTGGAAAATTGTGTCCAGTCCACTGGAGAATACGATCTGGGCTGTGTATCCGGGTCCGCCGAGATCACCAGGGCAGAGGCGTTTCCCACCATGGGGTGGAGCGCGTTTTGAACACCCTTCACCGTGCCCGTCACGCTGGCATGGAGGTCAGCCCTCAAGCCCCTTTCTACCGATGCCACCAGCTCCCCTTCAGTCACCTTGGCCTTTTTCTTGACTAAAGCCTGACATGGCGCCCCGACATGTTGTTTCAAGAACAGGCGCACCTCTGAAGGGGCCGGCATCACCTCCACGGCGAGTTTTTCGGTCAGTTCCTTGCCTTCTCTGGGGTGGATTCCGCCCATTGGAAAGGTTGCCAATGTCTCAGCACTCATACACTCTCCTATCTCACATCAATCGCCGTATAATTGTTTTCCAGGCCTTGGGGATTTTCCTGAGAACCAGGGCAGGCAAACCGCGAATTCAAAAAAGCAATTTCCAGCTTAAGAATCCTGATGGTGTTCCGGTAAGCGACACCGCCTCACACATTGGGCCAAGCCCAAACCCCCATTATCAAAAAAAACACCATCCTGCAAATGCTTACAACCGGTCCGCATACAACCTTTTGTCTATACATTATTGCCCATGTAGATTGTGATGTCCATCTTGCCTATATAGATTGTGATGTCCATCTTGATTTTTTTTGTGGCAGACCGTATAATTATAGTGAAGTGCATCAGCATGGTACTCTAAGCGCTCGGTCTTTGACAGCTTGGCCCCTCTTGGGCTCTGGCCGGGTTCCGAGTGGCAATCCATGCACGGGCCCACGGAGTCGCCCACCCTAAGATCAGTTCGCGGTTCGCCTGCGTCATCATGATGACACTGACCGCACGTAACCTTGTAGTCTGTGATATGTTTCTTGTGGGAAAACGTGACCAGGGTCTTTGTGTGTGGGTAGTCTGCATGCATCACCATGACATCCGGCAGTCCGGTTTTCTGAACCGAAGACGTTTCAGCCACTGCGGACTTATCCCAGCTGCGGGCAAAAATCAATGCTGCCGCACCAAGGACCGGACTCATCACCAACAACCTCCTCATAAGCACCTTCCTTTCTTTGGCTGACCCTTTTGTAAGCATATAGGTGTTCACTTCAAAAACTGTGGAAACCGGCAAAGCAGGGCTTTGCCAGAGCAACCTCGATGCGGGACATTAGAATGCTTCGGAGAATGCTTCGGCCCCGCTGCGTGAAGGAATCATCAGTGGAGGAGCATTCTCGCCCCACGGTTTCCTTAAGCGGTATTGCGATTTCCCACAACCGAAGACCCAACCACCCCCAGCCGCCTCAATGGACAAAAATTCCTGGTATTCTAATAGGAAATGGGCTGAAATACAACCCTAAAATGCGACAGCCAGATATCGAAAGAAGGGACTGAAGATCCGTGCAGCAAGCCGCAGGTGCACCCGTGTTATCCCGACAAAACGGCAAGAAAAGGGACGACCATGATCGCCTTGTCCATGCTAACGGCATAAATTTGCCTACTAGGTCTCCTGCCTCATTGGTTTGAGGATCTGCCCATAAGCCCTGTGAAAAAGACCTGTTAGCAGGCGCCTTCAGGGTGTGTGCCCACTGGCACATGACTTGCTTGGAGGAAGCTGTGAGAGGGTATCAGTTTGGAGACCGAGGCAGTAATGTTGAGCGCAGAGCTTCACAGCGTGTTAGCATTTTAGCTGAACATCTTAAGGGCCCCCAAAATGTTCACGGAGTGCGTAAAATCGACTTTTTACGAAACCATCAGTATCTTGCGTCTTCTGAAAAGAATGCCGGGGGGAAACACACGGGATGCCTGAAAAACGGATACAGGACTTGATGCTTGACCTGAGCAGTCTTGAACGGATATCCCCCCATACAAAGTTGGCGGAAGCGGTCAAGATGCTCCACGAGAAACGCCATAGCCTGTGTTGCCCCTATCTACTCGTGGTGGACGAAGTGGAAAACAAGGAAGAGGTATTGGGCATGGTTTCCGTCGATGATGTCCTGGGCCACATGGAACCATCCGCAAAGTCCATGGAAGAGCTTCCGATCTTCTGGCAGGGTCAGTTCCGCGAGGAATGCGAGGCGATATTGGAAAGGTCCACTGCCGAAATCATGTCACCGGTAACCCGCGTGATTCACCAGCGCGGCACCCTCATGGAAGCGGTTCATCTCATGAATTCTGTAAGAATCGATTGGCTCCCTGTGGTGGAAGGGGAAGAGGTGGTGGGAATCCTCTTCAAGGAGGATCTGTTTAAAGAGGTCCTGGCTGCAACGCAACCCGAGGCTGGTCTATCGCAGGATCTTCAGTAAACAGGGAAGACAGCATCAAGGGCTAACCATTTGATTTGGCACAGATACAAGAAGGTTAGGCCGGTCGTTTTTTGTTGGTAATTTGCTTGACAATGGGGGGGGGAAGTGATACGCAACAAACACGAAAGAGGCTGAAGGGCCCTTTGCCAGCGAATGCGCTTGTTACCGGAAGCCTGTAAAGACTAAACCCTGAGGAGGAGATTATGACCGACCAGCCAAACATCCGAGTTCTTTTGGTAGACGACGAAGAGACCCTGCTTGAATACCTGTCCAAACGCCTTTTGAAACTGGGGTTCACAGTGAAGGCCACTTTCTCTGGAGAACAGGCTATCGAGGTGGCAAAGCAAGACCATTATGATGTGGCTGTCGTAGATCTGAAGATGCCAGGGATAGATGGGGTGGAAACCCAAAAGCAACTCAGGCAAATTCAGCCCTTTTTACAGTGCATTGTTTTGACGGGCCATGGGTCCATAGAATCGGCACTGGAGAGCGGCCAGGAGGATGCCTTTCAATATCTCCTTAAGCCTGTGGATCATGACGACCTTGTGGCCGCCATCAAAGAGGCCCACAAGAAAAAATTAGAAGTCCAAGACGCCAAGTTCCGGGAGCAACTGGATGAAATCCACAAATCAGGGCTGGGTGCCCACGGGATGAGAAAGGCTATCGCGGATTTGCGCAAAATTTATGGACTCGAATAGCACACTGAAGGCCGAACTCAAGAGGCTCTCTCGGGAGTTGGCCAGCCACAAGATAGAGTTACATCAAACCAGGGGGTATCTGCACAGCATATTACAGAACTCCACTGACATGATCTTTGCCACCGAGGTCACCGGCATCCTCATTTCCTTTAGCAAGGGGGCCGAAAAGGCGCTCGGCTATTCGGTCGAAGAGATAATAGGCAGATCCATTGAGGAGCTTGCCGAAGATCGGCATGGGTTTCACCATGTCATGGCCACCTGCGAGGAACAGGGATGTGCCATGGCCCCGGATATTTATTTCCGAGACAAGGAAGGAAAAAGGGTCCACTGTCATGCGTCCCTAATGAGCCTGACCAACAGAGACGGCCAAAGGGTCGGTACTGTAGGTGTGTGTCGCGACATTACACAATGGAAAAAGCTCCAGGACGATCTCGTTCAGGTGGATAGATTAGCAGAAATGGGCCGGATTGCCGCAGGGGTCGCCCATGAGCTGAACAATCCCATGGCCGTCATTAGTGAGGCATCGGGCTGGGCCGAGATGGTCATCAAAGACGCCAAGGGGTTGAGCCATGAGGACCGGCAGGAATTAGAGGACGTGATAAAGAAGATCAGTGCCCAGACGAGGCGCTGTCGCAACGTTACCCACAAGCTCCTTGATTTCGTACGTGATTCAGCTCCAACCAAAACCGAGTTTGATATCCATACCTTAATCAAGGAGACCATTGATTTTCTCAAGCCCGAACTGAAACACACCCCCATCGAAATCCACCTGAACTTTGCCGGTGAGCCTCTCCCGGTGACCTCAGACCCAAAACTGTTGGAGCAGGTCTTTGTCAACTTCATCACCAACGCCATCCATGCCGTGCTGGAGAAACAGGGAAACCAGGGGCGTATTGAGATAGGAACAACGAAAGCCGACTCACAGGTTGAGATCCGTATCACGGATAATGGTGGGGGAATTCCCAAGGAAGCTCGGGAAGAGATATTTGAGCTTTTTTATACGACCAAACCCCCGGGCAAGGGGACAGGGCTGGGACTTCCCATCTGCCGGAACATTGTTGGAAATCTGGGAGGAAAAATTACCCTTGACAGCGAGGTGGGCGTCGGGACCACGTTCACCATCCAAATTCCGATCTCGTGAGCCCATGAAGATTCGTTGACCCACCAACAGTGAGAAAGACCTCGCGCAAGGCATCGGTCGGTCCCAGAACCTCAATCCCGTTTGCTCTCAATGTCGTAACGTTCGCTGGTAAGACGGATGCGCTCTTGGCGTTCGGCCTTTCTCTCGTATGCCCGGTTGATCATCGTAATGAGCTCTTCTGTGTCACAAGGTTTCCTCAGATAATCAAAGGCGCCCAGCTTCATCCCCTCCAGACCTGATTCCAGGGAGGCATGGCCCGTTAACATGATGACCTCGGTGAGGGGCTGCAGCTTATTAATCTCCCGAAGGGTCTCGACGCCGTCTATGCCCGGCAGAAGCACGTCGAGTATGACGACATCGAAATCGCGATCTCGTATCTTTTCCAGGGCCTCTTCACCGCTCAAGCATTTTGTCACATCAAAGTGATGGTTTATCAAGCGCTTGGAGAGGTATTCCAAGTACATCTCTTCATCATCAACAAGCAAGAGCCTGGGCCTCATCTTCTGTCCTCCTTACGTTTGGCGCGCCCATGGATTAGACGTCAGGCCTTGCTGAAGCCCTCTTTCGTGTCCTGCGATACTTGATACCATAGTCACTCATTTTTTGCCGAAGGGTACGGGGTTTGATCTTAAGCAACCCGGCCGCCCTGGCCCTCTGCCCATCGGTTATTTCCAAGGCTCGTAAGATCAAGGTCCTTTCCACCTTCTCCCGCGCCTCACTCAAAGGTACAACGCCCCCTGGCAATGCCGACTGGTAAGACATGGGCTCTGCCTCGTGGACGGCCGCGGCTCGTGGTTCGGAAGCCCCTCGTACAAAATCCTCCGGAAAGTCCTCAAGGTTGATGACCGGTCCGGATGCCATTAGAAACATTCGCTCTATCAGGTTCTTGAGCTGCCTGATGTTGCCTGGCCACTCATGCGACATGAGCAATTGCATGGCGTCGTCGGAGACCCTGACCCGGCTTTTTTGATAGATCTTGGCAAATCGTTCCAAAAATTCATTCACCAGGGGAGGAATCGCTTCTCTCCGCTCCCTTAAAGGCAGGAGGCTGAGAGGAATGACCTGCAACCGGTAGTAAAGGTCTTTTCTAAAACGCCCCGTCTTGACTTCCCCGGCAAGATCCTTGTTGGTGGCTGCAACGATACGTACATCAACGGTAGTGGGCGCTTCGCCCCCGATTCTCCGGAAACAGCCATCCTCCAGCACCCGAAGAAAGTTGACCTGATTGCGTGGTGAAATCTCCGAGACCTCGTCAAGAAAGAGGGTCCCATGATGGGCCTGTTCGAACCGGCCCCTTGTCTGCCTGATAGCACCCGTGAAGGCCCCTTTCTCGTGGCCGAAGAGCTTGCTTTCGAAAAGTTCTCCCGAGAGGGTGCCGCAGTTGACAGGCACGAAAGGGTTATCCCTGCGATTGCTCTTTTGGTGCACGATGCGTGCCAGGAGCTCCTTGCCCGTTCCAGACTCCCCGTAGATCAGCACATTGGCATCAAAGCCTGCAATCTGCTGGACGGTTCTCATCACAGAGCGCATGTGTTGACTCACCACCACGAACTCTGGGAAAACATCAGGCTCGATTCGGCCGTGCAGCGCAATCTTTTGAGGACTCATCGCAAGGCCTCCCTTCCTTCTTTTCTCAAGATGGACGCGGCCCAAGAAGCTTGTGCAGGGCTGCCGGCGGATTTTGAAGACCCCTTGCAGCGCCGATAAATCAGGACGCACAAAAAACCCGCCTCTTCGGTTCAACACTCGCTCCGGATGTCCCATATCAAACCGGCAGAAAAATGTCAATATCTGTTTGGTTGTTCATTTAACGGCATAAACGTGCCGCACATGCTTCACGCCAGGCCCCGGGAAATGAAGGAACAAATGCTGTAAACTTAAATGGTTAACAAGCTCTGCGGAGACCCCATCCGCCTTGGCACACCACTTGCTGAGAGGGAAATAACATGAAATGAAGAGCGCCAATCGATGAAAGCCACTCCAACTCTGGTGGCTCGATCACATGGCTTATGGCAACTCGCCCAGGGGGTAGACCATTGCATCGCGAAGCGGGGGAGGGAACGCCAGGTGGATAGTCAGGAGCAACAAAATCTGGACGACAAGGTCTCAATGACCGGTAGCGGCCCTCACCCATCCGGGCGCTCTGCCCACCCAAGAAGGCTCTTTTTTTACCCTTTTATCCTTACCTTTATTATCATGTTTGGCCTCTGGCTCATTCTCTCAGGCCACTTTGACGCTTTTCACATGAGCCTCGGCCTTGTTTCCTGTGCCATTGTTTCATACCTTTCTTCTGATCTCTTGTTCCCCTCCCCGAAAATTGAAGGGCTCTTGAAACAGTGGGCCCGGTTCATTCGATATGTTCCCTGGCTGATGCTCGAGATCATCAAGGCAAATCTTCACGTCACCTATCTGGTCTTCCATCCGAGGATGATGGACCTGATCGACCCAAGAATTATCAAATTTCGAAGTCACCTCAGGAGTGACCTGGCTCTGGTGACCTTCGCAAATTCAATCACCCTGACCCCCGGCACCATTACCGTCGACATATCGCTTGAAGGGGATTTCAAGGTCCATGCGATTGACAAGGCGTCCGGCGACCCACTGCCGGGCGAGATGGAAGCAAGGATTGCCAAGACCTTTGGTGAAGTATGATGGATAACGTGTTTCTGTATTCGGGTCTTTACTTGGCTTTTTTGATGACCCTTAGTCTGTACCGCGCGCTGGTTGGGCCCACCGTCGTGGATCGTATGATCGGTGTCAATGCCATTGGGAGCAAGACTGCCGTGTTGTTGATCCTGATCGGCCTGATCTACCATAGGGTCGAGATGTTCGTCGACATTGCCCTGGCCTATGCCATGTTGAACTTTATTGCGGTGCTGGCAGCCTCAAGATACTTTCAAAAGCGCAAGGGTTTGTATGACTGAGAGCCCCCTCATGGGTGCGGGCTCTCTTTCAAGGCAAGCCAAACTTATACGGGATCCGGACAACATACCTGGGAGATTATAAGACATGGATATCATCGTATGCTTGCTCCTGTTCATCGGCCTCTTTTTCTTTACAGGCGGTGCTGTAGGGATCCTGCGTTTTCCTGATTTCTATTCCCGACTCCATCCAGCCGGAAAACTCGACACGCTAGGCTCTCTCTTGGCCATGACAGGCCTGGCATTATTCAACCTGCACTATTTTTCTCTGGGCGCTTTGCTCACCAGTCTCAAGATAATATTGATCCTGGTCTTTGTCTTTCTGGCCAGCCCCACGGCGACCCATGCGATTGTGGATGCGGGCGTGAGGGCCGGCCTGGCCCCGTGGACCAAAGGAGAGGATAGGAGATAGCCCATGATCTGGCAGCTAGATTTGGCGATTCTGACGTTGGTGGTTATCGTGGGTATCGGCGCCATCACGGTAAAGGATCTGCTGGGGGCCGCTATCATGTTCGGCGCCTACAGCTTCATGATGTGTCTCCTGTGGTCTATCATGGGAGCGGTTGATGTGGCCTTTACCGAGGCCTCGGTGGGGGCCGGGGTGAGTACTGTTTTTTTCGTGGCAGCCGTGTTCCGCACCACCAGGAGGACAAAGGATTGAAGGTTACAGGATTGATTATAGCGGTTTTGGCGGGTGCGCTCTTGATTTATGCCACCGTGGACTTCCCGCCGTGGGGTGACCCTAAGTCACCTGCCAGCCTGCATGTTTCTCCTCATTACATTGAAAAGACCATTGAGGAAACCGCGGTCCCCAACATGGTGACCTCTGTCCTAGCCGACTATCGTGGTTATGACACCATGTATGAAACCACGGTTATTTTTTCGGCCGGCGTGGCCTGTTTTCTCCTCCTGCGCATCTTCCGGCGCAAAGAGTCTGCAGAAAGGCTCTATCGGCATGTTCTGACTGGCGTAACCATACGCCTAAGAGAGGGTAAGTTACCGCCGTCCGACGACTTCGAAAGGATCGACACCGCCTGGACGCCCCACGATCTGATCATCAAGACCATGTGTCGATTACTGGTCCCCTTTATTCAGCTGTTTGCCTTGTACGTGATCGCCCACGGCCACCATAGCCCGGGCGGCGGGTTTCAGGGCGGCGTTATGCTAGGAGCCAGTGTTATCGTGCTAGCCATGTCCCAGGATCTGAGAACGGCCGTGAGAAGGCTCCGGGAGAAGGTGGACGCCCTGCTGTGTGCCACGGGCGTCTTTATCTATGCGGGTACTGGCGCGTTGTGTCTTCTATTGGGGGCCAATTTCCTGGATTACAGTGCTCTTGCACCCTTGCTGCATGTGGATCCGATTATGGCCCGATCTCACGGCATCTTTATCGTAGAGATCGGCGTGGGCATTGCCGTTATGGCCACAATGATTTGGATCTATTGCAATGTCTCATCAAGGGGCGAATATGATGAAGGGTTATAGGAACGATGGGTGATTGGCTTCACATGCTTGTGGCTAAGTACAATTACTGGATCTATATTACCCTCATGATGATCGGCCTGTACGCCATGATCGCCAAGAACAACCTGATCAAAAAGATCGTGGGCATGAACATCTTTCAAACAGCCATTATCCTGTTTTACGTCTCCATAGGCGTAAAAAAGGGGGGCACCCTTCCGATCATAGAGCATGGCCATGGAGGGCACTCTCACGTGATCCATGCGGCAGACTACCTCAACCCCTTGCCCCACGTGCTGATGCTGACCGCCATCGTGGTCTCCGTGGCCACCCTGGGAGTCGCCCTGGCATTGGCTATAAGGATCTACAACAGGTATAACTCACTGGAAGAAGACGAAATACTAACGCAGGTAAGGGAAAAATGAGCCTACAGTATCCTGCACTCCTTATCGCTGTCCCGCTGCTGTCGGCTTTTATCATCAGCGCTGCCGGATGGATCAATAAGAAACTTTGTTTTCCCATTGCAGTCGCGGCCCTGACCGTGTCGGCTGGTTCGTGCATTGGCTTGTTGTTCAGGGTTTTGAACGAAGGCGTCGTCCTTTATCGACTGGGAGGATGGGACCCGCCATGGGGAATCGCCTATTATATTGATTCTCTGAATGGGCTGGTTCTCTGCGTGGTGTCTGTGGCTGCCCTTCTCAATCTGATAGCCAGTAAAAAGAGTATTGAGCAAGAGTTCCCCGAAAAAATAGGGCCCTTTTATACCTTATATGTCCTTTTTGTCACTGGCATGGTCGGTATCACGGTAACCGGAGATGCCTTTAACCTTTACGTTTTGCTGGAGATCGGGTCCATTACGGGCTACGCCCTCATTGCTATGGGTGACAAGGACCGGGCCCCTCTGGCGAGTCTCAATTATCTGTACATGGGTACCATTGGGGCGTGCTTCTATCTCCTCGGTGTGGGGTATCTATATATCTCTACCGGGTCTTTGAATATGGTGGACATCGCCCGTCTCCTGCCGGCACTTTACCAATCCAAGGCGGTCATGGCCGCGTTTATCATCTGCATGGTCGGGGTATGGATCAAGATGGCGTTCTTCCCGCTTCATGCGTGGCTGCCCAATGCGTACACATTTGCCCCGTCTGCGGCAAGCAGCTTGATCGCCCCGTTGATGACCAAGGTGATGATCTATGTCATGATCCGGCTTATATTGACCGTCTTCACCCCGAAGTTTGCCTTTGGCACGCTGGCCGTAAGCCACGCCATTGTCTGGCTGGCCTGTGTTGCCATTGTAGTAGGCGCCATCTGTGCGCTGGCACAGCGCGATTTGAAGAAGATGCTGACCTATATCATCGTTGCGGAGGTCGGCTATATGGTCGGCGGTGCGTGGCTCGGAAACCGTGCCGGAATGACGGGGGCAATCCTGCATATTGTAAACGATGCCCTCATGACCCTGTGCGCCTTTCTCGTGGTGGGCAACATCGTTTACAAGGTAAAGGGGTATGCCTTCGACGACCTGAAAGGCCTGTTCACTAAAATGCCCTTCACCATGGGGGCCTTTGTGATCGGGGCCCTGTCCATCATAGGGGTGCCTCCCACGTGTGGTTTCTTCAGCAAATGGTACTTGATCTCCGGAGCGATCCAGGCCGGCCACTACGGTTTCATGGTGGCCTTGATCTTCAGCAGCCTGGTAAACGTAGTACTTTTCTTCAGGGTCATTGAAATCGGTTATTACGAACCTTCCGGGGAGCATCACGGACATGACCATCCTCCGGAACCGATGGCAGAGGCGCCTCTCTCCATGCTCGTTCCGCTTTATGTGGTTGCAGCAGGCCTGATACTGGTCGGTCTTTATACGGGTAACATCGTAAACCACATCATTCGGTTTGTCATACCAAGCAGCTTCGTATGACGGATATGGAATAATAGGGATCCAATGGAAACGATTACATCTATAAGGCCGTTGCTTGCTGTGCTGGTCTCTTTGCTGATGACTCCTATACTGGTTTCCAGCAGGAAACCGAACGTCCGTGAGGCGTGGACCTTTGTGGCGGCTATTGCAAAGTTCTTGATCGTCGTGTCAATGCTTCCAGTCGTCTTAAGGGGGTCTGAGATTGTATATACGCTGGTCGAATTCGTGCCGGGGGCTGCGATCAAGTTCAGGGTGGATGCGCTCGGCATGCTCTTCGCGCTTGTCTCTTCCTCTCTTTGGATCATCACATCGGCATACTCGATCGGCTATATGCGGGGGCTGAAAGAACACAGTCAAACGAGGTATTTTTGTTTCTTCGCATTCTGCCTTTCTGCCACGATCGGGGTGGCCTTTGCAGGTAATCTTCTCACGCTTTACCTCTTTTACGAAATGCTTTCTCTCGCCACCTACCCGCTGGTCACGCATCATCAGGATGAAGAGGCGCGCCGTTCAGGACATAAATATCTGCTTTATATTGTGGGAACATCGATCGGTCTCGTATTACCCGCCATGCTGATATCATACAACCTGGCCGGAACGCTGGAGTTCTCAAAACATGGCTTTCTTGCCGGAACCGCATCCAAACCATTGCTTGGGCTCCTCTTGTTCATGTTTATCTTCGGGTTTGCCAAGGCGGCGATCATGCCCATGCACGGGTGGCTTCCTGCGGCCATGGTGGCGCCCACACCGGTGAGCGCTCTGCTCCATGCCGTGGCGGTTGTCAAGGTGGGTGTCTTTAGCATTGTTCGCATCCTGACCGGTGTGTTCGGCATTCAGTTGTTATCGTCACTCCATTTTGGCACGGCAATCTGCTTCATCGCCTCTGTGACCATCATTGTTGCCTCGCTTATTGCCCTTTCTCAAGACGGCCTGAAAAGGCTCCTTGCCTTTTCCACGATTGCGCAACTTTCATACATCGTTCTGGGCATAGGCCTGCTCTCTCCCAAGGGAATGACCGGCGGGATGGTGCATATCGCCATGCACGCCTTTGGCAAGATTACGCTATTTTTCTGCGCAGGCGCGATTTTCGTGGCCACGGGCAAGAAAAATATCAGCGAGATGATCGGCATCGGCAGGAGGATGCCGGTGACGATGGCGGCCTTTTTTATCGGCGCCTTGAGTATCACCGGGGTACCCCCTTGCGGCGGTTTCATAAGCAAATGGTATCTTGTCCTGGGGTCGCTGGAGGCCCACCAGACAGCCATTCTAGGCGTGTTACTGTTCAGTTCCCTGCTCAATGCGGCTTACTTTATGCCTGTTGTCTACAAGGCATTCTTCTGCAGGCCCGAAGAGGCCATGTTTGAAAACAAGGTGCAGGAGGCCCCACTTTTTTGTGTGGTGCCCTTGGTGATCACTGCCGTGATTTCCGTGATTCTGCTCTTCTATCCCCAACCTTTTCTCAGGTTGGCCAGCATGATGGTACAAAGCATAACGGGGACGTAACTGATGAGCGTGGAAAGAAGTGATGAAATAGAAGGAAAAATGGAACTCGGTCACGAGCCCGTGCCGCCATACAAGACAGTTTTTTTCATAGCCATTACCATTGGCGTCCTGTATCTCGGCTTTATCCTCTTTAAGACGCTTTGACTTGAACGATGTTTTCATCTTTTCGCTTCAGGCGCTCCATAGTAAGGAGATTGACATGGAAGAAAAACAACAGACCGAAAAAAAATATCTTTTTGACAGGCCAGGAAACGTAAACAGACTCCTTGCTTGTTTTTTTTCGTCGCTGGGTGTTTTGCTTATCATTGACCTTTTTGTCCACAAGCATCCACATTTTCCTTGGGAAGGGTGGCTGGAGTTCTCTGCTGTGTATGGTTTCGTGGCCTGCGTGGTCCTCGTCCTTGCCGCCAAATACATCCTTCGGCCCCTAATGAAAAGACGAGAGGACTACTATGATTAGTACGGTCCCGCCAGCATTCATATTTATCGTCGGGGGATTACTGGTTCCCTTTATCAAGGGGAAGTGGAAAAGCGCCTATTTGTTGCTGATACCTGTCATCGGATTTATAAACTTGATCAGCATCCCCGAAGGAACCCACTGGGTCGCTAAGTTCCTCGGTTATGATGTCGTCTTTGGCAAAGTAGACAGGCTGAGTCTCCTTTTTGGTTACATCTTCCATCTTATCACCTTCATATCCCTCCTTTATGCCCTTCACCTGAAAGACGACCTGCAGCATGTGGCCGGTCTCATTTATGCGGGCAGCGCCCTGGGGGTTGTCTTTGCAGGAGACATTTTTTCCTTCTTTGTCTTCTGGGAAATGCTCACCGTCAGCTCTGTCATGCTGATCTGGACTCGCAGGACAAGGGCCTCCACGTACGCAGGATACAGGTATGTTCTGGTTCATGCCGCAGGGGGCCTGTGCCTCCTGGCAGGGATCGTTCTATATGTAAATCAGACTGGCTCTATTGAGTTCGGGTACATAGGATTGAACGGACTGGCCAGCTACCTCATATTTATTGGGTTTGGCGTTAATTGCGCCTGGCCCATTCTCCATCCGTGGCTCACCGATGCCTATCCTGAGGCTACGATTACCGGGGTCATATTCCTGAGTGCCTTCACCACAAAGACTGCTGTCTATGCCCTGGCAAGGGCGTTCCCCGGAACCGGGGCGTTGATCTGGATCGGGGCAATCATGACCGGATTTCCGATCTTTTACGCAGTGATCGAGAACGACCTGAGGCGGGTCCTCGCCTACAGCTTGATCAACCAAGTCGGTTTCATGGTCTGCGGTATCGGCATTGGTACAGCCCTGGCCATCAATGGCGCCGTGGCTCATGTCTTTAATGATGTTCTGTTCAAGGCCCTCCTTTTCATGTCCATGGGCGCGGTCATGTATCGCACAGGAAAGATCAATGGTACGGCTCTGGGAGGGTTGTACAGGACCATGCCGTTTACGTGTATATGTTGTATGGTGGGGGCTGCATCCATCTCGGCGTTCCCACTTTTTAGCGGCTTTGTGAGCAAGTCGATGGTCATGGATGCGGCTGCCCAAGGCCACATGAGGATCATATGGTTCATACTCCTTTTTGCCTCGGCCGGCGTGTTCCATCATGCAGGCATCAAGATTCCCTTTTTTGCATTCTTCGGCCATGACTCCGGCATGAGGCCCAAGGAGGCCCCGGTGAATATGCTCCTTGCCATGGGGATCACGGCCTTCCTGTGTATCTTCATAGGTTCATTTCCCGGCCCGCTATACAGCCTCCTCCCGTATCCTTGCGACTATGTACCATACACAGCACCTCACGTCCTGGGACAAACCCAGCTCCTTTTCTTCTCGGCCCTCGCCTTTTCACTTCTGTTACTTTCCGGTATATATCCTGGCGAGCAGAGGTGTGTGAATCTTGACGCGGATTGGTTTTATCGCATGGGGGGTCGGCTCTTCTATTATGTCATGGACAAGGCGTGGAACGGCTTGAACGCGGTATCAGAACGGTTTTTTGTGGGCGGTGTGGCCGGTTATCTTGGCCGCACATCGAGGGATGGTCCCTCAAGGGCTGCCCTTCTGGCGATGGTACCGGCCTGGGTCATAGGCGGGGCAGCGGGAGAAAAGCTTGCCCGTAAGAAGGCCGCCCTCCGTGCCGCCTTAGAAACAGGCGCATCTCCCATCGGAATCAGTGCAGCTGTGGCTACTATTTTTCTCGTGGTCGTTTTTCTCTTGATGTGATATGAATTAAAAAACATATATTCGTCGCGGAGGGGAGACATCAATGGTTTCCATAGAAGACTTGAAAAGGGTTGCGCTGTTTGGAAGTTTGACGGACCAGATGCTTGAACACTTGGCCCCAATGGTTCAAACGGAGTCGCTTGAGGAACGACAAGTCATCTACGAACCAGGCAGTGCGGCGGATCGTTTTTATTCACTGAAAAGAGGCAAGGTGTTGCTTGAGGCGGAACTGGCCCCGACTCTTATTATTTCTCTTGGTGCCATAAAGCCCGGGTATTCTTTTGGCTGGTCGGCCCTCCTGCCTTCGGCGACCCATCACACATCTTATGCCGCGTCTGCCGAGGCCTCCGAAGTTTTAGTCGTCCCTGGAGCCAAATTCCTCGACATCCTGAATCAGGACCACGCCTTCGGATATGCGGTTATGCAGAAAATTGTACAAATCCTGGAAAACCGCTTGGAACATCGGACCGCTCAATTCCTGAGGGTTATAAGCAAGCATCCCGAGATAGGAACTCTTCTGGGTATGTAAGATGCTCTACATGAAGGCATCCCCCCACTAACCCAACCAACACAAGCGAGAAACGCTCCTCCATCAGGTCCCAGTATCTTTTTGCGGCTTGTCAAGATCATCTTGGGAGTTCTGAGGCACGGCCCGCTTGAGTCGAACTGAAAGCGTCGTCCCTTGTCCAACCCTGGATTCCACAGAGATTTCTCCGCCGTGTTCGTGAACAATCTTCTGGGTCCCCAGCAAACCAAGGCCCGTGCCTCGACCCGCCTTGGTGCTGAAGAACTTGGTGAAGAGTTTTTGCTTCACCTCGTCCGTCATACCACATCCGTTATCACGGATTTCAAGAAGGAAATCGTCTCCGGACTTGGCATCCCTTTCCAGCTGTGTCTTGACCGTGACCTCCCAGGCTTTGGAGGCGTCTGTGTCATCGATGCATGCGTCAATGGCGTTTGAGATAAGATTCAACACCACATTGTGGATGCCCTCTGGATCAATGTAGGCATCTGTCAGATTCGGATCCAGAATTTTCCTTAGCTTGACATGGTATTCCTTGGCCCTTTCCCTGAAGAGTTCCATCGCATCCGAGACGATCTCATTGGGGTTGCATGCACTCCTTTGCGGCACCCTCTCCTTGGAATATCTCAGAAGGTCCAGGACAAGGTCCGAGACCTTCTGAATGTTGCGCTGGACCATCTCCCAGCCTTCTTTCAATCTCTCAGGTCTATCTTTGCTCATACCCATGTTGACCAGGTACATGCCCCCTCGTAGTCCGGTAAGGATATTCTTGATATAATGGGCCAATCCAGCCACGGTTTCTCCGATCGTGGCAAGCCGCTCGGCCCTCATCAATTCTTCCTCTGCCTGCCTCAACTCCAGGGTACATTCCTCGACTTTCTGTTCCAGGTTGTCCGTGTAGTCTCTTAATTGTTGGCTTATGGCTATCTTTTTCTCGGCTCTTTCGAGCGCCAGCATCAGCACTTCATCCCGCACGGGCTTGGTAATAAAATCCGAGGCCCCGTGCTGGAGCGCAGCCACTGCGGAGTCCATGTCACCATGGCCCGTGACAACGATGACCTCTGCGTCGCTATCCATGGCCTTGATCCGTTTCAGCACTTCTATACCGTCCATTCCGGGCATCTTTATGTCGGTTAGGACCAGCTTGGGCCTTTGTTGCCCGAAAACCTTCAGCCCTTTGTCGCCGCTTTCGGCAGTCAGCACTTCATATCCTTCACTGGCCAAGGACATCTCCAGCATTTCCAGAATGGGCTGTTCATCATCAATGACAAGTAACTTTGCCATGGGGATCTCCTTCTTCTTGACAGACAGGGAAGGTGAGCTTAAACGTTGTCCCCACTCCCGAGGCTGATTCCACGTGGAGCTCTCCTTTGAAAGCCTTCACCAGATTATAGGTAATCGATAGGCCCAGGCCGGTTCCTTTTCCTACCTCTTTTGTGGTAAAAAAAGGCTCAAAGATTTTGTCCCGGATGTTTTCCGGCATGCCTGCACCCGTGTCAGAGACCACGGCCACCACCCTGTCTCCTTCCTGGCAGGTGGTTATGGTGAGCTTCTTTGTTGCTTTCGGCCCCTTGGCCTCCATCGCATCCCTGGCATTGGTGACCAGGTTCAGAAATATCTGCTCCAGGCGATTCTTGTCGGAAAGGATCCTGGAAAGGCCTTCTGCCAGCTTCAGCCTCGCCTCGATATTTCGTAACCTGAGTTGTTCGCCCAGGAGCGTGAAGATATCTTGAATGGGTTCATTCAGGTCTACAGGATAAACTCCCAGGTCGGTTTTTCGGCCAAACTCTCGCAGGTGATTGATGATGTAGGTGGCCCGGTCCACCTGGGCGCTGACATTGCGGCTCACCCCCAATAGCTGTTCTTCTGAGATCTTCTCCCCACGGTTTATCATCTTGGCAAGAAAATCGGTCCCCACTCGCATCACGTTCAGGGGCTGATTGAGCTCATGGGCAATGCCCGTAGCCATTTCACCCAGGGTGGCCATTTTGCTGGCCTGGATGAGTTGAGCCTCCTGTTCAAGGCGCCGGGCGATATCAACGGTCCTAACAATCATGGTCCCACCAATGTCTCCACTGTCTGATTCCTTCAACTTACCGGCACGGGCGTGCAGATGAATGAAAAAACAATGCCCGCCCCTTTTTCTGGCCCATAACTTGGGCAAGAAGATATACTCTTGCCCCGCAAAGTGCCGCAGCCCGCCCCAAAGCCGATCTGTCTCTGCCGGATCGAAAAGCTCCGAAAAGGGCATCCCCAGCATTTCTTTGCGTTCAAATTCATACGTTACCGTGGCCGGGTCGTTCACATCCAGGATCTTACACGAATCCATATCAACCACAAAAAGAGGATTCGGGTCGTGGTTAAACAATAGGCGATACTTTGTTTCGCTTCTCCTTAATTCTTCTTCTGCCCGTTTCCGGTCTTCTATTTCTCGCCTCAGTTGCTCATTTGCCGTGCTCAGCGCTGCGGTCCGAACCTTGACCCGCTGTTCCAGCTCGTCGCGAGCTGTATGCAGGGCCTCCTCAGCCCGCTTGCGGCTTGTAATATCTACAATATTACCCAGTATCGCCGGTCTGCCCCTATACTCTATTCGGGTGTTTCTCCTGACAATCCAGATGGTCTCACCACCTTTTCTGAGCCCCTTGGCCTCGTATTGCGACAGGGGTTCTTCCCCTCTTAGCCTCTTTGCCCTTGTCTCGTCGGTCATGGCCCTGTATTCGGGATGGACCAGTCTCCACGCTTCCATACCCATCAACTCGTCTTTGGAGTACCCGTAAATCTCGGCAAATTTCTTGTTGGCAAATTGTACCTTTTCATCCTGGTCGATGTATATGCCGGTCAGCGAGTTTTCAACCAAGGTGCCGTACTTTCCTTCTGATTCCCGCAGCTCTTTACGAGCCATGTAGCGCCCCTTCGCCCGTTCCAGCGCCACCAAAAGGGCATCATGATTGATAGGCTTGGTGATAAAGTCACAGGCGTTTAGCCGGAGGGCACGAATGGCCGCTTCTAGTTGTCCAAAAGCAGTGACCACAATCACCTCTTTGTCCGGGTGCTGTTCCTTGATCCTTTTAAGAACATCGATCCCGTCCATGCCGGGCATGCGAATATCGGTGATAACCACATGCGGAGATTTCTCCTGACATACCCGAATGCCACTCTCCCCGTCTGCGGCGGTGAATACCTCATAGCCTGTATCCGTCAAGGCAAGAGACAGAACCCTTCGGATCCCCTCTTCATCATCGATGATCAAAACCTTCCAACCGTTTTCACTCATATTCTTCCCGTCCTTGGTCAACGGTTATCACACGCTTTATCATCATTTATCCGGGTTGCTCTCCTGAACCCCGCCTTAAACAATCCCGCGTTGTCCCTGTGTCTTCTAAGACAAGCCGCTCATTATTAATGATTCTCGACATCGTCATCCGGATGCCCCACTTTTTCATAGACCGGAAAGCTAACCCTGAACGTTGTACCCACATCGGGGACGGATGCCACGCGAATATCTCCTTTGAAATCCGTCACCAGATTGTAAGTGATGGACAGCCCCAGGCCGGTTCCCTTTCCCACCTCTTTGGTGGTAAAAAAGGGTTCAAACATTTTTTCCTGGATGTCTTTTGGCATGCCCGCGCCCGTGTCAGAGACCAAGGCCACCACCCTGTCGCCTTCCTGGCAGGTAGTCACGGTGAGCGTCTTGGCCGCTTCCGGCCCCTTGGCCTCCATGGCATCCCTGGCATTGGTGACCAGGTTCAGAAAGACTTGCTCCAGACGATTTTTGCCGCCCAAGATCTTTGGCAAACCCTCGTCCAAATTGAGCCTTATTTCGATATCCCGCAAGTTGAGCTGTCGGCCCAGAAGGGTGAAGACCGCTCGAACCGGCTCATTCAAGTCCAGCGGGTATGTGTCGAGGTCGCTCTTTCGACCAAACTCCCGCATGTGGTTGATGATATTGGTGGCCCGGTCCACCTGCGCGCTGATGTTGCGGCTCAGCTTCAACAGCTCATCGTCTGAGATGTGCTGTTCCCGCTTTATCGTCTTGGCCAGAAAATCAGCCCCCATCCGCATTACATTCAAGGGCTGGTTGAGCTCATGGGCAACGCCCGTTGCCATCTCACCCAGGGTGGCCATTTTGCTGGCCTGTGCGAGTTGGGCCTCTCGTTCAAGTCGCCGGGTGATATCAACGGTCCTCACAAGCAGGGAAGGGACGACACTTCCGTCCGGTGTGGCTCGAAATTGCCCGGAACTGGCATGAAGATCGATAAAGAAGTGCTTGCCGTCCTTCCTCCTGGCCCACAGCTTGGGCAACACATGTTCTCCCCACGACACTTGCTGCACCTCCTTCCAGAGCCGATCCGCCTCTTCTGGATCAAAGAGCCGCAAAAGGGACATCTGGAGCATTTCTTCGCGCTGATATTGGTAGGTCACAACGGCCAGGGTGTTCAAATCCCGGATTCTCCCGGAATCCATGTCAACCAGAAAAAGCGGGTTTGGGTCGTTATTGAACAAGAGCCGGTATTTTTCCTCACTTGCCCTGACTTCTTGCTCCGCCCGTTTCCGATCTTCTATTTCTCGTCTCAGTTGCTCGTTTGCGATGCTCAGCTCCTCAGTGCGCTCTTTAACCCGGTGTTCCAGCCCCTCGTGGGCTTTTCTTAGCTCCCCTTGCACCCGCTCTCGCTCGGTAATTTCTCGAGACACACTCTCGATCATTTGATTGGTTACTTTTTTTAGGGACTCCAATAGCTCCACCCGGGAACTCCCGAAAACCCGGGGCGTCAGATCGCCCTTGGAGACCCGGTGCAACACGTCAAAGTGCTCAGCAAGACCGATAGCAAATTCATGGGACAACTGAACGATATCTGCAAGGTTTTCGGCCGTCAGGTTGACCATATGTTTCAATTTGGTAAGCAACTCCAGTTGCGAGGTTTCCGGTATCCTGACTTCAGGATCGCCGGAAGCAATCTCTTTTAGCGCTTCAAAGACCTCGGACAGGCCCAGCGCCAACTCCATACTGATATCCTCCAGCTGCCTGTCTCGTTCGTCTACCATCTTCCTGAATTCTTGGAATTGTTCGTTGACTATCTTGAGTGTCAGTCTTACTGAAGAGTGATCCATGTTTTTCTGGAAGGGCTCACATTGCAGGCACATCTCCATCTTTTCCAAGAATTTGCCCTGAATCTCGTTATGACAATGGGTGCCTGGGACGAGCCAACACTTGCTCACCTTCGCCTTGTAAACCGGGCATTCCTGATCGCCACATTCCAGAACCTCCCAGCATTTCACCTTCTTTGGCATCTCTTAAACCCCTTTCCAAGGAAAGAGCCTGTTAATATGTGGCGCATTCACCGCTCATGGGCCATGCGCTGTTTCCATCTTGAACCGCAAAAGCGAGCGCATTCCCCGTAGCTTGCTGCGGGGTTAGCGAGCGTATCCAAAAAAAGTCAGCGTTCCTTACGGTCGAAGATTCCCTGTAGCTTGCTACAGGGAGCTTCAATTTCCGGATGGGCACAGTTGATGAACTCATAAAAAGTGTTTGCGAACGATATTGAGCATTTTGGGAGACAGGCCCTTGACATATTTCCCGACACGTCGGGATTTGAGGGCGGTAGCCCGAGTTGAGCGCAGAGATTCCCTGCATGTTAGCATTTTAGCTGAAGGTCTCAAGGGCCCCCAAGATGTTCACGGAGTGAGTAAAATCGACTTTTTACGAAACCATCACCAGTTAGTCTGTTTTTTTGGTGGAAGACGTGATATATTTCAATAATTTCATTTTTTTAAGGCCTCAGACCTTGACACCACGAGCAACAAGGTGGTATGGATAAAATATTAATGGTTCGCCCTTGCCAGTATGGGGCCCACCCGCAGGCCATGGGGACAAGGGGTTGTTTCGTTTGAGTCATGAACAAAGTAGTAGAAGCCCCACCCTGGGGAAAGAGCCTTGATGTAAATTTTTTTCTTGTCAACGACCTCGTGCAGATGTAAGCGTGTTTTCTGACCGGTCAGCGGCCTGACATGATGTGGTACATATCATAACGAGCCAAGGCAAGCAAAGCATTTCCCCTGTTCCCATCGGCGCTTTCAAATGGGGACCCGCGCTATGTGTTTGGCGGGGCGGCCAGCAAGGCAAGCGTTCGTCGCGGTAATCATCGAAAGGAGGAAGAAATGTCCAAGAAAATATTGATTGTCGATGATGAGCGGGATGTCATTTCCTTTCTCAGTGCCATCCTTGAAGAGAACGGTTATACCAGCATCAGTGCCAAAGACGGCATGGAGGGGCTGGAGCTATTGCGTAAGGAGAGCCCCGACTTGGTCTTGCTCGATTTGATGATGCCAAAGAAGAGCGGTATTACCATGTTCCAGGAGTTGAGAAAAGACCCGGAAATGAGCAATACCCCCGTGGTTGTGGTGACAGGTGTCTCTGAGGTAACGGGCGTGGACTTCAGAAACTTCATGTACAAACAACCCGTTCGGGATGAGAAAAAATTTGTTGAAACGACTGGATTGACCCAGTATACAGTGCCGGATGGTTATGTTGAAAAACCGATCGACCCGGATGAGCTAATCAAAGTCGTCAAACATGCCCTGAAGGAATAAAATCAGATTCCTTCCCACCTTGACAACCGTTCATGGTCTCCGGGATGGGTTGCCATGAAGCAAAAAGGGCATCCCCGTTTGAGGCCTTATGACAGGCGGGTCACTGGCTGATTTCTGTCTATAGGTTGACGCACCCTTCCCAGGTCAACTTTGTCCAGGTTCGACTGAAAAATCGCACCTCGCTCTCACCAATACGCTCAGACAGTCATAGAAGCTTGAAGGATTGTCTTTCAACCCACGACAAGCACGGCGATATCATGTGAAGATTGAAACACTTTATTGGTAACACTTCCGGAAAAGAACTTCCTGACGCCCGTCAACCCCCGCCTGCCTACCACAATGGTATCGTATTTCCCCCGCCCGGCCTCTTTTAAGATGTCCCTGGCGATGCCCGCCTGCTTCTTGCGCAGCCTGATAGAAACATTCTTGGAAGGAAAGCCCGCTTTGATCAGGGGTTTTTTGGCCTCTTCCATAAACCCTTGTACGGCCGATTTCTTCGCCTGCTCTATGGTGCAAAATGCCTTTATGTTCTCTCGAAGCACGGGTGCGACAGAGGGGCCATCCAATCCGCACGCATCGGTTGCCTCCGACAACACGCTAAACATTGTGACCGTGGGTGGCATCGCGGTTCAGGTGTTTTGCCACATACCTCACCGCCTTTAAGGCATCCTTTGAACTATCCAACGCCAGCAAAATCTTGTTTCCCATCGGTCTTCTCCTTTCCTCGATCCGGCTGCAACAGACCATCTTATGACAACCCTTCTCACTGCTTTCTGCCAATGAGGCGTCACACGTGTCAAGGTCAAAGCACCTGTCTTATACAAGGTGGCGGGTGTGTGTTCCTTTGCGCGTCTCCGGTTGATTTAACCATCGTTATGTCATATGTTATTCGCAGATTCTTCTGGTAGCTACGTGTCCTTGAACCCTCACCAAGACCCAGCACAAGTGGCCGTGAAAGAAACTTCTGTGCACCGAACAATCTTTGATAGTGTACCCATGGGGATTTTTACCGTGGATACCGCCTGGAGGATTACCTTCTTTAACAGAGAAGCGGAGAAGATCACCGGATTCACACGGACGCAGGCCCTGAAGTGCAGGTGTCATGAGATCTTCCGGACAAACCTCTGTCACACCGGCTGTTATCTTAGAAAAGCCCTGGAGACCGGGAAAAATATCGTCAAGGTAAGAAACACGATCCTAACCAAGAGCAACGCAGAGGTTCCCGTCTCCATCACGGCCGCCGTATTACGAGACCATACAGGGAAGGTTTGGGGAGGTGTGGAATCGTTTCTGGACGACACTGGCCGGGTGGCCCTGGAAAAGAGGATCGAAGAATCCTACGTGCTTGGTGATATCATCGGCAAGGACGAAAAAATGGTCAAACTCTTTGATATCCTTCCCGTCGTAGCCGAGTCGGGTGCATCCATTCTCATTTTGGGTGAGACCGGTACCGGAAAGGACTTGTTGGCCAGAGCGATTCACAATATGAGCCTACACAGGGCAGGCCCTTTTATCAAGGTCAACTGTGCCGCCCTGCCCGATAACCTCCTGGAGTCGGAACTCTTTGGGTACAAGAAGGGGGCCTTTACTGACGCCAAACGAGATAAGCCCGGAAGGTTTCAGTTGGCTGAAGGGGGCACGATCTTCTTGGATGAGATCGGTGACCTGTCGCAGAGTTTGCAGGCCAAGCTCCTTCAGGTGTCGGACGAAAAGGAGTTTTACCCCTTGGGATCTAGGCACCCCGTCAAGGTTGACGTGCGGGTGGTCGCCTCTACCAACAAGAATCTGTCAAGGATGGTACGAAATGGAACCTTCCGGGAGGACCTCTATTTCCGCTTGAAGGTCATCGAACTCAGACTGCCGCCCTTGAGGGAACGGCTCTCCGATATTCCCCTGCTGATTGACCATTTTGTGTCGGAGATAGGGTACAGCCTTGGGAAAGAGATGTGTGGCATTGGCCCTGATGCCATGAACATCCTTTTAAACTATCCCTACCCTGGCAATGTCCGAGAGCTGAAAAATATCGTCGAACACGCCCTGACCCTTTGTCAAGGAGACATGATTCTCAAAAACGCCCTTCCTGGAAGCCTCCTGGGTCCCGAGACAAAGGGCGTGCTATCTTTTGTCCCACCCCTGGACTCACCCGGCGTCTCCACCGACCCCTTGTTGGCTAAAGAGAGAGCGGGCATCTTGGAAGCCCTCGCTACCCATGGGTGGAATCGCCAGATGACCGCAAAAGCCCTTCATATCAATCGGACCACGCTCTGGCGTAAGATGAAAAAACACGGCCTTGCTTCTGGCGAAAGAAGGTGAGAGCTTTCAAAGAAGTTCTTTAAGGCCTTCCGGGAAGACAGGTTCGTTGCCGTTTTGCAACATGTGTTGCGGCCTACCTCAACAGCCATTAACTGTCTGTAATCACATAATTAACTGAAACTACTTCAATGTGATTTGTTTCATATCTGCAACTCTTGGGGGCGATTGCGGTGAGCTGCCATCTTCCTTCTTGTTACATATGTTATTGTAATGATTATGTTCTTCCCTCACGAGACGAAAATGGTATGGTCTTTGCAAGTTGAAAAGAATATGAGCATCAACATCGCGCTTTGCCAGCTACATGATCGGGTCGCACCACGTTTCGACCAGTGTGCCGAGATCATATTGATCTCCATGGGTGACGATGGAACCGTCACAGACAAGAAAGTTCTCCCTATCACCCCGTTGAAACTGATGGAGGTGGGCAGGCTTCTGACACGGCTGAAAACCAGGGCATTAATCTGCGGGGGGATCAAGCAGGACTGTCAAGAAGCGTTTAGAAGGGCCAACATTGAAGTGATCGATAATGTCATCGGAAATGTTGAGCCCGTGGTGATGCGCTACATGCGCGGCCAACTGAACCGGGGAGATATTATACCGGACATGGCTTTGAACCGTGGGGAAGGAACACGGGAAGGAGGTAATTCGTCCAGCACCGGCCCCACGAAAGGCTTGGGTGGCGCAAAAAAGGAGGAGGCTTCCACTGATCATATCCGCTACGCCTGATGAGGCTCTCGCCAAGAGGGGCGGCCGCATGATCTTTCTTTCAAAAAACGATCGGATTTCCGGCACCTGGAATTCCTTGATCAGCTTTTTGAAAGCCGAGGGGAGGCTCACTGATTTAGGGGGTGAAAACCAATGAAAAAAATGGACCTTAGAATCATTCGAGATATGTGTGAAACACCATACCTATGTGTGAAATGCAACAAGCAACTGTGCGCCATGGTCGATCGGGGCAACGACTATGAGTGCATTGTTGACAAGCACCATTCCACACCTGAAGGCCTTGTATGTGAGGCCTGTTATGCCGCTGAAAAAGAAGGAAGGATCACTGAGCCCTATCGAAAAAAAATATTGTTGGCCGTTGATGGATCCGACGGGTCATTGGAGGCGGTCCGCCACGTAGCCAACGACGTGTCCGCAAGACGAGCATATGTGCTCTTGTTGCACGTGGAGACACAAGGAAAACAAACTCACAGCGATGCGGGAACCCATCCTCTCTTCCGTGAACAGGCCGCCGACATAGTCGAGTTGGACGGAATACGAAGACGTGCCATGCAAGCGTTCATGGACCGAGCGCGTCAAATCCTCCTTGATGCCGGCTTTCCCGAAGAAGCGGTCAGGGCGGAGATTCGTGAAAAGCAGGCCGGCGTTGTCGCCGATATTGTGAAGGAGTCCCGAGAAGGCTATACGACGATTGTCGTGGGGCGGAAAGGCCGTAGCAGATTAAGAGATGCGGTCCTCGGCAATGTGACCGCACGGCTTCTTCAAAGGAAGGTGGATATCCCCGTCTGGGTCGTTTGAGCCATCATGGCTCTGGAACGCCTTGACCACGCCGCAGCCATCGTAAAGGCCACGGCCTTGCAGTACTATTGGGTGGTCTTTCCGGCATCCGTATGCTCAGAGCATCAGAGATCTTTTGAGGAGTTTCAGTGCCTCTTCCCTCAATAGTAAGCACGGGCGCTATATTTGACCGGCCTGCTTGCCGCAAGCCCTGATCTTTAGCCGGGGGTAAGGGAAGCTCTATGAAAAGGGCCTAATATCTTACCGGAAATCCCCGACCTCTGAGCGGGGAGTTTCACTCTAAAGCAAGCAGGCCCTGCCCCACCATTGGCTATTGAAGCTCCCCGTAGTAAGCTACAGGGAATCTTCGACCGTAAGGAACGCTGACTTTTTTTGGATACGCTCGCTAACCCCGCAGCAAGCTACGGGGAATGCGCTCGCTTTTGCGGTTCAATCGCCTATCGATCACTCACCGTTCGGCATCCCATGTCAACGTTCATTCCGGAAACGGTCCAAGTTTGACATTTTACCCTCACGGTGATAAAATACAAACAAATGGCCAATGGGTTGAGTTGCCCCACTGCAAGGGGTTTTTTTAGGCTGTCTGCTTTATAGCTGAAAGCGTGAGGCACACCCACACCTGTCCGGGAATAACACCTTGGTACGGTCAAAAAATCCCCTTGTTCGAAAAAGCGTTTTGCTTTATATTGATCATATTATTCAAGTATAGGAATACATAGCCACACTAACATCCAGGTTTGCCAGGCTTCTCCACAAACCCAGCGATGCAAAGAAAGGGGAGATGGACTTGAGGGAGTTTAGTAGCTTAGAAGTTAAAGTCGTTGATAACGACCTTGAAAGGGCCATGAAAGTCCTGAAAAAAAAGATACAAAATGATGGCCTGTTCCGACGACTGAAGCTCAAGAAGAGCTACGAAAAACCGAGCGAATACCGCCGTCGAAAACGTCGAGAGAGCGAAAGGAGGCAGAGAATAGCTCGCTTGAAAAGTCGCAGGTACGCCCAGGGGTAGCTCATTGCTGTTTGTCACCTGAGCCCGGTCATCCGACCGGGCTTTTTTTGTATCCACGCCACGGCTTGCGTAACCATTCGTCCCTTCCAACGCGACCCGTACAAGGGATTTCTGCAGGCTTTTTCTGTACGACGTCAAACGTTTCATGCTATAGGAAGCCCCCATGGTCTCTAGGAGCCTGTCGGAGAACCCCATTTTCGGAGGCTGTTGGAAAATGTTCAGATGCAAGGCATCCGGGATTCTTAGGAATGAGGCGTACTTATCGGTACGCCGCAGTGACGAAGAATGAGGATAACGCCGCAGATGGACGTTTTCCGACAGCCTCCTAGGAGCTATTTTTGGGCCATCATCTTGGTGGTGGTGTTTCTATTATCCTCAGCCTCTGCGGGGCCCTTATCACGCCCTCGAGATTCGGACCTTCCGTATCACATCCAGGCAGATACTCTTCGTTATGATGATGCCAGAAAAACTTACCGTGCCAGAGGTCATGTCACGATCACCAGGGGTGATCAGAGCCTGAAGGCTGACGCCGTGGACTTCAACGATCAAAGCAAGGAGGCTAACGCGTGGGGGAACGTGCGGTTTTTCTCCGGCAAGGATTGGTTAACAGGCAGCCGCATTCAGGTCAACTTGGATACGGATACCGGAACGCTCTACGATGGAAGTCTTTTCATCGAGGAGAGCCACTTCTACATCCGAGGAGATGAGATTCACAAAACCGGCAAGGATTCCTATTATGTCGAAGAAGGCCGTTTGACCACCTGCGACGGAGACTCGCCGGCTTGGGAGGTCACGGGCAAAGACTTAAAGGTCAAACTGGAAGGTTACAGCACGGCCAAACACCTAGCCCTTCGGGCCAAGTCCATTCCTGTCCTTTATGTGCCCTTTCTTGTCTTTCCTGCAAAAAGAAAGCGTCAGAGCGGGTTGCTCATGCCCCAGGTCGGCGGTTCCAATCGGAATGGCTTTGAGTACACCCAGCCTGTTTTCTGGGCCATCAGCGAAAGCAGCGACGCCACTTTTTATGAGCACTACATGGCAGATCGCGGCCTGAAGCAGGGCGTTGAATATCGGTACGTGTTGGCGCCAGAAAGCAAGGGCGCTGCAATGTATGATTTCCTTTACGATCGACAAATCGATGATGGCACCTCCGGCTTTAAGGGATTCAGGGGAGATGACGAGGACCGTTTGAATAGAAAACGGTGGTGGTTCAGAACAAGAAGTGATCAGGAACTTCCAGCTGGGTTCAAGGCAAAACTCGATCTGGATATCGTCAGTGACCAGGATTACCTGCGCGAGTTTGACGGGGGCTACACGGGCTATGGACGCTCTGATCGTTATTTCCTCACAGCATTTGGCAGGGGACTGGACGATCGCACCGATACGGTTCGGCTAAATCAATTCAACGTGAACAAAACCTGGGAGCGATTCAGCCTGAATGCTGATCTTCGCTGGTATGACAATACTATCGTCCGCAAGAATGACGATCCTGACACGACCCTCCAAAGACTGCCGTTCGTCCAGTTAGAGGGATCCAAACAACCACTGTATGAGACGCCCCTCTACTTTGATGTCCAGTCCTCGTATGATTATTTCTGGAGGGATTTCGGCGCCAGGGGCCATCGGACCGACATGCACCCCCGGCTCTATTATCCATTGACCCTGGGCAACCATCTTGATTTTGAACCTTCTTTCGGCGTGCGTGAGACCTTGTGGCAGGTCGAAAAATACGAAGATGATGACCAGGAGGGAAAAGATCATTTCAAGTCCCGGACACTCTTTGATTTCAAGGGAGACCTGTCAACAGAGTTTTCCAGGGTCTTCAACGTTACAGGACACAGCCTGGACAAGATCAAACACGCTGTCAGACCCCAGGTGGTTTACGAGTATGTCCCTGTCCCGAACCAGGAGGATTATCCGTACTTTGAGGGTATTGACCGTGTCGAGGAAAAAAACCTCGTCACCTATTCGATCACGAACAATTTTACTGCAAAGATGCGAGAAGGATCCCAGCCACATGCGAAGACGTCCCTTGAGGGCGAATCGGCAGATGAATCACTCCCGTTTAAATATCGTTATTATGACTTTTGCCGCATCAAATTCACACAGAGCTATGATATCATAGAGGCCCGTCGGAGCACAGATGGATCCGGACCAAGGCAGCCCTTCTCCGACATCAAGGGGGAAGTGGAATGCACGATGTCCCCGCGCCTCGACCTGGATGGAGATGTCACGTGGTCGCCCTATGATGGTAAATTCAAGAGCTATAACACCATATTGGGCCTCGGCAACCAGCGAGGAGACAGGGCTTCGATGGATTACCGGTACACGCAGGACAGCAGCGAGAGTATTGTGGCCAAGGTCGATGTCAAGCTTCTTGACCCTCTGTCAGCCTCCTGGCAATACGAACGAAACCTCAAGGACGGGCAGGACATAGAAATGATGGTGGGATTCAAGTACGAACCCCAGTGTTGGTCTTTGAGTGTGAGCTACACGCGTGACAGCACCATAGACTCCCGGGAGTTCTTTGTTGAGATCAGTCTGCAAGGACTGGGAAAGATAGGCCTGTAACTCTTTGGTAAGGTTCAAAAGTTGAGGCAAATCCCTTTAGCAAGCGGTTAAAGGGATAGGGAGAATCGCTGAACGTAGGCATACAGCCATTTCCACCCACACGAATGGCATACCTACTTAAAGGCATTGGTTGCCGAAGAGAAGCAATTCTCCCTATCCCGAAGGTATTTGTTCAGAAATACACGATGCCACAACTTTTGTACGTTACCAAATCTTGACAGACTCGTAAAAAGTATTTTGCGAACGATATTGAGCATTTTGGGAGAAAGGCACTTAAGATGTTTGGCGTTAAAAAATGCTAACTGTTTGAGGGCCTTAGCCCGAGTTTTAGCATTTTAGCTGAACATCTTAAGGGTCCCCAAAATGTTCACAGAGTGAGTAAAATCGACTTTTTACGAAACCATCAATCTTTATACAAGTCAACATAAACCTCGTTTGTTGGGCAGGGTCTCCTATGGCACCATTTGACATGCATCCGGCCTGGTATGTGCTCCACACCCGGAGCCGCTTTGAACAAGTCGTTTTTGACGGGCTTGAGAGGAAATCGCTCGAAGCCTTTCTTCCAAAAATGACGGTCATGAGTAAGCGTCGCGATCGACGTCAAAAAATACGGGTTCCTCTCTTTCCCGGATATGTTTTTGTGAAAAGCGAACTGAATGCCCATGAGCGCCTTGAGATCGTCAAGACCGTGGGGGTCGTACGCCTGGTGGGAAACAGGGGTGGCCCTGTCCCGGTAGACGATGAGGCCATTGATTCGCTGCGCATCATGGTAACCGGAAACAACCCGGTGGCGACTGGGACGCGACTGAGAAAAGGAGATCGTGTCATGGTGGTGGAGGGACCCTTTGTGGGCGTTATCGGGACCTTTGTCCGCTACCGTGGCGCTGACCGGGTAGTAGTATCCATCGAGGCCTTGGGGCAGTATGCCGCAGTCGATGTTCCTGAAGAATACGTGGAACGGCTTCCTGGCCTTGCTTAGGGCTCGCACAAGAATAAGTTCGCAGAATTGGCGCTCAGATTTGGTTCAGATTTGGCCGATCCGATTGAACAAAACCGGAGGAATAGCGAGCTATTTCGAGGAGTTTGCGAATGAGGCATCGGTCAAAGATGGGCTGAAAGTGAGATGCCAAAATGTGAAGTTATTGTTGCGCGAGCCCTAAGTGTGACGTGCTATCAGCTTCTGGCCGAGAGTTGTGTGGAACAAACGAGGCAACGGGACACCTGCCAGGTGGATGGGGCTTGATCGTATAACCGGAGACGAGAATGCTCACAGGGGGCTTCAGAGGGAACAAACCAAAGAAAAAAGAAAGGAGGTGAAAAACCATGTCAAGGGTCGCACGAGTCACTGAGATTATTTCAGGGTCGCCGGTCAGCTTTGACGATGCGGTAAAGATCGGCTTTGAGCGGGCCTGTAAAACCCTCCGGGGGATTACGGGGCTTCGCATCCTTGAACAGCGCATTCAGGTGGCGGATAACAAGATGGTGGAATATCGTGTGAGAATGGAAATTATCTTTGTTCTGGAAAACTGAGCGTCACTGTTCTTCGCCCCGATGTCTGACCATGCGAGTCAACACTCGAATAAGGTTTGTAGCGAGCACAATACCGCTTAATACCATGAGTACCAGGGGCACCCAACAGTGCTCCTGGTATTCTTCATGCGCCAGGGCCACTCGAAAGCCCACCCTGCTGAAACCAAAGACCAACGCCATGAAAACAGAGATTATGATGCAGAAAAGATCGGAATCATACCACGGGATAAGAATTTTTCGAAAGGAAGGGTTTTGATCCAGTTTCATGCAAGGAATACTACATGAGCTCTGTCTGGAAAATCAACACCATATTGCACACACCCCTATTCGTTGAGGCAAAGGCTTCAATCCTCGAATCCTTGAACCCTTATGATCCTACCAACGCTTTTGGAGATGATCCTTTCTTAATCATGTATGCCCCGGCCAAAGTGAACACCAGGTCCGCTGACTTTTGTTAAACCGCAACTTCGAGGCCATAACAATGGGAGAAAAAGGCCGACAGGCCTGATCATGACCGTTCGAAAAGGAGAGATCCTGGAATTGAAGATCGAAAAACTGGCCTTCGGGGGCCGTGGACTGGCCCGGGTAGATGGCTTTACGGTCTTTGCGGAACGGACGGTCCCGGGTGATGAGGTGCGAGCCAGGGTGGTTCGGAGGAAAAAGAATCATGCCGAGGCGCGGGTTGTGGAGTTGATCACCCCTTCTGCCTTCAGGGTGGCGTCCCCGTGTCCTTACAGTGGGTTCTGCGGTGGCTGTCCTTGGCAGTTCCTTGATTATGAAAAACAGCTCTCAGTCAAGAGGGAGCTGGTCGTCGAAGCCTTGGAGCACATTGGCGGACTCAAGGAAGTCCCAGTGAATCCTGTCATACCTTCTGAGAAGAAATTTCAATATCGCAACAAGATGGAGTTTTCCTTTTCTGATAGAAGATGGCTCTTGCCTGAAGAACTCTCCAGGGACGATATTTCCAGGGACTTTGCCCTTGGGCTCCATGTGCCGGGAACCTTCCACAAGGTCCTCGACATCAATGCGTGCCTGCTTCAGCCAGGCTTGGGCAACAAGATCCTGGCCGACGTTCGGCGTCACGCAATACAAAGCATGATACCCCCGTACGGGCTAAAATCGCATCAGGGGTTCTGGCGTTTCTTGATGCTTCGGCATTCGTCAACGGATGACGCCTGGATGGTCAATGTTGTCACTTCGGAAGAGCAGGTGGCCTGGGTGCAGCCTCTGGCCGACCTGCTGTATGAAGAGCATCGGAATATCACTTCAGTCGTCAACAACGTGAACACAAGAAGGGCCTCTATCGCTATTGGTGAGAGGGAGATACTCCTTGCAGGCGAGCCTTTTATCCGAGACAAGATCGGTCGGTTTGAATTTGAGATCTCAGCCAATTCCTTCTTCCAAACCAACACGGCCGGCGCTGCGCGTCTGTATGAGGTCGTGAAAAGCTACGCGGAACTCACGGGGCAGGAAACGGTGGTAGACCTATACAGCGGAACAGGCACCATCCCCATATTCCTTTCTGACGGGGCGGCAAAGATTGTAGGCATCGAGATCTCGGAAAGCGCCATAAGGGATGCACAGAAGAACTGCCAAAAAAACCGGGTTAAGCATTGTCAATTCATTTTGGCAGACATCAAAGCAGGGCTCAAGCAAATTAGAGAGAAGACCGACGTGATGATCGCGGATCCGCCCAGGGCCGGCATGCACGTGGACGTGGTGAAAGCAATCCGCAGCATGGCGCCGGCCAGGATCGTCTACGTTTCGTGCAATCCAGCCACCCTTGCCAGAGACCTCGCCATGCTGACAGAAGATTATCGTGTGGTGGAGGTTCAGCCTGTTGACATGTTCCCCCACACTTATCATATAGAATCTGTGGCCAGACTTGACCTCATCCGCGCCTAGGGCTTACCTTCACCTTGGCGTCAATGAGATCTTTTTGGCTCAGGCGCAACAGCTTGGCAAGTTTGTGAACCAGATAGTCCTCGTGTTTATCGAGCCTCCCATCCGCATATACGACCTGCCAAACCATCTCAATGATCTGGATCTTTTCTTGTCTTGAATAATTCTGGTTGATCAGGTTGGTAAATTGCCACAGGTCTATGCTGCCCTCCAGTCCTTCCTCCGAGGCCTCCATCAGCTCAGCGACATGTTCGTCAGACAGGCGATACTGTCTTTTCAGCAACGAGATAATATTTTCTCGTTCTGAGTCGCTGAACTCACCGTCTATGCTGGCCATCTCCAGGAAAAGTGCACATACGGCTACACGAACGTCATGGGATTCGGGCCTTCCCTGAGCCCCAGGATTCACCCCCTTGCCTTTTGCCAAGAATCTCCTTACCAGATCGATCATTTCAAATGCCCTCTTCCGACTTCACATGTCTTGCATGACCGGCCTGCTCCCCGCAAGCCCCGTCCGGAAGGGCGGGGTCAAGGGGAGCTATACAAAAATGGCAAGCTTCCTTACCGGGAAGCCCCGCCCGGGAGGGCGGGGAGGCTTCACTGAATACCGGTCTTGTTTTAAAGCATGTTAGAATATGGAACCAAAACAGATAGTTGAGGGTGCCCCTAAAAATTAGGATACCGGCCCGAGTTCAAGGCACGCGAAACTTTTAACCGCAGGAATACTCATAGTATTTTGAAGATTACAATTTGAGCATAACGCAGAAATCGGGTTGATAGACAATTTTTGGAGGTACCCTTGAACCGAAAAAGCGAGCGCATTCCCCGTAGCTTGCTGCGGGGTTAGCGAGCGTATCTAAAACAGTCAGCGTTCCTTACGGTCGAAGATTCCCTGTAGCTTGCTACAGGGAGCTTCAATATCACACGGAACTTGCCGCCCGCAAGGCAAAAGCACGCGGTGCCTTGTCCTTGACATAGGGGCCGCGATTGCATAAAAACCCTTAATCTTGTCCTTTTTACAAACAATGGGGAAATTATGACAGCCCGACGCTATGGTGTAATCGTTGCTGTGGCTATCTGTGTAACCACCGCAGGCCTGCTCACCTATCGCTACAGAGCGCTGTGGTGGCCAGGCGAGGGCAAAAAGTCTGAACCGGGGCCCCTCAGGTTCGCGCCCAAACCGGCCAAGGCAAGGACACACCTTTATTTTTCAGATGCTGACAACAGGTCCCTCACCGCTGAATATCGAACCCTTGCCCTATCGGATACGGTGACTCAGCGGGCCACGGACATCATGAAGGCCCTGATCGAAGGCCCCGAGGGGCCACTGAGCCCAACCGTGCCGGCAGGAACAAAGGTCCTGGCCCTTTATGTCACCCGGGGCGGTATGGCGTACGTCGATTTTAACAGGGCAATCACCGCAAACCACCCGGGAGGGACTTTCTCCGAGCTTCTGACCATATTCTCTCTAGTGAACACCTTGGCCCTCAATATTCCCGAGATCGAGGCGGTGAAGATCCTCATCGAGGGCCGGGAAGCCAAAACATTGGCCGGTCATATAGATATTCGACGGCCCTTCAGGGCCAATATGCTCATGATCAAATAGAAACTGTATCTCTGACGCCCATGGGAACATCAGTGCCTACCGGAAAGATGCGCAACATCGGCATCATCGCCCATATTGATGCTGGGAAGACCACCATCACGGAGCGAATTCTTTATTACTCAGGTCGCTCACACAAGATGGGTGAGGTCCACGACGGCGAGGCGGTGATGGACTGGATGCCTGACGAGCAGGAGCGGGGCATCACCATCACCTCTGCCGTGACCACCTGCCGCTGGCGGGACGCGGAGATCCACATTATCGACACTCCGGGTCACGTGGACTTTACTATTGAGGTGGAACGTTCTCTCAGGGTGCTGGACGGAGCCATCGGCGTCTTCTGTGCTGTGGGCGGGGTCGAGCCCCAGTCAGAGACCGTTTGGCACCAGGCGGATAAGTACCGCGTGCCCAAAATCGGCTTTGTCAACAAACTTGATCGGGCCGGCGCCGATTTTTTTGGAACGGTTCAAATGATGCGCGACCGTTTGGGGGCCAACCCACTCCTCATGCAGATACCGGTGGGAAGCGAAGCGTCCTTTCAAGGAGTCATCGATCTCCTGAATATGAAACAGCTCATCTGGGAGGAAGCGACACTGGGAGCCACTTTCGAGGTCACGGACATATCTGGCAATGCGACAGAAAATGCTTGGGAGCACCGGAATACACTCGTGGAAACAGTGGCGGAGTTTGATGATCAGATTATGGAGGCCTATCTAGCGGAAGCCCCTGTAACGCCTGAGATGCTTGTTCAGAGTATCAGAAAGGCCACCATTGACCTCAAGGTCGTTCCCGTGTTCTGCGGCGCTGCTCTCAGAAACAGGGGGATTCAACCCCTCCTCGACGGAATCGTGGACTTCCTGCCAAGTCCTTTGGACGTCCCCCCGGTGGAAGGGGTGGATCCTCGCACGGGCAAGGCGAAGAAGTCTCCGCCATCCGATCGCGCCCCCCTGGTCGCCCTGGTGTACAAAGTGATGATGGACCAAGGACGCAAATTAAGCTACGCCCGGATCTATTCAGGACGGTTGAGCACGGGTGGCGAGGTCCTGAGTCCTGTCAAGAACACAAAGGAAAAGGTCGCCCGAATCCTTGCCATGCATGCCAACAAACGGGAGCGAATTGCTGAGGCCCGGGCAGGCAATATCGTGGGGCTTATCGGATTGAAGGCCTCCGGCACGGGCGACACCCTGTGTGATCCCTTGAATCCCATCGTGCTTGAACCCATCGAGTCTTACGAGCCAGTGATTTCCGTGGCGGTGGAGCCCAAAACCCACGAGGATCAGGAAAAAATCGGACAAGCCCTTGCCAAGCTGGAAGCCGAAGACCCCACCTTTCGGGTCCACTACGATGAAGACACGGGCCAGACCATTATATCCGGCATGGGAGAGCTTCACCTGGAAATTCTGGTTAGCCGCTTAAAGCGCGAGTTTCGGACCCAAGTCAATGTGGGAAAGCCTCAGGTCGTTTACAAAGAAACCATTGAAGGGACAACCGAAGCTGCTGCCACTTTCCAAAAAGATGTTGGGGGGGTCAGCCACTTTGCTCAGGTGGTCCTTCAGCTATCCCCCCTGGATCGCGGCGCGGGAAATCGTTTCAAGAACGTTTTGTCCGATGAGCTGTTGCCGGCGGAATTTGTTTCAGCCGTGGAACACGGCGTGATGGAGTCCATGGAAAGCGGCGTTGTCCTTGGATATCCGGTGGTCGATGTGTCCGTGCGCCTTATAGATGCTACATACAGAGACTCTGACGCCAGCCCCCTCGCTTTCAAAGTGGCTTCATCCATGGCCTGCAAGGAAGGTCTCCAGAAAGCAAGTCCCCGATTATTGGAACCTATCGTGGCCGTGGAGGTCCTGGTGCCTGAAGACTTCATGGGAGAGGTCATCGGAGATATCAATGCCAGAGGCGGCAAGATCCAGGAGCTCAAATCCAGAGGAGCAACGCGGATCATTGATGCCATCGTGCCACTGTCCAGGACCTTTGGCTACTCCACGGTGCTTCGGTCCGCCACCCAGGGGCGAGGCTCTTTTACCATGCGGTTTTCCCACTATGATCACGTTGTCGCTTCCCCCCAAGCTCGCTGAGAGCTTTTTTGATTGCCTCCTGTCTTGCCGGGTCGCTGCCAAACAATTTCAGGGCGCGGGCCAGATGAAACCTGGCATTCTTGATCTCCCCCTTTTCCTTGTAATACATCCCAAGGTAGTAATGAGCCTCTGCCAGGTTGCCCAGCTTCCCATACGTCTCTCCAAAATAATAGGTTCCCGAAAGATAGTCGGGATGGCTTTTCACCAGGCCCCTCAAGGTTTCCAGCGCCCCTTGCAGGTCACCCGTCTCTATCTGTGATCGCCCCAGAAGTAAACGTCCCTCGGGATCCTCAGGATTTGAGGCGAGGGCTTTTTTCAGCATCTCTAAGGCTTCGGCATATTCTCCCCCCTGGAAATAGGTCTTGCCAAGGTCGCGGAGGATATCTGTATCCAGGGGCCGCAATCGGACGACCTCCTTGAGGCTTTTTATAGCCTCCTCTTTTCGTCCCTCTCGAGCCAAAAGCAGTGCCTTGCCGTACTTCGCAAGCACATCCTCACCATCTTTCCTGAGTCGGGCGTCAAAGGTATTGTGGGCTGCCGTGGTGTCCCCATACAGGGCAATCAATTTGGTTCGTACCTTCTGGAATTCTGCTGAATCGTTGGCACGGCCCCTTCCCTTCCATTCAGGGTGGGCGTGTATCCAGGTATCAAGATAGCCCATCCTTTCCTCAACAGCCGGGTGGGTCTGCACATACGAAGGGATCTGTTCAGATCCGAACCATCTTTTTTCCCGTATCTTATTCAACATCTCGAGGAGCCCCTCACCCCCGTATCCGGCCCTGGTCAGATATTTCAGTCCAACCTGGTCCGCCTGTCGTTCGTCCTCCCGGCTGTACATGAGAGAAAGCGACTGGCCGGCCGCCAGGGAACCCGTGGCGATGGCACTGGATACTTGCGGGTTGCCACCCAGAAAAATCCCGGTCAGGGCCCCTGCCAGGGTTACCCATCCGATTTTCTTGGACTGCTCGATCCGTTTTGAGATATGGCGGCACAACACATGGGCAATCTCGTGGCCCAGGATGCCGGCCAGGTCCTCTTCTCTATCCATGGCGGCAAGAAGGCCGCTATTGACGAATACATGGCCCGCGGGTCCGGCAAAGGCGTTGTAGACCTCTTCCTTGACCACGTAAAAATGAAACTTGAAGGGTGGGGAAGGATACTGGGCGAGAATACGCTGGCCCACCTTATTCACATAGCCGACAATGGACGGATCTTCGATCAGGGTGAGCTGTTTGCGGACATAGAGCATGAATTCCCTGCCTAGGGCCTCTTCCTCCGAGGTCGTCAAAGAGGCATGACACAACGACGGTGGATACCCCCCAAGCGGTGACAACACCATGACAAGAAAGGCTACAACAACAATTCTAATAAAACGCATTTTTGCCTTTCATTCATCTGCAAAAAGATGATGGTACGCGTTTGCGTTCTCGAAAAAGAGCCAAGGCCTTACAGACAATGAGATCGTGACACGTCTCTTGTAAAATAATCCACCAGTCGCGATTTATCAAGAGAAACCTGCTCGCCCGTTTTTCGGCCGGCACAGCCTTATGGGTTTCCAAAAAGGGACGTCTGTGCTAAAAAATCATTGCCACCTGGAAGGAAAGATCAAAGAAAGGCCACTGCCTATATTCACCCAGGTTGGGACAAGGTTTTCCTGTGAGCCATATCGTTTGCATTGCCAATCAAAAGGGCGGGGTGGGTAAGACCACAACAGCGGTGAACCTTGCTGCCTCCCTGGCGATTGCTGAGCGCAAGACCCTGCTTGTGGACTGCGATCCTCAGGGGAATGCCACCACCGGTGTGGGGATAAACAAGGGCGAGCTTTCCAAGAATCTTTATCACGGTTTGATCCAAGAAGAGTCTATAAACAACCTGACCTTGGATACAGAGCTCGCCTTTCTAAAGGTCCTTCCAGCAGGTGTGGACCTGATCGGCGCCGAGGTGGAGCTGGTTGGGATGCCCAATCGGGAAACACTCCTTAAGAATCTCCTTGGACACCTTGAGGATGATTATGTTTACATACTCCTTGATTGTCCTCCTTCCCTGAACCTTCTCACGGTCAACGCCCTGACCGCAGCTCATGCCCTGTTGGTGCCCCTGCAGTGCGAGTTTTATGCTCTGGAAGGCGTCGGCCAGCTTTTGCAGACGTACAAGCGTATCAGGAGATACCTGAATCCCGGCCTTCGCATTGAGGGGGTGCTTCTGACCATGTTTGACAGGCGCAACAACCTTTCCCATCAGGTTGCCGAGGAAGCGGAAAAGTACTTTCAGAAACTCGTTTTTAAGACGCGGATTCCAAGGAATGTGAGGCTGGGAGAGGCCCCCAGCTTCGGAAAACCCATACTCCTTTATGATATTACATCCCGAGGGGCCCAGAGCTATCTGGCGCTGGCCCAAGAAATCATGAATGGTCGAGGGACACGCCATGCCTAAGAAACAGGTGCTGGGTAGGGGGCTCGACGCCCTGATCCCTGATGTGGAAACAACCGATCTAGAGCCAACCTCCTTTTTTTACTGCGACATTGAGGCCATACGGCCCAATCCTTATCAACCCAGGCGCACCTTCACCCAGGAGGAACTGCAGGGGCTGGCAGACTCCATCAAAGAAAAGGGGGTCATCCAGCCTCTTGTGGTCCGGGCAGACGCCTCGGGTTATTTACTCATCGTGGGAGAACGACGATGGCGATCAGCTCGCATGGCCGGCCTCAAGCAAGTACCGGTCGTTGTTAAGGATGTCTCTGAAGCGGAAATGCTCGAGTTGGCCCTGGTTGAAAACATCCAGCGAGAGGACCTGAACCCTTTGGAGAAGGCTGAAGCATATTACCGTCTTATGACAGAATTCGGCCTGACTCAGCAGCAGGTCGCTAGACGTCTGGGCCACGATCGGTCTACGGTTGCCAATTTTTTGAGACTCCGAAACCTGCCCAATGACATCCAGGCCGATATCGTCAACCATACCCTGACGATGGGCCATGCCAGGGCCCTCTTGGGAGCGGAAACGCCAATCCAACAAAAAGCGGCATGGCGTCGCATCGTTTCAAAAAATCTTTCGGTTCGGGCCGCCGAAGCCCTGGTAACGCAATTTAAGTCCAAGAAGACTAAGGCATCAAAGTCAAAACCAGCATCTTCTGAAAACGTTTATTTTCAGAGCATGGCAGACGACCTGGCCCGCCACCTTGGCACGAAAGTGCGTATTGTGCGCCGAGGGAAACGGGGAAGACTGGAGATTGACTTCTACGGCCATGACGACTTAGATCGACTGGTGACCCGCCTGAAAGCCTCTTCGTGACTTGCCATGTCCCTTCACATCCTCATAGACGGCTACAACATGATCCGCCAGTCTGAGGCTTTGAGCGCCATGGAACGAATAAGTCTGCAGGAGGGGCGGGAGGCCCTCCTTGAACGCCTTGCATCATACAAGCGAACCAGACACCACCCCATCACCGTCGTCTTTGACGGGACACATGCCCAGAACCCCGTGCAAGCGAGAACCCGCTACAAAGGGATCAATATCATTTTTTCCCGTCCTGGAGAATTGGCTGACACCGTGATTAAGCGGCTGGTCACCAGGGAACGGGAGCGGGCTGTGGTGGTAAGTTCCGACAAGGAGATTGCCGATTTCGCCAGCGTGCACGGAGCGGTGAGCATGGGTTCCGTTGAGTTTGAAGACAAGATGGAAGTGGCTGCCCACGTTGATACCGCCGCTGCGTATCTGGGTCAGGAAGAGGAAGCAGGCTGGACACCCACCACGAAAAAAAAGGGGCCCTCTCGCCGCCCACCCAAGCAAAAGCGCAAGAGCCGATCCAGGACACGGAAGCTTTGACTCTTACAAGCTGGACGTGACTTTACAAGTCTCATGTGTTGCAAGCCGATTTTCTAAGATAGAAAATCAGCATGCGTGATCGTGTGCCTCCGTTTCATGGGCTGGATGGACATGGTCAAGGGGGCCGTGGTCTCCGGTGTGATCGTGGTCGTGCACGTCTTCGTCTCCACCATGGAAATGGTCGTGGGCATGTTCATGCTCGTGCTCATGGCCTTGGAGATGTTCGCGCTCGTGGGTATGGACTTCCCCCCCCGTGCCGGTGTTCAGGGGTGTGCACATGGGCGTGTTCGTGGGAATGGTGGTGCTTGTGTTCATGGGTGCCTTTCCTATCAAACCCTCCTTTGTCGATTGCCACATTGGGTCCTGTGGTGAGGAAACCCTGGAGCCACTATCCGGGCAATCCTTGGTATGAAATCTGATTATATTTACAATATCAATGACTGGATCAAAAAACAAGTATGGTCTCCCCAAAATTGGAACATTTTGTTGGCAGTTTTGCACCATCCTAAAAGAAATGATAAAGTATCTTCGCAATAAAGGGGGTATGCCATCGTGATTCCCATATATGCTGCTTGGCTTATTCAAATAGAAATCACCAACTATTGCAGGTTCAAATGCGCTCATTGCACAAGAGCCATACGTCATTTTTCCAAGCATTATTTTGTGAGTCTGGACTTCGTGGAGAAAGCGTTGCGCTCCCTGGAAGGCTGGCAGAAAGGCGTTGGCTGCATGGGAGGCGAGCCTACTGAGCATCCGCAATTTGCTGAGATATGCAAACTCTACAGGAAACACTTTCCACCAGAACAGTGCGGTTTATGGACAGGTGGTGGACCTCTATTTGAGAAATACAGAGAAATGATCAACGAGACTTTCCATATCATCGTTTACAATGACCGAACTAAGAACAAGAGTTACCACAGACCCCCCATGATAGCCTCAGAAGATGTCATAGAAGATGAACAATTACGAAGACAACTTATTGACAACTGCTGGCTGCAACACCGGTGGTCCCCATCTATCACATACAAGGGATGTTTCTTCTGTGAAATGGCAGGTACATTCGATCTCCTCTTTGAGGGTAAACGCGGGTACCATATTGAACCGGGATGGTGGGACAAAACACCAGAGCAGTTCAAAGACCAGGTTGAAGAATATTGCAGATACTGCAGCATGGCCTTGCCGATTCAGCCACTGTCACACAAAGTTGAGGTTGAGTCGGTATCTGAAAATAACGCAATAAGGCTGGCAAAAGCAAAATCGCCTTTTGCGTTGCATGGGAAGATGTCCATCGTAAAAGCTAAATATACTTCGGAAGATATTGAAGAAATGGAACGCAACATCATCATGCCACCCTATTACCCCTCAAATTCACATAAACGATTTGCCAATCATGAATCTTCATATTTCCGTGCGCCTCCAAAAGCGCGGGAGTGGCTTAGAATCCAACAAAAGTGGAAACGAAGTGATTCTGAGGTACATGAAAGTCCATAAGTCGTTGAGTGTTCTTGTGAAAGTGAACGCCATGGTGAATTGACTCTGTTTGCATTGACGAATTAAAGAAATGACTTTGCGCTTAACGATTTGGAAAAACACCATGCCTGCGCCATGGACACCCCGAGGTCTTTGAGCAATTTCCCAGCCTGACTATTGGTTTCGGGACCTTCGGCGACAAGCGTCAGGGCCATTACCTTGACACGCAAGGCAAGTTTCAGCATAATCCCGTCTCATAAAAACAACTTCTTATCACGGAACTGACATGTTGAAACGCAGACTGCGCCGGTTCGTTGTGTGGAGTTCCCGGCCGCCGCTCACCTCGGTGTATCAAGAGATGTACCAGGTGATGATCCGGTTGGCAGTGCTCGTCTTGAAGCGTTACCAAGGCATTGTGTCAATCTACCTCTGCCGCGGCTGCGCCAAGAATGAGATCACGCCGGGAATCAGCGACATTGATCTCCTCGTGGTAACGAAAAACAATAGCGAAGAGAAACAGTCGATTCAAAAGGCCTACCATGCGCTGGGAGCAACAACAGGCCATCTGATCGACTACTATCCCAGGCTCGTGGTGACCCGGAAGACATTCGAGTGCCCTTGGCGTACGAGCCCACTCTGGCAATATCGATATCATGAGGGCAAAACCACCTGGAAGTTGCTGTACGGGACGGACGTCTTGAGTTCCCTGCCCGGGTTGACCGAGACCCAGCGGAAAAGCAGCTGCTATGCCGAGATGAACCAGTGGTGGTTAAGGTTTGCGTATTTATTGTTTAAGGCGGAGGGCTATCATCAAGACGTCATCATGCGAAATGTGATCTGCTACAAGGCGGTCAGTGAGCTGTTGAACGCTCATCGGGCTCTGCGAACCGGCGAGTACGAGTATTCCAGAGCTGCGGGTCTCAAAGGCGATGACACCCCCTTGGCGAAGAAACTGGCCCACATTGCCGCACGGAGGTTTCTGACTCCCGATGATCGGCTCATGGATGAGACATACGATTTCCTGCTGACATTTTTTGTGAAGTTGTGGGATGGTTTTCGTGACCATCCATTTCTGCATATCTATGATGACATCCGTCAGAGTGTTGACTGCCCAAAGTCAGAGCTTCAGCTCGGAGAGAAGGGGGCACGGCATCTACACGTGCTGCATCGGCATATTGAGACACATTGGGGAGCGAAGTGCCGTGGCACGCATCTGGTCAAGAGCGCCTTCTGGGACATGGAAGACGTCTTGTTGATCATCGACGTGGACAGGAATCTGGCGCCAACAGTCCGGGAACTGGTGGATCTCGTTGCGGTGCATTGCCGAATTCAGGAGGACCAGTGCCCGCGGATTTTTCTTTTCCTGCGCATCGGATTGGTTGCCTTTCCCATAACACCAGAGATACCGCGGGATTTGCATCGGGGACTTCTTACCCCGGCAACGATGCCCGACGTGTTCCTGCAATTGGGGGACACGGAAGTTTATTGGACGGATTACACGAAGTGGTACCTGTCCGGCTGGCAGTCCAATGAGCAGTGGCTGGACGCTCCCGCTCAAAAGAGGTTGCAGCTCAGCGTCATCGCCAGGTCTGCTGAGAACGGCCACGTCATCTATCCCCTGAGCCTGGCGGCTCTGGAGCGGGAAAACCTGAAGATACCTGATCTCAAAGGGATCGGAACACTCTCGAATGATCGCTGACGGACATCGGCATTTGGACAAGAATGGATTATTCTCGGTTCGCGAGACGCTCTTGGGTCCGGGTGAACCACGGGAGCGCTTCCATCGATGTCTCGTGGAAGCCAAACGTTTCATCGACACAACCTCGGTTGCAGGCATACTGGAGCTTGTGTTCGAAGGGGAAGAAAACCGTCGTTCGGTCAGGGGGTCGGTGCGTGACATCCTCCATGTCGGTTTCATTATCCCTGACGTGGCGTTGACCATCGCTGACATGAGCAGGGCATCCAACGAGGCCGGTTTCTGCTCGGGTCACGCCACGTTTCCCAGCGCGGTGATCGCCCGCGAACTCGGCGAGCTCGTGGGATGCCCACAGATTCCGACGACCATCTTCACGGCCAACGCGGAGGAGATGCATGGACGCTCCCGCTACGTCGAGGTCTTGATCCCCATCGAAGAGAAAAAACTCGTGAAGAGATGGATAGAGGAGGAAGTCGGAACTCACATCGGTCTGACCCTGGCGAGCCCGTCGGCTTTCACCACGGTACAAGACGCGTTCCAGGCGGAAGGATTTCGGATTCCCCCATTCATGCACGGCAAACCCATTACCAATTTCGATAAAGGCGTCACCGTGACCTACTATGAAAAGTGCCATGGCGAGGGAAAAGTCAGAATAGAGGTTCTGCTTTCTTTGGGCGGAGCAAGTCGATGACATCAGGTGCGCTCCAGGCCGAGCTGAAGGAGATCGTCTACGGTTTCTGCCTGTCACAGTGCGTCCATGTGGCGGCAACACTCGGCATCGCTGACTGCCTCAAGGATGGTCCAAAAACATGCGCTGAACTTTCGCGCCTTACCGATTGCCAACCAGCCGCGCTCTGCCGGCTCCTGCGTGCCCTTGCGAGCATCGGCATCTTCAGCGAGGATGAGGATGGCTGCTTCATGCTTACGCCACTGGCCGACCTTCTCCGTACGGACACTGAAGAATCCATGCACGCCGAAGTCCTGCACTTTCTGCATCCTTCATGCTGGGCTCCCTGGGGACAGCTGATCCACAGCGTGAAAACCGGTGAACCCGCCTTCTCCATGATTTTCGGCAAAAATGTGTGGGAGTATCGCGCACGGCATCCGGAGATCCGCTCAATCTTTGATGCCATGAACTCGGCGAAGTCAAAGCATGAAAGAAACTTGGTCCTCCAGCACCTCGACTTTTCAAATGTGGATCTGATAGTCGACGTGGGCGGCGGAAAGGGCGAACTCATGACCGAAATTCTATCGCGACACACGAGACTGCATGGTGTCGTATTCGACCTACCACATGTCTTGGCTGGGGTCGGTTCTCTATTACGTGAAGCAGGTGTTGAGGATCGCTGCCAAATGAAGTCCGGTGATTTTTTTCATGAGGTTCCAAAAGGTGGTGATATGTACCTCCTCAAGGCGATTATTCACAATTGGAACAATGAGGAGGCCATTGCCATTCTGAGGAATTGCAGGCAGGCTATGTCTTCCCAAGCTAGAATTGTTCTCATAGAAACGGTTCTAGATCCTGAGAAACCGAACCCCGGAAATATCATGGATCTACACATGCTTGTTATCAACGGAGGCCAAGAGAGGACTCGAGCCGAATTTGGCGCCCTCTTAAATGCATCGGGCTTTCGTTTGAGGAACATCCTGAAGATGGCCGCCGGCATCAGCCTCATCGAAGGGATACCGACTTGATCGGATATGGAAAGGTCTCATCAACGCACCATTGCATTCGCCATGCTCTCGGAAACAGGACATTATACCGGTACCTTCCGCCTGGCGAGAAGTCTGCGTGCCCGGGGCCACAGAATTGTCTATGTCGGCATAGCCGATTTCGAGCAGCTTGTGCGGGCCCAAGGCTTCGAGTTCATTTCTTTTGCAGCGGATCTGCTGCCGCTCGGTTACGTGGGGAAGTTTACAGACTCTCAGTCGGACCCTGGTCGCGGCGTTTTGGGCAGATGGCAAAAGCGGTGGTCAGACGAACGGCTCTTCGCCGCGTACCTGCGCCGGATCGAAGACGGCCGTCTTGATGAATGTCTGCTGTCGTGCAGACCGGACCTGCTGCTCTGTGATACCTTCGTGTGGTACATTGCGATCAGGGCCCTGCGATCGGGGATTCCCACCATCAGCATCTCCATCATTCTCTCCCTGTACCCCAACGCAAGCATTCCGCCGATCGTCTCTCCGATCCATCCCCGGCAAACGTGGTGGTCTGCCCTACCCGTCTTGGGCTCATGGAAGTGGCTTCGCCTCAAGTTTTTCTTTACAAAACGATTGGCTTCCATTCTCCTGGGCCTATACCGCTTTCCCACCCGCATGCATCATCTTGTGGACGTGTTCCTTCGGGTGGCAAAACGATCGGGATACCCCTGCGTAGAGAACAAGACTTACTGGTTCGGTGAAATGGGGCCACGCCTGGTCTTGCCCGAGATCGTGCTGTGTCCCGAGGCCTTCCAGCTTCCGGGGAGCCCAGCAGACGGCAGGCGTTACCTGGGCGACTTTGTTGACATCGAACGGCGCGAAGAACCCCTCGCCGCCGATGCCCTGTATAGCGAAAAACCGCTGGTCTACGCCTCCCTGGGCACGAGTGCCTTCTTCTATCCTCACGCCCCTCGTTTTTTCAAGGCTGTTGTCGATGCGAGCAGGTTGAGAAAAGACTGGCAGTTCGTCCTTCACGTGGGTGACCACCCTGAGGTGGGGCGGCTCGGGCCGCCCGGGCCGAATCTACTGATTCGTAAACGGGTGCCGCAGCTGGCGCTGCTGCGCAGGGCCTCGGTCATGATGACCCACGGGGGCCTGAACTCGATTATGGAATGCATACACTTCGGGGTGCCCATGGTGATCATTCCCGGTCTGCGTGATCAGCCCGGCAACGCAACCAGGGCTGTTCATCACAATCTCGCGGTAACCACGAGCATGGCCCGCATCACCCCGGGGATACTCGTAAGCCTGGCCGCCCGCGTCATGGAGGACACCGCCATCCGGCAAGGTCTGGCAAGAATGAAGCGGGAAATGGCCGATGAAAAAGGCATGGAAGCAAACATCCGGTTCATTGAGTCCTTTCCAGAAAGTCTATGAGGGTGTCGAAATTCCGTTTAACATCCCGGCCGATGAGGAACTCGTAGACCCGGGAGTTGCTGACGAGACGCAGGTTGTTCCAGGCTCGGGAAAAGGTAACGGCCCCATGGGAGAAGACGTCGCCAAAGCCCTTCTGGAAGATGAACTCCATCCCCTGATAGAGGCCTATCCCCACCACCGAGTTCATGAGGGCATGCCTGACCACCTTCCTCCGGGGCACAGGGCTGATCCGGGCGTCCTTCCCCGTGGTGCGACGGCCGAGGAGGATCAGGCCCGGCCGGACCGGCTCCCGGACGAGGCGGTCGGCGAAGCAGGCGACGTCGATGCTCACCTTGGGCTCGAACTCCATCCGCTTTTCGAAGAGGATGTACCGGGGGTCGATCCCTTCCGGCAGGTTGTGGGGATGCACCCCTATCTTGATGGGAAAGGGGAGGAGCCAGCCGTCCCGCCTGATCAGGGGGGAGTCCTCGGCGATGAGTCTGATGCCGGTATCGGGATGTTGAAGTATGGAGATGGCCAGGGTTGATTTGCCGCCGCCCGAGGGGAGCATCACGAGTACTCCCCTGCCCCACTGTTCGAGGCCCAAGGCGTGCACCCGGTGTATCCCCATCCGATCCAGCCTCTCCGATACTCGCGACAGGATAGTCAGGTAGACGATCTCCCGGGCCAAGTGAGGGTCCTCGGTGAAGACCCGGCAACTCCCCTCCCGCGCGTTGTAGATGTTCAGGGCCCTGCCGAAATAGTCGATGTAGACGAGGCCTTTGCCCATGAAGCTGATGTTCCGGGGGGTCGCTACCGAGGAAGTGAGCTCGGGCAGCGCGTCATAATCGGGTTTCTCCAAGCGGCAAATGATGCGCAGGTCGGGCCGCCGGGTGTCGGTCGCGAAGAAAGAGAAGCTGTGCCTGACGGCCTCCAGGAGCGCCTGGTCCGCGCTCTCCACCGCTACGCCGACGCCGTGGAAGGAAAAGGTCAGATGTTGCTCCATAACCTGTCCTGTCCGTTGGGGTTCAACCATGTTCTCGTCACTCCGGGGTACACCGCCGGACTCACGCTCCTATCTCGGCCTTCTATGGGCGACGGGTCGTCCCGCTCAATTTTTTTAACATATCACTCAAATACCGCCCTTTTCCAGTCAATAATCAGTGCATCTCACATAGGTTAGGTTTGACACAGGCCGTCCCCGAACATATCCAATGCTCGGCCATTGCACCAGCTCCGGCTACAAGGACTTGCAAAAGGGGGCAAACACATGCATGGTAGACCCATGCCCAAAGGGGAACGCAGAGCCATCCTGTTTTCCTTTCGACTCACCGAGGGTTTTTGAAGCCTCGTTTTTATACCGCATACTGGTGCGAAGGCATGTTTTCCGACCGTTCCAGCTGGAGTCTTACCCCGAACGCCCTTAGCAGCCTTCTGGAGGCCAAGAAGGCCGACGGGGTGAGGATTCTGGATTTGACCGAGTCCAACCCCACCCAGGCCGGTTTCCGTTACAACACAAAAGAAATCCTTGCTGCCTTGGCCCAACCCCAAAGCATGGTGTACGAGCCAAATCCACGGGGTCTGTGGAAGGCCCGGCGGGCCGTTGCGGACTACTATCAAGAACAAGGGAAGACCATTGACCCGGACGCCCTGTTTCTCACTTCAGGCACCAGTGAAGCCTACACCATGCTCTTCAAGCTGCTGGCGAACCCTGGTGATGAAGTTCTCATCCCTCAGCCTGGCTATCCCCTGTTGACTTATTTGGCAGAGATTGAATCCTTACATGACGTCTATTATCCGTTGCGATATCATGAAGTGAAAGGATGGTCTATTGATCTGGACGTCTTTGAAGCAGTCATCACCCCAAAAACCAAGGCCGTTGTCTTGGTGAATCCCAACATGCCCACCGGCTCGTATATCAAGCGCCACGAACTGGCGGCACTCAATCGTATTTGCACCAGACACAACTTGGCGTTGATTGTGGATGAGGTGTTTTCCGACTTCAGCTGCGGAGAGACTCCGGACCGGGTCAAGACAGTGGTGAACCATTCGGAAACGCTCACCTTTGTTTTGAACGGGTTGTCAAAGATACTAGGATTACCTCAGGTGAAACTGGCGTGGATCGTGGTTAGCGGCAACCCGGACTTGCGTGAACTGGCCCAAGATCGCCTGGAAATGATCACAGATCTCTATCTTTCCGTCGGCACCCCTGTTCAGCATGGGGCCGATCTCCTGTTGCGACAGCGGCAGGCCATGCAACAGCAGATGCTATCCCGTATCGCCGATAACAGTGAGTTCTTAAAAGGGCAGTTCGCACAGGCGGCCAATGCCCGCTTATTGAATCGGGAAGGGGGGTGGTATGCGGTCGTCAAGATTGAAGATCACCTGTCTGATGAGCAACGGGTTTTACAACTGCTGGAACAAGACAATACGCTCGTCCATCCAGGCTATTTTCATGAGTTTGACCAAGAAGGATTTATCGTCGTCAGTCTGTTGACTCCGGCTGACGCTTTTTGCGAGGGAGTTTCAAGGATTGCATCCCGATTTGTTCGCAGTTAGATACTGTGCTTTCCTCCTCCTTTAACAGCGTTTATGTCAATGGTTAGGTTGAAATATAGAATGTCCCCCATTTTCCCAAAATATGGCCACGATTACCTTATTGACACACAACGCCATTTTTGCTATGCAGTATTTGTGGGAAAGGGAAAATAGGGCCGCCCGCTAGGCGGGTGGTATTTTACTCGGGAGGAATAGTCTATGCCACTCAGGGAAAAAGTCAGACAAATCATGATTCCGCTTGACAAATACACCGTTATCGGCCCAGAGGCAACACTACACGAAGCCGTATCGGTTCTCAGGCGTTCTTACTGCCAGGTTGAAACCGGCCTATGTACTGAACTGGGGCCACGCAAGGTACTGGTCGTGGACACAGCCGGGGAACTGATGGGTATTCTCAATTTTCGGAGTATTCTCCGGGTGCTGGTCCCAGAGGCCGCAGGGGGCCTGACCGAGAAACTGGAGGCCCTGGAGATTTCCGTGGTCTTTGCAGAAGCTGGGGTCGACCTGCCTCGGGATGAGCTGAAGGCAAGGATTTGGAAAAACGCCCAGGTCAAGGTCAAAGATGTCATGTTCAAAAGCCGAGCGCACGTGGAGGCGGAGGCATCCATATTGGACGCCCTCAAGCTGATCTTTGAGAAAAAGGTCATTGTTCTGCCGGTTTTCGACAAAGGGCGGCTCATCGGTCTCGTGCGCGACGCCGACCTTTTTTTGGCAGTGGCCGACACGATCGTAAATTGAACGCAGGCGGTTGCATCTGGTTTCTGTCTGCCGACATATTCCCGACGCACAACCGTACACAAACAATAAGTTAAGTCGGGCAAACCCTTAGGTGTCAGACCTACACTTTTTACAGAATCCCAGGTGTTATCAAATGGGTGGGTGGGAGGCTTTGCCCTTCCTTTCTCCTCCTTGAACAGCGTCTATCTCAACGGTTAAGTTAAAATGTTGAGAATCTCCCCTTTCGTCCCCTCCGTCGCGGTTTAAGCGGCTGGTAAAAAGGCCAATCTGGTTCAAGGGCTGGTTGGGCGACAATAGTCTATTCGAATTCCGATCGAGGTAGCCCAGATTGGCGGATGATCGAAAGCAGGGTTCCCCTAGAAGCCACTAGGGTCAGGTCTTCATTCTTCACATTTCCCTGAAAGGCCTATTGTCCTAAACCCAAATAATTAACTGCAATGTGTGAAGAATGAAGACCCCATCTTCCTCCTCCGCGCCGAAAATCGACGACATGATAACATACACTCGCAGAATAAGGAACTTCTGTTGAGACAACACAACGGACCGTCGAAAGCTGCAGTACCGAATCACCGTACGCTCGACAATTCCGTTCCATTTGAGAAATCAGCCACCGAACAAAGCATACCCGAACGGTTCCAAAAAATCGTGCAACGGTTCCCGAATCGAACCGCTGTCAAATACATGGAGTGCTCGCTTGCATACCGTGAACTGGACCGAATATCCAACCGACTGGCAAGTACGATATTGAACCAATTCGGGGAAGTGTCAGAGCCGGTGGCCTTTCTCTGCGAACAAGGGGTTGATCCGGTTATCGTTATGCTGGGTATCATTAAGGCCGGCAAGTTCTATGTCCCCCTCGACCTTTCATACCCCGAAGAGATCAATGCTTCGGTGTTGTCCGATTTGGAAGCCCGCCTGCTTGTTACAAACAATGTGAATATTGCCCAGGCCCGGAGGCTCGTCCACGAAGGCATTCGGATCATCAATATAGATGATCTGCCGGCGGAAGCCTCCACGGAAGATCCTCGCGTGTCTATTTCCCCCGATACATTCGCCAACATTTATTACACCTCCGGTTCGACGGACCGACCCAAGGGTGTCATCCAAAATCACCGCAATGTTCTGCATTTTATCTGGACGATCGGAAACACATGGGACCTTAACACCGACGACCGATTTGCCCAGCTTATGTCGGTAAGCTTTGCCGCTTCGATGAAACCAATATGGGGATCCTTGCTCCATGGGGGTACCGTCCTCCCGTACGATTTAAAAAAATACGGATCGCTTCACCTGGCGGAGTGGATCAGCCAGGAAAGAATCAGTCTCTATCTTTCCGTTCCCTCGGTGTTTCGGAATCTGGTCGAAACCCTGACCGACCGAACAGATCTGTCGAGTCTTCGTTTTGTTATCCTGACCGGAGAAGCACTTTACAGAGCCGATGTGGAACTCTACCGGGCCCATTTTCCGGATCGCTGCCTGCTGCACAATTTCATTGCCAGCACGGAAATGCACTACATTCGGGGATATGTGATCGATAAAAGGGCTGAAATCAGGGGGAATATCGTACCGGTTGGGTTCGGCGTACAGGACAAGGATGTCTATTTACTTGATGAAAACGGGCAGCGGGTCGGTTTTGACGAGATCGGTGAAATCGTCGTTCAAAGCCGCTATCTTTCGCCCGGCTATTGGCGACAAACGCAGTTGACGGAATCCGTGTTCCTCCCGGTCCCCGGCGGAGGCGAGGAACGAAGATACATGACAAAGGATCTCGGACGCATGAATCAGGACGGATGCCTGACACATCTGGGCCGCAAAGATTCAATGGTAAAGATCCGCGGCCAACGGGTCGAGATCGGAACCGTGGAAAAAGCGCTATTCGCACTTGATATGGTCAGAGAAGCAGCGGTTATTGCGCGGGAAGACTCTCCCGGGCATACGTATTTGTCCGCGTATGTCGTGCCCAGGACAAAAAACAAGCCGATTGTGGAAGCGCTGCGCCGACAACTCCGGAAAACATTGCCGGAATATATGATTCCATCGGTTTTTACATTTCTCGAAAACCTGCCCAAAACATCGAACGACAAGGTGGATCGGCGTTCGCTTCCGAAAGTCGACAAACGACGGCCGGATTTGGACACCGCCTATGTCGCCCCCCGAGACGAACTCGAGGAACGGGTGGTTAAAATTTGCGAGCGGGAATCGAAGATTTCCCCCATTGGCATCCGGGACAATTTTTTTGATCTGGGAATCGATTCGATTCAATGTTTTTGTATTTTTATCGCCATCCACAAGGAGTTTGAAAAAGAATTCCAGATCGATGCGTTTTTCCAAATCCCAACGATTGAGCACATGGGGGATATACTTCGACGAAAGATCGATTCGGTTAACAGGATTTTGCCGACTGCGGTTTCAGAAAACCGATCAGCCTCCTGGACCCCTTCCTTGCGAGGTGATTTACCTGTTGGTGCCATTCAGGAAGAGAGGGCAAACCGCTTCCGGCTTTTCGTCTTAAATATCCTCTCCGTTATTTTGCCTTGGCGCCTCGGAAAAGCTATTCTATCGTGGCTTTGCAGCAACCGGTTGATACAGAACACGCTGTTTCGGAAAGAGGTTCGTCTGCTCCTGAAGTATCTGGCATCGATCGACTACCCGGGGCGGATCGATGCATCCTTCGTTAAGCATAACCTCCAGTGTAATTTTCTCCGCACATGGCGAATGGCGGCCTTATCCCGCATGACTGATGCTGAATTCGATCGCTACGTTCAGGTCTCCGGGATCGATGAGTTATACAATGCACATCGGAACAGGAGCGGTGTGGTACTGGTAACCAGTCATTTTTCTTTTTACATGTCCATCACCCTGCTGCTCCAGCGCTTGAAATTCGAAGACGTTATAATTTTGGGATTATACCCCCGGATGATTCGCTTGCTTGGACTTGGAAAATGGGAACATGTCACCGTGACGGAAACCGTATCGGCACATTCCGTCTTCGGCCCCAAGTCGCTATACAGGGCCATAACGTTTCTCGAGCGAGGCGGGATTGCCCATATGGCCCCGGACGGGCTATACGGGAGCAGCGGCATTATTTTGCCGATTTTGGGTCGGATGCATCATTTCCGGGCCGGATTCGCCGAACTTGCCGTGTCATCCGGGGCGGCGGTGGTGCCGGTTTTCGCAACGCTTGATCCGTCAGGAAAGCTGGTGATCGAATTTCTGCCTTCCTTGGATACCGGATCACCTGAAAAGGGGCACGGGGAGAGGGTGGACGGGCTCATTCGAGAATACGCAGGGATTCATGAAAAAATGTGCCAGCGGTATCCGCAGAATACCACCTGGATGTCCATGCGGAGGTTTTTTGATCTTCCCAAAGCGAAAGACAATCAATTTCGTGTAAAAATGTGATCAAATAACACCCCACGCGCGGTCGGAATTAAATGCTGCCGAATCTCATCATTATCGGTGCACAGAAGTCCGCCACCCCGACGCTGCCGGCGGACATGCCAAAAAGTCAATCAATGCCGCTTCGGCTACACAGCCTGCCCGGAGCGCTATGTCTCATCACGGTAAAGCTGCTGCCGATGCATATTTACAAAAGCGCAAGCTCCGACACTTGTCGCACCCCTTGAGTGTGTATTGAGCGAAAGCTTGCAACCTTGGATAGACGGTCTCACAGGCTTATAGGGAAACAATCATCATGACAATACGGCAAAAACTTATAGATCCCATCATCCGAATACCTGGTGCAGTAAAAACTTATTACACTGTAACACACGTTTTTCGGAAGATGCTCTTTCGGTTGCAGGGAGGAACACGTTACGGGCATATGTTTTATCACCCCGTTTTGATGGAGGTACTGGGAAAAGCTGGACGCCGGTCTCATATCTCTGACCATTTGACTTCCATATTCTTCTTTGCCCTGGATGCAAAAGCCAGGCTCATGGTTGAGCTGGGAACCGGCGCTGGGGAAAGCACTCGTGTTTTGCTAGCCGCTGCCTCCATAACCGGATCCACACTCCTAAGCATCGATGTCAAAGACTGCCGGCAACTTGCTCTTCCTCACAAGGAGCGCTGGCATTTCGTGCAGTCCGACGACGTCGAGTTTGGGGATGCACGATTCACAGAGTGGTGCCAGCGCAACTCCATTGAGCCCAAGATAGATCTGTTATTTATAGATACGTCGCACTGGTATGAACACACGAAAAAGGAGCTTCAGGTTTGGTGCCCATATTTGTCTGAAAACGCCGTCATGATTTTGCATGACACCAATATGGGGCCAGGCGTGTACGGCAGAATGGATGGTTCCGTCGGTATTGGATACGACAATGAGAGAGGCGCAATCAGGGTGTTAGAGGAGTTCATGGGACGGCAATACGATGAGAAATCTTTTTTCTGTGATTTTGCAAGGGGGTATCTCATAATGCATTACCCCCACTGCAATGGCTTGGCTGTCCTCAAGAAATATGAAGCAGTGTTTTCTGAACATGATAAGTAGCCCGCGCTCTTTTTTCATTTGGGTTCGGATATAGTCAACTGTCAGGCGGGAAACCAAGAAGAATTGCTACTGACGATATAATTCCCTTAATCCTTGAAGTGGAACTGACCGACAAGGCTTTCCGAGCAAAACTGGGCACGATTGATACTTAACATTTCTGAGGTGGATCCTCTCATTTTCCCGAAGTACTCCTGGGCAATGCGAATCATTGCTTTCATATAGGACCGGGATGTGATAAAAAAACTTCAAACATCTGTGGTGATGGGATACAAAACGAAGGCCTCGCCCGACAGCCAACTTCCCGCCTATCGATGTTTTCCCCTCATATGACGGGCGCCCGGGACTCAGTGAGAATGATTGCCTTATCGATTCGAGGGAAACAGGGGTCAAAGCTACATATTTGACAAAGCCATTTCTTTCCTCGTCTTCGCAATAAGGTTTCCCAACTTCTTATCATTCTTCTGCCTTGTCGGAATTCTTCGACTCGCCTGAGTTACGCCCATCTCCCAGGAGTCGAACTTACACCCTTGACAATTCCGCCAAAGGAGAGAAGGCCGGGTTTTGTCAAATGTGTAGGTCTGACCCCGATCTTCCTCCCTTCTTTGCGCTTGAGAAGGACATAAGGAAATCCCGTGCGGGAATCGATCCGACTCAGGCAATAGGCGGATAGGAACTTATGGGTGTCTATGGCCAGGTGCCGCCGCATGCGGGCAAGGTCATACGGGGTGAGGGTCACGTCTGTGGCGCAACACGTGCCAAAG
>Ga0315536_1000036_pt1 | contig 54218 bp, 58 predicted proteins | sample SalMarSW160230MG_FD_203093 | JGI IMG/M metagenome (GOLD analysis project Ga0315536, IMG submission 203093) | Salt marsh sediment microbial communities from the Plum Island Ecosystem LTER, Massachusetts, United States - Salt Marsh Sediment SW1602-30 ...
ATTTTCCAAATCCAGCCAGAAACCTATTCTTTTGGTAAATTTTTCCCACTCCTGCTCGTATTCCCAAACAGACTGCTTGCACTTCTTATTAAATCTGGCTATACCGTACCTTTCTATCTCTTTCTTAGAATGAAGATTAAGCTTTTTTTCTATTTCCAGCTCCACGGGTAGTCCGTGCGTATCCCAGCCCGCCTTCCTCTCTACCCTAAAACCCTGCATGGTCTTGTAACGACAGATGATATCTTTAAAAACCCGGCTCAATACGTGATGGATTCCCGGCTTTCCATTGGCCGTAGGAGGCCCCTCATAAAAGACGAAATTTTTAGCCTTTTTACCTTTCTTTAAACTTTTCTCGAAAATCCCTTCCTTGTCCCAGAATTTGAGAATCGCTTTTTCCTGTTTGGGAAAGCTTATTTTCATAAGGTGAATGCGTTGTTATACATTTAAAATATCATTTAAAACGCTTTAAATCAAATTAAGCCGGGGAACATAAAGGCAGGGTATTTCAGCAAAATCCTGACATTTGAGCAATCACATTTTCTCCGGAGCGGAGATTCCCATAAGGTTGAGGGTATTCTCCAAAACGCTCTTAACTGCCAAAAGTAAAGCGGTTCTAGTTCTCTTCAGCTTTCCTTCTTCTTGCAAAACCGGGCAGTCCCGGTAAAAAGAGTGGAAGGAGGCAGCCAGGCCTGAGGCATAACGGGGCAGCCGCTGCAACTGATAGTCTCTTGAGGTGTCTGCAATGATTTCAGGAAAAGCCATAAGCTGTTTAATAAGGGCTAATTCACTCTTATGTCTCAGCAATTCCAAATCATTGATTGTAATTTTTAAATCTTCACTTTTTATTTTTAATTTTTTTAAGATGCTGCAGATGCGGGCGTAAGCATATTGGACATAATGCACCGGGTTCTTTTCTGATTTGTCCTTGGCAGCATCAAGGTCAAAATTAAGGTGTCTGCCGGGACTTTTGCTTAAGAAAAAGAACCGAGCCACGTCCAGCCCCACCTCGTCTATCAACTCATCCAGGGTAATATAGACTCCCTTTCTTTTAGACATCCTGACTTCTTTCCCTTCCTGAAAAAGCTGAACCAGCTGCATAAGAATAATCTGTATCTGGTCTTTTTTGAAACCCAAAGCTTCCACTGCCGCCTTTATCCTATTGATATATCCGTAGTGGTCTGCACCCCAAAGGTAGATTATAAGGTCAAAACCCCTGTTAAATTTATTTTTGAGGTAGGCTGCGTCAGAGGCCAGATACGTCGTCTCCCCGTCCTTTTTCACCAAAACCCTGTCCTTTTCGTCTCCGAACCGGGAAGACCTGAACCATATAGCCCCTTCTTTTTCGTAGGTAAGTTTCTTTTCCTTTAAAAAGGAAAGTGTCTCATCCACCTGGCCGCTTTCATAAAGGCTTTTTTCAGAAAACCAGACGTCAAACTTAATACCCATCCTTTCAACGGTGGGCTTAATCATTTCTTTTAAAATAACGGCGGCGGCCTTCTCCCCCGCCTTGTCGGGATCCTTCTCTTTGATTCTTTTTCGCAGAGCTTCTATGTATTCTCCCTTATAGGGACGGACCGATTCATCGCTTTCCGTCAAAGAAAGCCCGAGCTTCTTTACCTGGCCTCCAGTATCATTAATATAATATTCCCTTTCCACTTCATAACCGGCTTTTTCCAGGACCTTGGCCAAAGCGTCCCCACAGAACCCTCCTCTGCCGTTTCCCAAGGTAAGGGGACCCGTGGGGTTGGCAGAGATGAATTCCACCTGGACTTTTTTTCCTTTTCCATCTTTGAGCCGGCCGAAGTTCTCCTTTTGTTTCAGTACTTCCTTCACCTGTTCCTGTAAATATTTTTCAGCAAGAAAAAAGTTAATAAAGATAGGAAACTTAAACTCTGCCGGCTTGTCAAAATACTTTTTAAATTCCGGCTCTTTATTGAGGGCTGTAATAATCTTATCGTACTCTCCCTTTAATAAATTTCCGCCAGTCCGCATCTTTCTTCCGCCTTTCATTCTTTTAGCCTCTCCGATATAAGAAATTTCCGCCGTATAATCGCCGTGCTCCGGATTATTAGGTTCCACAACTTCCAGGCTTAAACCGTCTTTATATCTCTTGGATATTTCTTTATAGATCTGCAAACCCTTAATTAAATTTTCTATTTTTTTGCGTACCATTTCAGCTAATATTTTTATGTCCCATAATGATACCTTCCGAAACTAGGGCTCTCAGGGCCGCCAGGTTCTGCGCCAGCCCCACCGAAGCCATGACCTGGGCAAGTTCTTCAGCGCTACTCACTTTCATAATTTTCAGAGATATAGCAGCCAGCGGGTGGTTCTTGATACTCTCCCCTACGCTGCCAGCCGCCACAGGGACTGTCATATTTCCTATAAGATTTCCCTTTCTGTCTTTTTCCCACTTTGATAAGGGCTTATAAGCGCCGGAGCGTACGGCAAAGCCGTGTACAGCGGCCTCAAGGGCCCTCCAATCGTTGCCGGTAGCCAGGGCCACGGCCCCCATGCCGTTCAGGATGCCCTTATTACTGGTTACTGCCCGGTAGATATCGCTTTCTGCAATAATAGAGGCCTTGGTTATATTTTCAACGGTAGTTTCAGCGTCAAACCCCTTTTTCTTTAAAGCTTCCTTTTTTATTACGGCAGTTACCTTTACCAGCCTCTCCTCTGCCAGATTGGATACAATCTTAAGCAAGGCCTTTCCTCCGGTGATTTTTTCCATCAGGGGAGCTGTATACTCTGCCATCTTATCTGCAGTATTGGCTCCCATGGCATCCCCGACGTCGATTACCAAATGAATCCTTAAGAAAGTTCCTATCTTTTTATTTTTGAAAATTGCCGTTCTAACATCCCTGACGCCGCCTCCGGCTTTGATAAGGGCGGGGTCGCTTAGGTTGGCAAACTTGATTATATTTTCTTTCTCCTGAAGTAATTTTTTCTCAGCCTCCCCTGGTTTCTTAACTTCCACCAGATATATCTGACCGTACATAAAATTGCCAAGCACCTCAGCCTTTATACCCCCGGACTGTCGGGTCATCTTAGCTCCGTAAGAAGCGGCTGCTACCACGGAAGGTTCTTCTGTTACCATGGGCACAAGATAATCTTTTTCGTTAATCAAAAAATTAGGAGCTACGGAATAAGGAAGAGGAAAGGCCCCAATCACATTTTCCGACAACCGGTTTCTCGCTTTCGGGGACAGTATGCCTGCCTTGATGATATTCGTTTCCTCTGAAGTTAACCCTGCGAATTTTTTTACCCTCTCCAATCTCTCGCCGGCTGAAATATGAAAGAAATCCGGGAATCTGCTGTTTCTTTTTCTGTTCATAAGAAAGCTTCTTATTAGTTTCAGCTTATCTAATTTTTCTGTTAAAATCAAAGAATGAAGGAGATATCCAGAAACAAGAAAGCGTATTTCAATTATGAAATACTGGAGAGATTCGAAGCCGGCATCTCTCTAAACGGCCAGGAGGTTAAATCAATCAAGTCAGGCAGAATCAATCTGGCCGGAGCTTACGTGGTAATAAGGGGAGGAGAGGCCTATCTGCTGGGAGCCAACGTTCCTCCCTATCAACCCAAAAATGCCCCCGCAGATTATAATCCGGAGCGGTCCCGCAAGCTGCTTTTGAAAAAAGCTGAAATTAATTATTTAATCGGGAAAACAAAACAAAAAGGTTTGACAACCATACCTTTAAGAGTGTATAATATAAGAGGAAAAATAAAGCTGGAGTTTGGCTTAGGCAAGGGAAAGAGGGAAATCGACAAAAGGGAGACCATCAGGAAAAGAGAGACGGAACGGGAAATAAGAAGGGTCTTCAGAAAAAGCTCCTAAAAATTACAAATTGAGGAAAAGAATTCCCATGTCGGAAAGGGGTCGGGAAAACCATTCGGTTTTCCCGTGTAGGAAAACAGGCTTTCGCCGCCTGCTTCGCCGAAGCGAATGCGAGGCGAGTAGGCGAAAACGTTAGAAACCGTGGGTTTCTAAAGAGCGAGCCTTAGCGAGCGACAGATAAAATATTTCAGTTTGGGGGTGTACAGATTCGACAGAGATGCAATCCAAAACATGCAAGTCGAGCCCAAAACTCGTAAAACTTTGGAAAACAAAACAATTGCCAATCTATTTGAAGGGCAACCCGCATTAGCATTTGCTTAGTCTAATGCCATCTTCTCTGCCCATTCTCGATAAGCAGAGCAAGGTGTTATATCATCGAGAAAAAGAGTTCTTTGCGGTTCCGGGAGTTACTCCCGATAAACCGGACAGAAAGATTTTGCTCGGCTTCATACTTTCTGTCATGTTTCAAACCGAGACAAACTTGTAGACTGTTCTGGTGACCGTCCCTGGACAAGGGGGCAGTTCCCTTCATCTCCACAAAAATTTGTTGAAGAAACCATTAATCAATAATCAAATAAGGACGGATAAGGTAAGGCTCATCGATAATGACGGGACCCAGGTGGGAATTGTTACCTTAGAAGAAGCGCTCCGGAGGGCTAAGGAGCGCAATTTAGATTTAATCCAGGTAACAGGGAAGGTAAATCCGCCCGTCTGTAAGATAATGGACTACGGGAAGTATGTTTACAGGATGAAGAAAAGAGAAAAGAAGGCCAAGAAAAGTGTGGACATCAAGGGCATCAGATTGAGATATAACATATCGTCCCACGACCTGGAAACCCGTCTCCATCAGGCGGAAAAGTTTCTTAATGCAGGACACAAGGTAAAAGTGGAAATGCTTTTGAGAGGAAGGGAAAAAAGACTCGCTGATTTCGCCAGGGGAAAGACGGAAAAATTCATTCAAGACCTTAATGCAAAAATACCCGTCAAACAAGAAGGGAAATTATTAAAAAAAGGCAAGGGTTTTGTGGCCGTATTGGTAAAGGAGTCATAACCTGTTCCGATTGACAATTATTAAATACCAAAGTAATATTTTGGTATATTATTGTATTTTATGAGTAAACAAAGCAAAAAGGGGAAAGCCAAAACAAGGAAAGCCATCCTTAAGCGTTTTAAGATTACTAAAAGCGGTAAGGTGCTAAGAAGACAAACCGGTCTTGACCATTACCGACGTAAAAAGTCAGGAGCTTTTAAAAGAAAAAAAAGAAAATTCGTAGAAATGTCAAAGGGAGAAACTAAAAAGATTAAAAAGTTATTACATTCTTAAAACATGGTGAGAATAAAGCGCGGCAAAGCCGCCCACAAAAGACGCAAAAAGGTTCTCAAGGCAGCGAAAGGGTATAAATGGGGTCGGAAATCAAAGTATCGATTAGCCAAAGACGCGCTTTTTCATGCTTGGACGCATGCCTACCGCGACAGAAAAAGGAAAAAAAGAGCTTTCAGGGGCTTATGGCAGATTCAAATAAATGCGGCCTGCAGACAGCACGGAATTTCTTACAGTAAATTCATCAACGGCTTGAAGGAAAAGCATATAGAAATAGACAGAAAGGTACTGGCGGAAATTGCGCAAAAACATCCTGAAATTTTTGAAAAAATTGTAGCCGAAGCCAAAATCAAATAGAGTTTTACCGACATCAAAAACCGCTTCCCGAAAGAAGCGGTTTTTATATTGAGTTCCCGATTAATAGGTATGAGCCGCCCGCAGTATGGCTTTGGCGTTTTCGAAGGTCAGCCGTTCCAGGGCCTGCCGGTAATCAAGCCATTCAAATCCCTGGTGTTCCCATGAAATTTTAACCTCCCTGTCTGCAGTTTCCACCAGGAAAAAGATTACTTGCTTAAAAATGGTATTACCCCGCCTTTTGTAGAAATAAGTAATGGTTTTCCTAAAACCGGGAATGAATTTAAGGCTTGTAATTCCGGTTTCTTCCTGAATTTCCCTGACTGCCGTTTCTTCCGGTGTTTCTCCTTTCTCTATGTTTCCCTTAGGGAAATCCCAATGACCTCCTTCGTAGTACAGGAGAAGGTAATAAGTTTCCTGTCCTTCTTTTCGGAAAATTACCGCACCGGCTGAGCGTTCTTTTAACATATTAACGGAAAAGGGGTATAAGCTTTTTAACGGGCATGGTATTGATAATATTCTGCTTCTCGGTCCATCCCCTTCTGGCCTGAGCCACTCCCAATTCTAAACATTTCATTTGATTCTTATGGTGGGCATCGGTATTAATCACCATCAATACTCCTTCTTCATTACACCTTTTAATGTAGTAATCACTCAGGTCAAGCCTTTGGGGAGAGGAATTGATTTCTAGAAAGACATGGAATTCCTGGGCTGCCCGCAGTATCTTTTCAAAATTCACTTTATATTCTTCCCTTCTCTTGATAAGACGGCCCGTGGGATGAGAAATTATATTGATGAAAGGGTTCTTCATCGCCTTGATTATTCTTTCCGTCATTTCGTCTTTAGACATTTTAAAATTGGAATGGATTCCGGCGATGGCATAATCTAATTTTTTTAAAGCTTTGTCGTCAATATCAATAGAGCCGTTATTTAAAATATTTGTTTCCGCTCCCTGGAGAATAACGAACGGAGTTCGAGGTTCTGAGTTCGGGGTTCGGGGTTTACCTCGCACCATCTCTGGTGCGGGTTCGGAGTTAATCTTATCTATCTCCTTTCTCTGCTCTGAGAGCTGTTTTTCATTGAGACCGCTCTCAATTTTAAGGAATTTGGTGTGGTCTGAAATTCCAAGATATTCGTATCCCATTTCCCGGGCTTTCTGTGCCATTTCTAAAATGGAATTTTCTCCCCCGTCCCAGGAGCAGTGGCAGTGCAAATCTCCTTTAATATCTTCCAATTTCACCAAATGCGGCAACTCTCCCTTGATGGCAGCCTCTATCTCCCCTTTATCCTCCCTTATCTCCGGAGGAACCCAGGACATGCCTAAATTTTCATATATTTCCTCCTCGGTTTCGCCGGCCATTTTTTTATCTCCTTTGAAAAGTCCGTATTCGTTAAGCTTAAGGCCTTTGGCAATGGCGATTTTACGGGTAGCGATGTTGTGTTCCTTGGAGCCAGTAAAATACTGAAGGGCGGCGCCGTACGATTCTTGCGGAATAACCCTGACGTCAACGTCAAAACCCTGTTCCATTCTCACGGAAGCTTTTGTTCCTCCTTTACCCCAGACTTTCACTACCCCTGGCAGGGAAACCACGAATTCCATTACTTCGGCAGACTTGTCCGATATTACCAAAAAATCCAGGTCTCCGATGGTTTCTTTCATCCTCCTCAGAGAACCCACTATATCTGCTTTCTTAACCACTTTCAGGGAGCGCAACTTCCCTTCTATCTCACGGGCTGTGGGAAGGATGTCGCCCAGCAGGAATCTCCCTTTGCTCTTTTTCAAAAATTCTATGCCTTGCAAAATATTTTGCTCGGTCTTTTCCCCGAAACCGAACAGGGGGGCTATTTTGTGGGCGAGAGCCGCCTTTTCCAAGTCCTTGATGTTCCTGATGTTGAGATTTTGATAAAGAGTCCTAATTCTCTTGGGGCCCAACCCTTCCACAGCCGTCAGTTGTTCTATGTCTACGGGTGCCTTTTTACGCAGATGTTCGTAGTATTTAATCTTGCCTGTATCTAGGTATTCTGCAATCTTAGCTGCTATGCTCTTTCCCACGCCGGGGATATCCTCCAGCCCCTTCAACCCCTGCTTGTCATAGATTTCATCCACGCTTTCCTCCATATTCTCAATCGCCAAAGCCACTTTCTTATAAGCGGCCGGTTTAAAGGGAACCTCCTGCATTTCCAGGTACTCGGCGATAAGGTTGATGATTTTAGCTATCTCTTGATTGTGCATATTGATTCTTATAAAACCGTCGCCTGTCTCATTTATGAAAAATTTCTTTGAAGCTGAAATGCATACCGTGGTCTGCCGAAGCCATTATGTCCTTCCTCAAAAAGAGGAGAATAAGTACCCCCACAATCTCAATCAGGCCTACTGCGATAAAGACGGGATTAAAGCCGAAGCGAGCTACCGCCCAGCCACCCACCGCACCCGATATGCCCATACCGATACCAACAAAGGTGGCGTCAATTCCCCATTCGGTGGCTTCTTTTTGTTTGTCGATGTGACGGGTGAAGATGGCTGACCAGCCCGACAGACCCATGGCCATACCGATACCCTGAAGGACCTGGATGAGATAAATGTGCCAAGGATAAGCGGCAAACAGATAACAAAATGGAACAGCAGCCACTATGGCAAGCCCAAGCATTAAGAAAATATAATCGTCCATTTCACCCGGACGATTGTCCAAGAAAATTCCTATGGGAATCCTGAGGAAAGACTTTACTATCCAGTAAACTGCCGAAGCCAACCCGGCTGCCGCCACCGAGCCTCCCTTGATATTGTCTGTGATAAAGATAGCAAAAATGGGGCTGGTTAAGCCCCAACCGCCCCAAAAAATTAAATCGCTGATGATGAAATATTTGATGACGCGGTTGATTTCCATGTTAATTAAAGATTATCCCTTTATTATTTTCACGTTAATTTCCCGCTGACGGGGACGATTGTCAAAGTCGATGAATGCTATCTGCTGCCAGGTTCCCAAGACCAGTCTGCCCTCTTCTACGGAAACGGCGAGGAAGGGTTTAAGCAGCGCCGACCTCACGTGCGCATAACCGTTGCAATCTCCCCATTTCTTGCAATGTTCGTAATCCTTGGAAACCGGAGCTATTCTATCAAGCGTTCTTTTTAAATCCTCTATCAGGCCGGATTCATATTCCAGAGTAGTAATGCCGCAGGTGGAACCTGCGCAGGAAACGAAACAAACACCTTCTTTTATGTTTGCATCTGCGACTATTCCCGAAACCTGGTCTGTAATGTCAATTATGTCCGTAAATCCCCTCGTTTCTATGGAAAATTTCATATTGAAGACTTATCAACCTTATCAAGGATGATTTTTTTAAAAAATATCACCCCGTAACGCATAATGACAACCAGACCGGCCAGAGAAAATAAAAGCTCTGCTGCCCTGATAATCATGGTAAAGGCAGTGGCAGCCGGCACCCCCATGCCTAATGACTTGAAGGCGAAAGCCTGAATGGCCTCATGGGAACCAAGGGAGGTGGGGATGGGGATCATAGCGGCCAAATAAGTAAAGCTGAGTATGGAAACAGCCGAGATGGGAGAAATTTCCTTCACCAAGAAAGCTATCAGAAGCCAAGTCCGAAGATACATCACTGCTGCCCGCAAAAAGGAAATTAAGAAGCTTTTAACCATTGGCTTGTTCTCGAAACGAAAGAAATCAAAAATCTCCTTTTCTATCAGCAGAGGTTCTTCGCTGAGACTGCCTCCAAAAAGGCGTCTGAATGTTTTGGCGATACTTTCTCTTCTGAAGGTTTTGAAGTAAAACCACGAAATGGCAGCCGAAAACAGCAGAAAGACTCCTCCGAAGGTTATTAAAAGGTTTTTGGGAGGCAAACCCATCCTGCTTAGAAAAAAAGTGAGGCCTGCCAGAATAATAACCAGATTCACGGTCCATTCCAGCACCCTGTCGATTACGACGGAAGCCAGGGCCTTTGACCAGGAAAGGCTGCTTTTTCTTTTGACGGCATACGCACGAAAAACTTCTCCCCCCCAAACCAGAACCGGAGCCAAAAACATAACCGCAAAACCTGCCAGATAGGGACTGAAAAGGTCCCAGAAAGAGATATTCACGTCCTGACCTTTTAAAATTTCCCGCCACCTCCAGTTAGCTGTGAGTATTATCAGCAGGGTTAAGATAAAAATCAATATTCCCTCCCATCCTTTAAATACCATCAAGGCTCCTTTAATTTCATTCCAGCCAACAAAACCAATAACCCATTTTAGGAGTATTATTCCCGCAATCAATGATAAAATAAGCAGTAAAATGCGTTTCATGACGTTAGTTAATTATAGAACTTTTCGAACGGTGATGTAAAACATTAAGCTCCGCCCGCGGGAATAAAAAACGAGACTTTTAAATGCCTCGTTTAAAGAACAAAACCTACGGGAACTACAAGCATCGCCATAATTCGTCTCCATTCAGACGTACTACCGTCCATTGTAACACCTGTCCATCAGCGCAAGGTTCTAATTTCGTTCCAAAATTTATTTCTACTCCGTCTTCCAACACAATGGTAAATTTATCGTCGTGCGTCCGGACATCAACTATTTTCTTGTTTAGAATACTCAAACTTGTGCTTTCTAACATTGCTTTCTCACCCTCTTATTTTTTTAAAGATTATTATAATTTTAATAGATTGCCCCTGAAAATCAAAAATACTTATCTACTTTTCCCCCAACGGCTATCTTCGGAAATTAATAAGCTTGACACCTTCTGTTTCCGTGGTAACCGGGAAAGAGGAAAAACCTTTTTCATTAAAAAGTTCAGAGAGAGCTTTTTCTCTTTTGTCATCCTCTGCCAATATTATGCAGCAGCCTCCTCCCCATCCTCCGGTAGGTTTTGCCCCAAGGGCTCCGTTCTCGCGAGCCAGGGAAATTATCCTATCTAATTCGGGAGTGGAGATATGCAGCTTACTCAGTTCCTGATAATATTCCGTCATCAGCCCGCCAACCTTCCTTAGATTGTTTGTGGATAAAGCCGACAAAGCCTTTCGGGAAATTAAATCCAGGTCTTCCATTATCCGGCTCACCTGAGAGGGATTTTTTTCCCGCAGTTCTCTGACATAGGAAACCGTTTCTGAGGTCATGGCTTTCTGGCCGCTGTCCACAATCAAAAGGGGCAGGCTAAAGTCAATTTTCATCCGCCTGATACCGCCGGATTTTCTGTAGGTAAGGTATCCTCCCCAGGTAACGGCGCTGTTATCGATACCCGAAGGAGTTCCTCCATGTGCTATAATGTCTCCCCGGTAAGCGAATTCTGAAATCTCTCTCTCGGAGAGACTCTTACCCAAAAGTTTCAGGACTGCCGCGCTAATGGCAGAAAAAACGGCTGAGCTTGAACCCAGACTGTTGGGAATGTCAGAATCAATCTCAATATGTATACCATGAAAGGTGCGGTATTTTTTAAAAATCTCAGCTATTACAAAAAAACTCGGCGCAAGGTTATTTTGCGCCAGGTTTTCCTTTATTTTCTGAAAATCTCCGCTCTTCTCCCAAGCCCTTATCTCTTCTGCTTTCTGGAAAAGACCCTTCTCATCCAGGGAATCTTTAAACCCCAAACCATGGGAATCTATATCAATCCTTTCTTCCGACAGCAGCGACGCCTTAACCCGGCATCTCCTGTCTATGCTGCAAACGATGCCTAATTTGTCATAAACAACGGCGTGTTCGCCAAAGAGAATAACCTTTCCGGGAGCTGAGGAAATAACCATTTTATTGTGAAGAATCAAAATTTTCCCTTAAAAATTGAGAGATTTGGCGGCCGGTTAATGATTCCCAGGTATATTCGTGCCCCGGCACCTGAATAGAGCGGGCAAAAGAAATATTTGTTCCGCAAAGCTTGGCCGAAATCACTCTGAAAGGGGCTTTAATAAGAGATATTAACAAATTGGATACCTTCCTGTCGGCCAAGGAATCCTGCCCGTTGTTATCTAAAAAAAGAACGTTATCTGCCTGTAAAGGTTTTTCCCAAAAAGGCGTGCCTACCTCTACGGCCAATATTTTGCTTCCTTCCGCCTGCGGTATCTTTTCTATTATTTGATTGCTAAAAGCGGCACCATTGGAAAGACCGGTAATAATTATCCTCTCTTCCGGGTTTTTAACCAGATGGAGTTCTAATTGTTCCGCCAGTGCGGAAGATTGGGAATAAAAGGAGGAAAGAAGGCTTTTCAGTCCGGTAATCTTGCCAAGGAAACTATTTTCGGTCCTCTTATAGGGAATCACTATCGGATTGTAATCCATTTTCTCAAAGGTCTCTTGGATACCCGATAAAATAGATTTGAAATCGTTCGCCTCTTGAGGAGGCGTATAACCCCATCCTCCTGAATTAAAAACGATTATCACGCGCTTGGGAGTAATCTCGTTCAGCTGAGCTACGAAATCGGCATTGTCGGGAAATTTATTGGGGGCTAAGATAAAGACGAGAACCGCTGCCGCCGCCAAGATTGTTAGAGTTTTTTTTAACTTTCCCATATTTTGGGTTCTTATGCCGGGGACTTTATTCAAAAAACCTATTTTCTTCCCCTCCGGGAATAGAATTTTTTCTTGACCTCATCAAAAAAGTCAAAACAAAGCTGATTGTCACATTTTTCAAAAGCCCATTCCCAAATGGGAGCCGCGGAAAATTTATTATTCTGACGTTCATACAATAGATTCTGAAGGAGAACCGCCAGAACATTAATCTGAGACAGAAAACTGCCTTCCGGACTGCTCCTGGTTCTGTATTCTCTCCATAAATCGATAATCTCTTTCTTGAAAGGAGGCTTTAGATTACGGGAAAGATTTTCCAGGGCTTCTTTTTCTTCTTTAAAGTCTTCTGCAAACTGCTCTGCCTTTTCTGCCTGAGAAAGCCGCACCCACTTTTTAAGGGCTTCCTTTCGAGTTTTTCCTTCCCTGGGTAAATTACTATCATAAGGAGTGGTATCTCCGGTATAGACGGCTGATATCTCATGGCAGAGAGCCATTTTGATGAGCTTATCCAGATTGCACTTTATCTGACTTCCGAAAACCCACGCCATAATAGAGACTGTAAAGATGTGGCCTGCTACTGTTTCCGGCTCCTTAACCTTCCTTATCTTCCAGTACATCCTCGGCAGTCTCTTCAGTTTTCCCACTTGAAGAAGAAAATCCAGAATATTCTCAAGTTCCCTGTCGCCTTTCTCCATCTTCTTGCTTTTAGGATAAAATCTTGCCTGTATAACCTTTAAAAAATCTATCAACATGGGGTCTTCAACCATTTCCTCTGTCCCTTCCCACCAGCTGGTACCGCTGTCCTCTTCCTTGCTCCCCAGATATTCTATTGACTGGAGAAGGGTTTCTATCCTGTCTACCTGCTTTACAAATTTACCTTCCTGCGACATTCTCCTTTCGTATCCCAGCCATGAAGAAAACAATTCTCTCTTGAGCTGGGGAGAGAGACTTTGAATTAATTTCTCCAAGCTCTCCTTTTCTTTTTGAAACTTTATTCTTCCTCTTTTCTCCTTTTCCTTTTTAGTCAGCCGTACCCACCTCATCAAGGCCTTCTCCTTATCCATTTTCCCTTTTCCCTGCGGAAGGTCCACATAGTAAAAAAACGGGGTCATATCCCCCGCATACACTTCACATAGGTCATGGGCCAAAGCCATCTTGACTGCTTTGGCGGCGTTGAGCCCTCTCTTTTCGGCCAGAAGCCAGCAGGCCAGAGCAAGCCGAAAGGTATGGTCTGCGATGGTCTCCGGATTTTTTACTCCCATCAACACCCATCCTGTTCTCTGCATTGTTTTTAATTTACTGACTTCCAGGAGGAAGTCCAATGCTTTATCCATAAAATTTCAACTTCCAATTTAATAACCCTTATCTAATACAAAAATATGCTCAGAGCTCCCCTGAGTATATTATCGTAATTTATGAGAGATAGTCAAACCTACTCCTATTATATGAAGCGGTATTTGACGTCTTTAATTTTATAGACAACCTTGATAGGAGAGGTAATAATCACTTCTTCCCCCTTTATGTGTCCGAGCAGGGTTCTACCTATGGGGGAGGCAGAAGAAATCTTGCCTTCTCCCGGATTGGCCTCGAGGCTTCCTACAATCATAAATTCGTTAATCTGACCGTCTGCCTCCTGGAGGGTTACTGTCGCTCCAAGTGATACTATATCCCGCTTGCTCTTGGCGGGCTTCTTGATAGTCTCTGCATTTTTGAGAACATTGGTGAGCTCAACAATCCTGGTCTCCAAAAAACTGAGGTCTTCCCTAAAAGAAAGGTATTCCGGATTTAAATCTTCTGAGTGTAAAGCGGTGGGGGTTTCTCCCGTGGTTTTGGCAAACTTAATCTTCTTCAAATCCTGATATTCTTTTTGAAGTTTTTTTAATCCTTCTTTAGTGAGGTAAAACTTGTTTTCCATGGTTTTAAAGAGAAAAGGCCTCTCTTGGTGAGAGGCCTAGTAGTGAGTTCCTGATGATAGTGTTAGCGGCTTTTTCTACTAAACCTCTCGTGTTTTTCTCCGTAAGTGGTGGAGACACAAATTTTCCAGGTTTTAATCCCGGTTAGTGTAAAAAATGTATTTTGCCTTCTTTTATTCATAATCTAATCTGGGTTTACTAGAACTTTTTTCATTATAGCCGCAAGGTTAATGTTGTCAAGATTAGAATATTAAAGCGACCGGTGAGCCGGTAAGCCTTTGAAAATTTATTTCTTTCTTTTAGAATAAAGGAATCACGGCTAATATCCCTGATATATGATTACAATCGACGGTTCCAAAATGGAAGGAGGAGGACAGATTTTGAGAACCTCCCTCGCCCTGGCCTCAAGTTTAAGACAGTCCTGCGAAGTTTCTCATATAAGGGAAGGAAGGGAAAAACCCGGCCTCATGCCTCAGCACTTGTCGGCTTTAAAGGCGGCGGCTGAATTGTGCGGAGGGGAGGTAAAGGGGGATTTCCTGGGAAGCAGGACGATACAGTTTTTTCCCGGCGCCTCTACAGAAAAATCTCTGACCATTAAGCTGGAAACGGCGGCCAGCATTCCTTTAATAATGCAGGCCCTAATACTCCCCAGTCTTGTGTCTTCTTCTCCTGTTTCTATAAGTGTCAGAGGGGGGGCTACCGACACCTTCTTTGCCCCGTCATGGGATTTCTTCCAGCATGTATTTCTAAAAATATTGGAAAGGATGGGAGCTGAGATAGAAGTGGAAACTAAAAAAAGGGGTTATTTTCCGGAAGGCGGTGCGGAAATCATTTTGAAAATCCATCCCTCTTCTTTGAAAATTCGTTCCCTTACTAAAAGAGGGGAATTGACGAAAATATCGGTTTTTTCGGGAGCATCTTCTTCTCTACGGGAAAGAAAGGTAGCCGAACGCCAGATTACGGGAGCCAGAAGTGTGCTAGACAAGCTGAAAGGTTTTCCCGTACATACAGACATTAGGTATTACCAAACAGAATCCCCCGGCAGTCATATTTGCCTGGCGGCAGAATTCACCGGCACGGTTCTGGGGACAGATGTTCTGGGAACCCTGGGTAAAAGAGCTGAGGACGTGGGACGGGAAGCTGCATCCAACTTACTGGAAGAAGAAAAAAATGGCGCCTGCCTGGATAAACATCTGACAGACCAGGCCCTTCCCTTTCTTGCCCTGCATCCAAAAAAAATCGAGGTCAAGACCTCGCAAATTACCAGCCACGCCAGGACTAATATGTGGGTGATTGAAAAATTTATAAAAGGAAAATTCGAAACGCGGGAAAATAACATTACCTGGCTGCCGCTACAATCTAATCAGTGAATTCAGATAGACTTATGCAAAGAAATGTTAGACCATTTCCCGCATCGGTCCCCCCAGCGCGCCATGGTTTTTCCTTCCATCTTTGCTTCTATAACTTCGCAGTGATTCGGACACCCGTCGCACTGGAAAGAAGTGCACTGGATGTCTTTATCTGAAACCTCAAAGCCTAAAAATTTTGTTTTATCGGGAGCGGCTTCTTCAACCAGAAGAGCTGCTCCAAATGCCCCCATAACAGTATTATAAGAAGGGACAATAATTTCCTGCTGCAAGGCATCTTCAAAGGCCTTCCTCATTCCTATGTTTTGAGAAACTCCTCCCAGGAAAACTATAGGAGCACTGACGTTCTTGCCTTTAGCTACATTAGCTAAAAAATTCCTCGCCAGACCCTGGCATAAACCAGCGACAATATCCTCCACCCTGTGCCCTATCTGCTGTTTATGAATCATGTCGGACTCACAAAAGACCGTACACCTAGAGCCGATGTTGGTCGGCTTTTTAGATTTTAAAGACAGACCTCCAAATTGTTCTATGGGTATTTTCAGCCGGAAGGCCTGAGCGTCGAGGAAAGACCCCGTGCCGGCTGCACAAATCAGGTTCATGGCAAAATCCACCGCTACACCATTGTCCAGAATAATAATCTTGGAATCCTGACCTCCTATCTCTATGATAGTCCTGACGTCCGGCACCACGAAAGACGTGCCTTTGGCATGGGCTGTAATTTCGTTCTTAACCAAGTCCGCTCCTGTAATGACTCCGGCTAGATAGCGTGCAGAACCCGTAGTCCCCACGCCCACTATATCAACGTCCATGTCATTACTTTTAAGATAATCGTGCAGGTGTTTAAGCCCCTTCTGGACAGCGCCGATGGGGTTGCCTTCCGTTCTCCTGTACAGATGATATAGTATCTTCCCGTCCGGGTCTATTAAGACCAGCTTAGTAGAAATGGAACCTACGTCTATACCTAAATAAGTCTTCATGATAAACTTTGGCGATTATACTTCTTATGATGGTTTTTGACAACATCCACGAAGGCCTCCAGCCTGGTATCAATACCCGCTTCAGCCACCTGTTCGTCCAGAGAAAGAGATAAAAAAGGAATGTTTTTTTCCTTATGGATGTTCTCCAAGATAGGCCTTACCGTTACTTCAGGCATGCAGCCGAACGGCAGCAGGTGAACGACCCCGTCAAACTTTTTCTCTGCATAATCCAGCATCTCATAAATAGCGTCCCTGCCGTGGCCTCCAACGGTGGATTTCAAATAGGGATTTATCTTCCGCTGGATAACCCAATCCTTCCAGGGAAAAATTATCTTCTGAATATGATAAGTAACGTCCATTTCACGATGAACCTCAATACCTTCTTTCCCCAGCTTTCTCTCCACTCCAAAATTGATATGAGGATCGCTCACGGTATATATCTCTCCTATAATGCCCACCCTAGGTACGGATTTATTCTTATCAACCTTGATCTTAAGCAGTTTTTTCCCTATTTCAGTTTCAAGGCTCGACAATTCTTCCGGCCGATCCGCTCTTTCCATCCTGGCTAAAAAATAATCTACTAATTTATCCGTTTCTCCGGCCTGAATTTCCCGCGGCCGATAATACTGGGCCTTTCTATCCACCTTTTCTACAAGCCATAGTTTTTTGAAAAAGATTCTGGCAGCCCTGAAAATCTGTGAAAAGGAAGCTCCGGAAACGCTTTTTACTTTCTTATAAATATTCTTGGGCGTTATCTTAAGGTCAATGAAATCAATATCCCAACCGTTTTCCTTGAGAATCTTATTCTGTATGGCTCCATAATACCTTTGTCGGCAGGATCCTCCTACGTTTTGTACCATAAAAATGGTGTTGGCTCCTTTTCTTAAGGCAGGTAAGTAGTTTCCGATAGTGGCTTTCATGGGAAAACAAAACATGTCTGGAACCAACTTAGCTCCCTCAGAAACGGTCCTGGGGTTAGTTTTTTCGGGGGGGATAACTTCCAAGCCCAATTGTTCAAAAAGGGTTTTGAAGGCTACGGTATAATTGCCCCAGCCGGCAAAAGTAACTATGGTTTTTTCTCTGGGCATAATATTAATGGAGGGTATCCACGAAAGCCTCCAGCCTGGTTTGAAGGCCCGCTTCTCCCGTATGTTCGTCAATAATCAAATAAAGAAAAGGGGTTTTTCTTTTTTTAAATTCTCCTTCCACCATCTCTTTAATGACGCCGTCGCATCCGCATTGAAAAGAGGATATTTCCACTCCTCCCGTAATATTATATTTAAAGATTTCCCTGATTTTTTCAACTATTTCCTCGGCAAATTCCCAATGGAAATCCACTTCGGACAAGTCGCCGGCAGCACCCTTTCTTTTGGGTAAAAATTTACGATGTCTGACCGGCACTTCTTCCAGCATAAGCGGCTGAACTCCCAACCGGAGAAGTTTCTCTTCGGTTCTCAGATTTACATAGGTATCATACAGATTGTAGGGATGGGAAATTAAAATAATCTTAGGCTTTTTAGACGCCAGTTTTTTAAAAAATTTTTCCTCTTTTTTCAGCTCTTCTCTTTTTTCCTTTAAAAGTGAGTCCCTCAGCGCCGCCTTGACGTCTTGGACATTTTTATCAAGTTGAGCGCCCAGCTGCTCCAGGCTTTTCTGAAAAGACCTTTTCTTTTGGTCTAAGGTGCAGGTCAGTATGGGCGTAGTCACAAGAATTTGAGCCAGGTCCGGCAAACCGAAAAATTTCGGACAGTATTCCAGTTTTATTTCGTTGGTTTTAAGCCGTGGAACAAAGATTAAATCACATTTCTTGTCCAACCACATAAGGTGGCCCCAATACACCTTATTGGAGAAACATGTTTCCGGGTCTGCCTTCTTCACCCCCATCTCCACTATCTCTCTGTTGGTGGCGGGAGAAAGCAAGACCTCAAAACCCAGATTCTTGAAAAAACCCTCCCAGAAAAGTGGTCTCTTCCAATAAACTAAAGCTTTAGGAATGCCTATAGTAACCATAAATATTAAAGCAGAATCCCCTGCTTGGATAGACTTCTGTTTTCTTCGCTGGAAAATATTTTTACCTTCCCATAAACTCCGTCGTAACCGGGCTCTATAATTACTCTTCCTTCCCGAACTCTTATAATGCCTTCTGCAATCTCAGCTGCTGCCGTCCGCTCCAAGTCTTCTCTGGGTACGTCAAGCAGAATTTTTATCTCACTCCCCAGATTTTCGGTCAAAGAATTATATTCTTCCCTTACCTTTTTAGTTTTAACCCCAACTCCCAGGGCTTCTGAAATTATTTCCTTCAGCGGAACCAGTCTTTTAAAGGGAATGGCATGTTCCGGATGGAAACCGGGAGGATTTTGGGCCAGCTGTTCTATCCGGTTTAATACTCCTATAGTCAGCTGACGCCCACAGTTTGGGCAGATATTATTACATTTCCTTGATTCTGCTGGAGAAAAGCAAACACCGCAGATTCTGTGACCGTCGTAGTGATATTTACCCTCTTGGGGAAAAAACTCAATAGTATAAAGAAATTTTCCGTTGTCTCTATTTTTAAGCGCCGAAATAAGTGATGGATAACTCATTTCTGTGTCAAAAACATTCACCTCTCTCCCTATGTTTTCCGGCGAATGGGCGTCGGAATTGGACACAAGGGTTAATGTTCCCCCCTCCCCCAGCCTCCATATCATTTCAGGGTCTGCGGAAAGCCCTGTTTCCATGGCAAAAATATAGTCGGAATAATCCTCAAAACATTCTTTTAGAGAATTGAATCCCGATTTGGAGCCGAAGAGAGCGAACCAGGGAGTCATCACGTGGGCCGGAATCACCATACACTGCTCCGACGCATCAAGAATTATGCCGGTCAATTCCTTAGCGTCCAAACCCAGTATCGGCCTGCCGTCGGCGGACAAATTGCCTATTTCAGAAAGCCTCCCGTTAATTTTTTCTACTGCCTCAATAGAGGGGGCTAAGACCAGAATATGGATTTTGCGCACCCTGTCGTTCTTGGAATAAATACAGCTTATCTCCGCCGTTAAAATGAAACGGGTAAATTCTCCTGTCTGTTTTTTTATTTTAAAAAGACCTTCCTCTGCAGATTCTAATTTCTTTTTAATATTCTCCATCCAATAGGGATGGGTGAAGTCGCCGGTCCCCAAGACATGAATCCCCTTGATTTTTGCCCATCGGTCAAGGGTTTCCAGTTCCATTTGGGGAGAAGTGGCTCTAGAATATTTAGAATGCAGATGAAGGTCCGCTATGAGCCTCATCACTCCTTATTAAAAACTTTCTTTTCCAACGATCCCATCCCTGACAGCACCAATAGTACTAAGAAGGTGGTAAAAGCTGAAAGGGAAAAGAATTTCATTCCCACAGCCGTACCTATGGCGGACACTGTCCAAAGGCCGGCAGCCGTAGTCAAACCTACTACTCCGGAAGACTGCTGGAAAATCACGCCAGCCCCGATAAAACCTATTCCTATCACTATGGCTTGAATAACTCTGATGGGGTCGAAAACCATTTTAGAGTAATCCTTATAAACAGACACTATACTGAATGCAATAATAGTAAAGAGACAGGAACCCAGACAGACCAAACTGTAGGTTTGCAGACCGGCTCCCTTCTTCTTGTATTCTCTTTCCAGGCCGATGAGGGCACCTAAGAAAGTAGCTAAAACCAGTTGATAGATTATTTGAAAATCCATTATTAATGAAATGGAATTAAGTTATATTTTATAAACCTTGTATCCTTCCCTAACCTTCTGGTCAAACTTCAAACCCACAGAATCACCTTTCTTGGCCTTTTTCATTTTTTTGTGGTCAACCTCCATGGATTCCACCTGCTGTTCAAAATCAGTTTCTCCACCCACAACCCTGATATTTTCTCCTTCCTCCAAGCCGCCAGAAAGCTCTACGACTCCTACTCGTATATGCCCGAAATAATGACTAATAATGCCGATAAGTTTCCCCTCAGGATTTAATTTTTTTTCCGGCATACTATTTTATTGGTTTATTTTGCGACCTTTACCTTATCTTGTTTGATAAGTTTGATAAGCTTCCTAACGATTTTCTTAGGGTCTGTGTCGTAGGCAATCTTTTTAGTACCTCTAAAGGGAACGTTGGCAATGAATTTTATTTTATCTGCCGTCCCTCCCGTACCTTCCAATACGCCTATGGGTTTCTGTATTTCGAAGGCGGTGACAAATTCGTGCAGGGTGCCCATTCTGCCGCAAATGACGATGACTCCGTCAGCCGCCTTGGTCATAATAATATTTCTGCCCGTGTAGTCCGCCCCCGTATATACTATCGCATCAAAAGGATCCATGGGAAGCTTATAAGTCTTGACATGAGCCGCTTCTGAAGTGGCCGGAGAAAAACCGATGGAAAGCCCTCCCACCTCCTTAAATCCCAAGGCTGAAAAATAGGGAACCCCAGTGGTTGCTCCCGTCACTAAAACACATTTTTGCCGGGCCAGCTCCTTTCCCACCTCCCTGGAGATTTCCTCAATCCCTTCACAGCAGTGGTTTATCTGAGCAGCTCCGGATACTGCAATTTTGTAAGGCATAATAAATACATTTTACCCTCTCCTTTTCTAAAAGGCAACATAGGAAAATTAGCCTTTAGAGACAACTAAAAACGGGAGGTCAAACGTCCCGTTTTCAGTAAGGAGAGAACAATTCTTTACAAAATTGGCGTTCAAGTTTAACTTCAACTGGACAGGGTTGAGGAATTCCTTCTGCCTCCTCCGTTAAAAAATTGCTTGTCCTACGGAAACAATTCCGTATCCCCTTTCGCTTCCACTTTAAGGCCAAAAACCTTCTCTGTCAAGCTAACTTTTCTGGCAACATTCCTTCTTATTACTCATTACTAAAGACTAATTACTAAAATCGCCCCGTAGGGCGATTTTGGTGGTGCTCTCGGTAGGACTCGAACCTACAGTCTCTTCCTCCGGAGGGAAGCATTTTATCCATTAAACTACGAGAGCCGATTATTTCAGCGCCAGCTTTCTGGCTACGATATAGGTATTCTGGCGGGTTTCCCGCTGGTTCTCCGCTATCCCTAATTTTACCACTCTGAAGCCTGCTTTTTCCAGAGCGTCTCTTAGTTCCTTCCCGTAAAAATAATGATAATATCTCTCCGTCCTATCTCCCCAGGGCACCAGTATGTCTCCCCAATCCAGCTCTGATTTCCTAATTACTTTTAGCCAGGTATACTTAAGTAACAGCATAAGCTCGCGGAAACGGTTAAATCTCCATACCGTCAGCACTAAAAGACCCTTATTTTTCAACACCCTCTGCGCCTCCTTTAGGAATTTTAATCTAAGCTGACGGGAAGGAATCTGATGGAATACGGCAACACTGAAAATCTTGTCAAAAAATTCATTAGGAAAAGAAAGTTCCAAGGCATCCTCTACAAAAAAATTGGCTTCGGGAAATTTTTTCCTGGCAATCTCAATCAGTGCTTCCGAATTATCCCCTCCAAAGTAAACCACCCCTTCTCTCTGAAAGAATGGATAATATCGTCCATTACCGCATCCCAAATCCAAAACCTTATCTCCGGGTTCGAGATACTCTTCAAATAAAAATTTTGTTTCCGGCCAGGGGCTTTTCCGAGTTCTTGAAAAATCCTTGGCTATCAAGGTATAATCCTGTTTAGTCTTCCCGAGAAGATACCTTGCATATTCTTCTTGCATATGAAATCAGAATATTTAATTCTAAAGGATTTATCCAACCACCAAAAAGAGGCTCGCAGCAACCTCCATGCCTTTAAGAGAAAAATGGCTAAAAAGTACCAGATTCCTTTTCCCAGCAACTTCCAGCTGTTAAGAGCTTATCATAATATTAGGAAAGAGAAAAGAATCAAGAAAATAGAAGGCATAAACCGCCTGCTTAGAACGCGGCCTGTACGCTCGCTTTCCGGTATTGTTAATGTCTCTGTACTGACCAAACCCTATCCTTGTCCCGGCAAATGCATCTTCTGTCCCCAAGAAGAGGGAATACCTAAGAGCTATCTCTCCGGAGAGCCCGCAGTAGAAAGGGCGAAAGAATTGGACTATCAGCCCTATAAACAGACCAGGAAAAGGCTGGAAACGCTGAAGGACCAGGGGCATCCGGGTGATAAAATAGGACTCAGAATAATCGGAGGGACGTGGTCTTTCTATCCTAAACGATATCAAAGCTGGTTTATGAAGCAGTGTTTTGACGGCTGTAACGGCAAGATAAGCAAAACCTTGAGGGCGGCGCAAAGATTTAATGAAAGTTCCCGCCGCCGAATCGTTGAATTGTCTGTTGAAACCAGACCGGATTTCATCGATGAGAAGGAAGCGAAAAGAATGAGAAAACTCGGCGTTACCAAAGTAGAAATGGGGGCTCAAAGCCTTTCCGACCGCGTTTTAACACTAAACCAAAGGGGGCATAATGTCAAAGCCCTTATAGACGCCACCAGGCTGCTGAAGGACGCGGGTTTTAAGGTCTCCTATCAGATGATGCTGAACCTGCCCGGCTCGACCCCCGCGGAAGACATTAAAACTTTTGAAAGGTTATTTGACAATGCTTCTTTCAGGCCGGACTCCTTAAAGATTTATCCCTGCGCCCTGCTCAAGGAATCCCGTCTTTTTCAATGGTATTTGAAGGGAAGATATAAACCCTATACGGAAAAAACTCTGATTAACGTTATAAAATCAATAAAAACTAAGATTCCTTATTACGTCAGGATAGAAAGGGTAATCCGGGATATACCCGCTCCCAGGATAGCGGCAGGTCCGGCTAAAGTATCGAATTTAAGACAACTAGTTGAAGAAGAAATGAAGAAGGAAAAAAAAGACTGCAGATGCATCAGGTGCCGTGAGATAAAGAACAGGTACTGCCTCTCAGAAAAAGCTGAGTTGCATCGGCATGATTACCAGGCCTCATTGGGCAGGGAAATATTTTTGAGTTTTGAAGACAGGAAAAGAAGAAAACTTTACAGCCTCTTAAGGATGAGAATCCCTTCATGGGTTTCCTCTAATCTGGAAAGTGAATCCCGACAAGCCCGCGGCCACAAGGGAAAATTATTCCTTCCTGTTTTAAAAAACTCGGCCCTCATAAGAGAAATCCATACTTATGGCCAAATGGTTCCCATAGATAAAAAAAGAACTGCTCCCCAGCACAAAGGATTAGGTCAGAAGCTGCTGAAAGCTGCTGAAAGAGTAGCAAGGGAAGAATTCGGTCTGCCCAGGATAGCTGTCATCTCGGGTGTCGGAGCCCGCAACTATTATCGAAAGAACGGATACCGCTTAAGTTCCACCTATATGGTAAAAAACCTCTGTGAAAGAGGTTCTCTATAAGTTTCTCCTTGGAAAGAGGATATTTAAATAACGAATTTGACCGCCAGGTACCCCAGAATGGAGAAAAAAGCAATGGGCGGCAGGGCAGGAATAGGATTCCTTCTTTTCTGGAAAGCAAAAAAATAAAAGCTGGCCAAAAGCCCCATCACCGAAAACAGGGCCACGATAAGGGTTTTAGTAATGCCGAATGAAGGAACCAGAGAACAGCACAGGAATAACGGAAAAACTATGTCACCACCTCCTAAAATAAGGAATTTTCCCCCGGGCTTTAATTCTTCCAGGCGCTCCTGGAAACCCAAGATACTTCGGGGTATTATCAACCCTAGAATCGCCCTGCTTTCTATCATTTGTTTGGCCATTTCCACCATGTGTTTGGTTTTATAGACCGCCACAACATCGTATACAGAGAAAACTATCAAGAGGGCTACTACTATTTCCGGCTTAAATGCCAGTCCTAAAAAACTCCCGGCTCCGGAAATCCCCAGTACGATACAGAGATCCTGGATAAAAACAGAGGGCCACAGCCACCACCAGGCTAAAAAAATTGTCATCAGGAAAAGTGCCGGCAGATAAGGAAACCAAACGCTCATCATAGAAATGCCCCCTAAAAAAACAGCTGCCACAAAAATCAGCTTAAAAATCAATCCCTTCTGTTTTCTAAACTTCACTAGTTGAATAATCAGAAGAACAAAAAGCGTAGTCAAAAGAAACTGGAGAATGAAATGCCAAAATGATATTTCAGGAATAGCCATATTTTGCTCCTTGAGAGTGGCGCTGATTTCAAGAGCGGTAAAAATACCCAGCAGTAAAGTGAGAGAAAAGAGGAATACTTCAATAATGAGAATTTTCCAAAAAGGTTTTAGAAAAGAAAGCTCTTCATCAACCTCCAGCTGGCGATTATTTGTCTCTTCTGCCATAATCTATCGTCCATTCCATTTTTAGGAAGGAAGACTGATAATCTTATATCTTCTGCGATTACTTCTGTAAAATGGGTAATTATCTACCGCTTTCCTGTGAAAAATATCTCTATTTTCTTGACACCCTTATCAGTCCGGAACACGGAACAATCGCAATATTCCTTTTTTCCAATTCATCCAGGAAAAGATTTACCCCTAGGGAGTCTGAACTCATATGGCCGGCTATCACCACGTTGATATTGGCCGTTTCTGCCTCCTTCTTGTGCTCTTCCGAGATATGCATTCCTACAACGGTGCCGATGCCGGCGATGGCCATTTTTTCGTATAATTTCGGAGAACCCTCCGTGCCTCCTGTTATTTCAGTGATGGCTATTTTACCGCATCTGTTGTCTTTTTTTCCTACAAAAATCTTGGGTCCTGCTCCAAGCTCAGCAGCTCTTTGGTATTCCGGAATTTCTTCTAAAAGGCGGATGAGGTCGCTGAGTCTCATTAAGCCGTCTTTTTTGTCAATTTTCCTCTTCAGAAAATTAGCGGCCAGATTATCACAGACTGTATGGAGGCACATTAGATTGAATCCGAGAAGCCTGGCTGCATCAACGGCCCTCTGATGGTTAAGTTTGTTCACCCCGCGAGCTACTTCTGATATCCTTTCCCGCATCAATCCCTCAGCCACGTTGATAGGCACGCCGTACTGGTGAAGCACGTCGCACTGCAGTTCCATTACCTCGTGAAGACTGGCTAAAGCCTTCCCTAAAGGGTGGTGGGAGATAATAAGGTCTATCCCGCCAAGCTCCTTAGCTAAAATGATTTCAGCTGTATCTATGTCTATACCCGTCAAAACCTTCTTGATTTCCTTATTCTCGGTAATATTCAAAATCCTGGAATCCAGGTAAGGATTTTCAAGCGCTTCTTTATCGAAGTGCCTTTTCTGATATTCAGACATTTTTTCAAAAGCTTCTTTCTTCCTATCTAAAATTATCTTTACGCTCTCGCGCCCCCTGAAATCGTTATCTATGGCCTTATCAATTGCCAGCCTGTATATCTCTTTTACTCTCATATGTCTTAAGGAGTTTCTTATATAATCCCTCAATTATTTTATTTTGTTCTTCTTTATTAAAAACCTCCCGCCTGATGCGCGCTTTCTCCAGGCGGATGTGTTTTCTTAAACTTCTGTTAAAGTTTTTTCCCTTCATAAAATAAAAAATAGGGGTTTGGCGTCGGAGCGTCAGTGTCTTCCATGCTAAGGTTCATCTTAAATCACTCTCCCTTAATCACCGCTAAGGGTTTTAAAATTGCGACTTTTTTAGAAAGACCGGCTTTACTCACCACCTCTATCACTTCGTCTATGTCTTTATAAGCAAGAGGAGCTTCCTCGGATATACCTCTCAAGCTGTGACATTTTATAATTACCCCCTTTTGTTCTAACCTTTTTATTACTTCTTGTCCAGAAATCCGTCTCTGGGCTTCTCTCCGCGACATGGTCCTGCCGGCGCCATGGCAGGTTGACCAAAAGCTTTCTGCCCCCTCCTTGATACCGGCCATCACATAAGATGCAGTGCCCATGGAACCCGGAATCAGAACCGGCTGGCCTACCGCGCGATATTGTTCAGGAATCTCTGGGCGGCCGGGAGGAAAAGACCTGGTAGCTCCTTTTCTATGAACACATAACTCCTCCTTCACCCCGCTTATCTCGTGCCCCTCTATCTTGGCAATATTGTGAGAAACATCATAAAGCATTCTGAGATGTGCTTTCTCTCCCAGGACAGATGCCCAGGCCTTCCTGATATAATAAGCTATCATCTGTCTGTTGGCCCAGGCATAGTTTGCCCCGCAGGCCATAGCAGAAAAATATCTCTTCCCCTCCAGAGAATCTAAAGGACAGCAAGCCAGCTCCCGATCTGGTAAAATGATGCGGTATTTAGCCATAACATCCATCATTGTCTTAATATAGTCTGTGGCAATTTGGTGTCCTAAACCCCGGGAACCGGTATGTATCATTACTACTACTTGACCTTCGAAAATACCGAAGGCGGATGCTGTTACCTCATCAAAAATCTTTTCCACCTTTTGAATCTCGCAAAAATGATTTCCGGACCCCAGAGTACCCACCTGGTCCCTTCCCCTGTTCTTAGCCCTGGCGGAAACGGCGGACGAATCCGCCGCGTGCCCAAATTCCCCCTCTTCTTCACAGTTGCTGATATCTTCATCGTTCCCAAAACCCTGTTTCACTAAATAAGCAGATCCCCCTTCCAATACTCTGTCTATGAAGTTTATGTCAAGCTTCTTCCGTCTTCCCTTCCCCAGACCCGAGGGTACTTCCGTCTGAATCATGGAGGCTAAAGCATCCAAATATTTTCCCAATTCCCCTGCAGTATATTCTGACTTCAGCAGCCGCATCCCGCAATTTATATCATATCCCACACCTCCCGGAGATATCACCCCTTCGCTTACCCTCACTGCAGCCACGCCCCCTATGGGAAAGCCATAGCCTTCATGCATGTCCGGCATAGCTAAACTGTATCTTGCGATACCCGGCAGAGAAGCAACATTCACTAATTGATTCAGTGACCTGTCACGGAAAATCTCACCCATCATTCTGCCTCCAGTGTATATTCTCGCCGGCACTCTCATATCAGCCCTAAAACTCTTTGGAATTTCCCAAACCCAGTCGGATATTTTATGCAGGGTTTCCCTTGAAATCATTTTTTTTGTTTTATATTGCATCAGATATCAAACAATACAACAGCTTCCCAGAGCCCCTCTCCTTTTTTCCTTACGTTCAAACCGTGGTAAGTGGCAGCTTTAATGTCCCTGCCAAACCGCGCCGCTTTCCTGCCCTTCAGCTCTCCCTCGATTAATTCAGCGGAAAACTTTCTGAAATCAATACCATTATAAACTTCTTTTTTGACGGAACTAAGATAGAGGCACTCGTTGAGAAAATCTACTAATAAGGCCTTTGAGTCTGGTCCCTTCACCTTTATTTTTCTCTTTACTCTCTGTTTGTCGGCGCTGATTTCGGCTTGCTGGGAATCCTCCATTCCACGCATCATATTTAGAAAAAGCTCTTTTCTGGTTCTGCCGAAAGATTTTATTTTTAAATCTGCTTTGTGATCCAAAATAACGTATTTATCCATAGGATTGGCCGTGATTCCTCTTCGAGAATTCCTCCCTTACTACTTCTCTGTCATCCCATGGCACCTTTCTGCCCTTTTCCATAATACAGGGCTCAGAACCCTTGCCTGTAATTATTACTGCGTCTCCGGGAACGGCCTTTATGAGGGCTTCCCTGATGGCCTTCCTTCTATCTAATATTTTTTCGGCTTTGGCGCCTGTCCCTTCCATAACCTGGTCAATAATCTTTTCCGGGTTTTCGTCATAAGGGTCTTCATTAGTAACTATAATCAAGTCACAATGTTGGCGTGCTATCTTACCCAGCACCGGCCTTTTCCATTTATCTCTGCCTCCGCCGGCAGCTCCGATTACACATATCATCTTGCCGGGACGGAAATTGCTTCTTACTTCCCCGTACACTTTTTCCAGCGCATTAGGGGTAAAAGCGTAATCCACCACCACCTTAAAGGGCTCTTTAATTACCAGTTCCATTCTTCCCGGAACCTCCGATAATTCCACCAAGGCCGTCCGGCATTTTTCCAGGCTGACACCCTGAGAAAGGCCGACACAAATGGCCGCCAGGGCGTTAGATATATTAAATCTGCCCAATACGGGAACATTAAACAAGGTATCGCTTATCTCGAAAGTTATTCCCTCCGCTGAGGATGCGGGATTTTCTGCTTTTATTATGGTCAGATTTTTCTGGCCAAAAACTTCTTTTTCAAAACCGTACCCGTATTTCTTTTCCGCAGGAAAGCTCAGGAAATAATCCGTGTTTTTATCATCGAGGTTAAGGACGTGAATGCCCTTTGTCGCTTCGAAAAGTTTACCCTTGGCCCTTTTGTAATTTTCGAAAGAACCGTGGGATTCTATGTGTTCTGGAGAAAGATTTGTAAAGACCGCGATCTTAAAGTCTATGAATTTATGGCGGTACTGTTTTATGCCCTCGGAGGTAACCTCCAAAATAGCATACCGGCATCCCTTGTCCGCAGCCCGCTTTAAAAAACCCTGAAGAGCAAAACGTCCCGGCATAGTCATCCTGAGAACATTAGGCTTATCCTCCTTGCCTACTTTAATATTTATGGAAGAAAAGGAAGCTGCGGAAAGTTCTTCCTCCTCCAATATCCGGGATATCATTTTCACAACGGTCGACTTTCCATTGGTGCCGGTAACGCCTATCACCTCTAAACGCCTTGAGGGAAATCCATAAACCGCAGCGCCTAAAAAAGCTAATACAAAATGATACCATCCGACTACAAAGGAAGGGATTATTTTTTTAATTATTTTTTTAAGCATAAGCCCTAAAGGAATTTCTTTTTCCTTTTTTTAATTATATCACACAATCTCCAACATTCTTGAAAAAAGCATACTATTAAGATAAACATAAAGCAGATATGAATTTTAAGATTCAGACAAGATTCCAGCCGACGGGAGACCAGCCCAAAGCTGTAGCCAAACTGACTGCCAACCTGGAAAACGGCGCCAAACATCAGGTACTTTTAGGCGTGACGGGCTCCGGGAAAACGGCAACCATGAGCTGGATAATAGAAAAGATGCAGAAGCCTGTTTTAGTAATCAGTCCTAACAAGACCCTCTGCGCTCAGCTGTTCCAGGAATTTAATGATTTCTTTCCTAAAAACGGAGTCCATTATTTTGTCTCTTATTACGATTATTACCAGCCGGAGGCCTATATTCCCCAAACAGATACTTATATAGAAAAGGACGCCGACATCAACGAAGAGATAGACAGGCTGAGGCATGCCGCCGTCCAGGACGTCCTCAGCAGAAGGGACGTTATTATAGTTGCCTCTGTGTCCTGTATATACAATATCGGCTCTCCTGAAGGGTACCAAAAAGTTTCTCTGCAGATAAAAGAGGGGCAGCAGATTGGAAGAAGGGAACTACTGAACCGGCTTACTGCTCTCCAATATCAGAGAAATGAAATCGACTTCAAACCCGGGACTTTTCGAGTGAGGGGAGAGGTTTTGGAAATTTTCCTTGTCACCGGCGACCGGATACTGAGGTTGGAGATGTTCGGGGATACGATAGAGAAACTGCTAGAGGCAGACGCAAGCATCAGCCCCAGCTTTAACCGTTTGGAAACGGGCAGTTTCCAGCTATTTCCGGCCCATTTTTGGGCAACCCCCCAGGAAAAAATAAAAATTGCCCTGCAGAACATCAGATTAGAGCTGCAGGAACAGTTAAAAAAACTGCGGCAGGATAATAAGCTCCTGGAAGCCCAGAGGCTGGAGAGCCGCACTAATTATGATTTGGACATGCTGAAAGAAGCAGGATTCTGCAGCGGTATAGAAAACTATTCCAGACATTTGGAATTCAGAAAACCCGGGGAAGCTCCCTATACCCTTGTTGATTATTTTCCCGAAGATTTTCTTATTTTCGTCGACGAATCTCATCAAACCCTTCCCCAGGTGCGGGCTATGTCTGCGCAGGACAGGGTAAGAAAGGATGCTTTAATCAAATATGGCTTCCGGTTGCCTTCCGCCTTAGATAATAGACCCTTGGACTTTAAGGAATTTGAGGAGCGGATTAATCAGGCCGTCTACGTCTCCGCCACTCCGGGCAGGGAAGAAATAGAGAAAACCCTGGAACAGGGAAGAAATAGGGTTGAAGGAAAAAAATATATTGTAGAGCAGTTGATAAGGCCTACCGGTCTCCTAGAACCAACTATCGAAATCCGCCCCACGGAAAATCAAATTAAAGATTTGGTTTCCGAAGCTCAAAAGAAAAAATCTGCCGGACAGAGAGTGCTGGCCCTTACCCTTACCAAAAGGCTGGCCGAAGCCCTTTCTGATTATATGAGCGAACAGGGATTATCCTGCCAGTGGCTTCATTCTGAGGTGAAAACCCTGGAAAGACCGGGCATTTTAAAGGAACTCAGAAAAGGCAAATACGATGTGCTGGTAGGCATCAACCTTCTGCGGGAAGGCCTGGACCTGCCGGAGGTAGCGCTGGTAGCAATACTCGATGCTGATAAAGAAGGATTTTTAAGATCCAAAACTACCTTAATCCAGATTATGGGGAGAGCCAGCCGACATCCTGAAGGACACATTATTCTTTACGCAGACGCCATTACCGGCTCCATGAAGGGAGCTATAGATGAAATCGAAAGGAGAAGGGAAATTCAAGAAGCCTTCAATCGCGAGCACCAAATTATTCCAAAACCAATAATAGCCAGCATTAAAGATTGGCCCTTTGCCAGGGAAAAGAAGAATATTTCCACGGAATTCTGGATGGTCCGGGATAAAAATCTACTAAGAAAAGAAATGAAAAAGGCCGCTAGGGATTTGAATTTTGAAAGGGCTGCGGAAATAAGGGATTTAATAAAGAAACTGGGAGAACAAGAAAAATAGCACAGCTGCACCCCGTCCTTGAAATAGAAAGATTTATCTGTTATATTGATTAGGGAAGATTACTGCTTTAAATATGCCTATCACAAAATCAGCTAAAAAAGCCGTGCGACAAAGTAAAAGGAAAGGGAGAAGAAACACAAAAAAGAAAGTGCAACTGCACGATCTCTTAAAAGAGTTTGAAGGGCTGGTTTCTCAGGGAAAAAAGAACGAAGCTAAGAAAATGGTGCCGCGGGTTTATAAATCTTTGGATAAACTGGCCAAAGCAGGTATTATTAAGAAGAACTCAGCCGCCAGAAAAAAATCACGAGTCGCCCGCCTTGCAGAGAAAAAATAAACCCTAAACCCTGGCTATTAGAAGGTCCAGGGCAGTTTCCGGATCTATCTTTCCTGTTTTAACATCAAGGTCTACCTGAAAAATTTTTCGGTAGACCTTTTTAAGTTCCGCCATTTCAAACTTACGACAGAGGGCTAAACTTTTCTTTACCACGAAAGGGTGAAGCCCGCTGGCAGAAAACGGGGAAAGTCCTTTCAGGACGATATCTGACACTATGATAAGGTTGCGGAATTGATAATTAATCATAGCTAAAAGATATAATGGTTCATCACCCCTATTCAGATGATTTTTTAAAAGCCGCAAGGCCTTTTTTTTATCACGTGAAGCGATAGCATCTATTGTTTTAAAAATATCAGGTTCTATCTTAGGCTTTACTAGAAGCTCCACATCCCTCTCCTTAATTGCCTTGCCCTTCTCTTTGAAATTAGAAAGCTTGGCAACCTCATTGGCCATCTGCCAAAGGTCGTCCTGTACATAATCGCTTAAGAGAGCCAGCGCTTCGTCTTCTATTCTACTTCCCAATCCTTCTGCCTCCCCTCTAGCCCATTTTTTCAGGCTGATACCCTGGAGGGGATTAAATTCCTGGGCCTGGGCATGTTTTTTCAAAAATATAAAAAGGGAATCCTTTTTGAGAATCTTGTTTTTTTCATAAATCACCATTATATCCTGTGATTTTTCATAAGATTCTGCTTTCTTTAAAAATTTTTCCTTAAAAGCCTTGGCGGAAAAGAGATTATATAATATCAAAAGCTTCTTCTCTTCGAACATAGACGCCTGGTTCGTCCCCTTGTTTAATTCGTCAAAATTACTCTCCTGGCAGTCAAAGTGCATCAGATTTAATCCGCTCTTATGAATCTTCCGATAGCGCTCTATTATGCTTCTAAGTTTTCTGCCGGACCTATAACTGTCCGGGCCATAAAGGAGAATAATCATTTTTTCACGGCTTTTTGTTTTTGGCATTTAGGGCAAAAATAGGTTGACCTGCTGCCCTGCTTTTCCCTCACGACAATGGAACCGCATTGCGGACAGATTTTGCCTTCCCTGTCATACACCTCGCCGTATTCCTGAAAACCGCCTTTCTTTCCGCTGGTTCTCCTGAAGTCAGAATAACTGGCCCCCTTTAACTCAATACCCTTTTTTAAAGTCTCTTTCACGGCTGAAAAAATACCTTTTAATTCCTTCTCATTTAAGTTTTTAATGCGTTCGAACGGATATATCCCAGCACGCCACAGTATTTCGCTGGCGTATATATTGCCTACGCCGGCTATTATATTCTGATCCATTAACACCTGTTTTATTTCTCCGCCGCTTTTTCTATTCACTGCTTTCTTAAATTCGGAGAAGGTGAATTTTTTATCGAGGGGTTCCGGTCCCAGCTTTTTAAACCCCGGAGAGGACTCCAATTTCTCCCTGTCCCAAAACTCTACCTTGGAAAATTTACGCATATCAGAAAGCGCCAATTGAGAACCATCACCGAAAAAAATAATCAGGTGCAGGAATTTGTTTCTGGAATCTTCTTTTATTGGACCCTGTGTTTGGGCTGTCCATTCTCCCGCCTTCATCTTCCAGCGTCCTATCAGAAGATGACCCGTCATCTTCTGATGTATTAAAAGCACCTTGTTCTCAGTCAGATCAATAAGTATATTTTTAGCCCTTCTCCTAACCCCTTTTATTTCTTTCCCTCTAATCTGCTTTTTGAAATCATCCCATGCCGCAGGGTGCTTGATGGGTTTGTTAAAATCCGTCCAAACCTCAATTATCTTTTTCCCTATCACCCTTCTCCTTAATTCCCTGACTGCTGTTTCTACTTCGGGTAACTCGGGCATGTTAAGCTGATTGGAGTCTTATTAAGCTTAATAAATAAGCCCCACCCCTTAAGCTTGTTTTCCGTCAGCAAAGCACAAGGGGCGGGGCTCTATTCTCTTGATAATCGCCTATATATTGGAGTTTATCCTATCCCAAAACGTTCTTTATTTTTTCGATAATCTCCCCGGGAGTGAAGTGAGCCTTAATGAGATAGTCTGCGGCTCCCAGATTCAAACCCTTCTCAACTTCTTCCTTCTGGCCGAGATTGGAGAGAATAATAACGGGGATTGCGGAAACACTGTCGTCACTTTTAATAGTAGACAGAACTTCGAAACCATCCATACTAGGAAGGATAAGGTCAAGCAGAATAAGGTCGGGCTGGGACTCTTTGACCTTATTAATGCCGTCTTCTCCGTCAACGGCCTGGGTAATGTCGTACCCTTCGTCGGTCAATTTCCTGGAAATAAGCTCTCTCAGGAATTTATCGTCCTCTATTATTAATATTTTTTTTGCCATATACCTTTTATGCGATTATTTACCGATTTGTTTAACCACTTTTTCTATTACCTCTTGGGGATCAAACTCTGTTTTAATCAACCAGTCGCTGGCGCCCAGCTCCTTGGCCTTACCGAGTTCCACCGGCTGTCCAGAATTGGAAATAATTATAACCGGTATTCTCTTCAACTGGGCGTCCTTCTCCATTTCTTCCATCACTTCAAATCCCCCCATTTTCGGCATAATGATGTCCAGTAAAATAATATCAGGCTTCAGTTCTTTCATTTTTTTCAATCCCTCCTCGCCATTGACCGATACCGTCACTTCATAACCCTCCTGTTCAAGCTTCTTTTCAAGCAGGTTAATCATAATCTTCTCGTCTTCAATTAGTAAAATTTTTTTAGCCATAATTCTTCTTTTATTATTTTATATTATTAAGAAATCTTTTCAACTGAAAATTACTTTGCCGGAATAGAAAAGAAAAACGTAGTTCCCTTTCCTAGTTCGGACTCAAACCACACCTTCCCTTCATGAGCCTCTATAACATTCCTAGTAATAAACAACCCCAGTCCTGACCCCTCCGTTTCTCTTTTCAGGACATTAGAACCTCGGTAGAATTTGGAAAATATCCTTTCCTGCTGGGATTCAGGAATACCTATACCCGTGTCTTTAACATAAACCACTATTTCTTTTTTATCATAATCTATGCCGACTGTCACCTTTCCTTTCTCCGGAGTGTACTTGATGGCGTTATCTATCAGGTTCTGCAGAGCCAAACCCATCTTTTCTACGTCTATCATGGCTTGGGGCAGAGATTCCTTAGGCTTAATAAATTCAATTTCGATTTTCCTCTTCTTAGCCTCATCTTCGTAAGAATCTATCAGGGATTGCGTCAGCTCCGTCATGTCATAGGGAACCTTTTTGTAAAGGTATCTGCCCTCCTCTATACGGCTGACATTCAACAGATCGTTAATAAGCCTTATCATCCTTTCATTGGATTCGTAAGTCTTTTCAATAAATTCTCTCTGCTCCGAAGAGATTTTACCCAAGTCTCCATCTAACAGCATCTTTAATGTCCACTTTATAGCCGAAAGGGGCGTCCTTAACTGATGGGCCGCAACGGAAACAAACTCCGTCTTCATCCTTTCCACGGTTTTTTCCCGACTGACGTCGTGCATCACCACCACATTCCCCATGCTTCTGCCGCGAGCAATCAAGGGTATAGTTGAAATTTCCAGGATAAAACTGTCTCCCACCTTTAGCTCTTCACGGAAAAGCCTCTTAATATCCCTACCCAAAAGATAAGCTAATGGCCTCAATTCCGAGGTATGAAAGAAGTCAGAAACCGCCTTGCCTATTATTTTCTCCTTTTCCACCCCGAAAAGTTTCTCGGACTGAAGATTCATCAGAGAAAGCTTATTGTCTTTGTCGAAAACCATGAGCCCATCGTTGAGACTGGCGATAATCTCCTCTGTTCTTTTCCTTTCTTCCTCCGCTTTCCTTCTGGCCTCTTCGGTATCCTCAAGGATATTCATAAGAGCGACCTGGCTCTTTTTGAGCTCTTTTTCCACGTCTTTGATTTTAGTTAAATCAAAGAGCCCAAGGAAATAGCCCACCACGTCTTCTTTTTCGTCTTTCCGCACCCTGGTGAAAACCTGGGTGATGATGTTGCCTTCCTGCTGGGTAAAGAACTCCATTTCTTTCCCTTTGACAGATCCTTTTTCCAAAGTCTCCTTGGCTAAATCCTCGATTTTTTCTTTGTTAAAGAGCTTTTCTATAGGCTCTCCTATTAATTCGTAGGATTTCATCTTGGAAATAGACTCAAAGGCAGGATTCACTTCAAGCAGTACGCCTATCGGGCTTACAAAACAGATGGGAAGAGGAGAAAAATTAAAAAGATCATGGATATAGTTCTCCAGAGAAGCCAAGTCATCCGCTAAAAGAGAGCTTTTAACGCGGTCTTCTTCGTTTTCTTCCGGCATTTTATAGATTGGTTTTTATTATTAGCAAAGAATATCTTATTCTATCAAATCGGCTGCTTTTAACAACCGGAAAAGCTGCCTATTCACCCTTCTCTTTAATTCTGTCTAATTCTTTTTTCAACTCCACCATCTTCATTTCTCTGCCCACAGCTATCTCTCTAAACCTTTCCAGTTCGCTTATCTTGTTTTCCAGCTCTTCAGTCCTTTGTTTTATTTCTACGTCCAAATTTTTATTAAGGTCTGCCAACTCTTTAGTTCTAGCCTGCACCTTGATTTCCAGCGTGGTCTTAGCTTCTTCCAGGGCCGTCATGGTTTCTTCCAGTTCGGCCGTCCTCTCCCTTACTTTCCTCTCCAGGCTTTTCTTTGCTTCTTCAAGGGCTTTCTGGGTCGTTTTTAATTCCTGAGTCATATTATTGAAATGGGAAGCCAGCTCCCCCCATTCGTCCTGGGAGCCCGTTTGTACCTTAAAGTCCAGATTTCCCTTGGAAATTTCCTGAATTCCTTTAATAAGCCTCTGCAGGGGTCTGGTAAATCCCCGCGAGATTAACACGTTTCCAAAAAGAGTGAGAATGATGACTATGAATACCGTCAGGACAGCCTGAATGCGGGCGTTGTTCAGGGTCATTGACAGTCCCTCCATCACTTCCTTACTTGCCTGAACCCCTCCTCCGGTCAATAAAGCTTTGACTAAGTCCTGATAGGTATAAATAATCAAGGCGGCTGTAATGAGAAGCGGGATAATGGTAAAAAATAAGGTAAACAAAAGAAGCTTGGTGCTTATTTTTATATTTGTCTTTTTTTGAGAAACCATTATGGAAAATCAAAATTTAGTTTATCCATTATTATAATATAACATTTTTATCGCCCGCCTTTTAGTGTTAAGCCTTCTCCCTCCGATACCGGGAGAGGGGTTTGGTGGTATCTCCTTTTGGCGAGGCGTCGCTTTAGAATTAATTAGAGTAATTTCATTGTCTTTTCTCTTCCTGCTTGGCCGTTTTCCTTCTGCTGAAAAAGTCTTTTGATAAGAGTTTTAAATCCTAAATCCTGAAAAGCTTCCATTACGGCTTGACGGTCATATTCTCTCCATTCGTATTCCTTAATGGGAATATTAATAGGTACATCTTTTTTAATCTGGGATAATTCTCGGCTCATAAAGGCCTTATCCCTGCCATCTAAAAGCAAGTCCTTAATCCGGGGAGTAATCAGCGGATGGTTTTTTCCTTTTTTCAAATTATCGTAGATAGCCGCAAGTGAGCCGAACTCTCCCAGAAGTTTCAGGGCGGTTTTTTGGCCGATGCCTGGTACGCCGGGAATATTGTCGGAAGCGTCTCCCGTCAAAGCCCTCAAATCGACCAACTGTTGTGGTTTTAGGCCCGGGTACTTTTCTCTTATCAAGTCTTCATCATAAAGGTCGGCATTCTTCACTCCTTTAGCCAGAAGATAAACACGAGTTTTAGCATTGATAAGCTGAAGAACGTCCCTATCACCGCTGACAATAATCGTTCTAATATCGAAAGAACGCTTTATTCCAGGGAAGATGCGGCTGACGGTTCCTATCAGGTCATCTGCTTCAAAACCTTTCTTTTCTAAAACCGGTACGGAAAAAAGGCCTAACATCCTTTTTATTTGGGGAATTTGTGCCGCCAGTTCCTTGGGGGTGGGAGGTCTTTGAGCTTTATACTCCTTGAATTTTTCATGCCGAAAGGTAAGAGCCGGATAATCGAAGCAAACGGCTAAGAATTCGGGGCGGAACTCTCCAATCACTTTTAAAAATACCAGCAGAAAACCGTAGACCGCGCCAACTTGCTGCCCGTCCCTGGCGGTCAGAGGCGGGAGAGCATGGAAGGCTCTATGCAGAACGGAATTGCCGTCAATGACAACTATTTTTTTTTGTTCGGCCATTTTATTCTAATTATTCTTTCCTCTTTTCCCTTTATTTCAAAGTGAACCCCGACCGTATCTTCGGGCAGAATATTCTTAATTCTGTAAGCCCATTCTACCGCTGCAATATTGCCGGGATTTGAAATTATCTTTTTAAATCCCAGATCCAGAATTTCTTTAGCCTCATGGATGCGATAGCAATCCAGATGGTAAAAAAAAGAAGGTCTAGGATTAGGAACTTCAAATCTTTTAAGTATCACGAATGTTGGACTCAGTATTTTTTCTGCCACCCCCAAGCCGCGGGCAAAACCCTGAATAAAAGTGGTTTTTCCTCCTCCCAGTTCTCCTGTCAGTGCCACCACTAAAGCTTTCTTCCTCCTTCCCTGTTCCAAAATTCTGTGAGCCATTTTTTCTCCCAGCCGTTTAGTTTGAGAAGCGCTGCGGGAGCGATATTTTTCACCAACCTTTATGTTTTTCATCACTCGCTGCTGTAAGATGTTTTGTCAAGATTGACTTTTAAATTAGAATAATATAAATTCAACTAATCAAGTTTTTACTGCTTTCCATTTTAAATCTTTATGGATGGAATTTCAAAAAAAATAACGGGTGAGGTTAAAATACCTGTTGAGATTCTAAAGGATTCTCAGAAAAAGGTTAAGAATGTACCCGCCCTAAAGGAACACCTGGAAAAGTCTTTCCAGCAGAGGCTTACGGAAGTTGTGGAAATTCTTTTGGCGGGCGCCATTAACCTGAATGCCTCCGATATTCACCTGGAACCCAAGGAGGAGAAATCAAAAATCAGGGTGAGGGTGGACGGACTTTTGCAGGAAGTAACCTCGTTGGAACGGGACCTTTACGAAAAAATCGTTTCAAGAATAAAACTTCTTTCGGGTCTTAAATTGAATGTAAGTGATCGGCCTCAAGACGGCCGATTTTCTATTGGCGTCCCCGAAAATACGGAAAAAGCGATAACTAAATTTTTTACAGTGGAAGTAAGGACCTCGACCCTTCCCACTGAATATGGAGAAACCATAGTGCTTAGAATATTAAATCCCAAAAGCCTGATTAACCTGGAGGCCTTGGGTCTAAGAGAAGATTTATTCGCTCTGTTCAATAAGGAAATCAAAAGGCCGAATGGAATGATTATCGTAACGGGTCCTACAGGTTCGGGTAAAACAACCACCCTATACGCTTTCCTGAAGAGTATACAGAGCCCCGAGAACAAAGTGATAACTATTGAAGACCCTATAGAATATCATCTTAAAGGCATTTCCCAGACGCAGGTAAGTCCGGGAAAGGGGTATGATTTTGCTAATGGTTTGCGCTCTATTATGAGGCAGGACCCCGACGTGGTACTGGTGGGAGAAATAAGAGACTTGGAAACCGCCAGTATTGCTCTCCAGGCCGCCCTTACCGGGCATCTGGTCTTCTCAACCCTCCACACCAATGATGCTGCCGGGACAATCGCCCGCCTGCAAGCTTTGGGAGAAAAATCGGCCAATATAGCGCCCGCTATCAATCTGGTTATAGCCCAGAGACTGGTAAGAAAAGTTTGCAAAGAGTGTTCTAAAAAAGAAAAGGTTTCTCCCGCCCATCTGAAGAAAATAAAAAAGGCCGTCAAGGGCCTGATTGGGAAAACGGATATTCCGAAGATAGATGCTTCCCTTGAAGTTCCCAAGGCTGTAGGATGCAAGGAGTGTAATTTTACCGGCTATCGGGGAAGAATGGGTGTCTATGAAGCTCTTACCATAGACGACCAGATGGAAAAATTCATATTGAATGTAGCTTCCATAGCCGCCTTGAGAGAAAAAGCTGCTGCTTTAGGCATGACTACTATGTATCAGGACGGAATCGTTAAAGTCTTGCATGGAATCACCACCCTGGAAGAAGTGGAGAGGGTGGTCGGAGAACAATAAAACCCCAAGGCTGGGGGTCGACTTAGGTATTGGGAACGCAAAGTTTAGAACTTTTCCGAGGAACAGCTTCGCCTAAACCAAGCTGTCCAACTGAGAAAAACTCCTAACCCCCAGCCTTAGGGCTCTATTGTATGCCTTTATTCTAATATATTATGAAAAATTTGTCAAGAGATAGGTCTCCTATTTTCGGCTTTACGGCAGGATTAATCCTGCTTTTTATTTTTCTTCCCTTCAAAGCTAATGCTTTTTCTTTCCTAGACGTAGTTATTAATGAAATAGCCTGGATGGGGACATCTGTGTCGACTGCCGATGAATGGTTGGAACTGCATAATAACACAGATTTTTTCATAGACGTCACCGGCTGGAAAATAGAAACCAGCGACGGCAGCCCGAATGTGGAGCTGTCAGGAAAAATTGGCCCTTCCGGTTTCTTTGTTATTGAAAGAACAGACGATAATACTCTCCCTAATATTTCCGCCAATCAGATATATGCGGGTTCCCTGAACAATAAAGGGGAATATATAAAACTTTTGGACAAGGAAAACAATCTGATAGACATGGTTGACTGCGATGACGGTTGGTTCGGCGGCGACAATGTTTCCAAGAAAACGATGGAAAGAAAAGTAAGTAATGGAAAAGGAATACCCGAAAACTGGCAGACTTCTCTTTTTGAAGCCGGGACCCCGGGCGAAGAGAACAGTACGCTGCCATACGACGAAGACGTTTCTGGGGCCAATGCTTTTTCTATCGGAAATTTTATCATAACAGAAGTTCTCCCCTCCCCATCAGGCCAAGATGAAGAGGAAGAATGGATTGAACTTTTAAACCAGGATACTCGCCAGATAAATCTCACAGGATGGAAGCTTACAGACCAAGCAGGTAGGACAAAAACATATTCTTTCGAAGAAAAAGTTTCGATAGAATCCGGCACATTTATCGTCTTGAGCCGCCGGCAAACGGGCATCACCTTGAATAATGAAGGAGACGGTCTTTATCTGATGGCGCCTAACGGTAAAATAGCTGACCGTATGGATTATGGAAAAGCACCTATGGGAAAATCTTATGCCTTAATCGACGGGGATTGGATGTGGAACTCTTCGCCGACGCCGGGAGGAAAAAATGTAAACATACCTACGGAAGAGGGTGGGGTTGAAACAAATACCTTTATGGAAGAAGAAAAAGTGCCGCATCAGCCTGTCAGGAAAGAGGAAGTCAGTCCAGGACAGACGGGCGATAAATCCAATAATTCTGTATTTATTAAAACGCTCCTGGCCGCCTCCCTTACTTCTGTGATTTCCGGCGCAGTTTTTTTTGTCTGGAAAAATTTCCTGAAGAAAGCCATTTTAGAAACTTAACGCTGGTTTGATTTTTAATGAAAAATAGTTTAAAGTTGAAAGAGCAAGTTTGCTTTAATAAGCTTTTATTAGTTAATAACCAAAAAACAAATATGTCAGGACACTCTCATGCCAGAACTGTTAAGCATCAAAAGGACCTGGATGCTCAGAAAAGGAGTAAGGCATTTTCCAAGGTTTCCAGACTGATTTTAGTAGCGGTAAGAGAAGGCGGAGCTAACCCGGAAACTAACGCCTCTTTAAGAATGGCTATAGATAAAGCCCACTATTACAATATGCCCAATGATAATATTGAACGGGCCATCAAACGCGCCACGGGAGAGCTTCCTAGCGGAAAACTGGAAGAATTTACTTTTGACGCCTATGGACCCGAAGGCATCGCTTTGATTATCGAGGGCATTACGGATAACCGTAAAAGGGCTTTGGCTGACATTAAAAAAATCCTCAGCCAGTATAACGGCAAGCTGGTAGCCGAAGGAGCGGTAAGATGGATGTTTGAAAGGAAGGGCTGTATCTCGGTTAATATCGAGGAGCAGAAAGAATCTTTAAGAAATAAGGAGCATCTGGAGCTGATAGCTATTGAGGCGGGAGCCGAGGATACTGTCTGGAGAGAAAATTATTTGGACATTTATACGAACCCGGAAAAGATGGAAGACATCAAGAACGCATTGGAAAAGAAAGAGATTAAGATAGATTCAAGCTCCCTGGAATGGAAACCCAATAAGGAAGTGGAGCTAGAAGAAAAGAAAAAAGCCTCCAGCTTGAAGCTTTTCGAGGCCCTTGACGACAATGAAGACGTTCAGGATGTATACTTTGACTTAAAACTATGACTATATTAGGCGTTGACCCGGGCACTGCCAGTACCGGGTATGGGGTAGTTAAGAAAACGAAATCCCTGCAGTGTTTAGATTATAATGTCATCCATACTTTCCCGGGAGTCCGCACGGAAGAACGCCTGAGAATAATCAACAACGAACTCTCCAAGGTCATAAAAAAACATCAGCCAGACGTTTTAGCTATAGAAAACGTCTATTTTTTTAAGAACCTCAAAACCGCCATCCCCGTTTCCCAAGCCAAGGGTTCCATAATGCTGACGGCGGCAAAGAAAAGGCTGCCCGTATGCGAATTTACCCCTCTGCAGGTTAAATTAGCCATTACGGGAAACGGCCGGGCTGACAAAAAAGATGTTCAAAAAAGCATTAAAAAAATATTGAAGCTGAAAGAAATACCAAAGCCCGACCATGCCTCAGACGCCTTAGCTATCGCGATCACTTATCTGATGCAAAGCGGCTCCCTGTAGACCTTATCCTCTTCTCTGTCCTTGACAGAGTTTTTCGGGAAATTATAATATCTTGTAAGGTTCCTTAATAAAGGGAAAAAGGTCGGGAAAGGATAGGACCTTAAAGAAACCGATATGACTTACCAAGGTAATTTCCCCTTTTCTTTTATTAATGACGATGAAGAAGATTTCATGGACGAGGAAACGGAAGATGAATCAGAGGAATTAGACGATGAAGATGATGTCTTAAAAGACGATAAAGGCGTGGAAGATGATGATGAAGGGCTGGAAGATGTAGACGACGAATTCGACGAAGATTAAAGCCCCTTAAAGGGGGTTTTAATTTTTCCGCCGCTCATTTCTCTTTTGAAAAAAAGAAGAAAATTATTATAATAGGTAGATACTATGCCGAAAAGAAAATATAAAAGGGCAACCTATAAAAAGGAGGGGGGGCGTTTCTGGCTCGGAATACGGTTGTTTTTTGCAGCTTTACTTTTGGGTGTTTTCGCATTTTTCTTTCTGTTTTTCTATTACGCCAAGGACTTTCCCCGCCCCGAGCTTTTTTCAGAAAGACAGCTTTCCCAGTCCACTAAAATATACGACCGCTCAGGCCAAGTCCTGCTTTACGAAGTATACGGCGAAGAAAAAAGGACATGGATTCCTTTATCCCAGATACCTCAGCAGCTCCAGCAGGCAGTCATCGCAACGGAAGACGCTCATTTTTACACCCATTTCGGCATAGACGTTGGACGTATTATCCGGTCCCTGTTGACGGACTTTAAAATAGGTAAACCCACCTACGGCGGTTCTACTATCAATCAGCAGCTAATCCGTTCTACCTTCTTAACTCTGGATAAAACCATAGAAAGAAAATTCCGGGAAATTATCCTGTCCTTGGAATTAGACAGGAGGTATTCCAAAGACCAGATTTTAGAGTGGTATCTTAACCAGGTACCCTTCGGCCAGAATGCTTACGGAGTAGAAGCCGCCAGCCAAACCTACTTTAATAAATCCGTAGAAAATATTTCCCTCTCTGAATCCGCCATCCTCGCCTCCTTAATAAATGGCCCTTCACGCCTTTCTCCTTATGGACAGAATAAAGACGAACTGTTGGCGAGAAAAGATTACGTTATTGATAGGATGGCAGAAGAAAGATATTTGACCGCAGAGCAGGCCGAGGAGGCAAAACAGGAAAACGTGGAATTCTCAGATAAGCCCCTGCAGATAAAGGCCCCCTACTTTACTTTATGGGTAAAGCAGCAGCTGGAAGAAAAATACGGGGAAGAATTCCTGCGCGCCAAGGGATTAAAGATTTATACCTCCTTGGACTGGGGAATTCAGCAAACCGCGGAAGAGGCCTTAAAGAACGGCATAGAAAGGAATAAATCATACAATGCCCACAATGCAGGCTTGGTTTCTATAGACCCGAAAACGGGCCAGATTTTAGCCATGGCGGTAGGCACCGGAGATTATTATGACGACCCCTTTCCCAAAGATTGTATTTCCGGAAAGAATTGTCTCTTCGACCCAAAATTTAACGTAGTGGTGGGGACGGAGAACAACCCGGGGAGACAGCCGGGTTCAGCCTTCAAACCATTCGTTTATGCCACTGCTTTCAAAAACGGATATACGGATAGAACTACCGTTATTGATGAGCCCACCAACTTCGGGGTTTGGGGAGGAAAAGAATATACTCCGCAGAATTATGACGGACTTTTTAGAGGGGAAGTTACCCTTAGACAGGCGTTAGCCCAATCTTTAAATATCCCCTCCGTTAAGGTTCTTCTTAATTTAGCGGGGCTGGATGCAAGCATTAAAACCGCCAAGGATTTAGGTATCACCACTTTAACCCCTCCCTACGGCCCTTCCATCGTCTTGGGGGGATGGGAGGTTAAATTATTAGATATTACTTCGGCTTACGGGGTTTTTGCCAATGATGGCAGGAGAGTGCCCCCTGTTTCTATTTTAAAAGTAGAGGACGCAAGCGGACGAGTCTTGGAGGAAAATAAAAAAGAACCAATAGTGGTGCTGGATAAAGAAGTTGCCAGAATGGTCAGCGATATACTTTCCGACAATCAAGCCAGAACCCCCATGTTTGGTCCTCGCTCCAATCTTTATTTCACGGATTACCAAGTGGCAGCCAAAACAGGTACCACCCAAAATTACAGAGATGCCTGGTCTATAGGTTTTACTCCTTCGCTAGTGACCGGGGTGTGGGCAGGCAATAATAACAACGCCGCCATGTCTTCGAAACCGGCCGTTACTCTGGCTGGCTCCATCTTTCATGATTTCATGGAAAAGACGCTTCCCAAATTCCCGAAAGAAAATTTTATAAAACCGGCCCTGCTTCTGAACCATCTCTTGGAAAATAATTCTACATCGACAAACCCCACACCGTAACCTGATGTGGGGTTTTAAATTATAAATCAGCGTTCTTTATTAAGACGGTTTTATGGGCATTATAATATAAAGATAATCACTCTTGCCCGTCGGTTTTAATGCAGCCGGTCCGTCTTCGTTGGTGAGGTTAAAAATCACATCTTCGGTATTTATCTCACCGATCCCGTCTATAAGAAAACGGTGATTGAAAGAAATAGAAATATCTTGCCCTTTAATTTTGCCCTTGAAAAAGCTGTTGTATTCTCCTAGGTCAGGGCTTTGACTGGCGACATTTATCTTTCCCTCTTTTGCTTCAAGGTTTATCTTAACTTCATTTATTTTACCGCTGAAAAGACTGGCGGCCTTTACCTGGTTAAGGAAATCCTTTTTCTTAACTTGTGTTTCGGTGTTGTATTCCTTGGGAATAATTTCCTGATAATCAGGATACTCCCCCTCTACTAATCGGGAGGTAAATTCTATCTGAGGCTGGGCAACCCTGTCCGAGGCAAATTCAAATAATATTTGGTTTGGAGAAAGATAAATGTTTAAGTCTCCTTCCTTGTCTCCGAAGACCCCTATAATTTCTTTGGCGGCTGACTGCGGTAATATTAAAGAGTGTTCTTTAGCAACCCCTGTTTTTATAAATATTTTTCTCTCAGCCAGCCTGAAGCTGTCCGTGGCCACCATTTTAATAGAATCTGGCTGAAAAGAGAGATAGATCCCGGAAATCTCAGGCCTGGTGGTGGAGGGAGAGGGAATATTGATAATTTGGGCTAACGCTTTACAAAATTCAGAGTTATTAACCACCACAGCCTTACCTTCTTTAGGCTGGGGAATAATGGGGAAATCTTCTGGACTTAATCCTTTGATTTTAGTATTAAAATTATCGCACCTTAACCCTAAAGAGAGATTTTTAACCTCCAGCTCTATGGGTTTTTCAGGAAGAGAATTTATTAAGCTGGACAAGAATTTAGTGGGTATACAAATTTGTCCGTCTTTTTCTATTTTAGCTAACCCCTGCCATTTTATGCTTGATTCTAGATTGGTGCTAGAGAGCTTTAAAAAGTTTTTCTCCGCTGTGAAAAGGGTATTTTGAAGTATGGGCAGGGTTAAGGATTTTTGGGAAATCCTTTCCACAATTTTAATTCCCTCGTTAAGTTTTTCTTTTAATATAATTAATTTCATTGTTGTTATTGTTGTGGTTGTTAATAATTTATTTTTTAAATATAAATAAGGTGGGGAAAAAGCGATGATTAACAGCGGGTTTTCCGCCGCATAAAGGGTATTTAATTTTTATTATAAGAAATCTCCACAGCTTACCCACACAAAACCCTTTGTTTTATTAACTCTATTTCTTCGCTTAAACTTTCATCCTTTTTCACCGCTTTGGAAATTTTTTCATAAGCATGGATGGCGGTAGTGTGGTCCTTTCCTCCTAGTTTTCTCCCGATAAAAGGAAAAGAGGCTTTTAGTTCCTTTCTTAATAGATACATGGCTATCTGCCTTGGTTTGACGATTTCTTTTTTCCTGGATTTTGATATCAGTTCTTTTATCTTAATATCATAAAAATCAGCCACAGAGCCTATAATTTTTTTAGCGTTAAGAATTTTAGTTTGAGAAGATGTCAGGTTTTTTAGCAGGGACTTTACGGTCGTAAGATCAGGAGAGGAATTATTCAATTTCTGATAAGCTGCGAGAATATTAAGAGCCCCTTCTAATTCCCTTATATTTCTCTTAATATGGGAGGCGATAAAATTAATCACCTCCTCCGATGGTTCACTTTTCCTTTCCTGGCACTTGGTTTTTAAGATGGCTATTCTGGTTTCGAAATCGGGGAGGGAAATATCTGCTATCATTCCTCCTTCGAACCGCGACCTTAAGCGCTCTGTCAGGGCGGGAATTGCTTTCGGAGGCCTGTCAGAAGACAGGATGATTTGTTTGTTCTTTTCGTAAAGGCCGTTGAAGGTATAAAAGAACTCTTCCTGGGTTTTTTCCTTGCCTGCCAGAAACTGGATATCATCGATAATTAAAGTGTCAACCCGCTGGTATTTAAGTTTCAATTCTTCAGTATTTCGGTTTCTTATAGCGGCTATCACTTCGGAAACAAATTTTTCAGAGGGAATATATTTTACTTTATTGTCTTGGAAGTTTTTGCCAATCTCATTGCCGACGGCCTGAAGAAGATGAGTTTTCCCCAACCCCACTCCTCCATAGATGAAAAGAGGATTGTAAACCTGGCCCGGATTCTGGGCGGTAGCCCAACCGGCCGCTTGGGCTAATTCATTAAAGGGACCGACTACGAAATTTTCAAAAGTGTATTTTTTATTAAGATTAGTATCTTTTTCTACCGCGAAGTTATCAAATTCTAGCTGTTCACTTTCCTCAGGCATTACGGCCGGCATTTGTTGAGAAGCTTTCATAGTTCTTTTCCCCACTTCATATTGAATGGACTTAATGCCGGTGTCTAGGCTGTGCAGGACCCTGAAGATGGTTTTGTTGTATTTTTGCTCCAGCCACTCTTTGGCAAAAGAGTTAGGTACGGACACGAAAACGGTGCCTTCTCTCTGAGAGGCTATCTCTGTATTTTTAAACCAAGTAGCAAAATTAGCAGAAGAAATTTGAAGTTGAATTTGTGCTAGAACCGTTTGCCAGAGTTCTTCGTGGTTCATAAAAATATAATAAATAGGTTGTTAAACTTTTTCACAGCCTGTTAATATTTTGTTAAAAAGAGATTCGGCTTGCCGAATACTTTTTAATTATACTACATGTCAAAAGAATGTAAAACAAAAAGGAAAGAGGCTCTTTTGTTAATAATATGGGTAAAAACTGTGGATTAAATTTTCCCTCCGCCTTTCCGCTTTCCGAGGAATAAAGCAACCTCCAGAATTGACTCTTATTATTTTTATGTCTAAAATAAACCATATGTCAATAACCTATCAGCCGCGCAAAGGCAAAAGGAAAAAGACTCACGGGTTTTTGAAAAGGAAGAGTACGAAGTCCGGGAGAGAAGTCCTTAAAAGAAGAAGAAAAAAGGGCCGCAAGAGGCTGACCCCATAGCTTGATGTTGGCGAAAGAATTCAGGCTGTGTAAGAAGAAGGACTTTGAACAGGTTTTAAAAAGAGGGCGGGGCGTTAAAGAAGCATTTTTTGTTTTAAAAGTTAAAAAAACAAAGGAGGGAAGAATGAGATTCGGTTTCATAGTTTCTCAGAAGGTCTCCAAAAAAGCCGTGGTTAGAAATAAAATTAAAAGAAGATTCAGGAGTGCTGTTCAGGAAGAATTAGGATGCAGGAGGGGTTCCGAGACCGCAAACAGATGCTTAGAAAAGAGTTTGGACGTTGTCTTAATAGCGCTACCGGGCGCAGAGGAAAGGAGTTTTAAAGAAACACACGAGAGAATTAAAAGAGCTTTCGGCAAGACAGGCGTATTAAACCCATGAATATCTTCACAGAAACCTTTAATACAGTATTATATCAGCCGCTATTTAATATTCTTATTCTACTGTATGAATATTTCCCCGGACACGATTTTGGAGTGGCTATTATAGTGCTTACTTTTATTATAAGGCTGCTTCTTTATCCCCTAATGGCTCAGAATATCAGGAACCAGAGGGCTCTTACCGCCATGCAGCCCAAATTAAAAGATATCCAGGAGCGTTTTAAGGATGACCAGGAGAGACAGGCTAAAGAAATAATCAATCTATATAAGGAGCACGACATCAGTCCTTTCAGCGCTTTCGTACCCCTTTTGATACAGCTGCCGCTTTTGATTGCCCTTTTCCAGGTTTTTCAGAAAGGTCTTGTCCCGGACAATCTGACCGGCTTATACAGCTTTGTATCCCATCCCGGAGAAATCAATTACACCTTTTTGGGAATTATAAGCTTAGGCAGCGCCAGTGCTTTCCTGGCCGTTATGGCTGCCGTCCTCCAGCTTATCCAGTTCAAAACCTTAGACGTTAAACCTGCGGCGCGGGAGGGAAAAAAGAAATCCGATAAGGCGGATTATATCAGCAACTTAACCCAAAGGCAGATGCCCTACTTTCTTTCCGGCTTCACCTTCATTTTTCTCCTGAGACTTCCGGCGGCTCTGGCTCTTTACTGGATTACCACTTCTTTATTTTCTATAATTCAGCAGTATATACTGCAAAACCATGATAAGTCCAAATCAAATTGAAAAAATAAAAGAGATTACTAGGGAATTTTTTAACAAAACAAGCTTTGGAGTGGAAGTGGAAGTTTTACCTCAGAGCGGCCTGACAATCCCTATTAATCTTGAAACCGACAATCCCCAGGTTCTTATCGGAGAGGGAGGGCAGACCCTGACAGATTTCCAGCATATCCTAAAAGCCATCTTAAGGCGGGAAATACAGGAAGATTTTTATATAGACCTTGATATCAACGGTTACAAAGAACAGAAAAAAAGATATCTCAGGGAACTGGCCGGCTCCTTAGCCGACGAAGTGTCCCTGATGAAAAAAGACAAAATACTTCCTCCCATGCCCGCTTACGAGAGAAGGATTATTCATATAGAACTAGCCGATAGGACGGACGTGACCACGGAAAGTATCGGTCGGGAACCCGAAAGGAGGATTATAATAAAACCCTACCCTTAAAGTTTAAAAAAGAGAATTCGAAACCCCCTCCAATGAGGGGCTTTTTATAATCTGGACTCTTTAGCCTTTTTTATTTTTAGTACCTCTTCCGGGCTGGTGGTAATAATCTGGTCTTCCGTATAAGAAGCTATAGACCTTGTGGCTACATGTTTTTGCCCCGCAAAGAATATTCCTTCTCCAACTTCGGCTTCCAATAGGAGATATTTTTCCTGGTCGGTCAGGTTAAAAGTCTTTTTAACGATATCAATAGTGGCTGGAGACTGCTTCATTAATATTTGGAGAGCAGAGTTAGTAATAATCGGCTGTCCGTAGGAAGATTTCATAAAGTCGTTGACGTCCTGGGAAATAGTGGTTACTCCCAACCAGTACTTCCTCCCTCTTTTGCAAATCCCATAAAGGAAGGACGCCCCGTCTTCGTTCTTCATTATCCACCAGGCTTCATCCACCACCAAAATTCTTTTTTTCAGTTCCGTCCTGACTTTATTCCAGATATATCTCATAATAATGAACATGGCGATGGGTCTGAGCTCGTCTTCCATATCCCTGATACCGAAAACCACGAAGGGTTTTTCCATAGTGATATTAGTGGGCTCGTTAAAGAACTGGGCAAAGGTTCCCTTGGTGAATTTTCTCACTCTCCTTACCAAAGACTCCGCCCCCTCCATACCCTCCAGGATGGCTTCAAAGTCCTCCATTAAGGGTATCCTTTCCTGCCAGGTGCCGGGATCGCTGTCGGGGGTAATATCCTTGGCTGCATAAGTTTCCGTTAAGGCCCTGTCTATAATGGCGTCCTCTTCAGGGCTTAGTCCGCCGAGCATTATCCTTAGAAGCCCGACCAGATTAATAATATTAGACCTTAAGACATCCTCCGGTTTTTCGTCTTCTCTGGGAGTGGGCAGGTCAAAGGGGTTGATGTGATTAGGAGAAGCCAGGGAGATGCTGAAATAAGAACCTCCTACCCCCTCGGCCAGATGATTGTATTCGTTTTCAGGGTCTATCACTATAACCTCCACGCCGGTCATTAAATATCTTAGTATTTCCAGCTTAACAGTGTAGCTCTTACCGGAGCCCGACTTTCCGAAAAGTACTTCATTGGCGTTTTCCAGGCTGAACCTGTCAAAAAGGATTAGGGAATTATTGTGCTGGTTTACGCCGTAGAGAACTCCTTCATTGGAGCTTAAATCAAAAGAAGTGAAGGGAAAAGAAGAAGAAAGGGGTCCCGTGTTCATGGAGGTATGGACCATCAGCTGGTCCATACCATAGGGGGCGGTGGAATTAAACCCTTCCCTCTGCTGGTAGAGAGCAGGCTTTACATATATCAGCCTTGATTCCAGGATAGAACGCAGATTAGTGGTTACATCGGTCAGCTCCTGCCTTTTTTCCCCGTAAATGGTGATATAGACTCCCAATCTAAACATCCTCTCCTGAGCGGTCTGTAATTTATCTCTGAGGGTTTCCAAATCCTGATAGGCCACTTCTAAAGCAGGGTCGCGAATAAGCCCCTTTTCTTCTCTTTCAGCTATCTCCGCCATTACTTCGGTTACCTTTTTCCTTAATTTTTTAAGTATGTCCCCCGTTTCAATGGGAAAGATATGGAAACCTACATTCATAGGAGTGTCCATATTAATAACGGGTGAAAACCATCCGGTGGTTATGTACCTGGGATAGGAAAAAATGAAAAAAGACCTGGCTAATCTCTTCCCCAGTTTCAAATGGTCTGGCTTAAGAGATGTTAAAGCAGAGGGAGCGATGATGTCCTTGATGTCTATCTTAGAGGTTTCAAAAATCTGTTCCGGTATTTCCCTTTTTTTAAAAAAGGGCAGTTTTCTTAAGAATGGAGGTAGTTTCATATTACTGAGATAACTCAGGAGGTATTTCGGGGTAATAACCTACTTCAGCTTCTTCCGGGTGGTAAAGGCTCCAGAAAAGCTCCACCAGCTCTGAAGTATTCAAGGGAACGCACTGCAGTCCGCACCTTCGCAATCCCAGGGCCACAAATTCCATCCTCTGCCACAGCTGGGACTTGGCTCTTTGGAATCGGTCTTCCGTGAGGGAAAGGGATTTAACCTTTTTATCCCCGCCGTCTTCCGCTATGGGTCTGGGGAGTTCTCCCAGGGTAAAAGGCACCACCACGAAAAAATTTTTAGACATAATGGCTCCTCCGGCAATCATTTCCTTAATAAAATCGTGGTATTCTCCTATTTGAATTTTCAGCAGTTCATTTTCCTCTTTTTCTTCCAATTCCTTCAGTTTATCCAGGTAGCCGGTAATATTCAGCTGTCTTGACTGTATTACCACCTCCAGCGGAAAATCCAGGGAATTGAGGAAATTTTGGAACTGGTAAATTATAGCCTTTTGTTCTTCTTCGGACTTTAAGGCAAAGTTAATCGAGGAAACCATAAGGACTCCTCTTAAGGCCTTATTCCTTAGAACAATAACGCCTTCCCTTATCTGGTCTAATTCCAAAAATTGCTGTGTGCTTGCCTTAGGCATGATTATTGGTTAATCTTTTTTGTTTCTATCTCTGTTTTTTTATTTTTCAGTTTGCTGCGGGCAGCGATTTTCAATGGGGTCTGGTCTTCGGGTATTTCCTCCTTCTCTACAGTTTTCTCCACAAACCCCGCATTACTTCCTTTCTGCATCTTCCATAAATACATCTTGGGGGAAAGGGTAAATTTTAAGAAGTTCCCAATACGTATGAGCAAAGGAACGCCGTCTACCTTAAAAAAGGCAATGGAGAGGGCGGCTCCACCTATTAGAAAACAGGCCAACAGGAACAGGGGGAAAGGCAGGCTGAAATAAAGAAAAAAGCAGATAGCTGCCGCTATTCCCAGATAAATAAATTGATTGAATGTTAGAGGGCCCACTATCTTAGGCTCTCTCTCAATGAATTGGGGTATGGTGAACCTCATTACATTATTTTATCACACTTCCTCGCGGTAAAGGTCTTCGGCGCTGGAAGGTCTTTCTTTAAGCGGTTCCCTTTCCTCTATCACAGGTTTTTCGGCGGCAGGCTCTGAATTATCTATGGCAATTTCCATTTCATAAATATCTTCCAGGTTGGATTTCACCGGGTAGAAAACGAAGCGGTAAAGCTCCCGGCTGACCTTTTTGGCTTTTTCTTTGTCTATTTTTAATGAATTTTGCAGGATTTCCTGGAATTCGTCAGGAGGCAGCAGGCCGAGCAAGACGTTGCGTACCATGACGACGATGTTGCCGTGTTCTTCAACCAGGCCGTTTCTCTCACAGATATCGTAAATGCTATTGCCGGTTTCTTCGGAGAACAAAGACTCCTGCACTTCGGGCGGCAGTTTCTTATATAATTGCCAGAACTGTTCTGATGTTATTTCTTTAGCCATGGGCGATTTATGTTGACAAATTTACCTAATATGTTATAGTTTAATAAAAGATTTTTTAAAATTTAATAATGAAACGAAGTGAGCGTGATAAAAAATGAATGAAACTAATAAAGAATTTGTGGGAGTAAAAATTGAAGAAGTTCACACCGTTAAAGATGTGAGAGGGTTAATAGTCGAATTAATGAGAGTTATCGAAGTCGAATGGGGAGACGCAATAGATAAATTTGGTAATGCGGTTAGGAGTGGTCACAGAAATGAAATAGAAATGAAAAAGAAAGAATTAAGGGGGGTACGTAGTAAAGTTCTAAAGTGGGAGGAATCCCTTTTAGCTCGCGAGAAGGATTTAGTAGATGATGACAAAGACCTAAAGAAGACGATGAAAGGGATGAGGAAGGCGTACAATTTTTCGAAACAATTCGGCGATCAATTTTTAACATAGATTTTTCTAACTAGGAAAATCTATTTTTTTATTCCTGATGATATTTAGTAAATTTGAGTCTTTTCTCTTGTCAAAATATTAAACAATTATTAGTATAGTGTAAGCACATCAAATTTGAAGAGGGATGTTAATGGAAGACATAAGCGGAATGATAAAAAGACTAAACGAACAATTAGACTTCATGCCAATTTTACAAGAGAGTATTAGTGAAAAAGCAGAATGGGCAGAAGAATGGAATTTAGTAGATGAGCGGTATAAGAGGTTAAACCAATTAGTGGATGATCCATCAAGCACAATAGAAGATTATAGAGAGGCGTTAAGTAGTATAGAGAAGCGTGAAAAGCAATTTCAGGAAATAATTAAACAAGATAAGCGGGCGTTAAAATTTTTTTCTGAAAACACAATTATAAATATAATAAGGTGCATCAATAAATTAATTGAAGGAGAATGGGGGAATGCAATAGATGAATTTGGTAGCGCGATTCAAGAAGGTAGAGATAAGGAAAGAAAGTTGAAGAGAGAAAAACTGTACGGAGTAAGACGTAAGGCTTTGATATTAGAAGAATTTCTTCTCAATCAGAAAGGAAAGATTCATTATATTGGAAAGGAGCTTAAGAAGACAATTAAAGGGGCTAGGAAGGCGTACAATTTTTCGAAACAATTCGGCGATCAATTTTTAACATAGATTTTTCTAACTAGGAAAATCTATTTTTTTATTCCTGATGATCTTTTGGTGGTAAATCGACGTCCTTTTTCTGCGAAAATTTTTCTATCACAGAGCTGATATAATTAAAGTCTTCTTTCATCTTTCTCAACTGTTCCGCGTCTTCCTTGGATATAGTTGTGTTCTGCTTTCTTTTTTTCTCTATAGATTTAATTTTTTTATTAATATTTTTCCGTAAATCCTTAACATCTTTTAAATTTTTAATCGTTTCTTTATAATCTTCTGGCAGTACGCCACTCTCGAAAAACTTCTTGCCGTCACTCTTTTTTATTTTGATAGGAGGAATCGATTTCAGTAAATTATCATCTATTTCCACGCCCTTAGGAGTACTTGCTTGTGTCGGGCCGGATTTGGCTGCTCTTTCAAATTGCTTTCTCTTTTCCCTTAGGACGGCTTCTTCCATCTCTTTTACTTTCTCTTTCTGTATTTCCTCCTTCATTCTATCGAAGTCTTTCTGTAAATGAAACCCTCTTGCTTTCTTAGCTCCCCGTTGCTCTAATCTGTCCATAACTTCATCATCTTCAACCTCAACTTCTTTATAATTTTTCCGCTGGGCATCCTTTAATGAAGCGGTGAAGTCCGGTCGGAATTCGCCCTTTTCTTTCAACTCCTTCTGTTTGCCTTCCCAAAAAGTTTTACCCTCTCGGACCAAATAATTGTCAAACGTTTCCCCTTCTTTCA
>Ga0315536_1000037_pt1 | contig 53268 bp, 49 predicted proteins | sample SalMarSW160230MG_FD_203093 | JGI IMG/M metagenome (GOLD analysis project Ga0315536, IMG submission 203093) | Salt marsh sediment microbial communities from the Plum Island Ecosystem LTER, Massachusetts, United States - Salt Marsh Sediment SW1602-30 ...
CAGGAGCAAGTTTACCACCGGGAAACTCCCATTTAAAAGGATGATCTGTTGCTTCTCCCCTCTGGACAACCAAAACCTCATCCTCTTCATTCCTTATAATTGCGCAGGTAACACTTATCATTGGCAGAATTAATCTGAAAGCTCCTCATAAAGCGGTATCACAACCAAATAATCAGGTCTCGTCTGCCCGGGATTAAACTTACCGGCATAATGAACCATCCCATTTGTGACAACTATATATGGTACTTTATAGTTCATGTTATAAGTGGCTATCTGTTCAAATACACTTTCATTCAGTTTAATATCCGGCGATTTACACTCAACTATCATAACGGGCTTGCCCTTCCGGTTGTGAACCAGTATGTCCGCCCTTTTTTTCAATTTATTTATTCTGAACAGAACCTCAATTCCAATAAGTCCGGCAGGATATTTCCCTTCATTAATCAGGTACTGAACAAAATTCTGCCTTACCCATTCTTCAGGCGTGAGCTTCACATATTTCCTCCGTATCGGGTCGAGAATCATTTCATTCCCCTCATTCCCGACGATTCTGAATGAATATTGAGGCAGGTTTAACTGTTTCAACTTAGTTTTTGTATTTTTGTTGGCTGAATAGCAAAATAACTAAATACTATTTTTTAAAAATCTTAGTGTCCCTTTGTGAAATCCTGTACAAATATATTTAGATAATAGTAAATTGAAATTAATATATGAAAACCAAAGAAGAAATTGTTAATAACTGGTTACCTCGATACACCGGGAAATCACTGGATAGTTTCGGTAAATACTTTCTGCTAACAAATTATCTGCATTATGTTGAACTTTTTGCAAAATGGAACAATGTTGAAGTAGAAGGCAAAGATAAGAACATGCCCAGTGCCACTGCCGAGGGCATAACCATTATCAATTTTGGGATGGGGAGTCCCAATGCTGCTACAATAATGGATCTTCTTAGTTCAGTAAATCCTCATGCTGTTCTTTTCCTTGGAAAATGCGGCGGCCTAAAAAAGAAAAATACTCTGGGCGATCTCATACTCCCAATAGCTGCAATAAGAAGTGACGGAACTTCCAATGACTATTTGCCTATTGAAGTTCCTGCCTTGCCTGCATTTAAATTGCAGAGTGCCATCTCAGCCACAATAACCAGGTTTAACAGAGAATACTGGACAGGGACTGTATATACAACAAACAGAAGAGTCTGGGAATTTGACGAGAGGTTTAAAAAATACCTTGTAAAAACCCGTGCCATGGCGATTGATATGGAAACAGCCACTATATTCACTGTAGGATTTGCCAATGAGATACCCACTGGAGCGTTATTGCTGGTATCTGACCAGCCAATGATTTCTACAGGGATAAAGACTGAGGCAAGCGATAAAAAAGTCAATGACGAATATGTTGAGATGCATCTTCAAATAGGGATACATTCTCTCAGAGAAATCAAGGAGGACGGAGTATCCGTAAAACATCTAAAATTCTGATAATGGCTGTTACCTACGAGGAGATAGTTTCCGACCTAAAGAACCGTATATTTAAACCAGTTTATTTTCTTGCCGGGGAGGAACCATATTATATTGATCTCATTACAAATTACATAGAAGAAAAAGTATTACTGGAAGATGAGAAAGCTTTTAACCAGATTATCCTTTACGGAGATGATACCAATATCCCTTCAATAATAGATACAGCACGCAGGTTTCCCATGATGTCCAGTCACCAGGTCATTATTATCAAAGAAGCTCAGTCGTTGAAAAAGCTTGAGGATCTGATTATTTACCTCGAAAAGCCTCTGCTTTCAACAATACTTGTGTTCTGTTACAAATACAGAACAATTGATAAAAGAACAAAGCTTTTCAAAGCCCTTGAGAGTCATGGAACATATTTTGAATCACCAAGGGTACGTGATTATCTTATTCCGGGCTGGATTGAGAGATACTTAATGACCAAAGGCATAAAAACGGATCCCAGTGCGAGTGCAATGTTAACTGAATATCTCGGGACTGATTTGCATAAGATTGTAAATGAACTTGATAAACTTATCATTACCATGCCCGAGGGCAAACCTGTTATAACAACATCGCTGATTGAAAAAAATATTGGGATAAGTAAGGATTACAATAATTTTGAACTGCAAAAAGCTATAGGTGAGAAGGACATACTCAAGGCTAATATGATCGTGCAACATTTTGCAAACAATTCAAAAGATAATCCCCTCACCCTTTCCATTGCTTCTCTTTTCGGATACTTCAGCAAATTGCTGACATATCATTACCTGACAGATAAATCAAAAAATAATGTTGCTGCCATGCTAAAAGTCAATCCTTATTTCGTTAAGGATTATGAAAATTCGGCAGCTATATACAACGTTTCAAAAACTGTGCAGATAATCAGCATATTACGCACATACGACATGAAATCAAAAGGTTATGGAGATCCCGGCACTGAGCCGGGGGACCTGTTAAAGGAACTGGTATTTAAAATACTCCATCTCTAATTCATTTCCGGTGAATCGGGAAATTCGGCCCACATCCTGTATTTGTTTTTGAAGCTTCTAAGCACCCTCTTCCAGGTATCGTCTCCCCTGTTATTCATAACAATATCGGATTTTACCTTCGCAATAACCCAGGAGTTCTCTTTCAGTTCGCGCGCGAGCTGTCCGGCTGACCAGCCGGAATAGCCAAGAAAGAACCTTATCTGAGACTGGTTAATCTTACCTGCTTTAATTAATTGCCTTATGCTTTCAATATCGCCACCCCAAAAAATATTACTTTCCACCAGAACACTGTTCGGTATAAGGCTCCCCAGGTTATGAAGATAATGAAGTGTATCAGGAGCTACAGGGCCTCCCATGTTAAGGTTCTCATCCAGCCCTTCAAATCCTTCAACAGCAGTACTGATCTTTAAGTCGAGTTTCTTATTAAGAATAAACCCAACAGATCCCTGCGGTGAATGATCAGTAAGGTAAACTATGCTCCTGTTAAAAAATGTATCAGGAAGGAAGGGTTCTGAAATAAGTATCTTCCCTTTTTCAGGAATCTTATCCTCCGGCAATATTTCAAACAAGTCAAGCTCCTTTGGCATAAAATGAAATAATTAGTGAAAAATTATTCTATAATACAAAAATAATTAAGTAAAACCTTATGATCAATTAAATATTGTCATATTTTTGAGCGAATTGTTAAATAATCTCATGCAAAAAAGTACATTACGCATCATCGGAAACAAAGCAGTCTTAAATATCCGCGAAAGGATGTGCGAGACACCGGAAGAAATGCTGACAAGTGAGAAATTCAGGCTTGTTCTTAATCATTGCCTTGAGAATCTAAAATCTATTAACTCACCTTTGTTATGTATTTTCAGTAACTGCGAAAATAATGAACACACAGTTGATGATCTTGTGAAGACACTGATATATCTTGTTAAATATGAGAGCAATCTGGTCCCTCATATTTTTGAGAAATCAGGTCCTTTTCTAAGAGATCCCGACAGCCTTACAAGCTTCGTCGAGTATCTTTATGATTTCTGGCGTCATTTCGACCGTTTTATAATAAATGATTCAGAGGGCGACAGACTTGACAAAAGACCTTATCGTACCTTCAACGAAACAATTGAGCAGCTGACTCATCTCATCCGAACTGTTTACAGGCATATCCAGGAAAACATTACAGGTAGTCATCCGAATGTTTACAGGCAATTACCTGCAGGCGCTGAAATGGCAGTTATATCTCTTCCTAAAGAAATAAGATATTCAGGTGAAAAATATAAAAAACTGGACAGATTGCCTATAATAAGACAAATGCTAATATATCCGCCTCTTGTAATTCAGCAACCGATGAACAAACGCACCGGCCATTTTAAACGGATAAATCAGAATCCTATCGATCTGGTTGAACTTAATCCTGATGAATGGCTGTGTTACCCGGCAAAAGTAGGTAAGTTGTTGATTATGGTATATTTCCATCAGGAATTCTATGATCTCGGCTTTTCAATGTGTAACCTTTTCCAGCTTGCCGATGATACCGACCTCAAAAAAAAGCCGGATGCTCTCTTTATATATGGAACTCCGGGAAATGCTCTTGATGGACTCTCAACTTATTCCACAGTATTTTTCGATGATGAGGAGAATGGAATCTTTGTAGGTGCTATTCCCAACAGATCTGAATTCGGATATTTCGGGTATCTCAAAAAGATGATCCTCACTCTTCATAATTCGATTGTCATGAAATCAGGTAATATGCCATTTCATGGGGCATTGGTGAAGATACTTCTCCAGGGAAATAAAGAAGCTACAATACTTATGATGGGCGACTCAGGGGCTGGTAAATCAGAAACTCTTGAGGCTTTCAGGGTGCTTGCCGAAAAACATATCCGTGAACTTACAATTATTGCAGATGATATGGGTTCAATAGAACTCGATTCAAAGGGTTACCCTATAGGATACGGAACAGAGACAGGAGCTTTTCTGCGACTCGATGACCTGCAACCTGGTTATGCTTTCGGCCACCTTGACAGATCAATTATCATGAACCCAAGCCAGGTGAATGCCCGGATTGTTATCCCTGTAACTAAATTTGAAACCATAATTATGGGGCAGAAGATTGATTATATACTTTATGCCAATAATTTTGAGGAGATCGATGATGAACATCCTGTTATTGAAAGATTCAATTCTCCGGAATGGGCTCTGGATATATTCAGCGAAGGGGCTGTGATGAGCAAGGGGACAACAACATCAAGCGGCCTGGTACACTCATATTTTGCAAATATTTTTGGTCCCCCTGAGTATAAAGAGCTTCATGACAAGATTGCTGCCAGATATTTTAAGTCATTCTTTAAGAATAATGTATTTGTGGGCCAGATGCGGACAAGGCTCGGAATACCCGGTTATGAATCGAGCGGACCAAGGGAAGCAGCATTGGAGCTGCTGAGAATAATAGGGGTTGAAGAAAAATGACTTTATACTCCTCTGTGTAACTCAGTACTTAGCCGGAACTGCCTCCTTCATCATTCCGTAAATAATGTCAAATACATCTTCGGCATTTGGTTTTGAGAAATAGTCTCCGTCAGTCGTATATGCCGGCCGATGTTCCTTACCCGACAGAGTTTTCGGAGGGCTGTCAAGATATTGCCATGCTCCCTGTTTCTCAATTACCTCCTGCATCATATAAGCTGTGGTACCACCAGGTACATCTTCATCAAGGAAAAGAACCCTGTTTGTCTTTTTCACCGACTCAAGAATCATTTTATTTCTGTCGAACGGAACAAGAGTCTGAACATCAATTAGTTCCACAGAGATATCATGGGCTTTAAGCTGTTTCACAGCTTCTAATGCTACCTTGCAAGTAGAACCATAAGTAACCAGTGTAAGATCTGTTCCTTCAGCTAATATTTCAGGTATTCCCAGTGGCAACCTGATTTCACCGATATTATCAGGCATCTTTTCTTTTAATCTGTAGCCATTAAGAGGCTCAATAACAATCGCGGGGTCATTACCCTCAAGTAATGTATTATAAAAACCGGCGGCCCTGGTCATGTCCCTTGGAGAACATACATATACTCCTCTTACTGAATTAATGAGCATGCTCATGGGTGATCCTGAATGCCAGATACCTTCGAGCCTGTGGCCCCTGGTCCTGATTATTAATGGAGCGATCATTCTGCCTGCTGTTCTGTAATAGGTGGTCGCAAGATCGTCGCTTAACAACTGCAAGGCATACATCAGGTAATCGAGATACTGAATCTCGGCAATAGGTCGCATTCCCCTTAATGCTAAACCAATGCCCTGTCCCAGAATTGTTGCTTCCCTTATTCCTGTATCAGTAATACGTAATTCCCCATACTTTTTCTGCAAGCCTTCAAGGGTCTGGTTAACACCTCCAATATGACCGGTATCTTCACCGAAAGTGACAAGAAGCGGATATTTTGCAAAAAGCTTATCAGAATTTTCTCTAAGTACCTGACGTCCCGGTACTTCCTCAGAGTTTGCGGAATAAACAGGCGGAACAGGTTTAACATTAAGAACCGAGGTAGGTGTTTCATTATAAAGAAAAGCGTCATAACTTTTCCTTGCATCCTCATTATTTCGTTTCAGCCAGCCATAAAGCTCTTCTTTCAGATTATCTGATTTCATGCATGTCTGACAAACATTTCTCAATATTTTCCGTGCTGTGACAAAATTATCTTTCCTTATAGGTGCCAGCACCTGTTTCAGATCCTCAGTATAGCTATCTACGGTATCTTCTTTCGCCTTTTCCACACATCTGCATGAACGGTCATTTATTATCTTAACCAGTGCATCTCGCTCCACCTTAATCGGATTCTGAAACATCTCCCAGCTTTTCTTTCTTGATTCTTTTACTTCTTCCTCGGTTTCAGCTACAAGCTTATCAAGCTCCTTTTCAGATGCAAATCCGGATTCAAGTATCCATTCACGCATTTTCTTTATCGGATCAAAGTCAGCTTCCCACTTTAACCTCTCTTCACTTTTATATCTCTCGTGAGAACCTGAAGTAGAATGTCCCTGTGGCTGGGTAACCTCCTCAATATGAAATAGTACAGGAACATGATTTTCCCTGCAAAAAGCAATTCCTTCCTCGTAAAGACTTACCAGTCCAGGATAATCCCATCCTTTCCCTTTTAGAATTCTGATCCCTGGTTTATCCTTTTCACTTTCAAATCCCTTCAGAATCTCAGAAATACTTCCTTTTGTTGTCTGATATTTTTTTGGTACAGAAATACCATAACCATCGTCATAAACCGATATTGCCATTGGCACCTGAAGGACCCCGGCAGCATTCATTGTTTCCCAGAAATGACCTTCAGAGGTACTTGCATCGCCAATTGATCCGAAAGCCACTTCATTTCCTTTGTCAGATAAAGTAGTGTACTTATGAAGCTCTTTGTTCTGCCTGAACAACTTTGATGCATAAGCAAGTCCAAGCAAACGAGGCATCTGACCTGCAGTGGGAGATATGTCGGGAGAAGAGTTTTTTTGCTTTGTAAGGTCACGCCAGCTTCCGTCGCGATTGATATTTGGAACAGAAAAGTGATTATTGAATACTCTTCCTCCACTTCCATGACTAATAGTACGATCTGTATTACCATACAACTGGTGAAAAAACTCAAGCGAATCATATAACCCCATAGCCATCATCCAGGTCTGATCGCGGTAATACCCCGATCTCCAGTCACCATCTCTGAACTGCTTTGCCATGGCTATCTGAATGAGCTCTTTGCCATCGCCGAATATTCCAAATTTGGCTTTTCCTGTGAGTACTTCCCGACGACCTGTAACACTTAAATTCCTGCTAAGGTTTGCCAGCCTGAAATCGGAAAGTATTGTTTCTTTATTCAAATTTAAGCCTGATAGATTTTTAGTTTGTTTCATTTCATTGTAAATAATAAAGAAAAATTATTGACCCTATATTTTTAAACAAATATTTTTACCTGTTGTTTAGTTACCATAGAAGAAATGATAGTTATCTTTGCTGTATTAAGCAGGATTTTTATTTTTTTCATCAACTGTAAAGTTACGAAATATTAGAAGGGACGGGTTAACATGTTTTTAAAACTACTGATTTTAAGTGTAATATTCCTGGCAATTGCGGCGCTGGGTTTTGGCGTCCGTATACTTTTTAAATCTCATGGGAAATTTCCCGAAACACACATCAGCAGGAACAAGGAGATGAGGAAAAGGGGTATTAAATGTGCCCAGCAGACCGACCTGGGATGCAACCCAACTGAAGGTTTTCCGGGGTGTTCAAGCTGTGAAGGAAAATTACTGTATTAGAGATTAAAGGCGACAGGCGTCAGGCGACAGAAAAAACACTAAATTATTCTTCTTCGATAAAGTTCTTCAGGTTACCGGAAGTCCAGGTTTTAAAATTTCCTTTTTCATCTGAATAAACAAGGAATGCACTGAACTGCGGGTTCTTATTTATGAAGGCAATTGTTTTTTCTGTTCCCATAACCATACTTGCTGTCGCAATACCATCTGCCATTGCACAATCATTGGCAAGGATAGTGGCACTCAATAAGGTGTTCTTTGCGGGATAACCTGTTTTGGGATCTATTTCATGTGAATATTTTATTCCGTTTTCAATATAAAATTTCCTGTAATTGCCTGATGTTGCCAGAGCTCTGTCAGAAATTCTTATTACAGCCTCCAAATCTTCTCCGGGCGACATATTATTATCCACAGGTTTATCAATACCGATTTTCCAGAGGGCACCCTCTTTTGTGCCTTTCCCTCTCACCTCTCCTCCAATTTCAACGAGATAATTATCAAGACCCAGTTTATCAAAATAGCGGCAGACAACATCAACGGAGTAGCCCTGGGCTATTGCATTTACATCGAGAGAAATATGAGGATCTGACTTGATCACATGACCATTTACCAGAGATACTTTTGACATACCTACAAGTTTCATCAGGCTGTCAAGCTTAGATGGCGAAAAACTTTTATGTCCGTCGGGCCCGAATCCCCAGGCCTCGACAAGCGGTCCCACTGTAATATCAAAGGCCCCGTTGGTCATTGCCGATATCTGTGCCGATTTATTAAAGACCTCGGTGAAGAATGTATCGGCAGCAACATTTTCATTTCTGTTTATCCTGGAAATAATGGATGAATCCTTGTAAAGAGACAAAGACATATCGAAATCATGTAAAACTTTTTCAACTTTTATCTTAAGATCTTCAGGTTCAATAGACTTTTGATTATCGTAAACAATACTATAGGTTGTCCCCTGGGTAAAACCTGTAAAATTTGCAATTTCAGGTTTTTTTTCTTTACAGGCCGATACAATGATAAACAGCAGCAGTGCTGCCGGAATTAGTTTTTTTATCATATCCCGAAGTCATCAAAAGCTATATTTTCTTTTGGTACACCAAGGCTGTCGAGCATTTTTATTACAGCATTATTCATCTGTGGCGGTCCGCAGAAATAATATTCAATATCTTCAGGTTCTTCATGCTTACTGAGATAGTTATCGAGCAGCACCTTGTGAATAAAACCTGTGTACCCTGTCCAGTTATCTTCCGGCAGGGGTGCAGAAAGGGCAAGGTTAAAGGTGAAATTAGGGAAATTCCTTTCAATAGCCCTGAATTCATCCTCGTAGAAAACTTCCCTTAGCGATCTTGCGCCATACCAGTAAGTAACTTTCCTTTTAGTTTTAAGAGTATGAAAAAGATGAAAGATATGGGACCTCAGAGGAGCCATGCCTGCACCACCTCCTATATATACCATTTCGCTGTCAGTATCTTTGATATGAAATTCACCATAAGGACCCGACATGATAACCTTATCACCTGGTTTACGTGAGAAGATGTATGATGAACATAAGCCAGGAGGAACATTCATAAATTGTTTTTTTGTATCATCCCAGGGTGGTGTGGCTATTCTGATGTTAAGCTTAATAATGTTATGTTCAGCCGGATAATTGGCCATGGAATAAGCCCTGAAAGTCTCTTCCGTATTTTTAATTTTCAGATCCCACATTTTGTATAGATCCCAGTCGCCTTTAAATTGATCTTCAATAATAAAATCCCTGAAGCTTGTTTCGTATCTGGGAACGTCTATCTGAATATATCCTCCCGGCATAAAATCGAGCGATTCTCCCTCCGGAAGCTTAACCACAAACTCTTTAATAAACGTTGCAACATTTCTGTTTGAAACAACTTCACATTCCCATTTTTTAATCCCCATTACCGACTCAGGAACCTTTATTGAAAGACTCTCCCGTATTTTTACCTGGCATCCGAGCCGCCAATGATTATTTTGTTCCTTACGTGTAAAGAAACCTGTCTCAGTTGCCAAAATAGATCCCCCCCCTTCAACGACCTGGCACTTACACATTCCGCATGTACCCCCGCCACCACATGCTGAAGGCAGGAATATATCATTCCCGGAAAGTGTGGTAAGAACAGTTGAACCAGGAGATACTGTTATTTCACGATCGTTTATCTTCAGATTAACCTGGCCTTTTGGAGACAGTTTGTCTTTTGCAAATATAAGAACGCTGACTAACACTAATATAACAATCAGAAAAACTATGATACTATATAGTATTGTAACGCCGGTTGAAAGAGCTAAAATCATAATTACTAAAATTTCGTTTAGAGTTTAATTCCCATAAATCCCATAAATGCAATTGCCATCAGACCGGTCAGAATAAAAGTAATCCCCACTCCTTTCAGGGGATCAGGCACATTGCTATACCTCAGTTTCTCCCTGATTGCCGCAATACTCACTATGGCCAGCATCCATCCTATTCCTGAGCCTACACCAAAAACTGTCGCTTCTGCAATAGACTGGTATTCTCGCTCCTGCATAAATAGAGAAACTCCCAGAATTGCACAGTTTACCGCAATAAGAGGAAGAAATATTCCAAGGGAATTATATAATGAAGGGCTGTACTTTTCAACGATCATCTCCACAAGCTGAACAATAGCTGCAATAACGGCTATAAAAACCATAAATGTGAGAAAACTCAGGTCAACATCAGCAAATCCTTTACCAAGCCACGATAAAGCTCCCTTATTCAGGATATAATGTTCAACGAGGAAGTTAACAGGCGTTGTTATCAGCAGAACAAAAATCACAGCAATTCCAAGACCGATTGATGTTTTAACAGTCTTTGACACAGCCAGGTATGAGCACATACCCAGGAAATATGCAAAGATCATGTTGTCAATAAAAATTGACTTTACAAATATATTTAACAGATTTTCCATAATAAATTATTCTATTTTTTCTCAATCAGACTCTTGTTCCTGCTTCTCTGAAACCAAATGATCATACCTACAGTGATAAGCGCCATTGGAGGAAGAATCATAAGCCCGTTATTATGATAACCGGTGGAATAAATACCAAGCTTTTCCAGAACTGGATAACCATAAATAGTACCCGATCCGAGAAATTCTCTGAAAAATGCAACGATTATAAGTATTATGCCGTAACCGGCACCGTTGCCAATTCCATCGATAAACGACGGCCATGGTTTATTTGCCATTGCGAAGGCTTCAAGACGGCCCATTATTATACAGTTTGTAATAATTAGCCCTACGAATACTGATAACTGTTTACTTACATCGAAAGCATAAGCCTTCAGAGACTGGTCAACAAGAATTACCATTGTTGCAATAACCACCAGCTGTACAATAATCCTGATTCTGTCAGGGATAAATTTTCTCATAGCCGCAATTACCAAATTGGAGACTGCTACAACAACGGTGACTGATAAAGCCATAACTAATGCAGGCTTCAGCTTAACCGTCACTGCAAGGGCAGAACAAATACCAAGAACCTGTACAGTAATTGGATTATCCTGTCCTAATGGTGCGGTAAAGAGTTTCAGGTTTTTAGCCGAGAACAGCGGCTCTTTTTCACGATTGCTCATAATCTATACTATTTTCTGTTTTTTAAAAGGTAATCATTATACTTTCCAAGACAATCCAGAAGCATTTTCTGAAGTCCTTTACTCGTTATTGTGCCACCTGAAATTGCGTCGACACTATGAGGATCATCGGGTTTTGCTCCTCCTTTTATGACTCCAATTGATACAAATTTATCGCCATCAAAGAGCTTTTTACCCGGAAACATACTCTCAAATTTAGGCGTATTTATTTCTGCTCCGAGTCCGGGCGTTTCACCTTTATGGTCAAATGTTACTCCATAAATGGTATTCATGTCAGATTTAAGAGATATATAACCCCAGATAGGGCCCCATAATCCCTTCCCCCGAACAGGCAAAATAATAACATGTTCTCCGTCATCCGGTGTCGCGATGAATACAGGAAAATATTGCTGGTCAAGAGGTTTCTTCTGTTCCACACTTAATTCAACGTTGAAAGCGTCAACACCCTTTACCACATCTCCTTTCGAATTCAGGACAAAACCATCCTTGATATACTTATCATACAATGATTCGGTAGTCTCGCGGGTGGAAGAAACGCCGATTGACTGGAGCATGCTTTTCTTTTTCTCAATTTCCAGGTTTTTCAGCTGACGCGGCTGAAGAAGTGTAGCAGCCAGAGAGAGAAGGGTTGCCACAATAATCACCATTACAGATGAAAATACAAATATATATCTGTTACTGAACTGTTTCATCTTGCCAAATTATTTGTTGCGACTTTAGCACGTTTAAGCCTTTTCTTGATACTCGACTGAATGACAAAATAGTCGATAAGAGGTGCAAATACATTCATTAGTAATATCGCCAGCATTACTCCTTCAGGATAAGCGGGATTCAGCACACGTATCAAAACAGACATTATTCCTATCAACAAACCGTAAATCCATTTCCCCTTTTCAGTCTGGGCCCCCGATACCGGATCGGTTGCCATAAAAACAGCGCCAAATGCGAAACCGCCCATAACAAAATGATAGTAAGCCGGTACCTCCATGTACGGATTCACTGCAAAAGCATTTAGTAATAATCCCATCCCAAGTCCGCCTGCAAAGACACTGACGATTATTTTCCAGCTCCCGATACCTGTAATTACCAGAATCAAAGCACCAATAAGGATAGCCAGTGTAGAAGTTTCACCGACCGAGCCGGGGATAGTCCCGATGAACATGTGCATGAACGACGGTAATCTTGTGGTTTCCCCGGCTGCACATAACGAAAGTGGAGTTGCACCTGAAAAGCCATCTATTATATGCTGACCTTTTGTCAGGCCTGTTATCCACACTTTATCTCCCGTCATCCACCCGGGATAACTGAAAAAGAGAAACGCTCTGGCCATAAGTGCAGGATTAAAAACATTCATCCCTGTTCCTCCAAAAACCTCTTTCCCTATTATCACAGCAAAAGCTGTGGCAAGAGCAAGCATCCAGAGCGGAACATCAATTGGCATCACCAGCGGGATCAGTATCCCGGTAACAAGAAAACCCTCATTGATCTCATGCCCCCTGATCTGTGCCGCAACGAATTCAATACCCAGTCCTGTGACATAACTGACAACGAGAAGAGGAAGAATTTTAAGAAATCCGAACCAGAACATTTCCAGTATCCCTGCTTCCCCTCCAACTGATCTGAAATACTGAAGCCCTATATTATATGCCCCGAATAAAAGGGCAGGCAACAAAGCAATGATAACAACTGTCATTGTCCTTTTAAGGTCAATACTGTCGCGTATATGCGATCCTTTTGTTGTGACCTTGTCGGAAACAAACAGGAAGGACTCAATTCCTTCAAAAACCGAACGTAATTTTCCAAACCTTCCACCTTCTGTGAATTGAGGTTTGATCTTATCAATCTTCTTTCGTAAAGAATCCATTATAATTAATATCTCAGGTTATTAACTCATCTCCCTGACCATAAGGTCAAGTCCCTTTCTGACGATTGACTGTATTTCAATCTTGGAAGGGCAAATAAACTCACAAAGTGCGAAATCCTCTTCTGCTATCTCATAAATTCCCAGGTTCTCCATAAGATCTATATCTTCCGCCAGTATAGCTTTCAGCAATTGCATCGGGTAGATATCCATAGGTACCACTTTCTCATACTGACCGGTCATAACAAATGCCCTTTCCCCTCCATGTATATTAGTGTCAAGTTTGTAACTTTTCCGGGGAATAAAGCTCGAAAGAAATGTTCTTGAGAAACTGAATTTATTGATACCGGGCTTTATCCAGCCAAAGAACTCATAATAATTTCCTTCAGGAATGATAGTTATCTGCGAGTCATAATAACCGATATGTCCATCCGGTTCAATACGTGTTCCGGTAAGAACATTCCCGCTAATATATCTCAGGTTACCCGGTTTGATGTTGTCTTTAACCATTCCGGCTATTGAAGCACCTGAACGTACCCTGTAATATTGTGGTTTAATGACTTCTGACCCTGTAAGTGCTACTATCCGCTCATGCAAATATATCCCCTCTTCAAAAAGTCTGCCGATGGCAAGCACGTCCTGAAGATTGACAACCCAAACAATATCGCCCTTATTTATCGGATCAAGATGATGAATATGAACTCCTACATTACCAGCAGGATGCGGTCCTGAAAAATACGAAATGTCCACACCGGTGATGTTCTTTAATGTCTCTGATGCATCCTCCCTGCTGTTCAGTACCAGGTTAATTTTCCCATCGGTGAGCCTCCTCAGAGCGTTAATTCCGCTTCTGAAAAACCCAGATGAAGAATTATCAATAATGAAATTATAATCAGGACCTAACGGGCTGCTGTCGAAGCCCGATATAAAAATTGATTTTGGCACATCAGTGGGCCGGGCTATAATATGATATGGCCTTTGTCGTATTGCAGGCCATAACCCTGAGTCGAGTAATAATGACTGAATTTTCTCCCTCGACATAACTGAAGGATCGCCCTTGCCAAACGAAGTAAATTCATCTCCTTTTCTTTCAACAACAATTTCAAGTAATTTGCGCCTGTCACCCCTTGTAACAAGAAGTACATTCCCACTGACTGGAGATACAAACTTTATCTCAGGATGAAGCTTATCATGGAAAAGCGGAGATCCCGCTAAAACCTTATCACCCGGTTTAACATCCAGCCTGGGTGTCAGACCTGGAAAATCCACCGGTTTAACGCCATACAGGGTTGACTGAACATCAGGAACAAGAATTTTTTCCGCCGTTCCGCTTATCCTGATGTCAAGCCCCCTCTTTAGTTTTATTGATGATGACATTGTATATATTATAATTAAGACAATTCCTTCCGATCCGGTTCTGTTATTTTATTAACAAAAGAAGTACAAAAATATAAATACCTTGGAACATTTATATAAAAGTGTCAAATATGATATAACATTTATATATTTTTAAAGTTTTAAACGAAGCAACTAAGATAATTAATTCAAGATAATGTACTTAAAATTTTTAATAAACCTGCATCCCCCGTTAATGTTTAAAAAGGTGCATATCTTGATTTCCCCCTTTGTGTTACTTTGTTTAAATTTTCTTCCTTTATCAGGACAACCTGACTTAACTGATTCAATATATTTTACCAATCATATCTTCAACAACAAAATAAAAACTGTTCAGCTTTATAAAGAAGGATGGAACCTTTCCTACCCTATTATTAAACTTAACAGCAGCGATAAATTAGTCTTTCAGTTTGATCTTCTCGATACTCAGCCTGAATCTTATTATTATACTTTTATTCATTGTGATAAAGACTGGAATAAATCTGATATTTTCACCAGTGACTATCTCAATGGTTTTGCTGAAAACCCGATGGAGGATTACCAGTCATCATTCAACACTACAGTAAGCTATTACCACTATAATTTAAGCTTCCCTAACGACAGGGTATCATTCAATTTGTCAGGAAATTATGTTATTGTCGTATACCCGGCCGACCAACCTGACGAACCGGCACTAACCCAGAGATTCATTATTACAGAAGATGCTGTTAAAATAAATGTTTCGGCGCACAGGCCTCAGATGACCAAAGAAAATAATACGCATCAGCAGGTGGATTTTACAGTAAACTATACTGGCTTAAACCTCAACGATCCCTACAGGAATGTATTTGCTTTTATCCTCCAGAATGGGAGATGGGATAATGCCAAAAAAAATCTGAAACCCGATTTCTATGGCAATAATGAGCTGAAATATAATTCATTATCAGACAAAAACATATTCCCAGGCGGAAATGAATACCGCTATTTTGATATTAAAAGTATTCGTTATCAGACTGAATACGTCAAAAAAATAGACTTTTTAATGTCTGAATATAATGTATATCTGTACCCGTCTGAAAACAGGGAGTTTAAACCTTATTTCTACTGGCAGGATTTTAACGGGAAGTATTACATTGCTTTTCAGGAGGGTAAAAAACCGGAGATTGATGCCGATTATGTACATGTTTATTTTACACTGCCGTCGTATCAGATGATAAAAGGAGGAAAGATGTATGTATCAGGTGCATTAAATGACTGGGCTTTTAATAAAAACAACCTGATGATATATAACCAGGAAAAAGCTGAATATGAATGCACTATGCTCCTTAAACAAGGCTGGTATAACTATGAATATGTATTTCTGAAAGACGGGGAAACAGATGGTACTGCGAGCATTTTCGAAGGCAGCCATTATGAAACAGAAAATGATTACATTGTGCTTGTCTACTACAGGAATCCGCGAGAGCGTTACGACAGGGTGATTGGCTCGGTCATTGCAAATACACTGAATCACCTCACTAATTAATGTTTACTATGTAAATCTATTCCATACTGCATATAAATTGCATGCTCAAGCGTTTTAAGTATCTCTGTCATATATTCTTCAACCGCTCTAACAGAACCAGGGAGAGTATATATAAGCGACTGGCCCGCTAATCCGGCCACACCTCTGCTTAACAGTGCATTAGGCTTATCCTTTCCGTATTTCATCCTTATAAATTCCATTATTCCGGGAATTTCCTTTTTAAGCAGCGGCGTTACAGTCTCAATGGTAATGTCCCTTGGACCGATACCTGTTCCACCTGTGGTTATAATAATATTATAAACCGGGAAAGAGCTGATTAGTAAATCTCTGAGGATCTTCTCATCATCAGGAATAAGAGTATCTTTAATATTGAAATGCCAGCCTGTTTGAGAAAAAAATCCGGATATTTTTTCCTTAATAACGGGACCGCTGAGATCTTTATATTCTCCTCTGTGTGCTCTGTCGCTCAGAGTAATAATAAGCACTTCAAATTTATCGGGAAGATTCATTGTTTTATTTTTTCGGTAAGAGCTATATTGTCAATTACCATTTTCTTATCAACTGCTTTGCACATGTCATAGACTGTAAGAAGAGCAACGCTTACTGCCGTAAGAGCTTCCATCTCAACCCCTGTTTTGCCGGCGCAGCGTACTTCGCTTGCGACTCTTACTCCTGAAGTATCAATTGTGGCTTCTACTTTAACATTGTCAAGAACAATATTATGACATAAGGGGATAAGTCCCGATGTCTGCTTTGCAGCAGTGATACCAGCCAGCTGAGCCACAGTAAGTACATCTCCCTTTTTAAGCAGGTTTCCCCTTATAAGGTTAATTGTATCCTCTGCAAGAACGATATGACCGGCAGCCCTGGCTATTCTTATCTGAATATCTTTGTCCCCGACATCTACCATAACTGCCCTGCCTGTTTTGTCGGTATGAGTTAAATGTTTCATAGCTGATTATCCTCCAATATTATAAAATGCACCTGTGTTGTTTACCGATCCGCATTCAGGTTTTTGCCCGACAGCAAGTTCGATTGCTCTTTCGTATCCAAGTTCTCTTACATCAAACCCGATATTATTGAACAAACATGGTTTTAGCTTTCCATTAGCAGTAAGCCTTAACCTGTTACATAATGAGCAGTTGCCTCCAATACCTCCATCAACTGTTGAGAAATGTCCTTTTACAAGATCCATCTGACGAATATATCTTATTTCAAGGTCATTCTCCTTACAGAACCTTGTGACGGCAATAGCTTCCGGCTCTTCTTTTGATTTTTTAATTACACAATTTATTTTAACAGGTAAAAGCCCGGCATCTTTTGCGGCTTTTATGCCTTCCAGCACATCGGTTATATTACCGTTACGGGTTACAACTTTGAATCTCTCAGGGTCAATTGTATCAAGACTTATATTTACCCGCTTGAGCCCTGCCGCTTTTAACTCATGGGCAAATTGTTTAAGAAGAATGCCATTTGTGGTGATTGAGAGATCGCTAATCCCTGTTATCTCTGAGATCATTCCGACAAGGGTAACAACTCCTTTCCTGACAAGAGGCTCCCCTCCTGTAATCCTTACTTTTTTTACTCCCTTGCTGACTGCCACTTCAGTAAATTCTTTTATTTCATCATATGAAAGGATATCTTCATGACGGAGTAATTTAATACCTTCTTCAGGCATACAGTATGTACATCTCAGGTTACATCTGTCAGTTATCGAAATGCGCAGATAGTTAATATTTCTGTTAAAATTGTCGTACACTTACTGTCTCCCCTTTTTCAATATTATGTTTCCCAATCTGCAAAGCGATTAAACCGTCAGCATTCACCAGCGAAGATATATGAGCTGATCCATGGTACTCAACCGGCGATACTTCTCCTTCTTTTGTTATCATTACAGGTATCCATCCCATTCGATCGGCCGATTTCCTGTAAAATGAGTCTTTCATTAAAAGAGGCAAAGTCGGTGGTTCGTAAGTATATCCCATCATCCTGCAGATAAGAGGCCGGGCAAGTAATTCAAACTGAACAAAAGAAGATACCGGATTACCTGGCAATCCAAATACCAGTGCATCAGAATGCATTCCAAAAGTTGTCGGTTTCCCCGGCTGAACTTTAACTCTCGAAAAGAGTATTTTTACTCCGGCTTTTTCAAGCACTGAAGGAATAAAATCGAAATCGCCCATTGATACACCTCCTGTAATAATAACAATGTCACTCTGGGATATTGCCTGTTTAACAATTCTGAAAGTTTCTTCTTCATTATCCCTGGCAATGCCCACATATTTCCCCAGCGCGCCTGAACGTTTAATCTGTGCCATAAGCTGGTAAGCATTTGAATTTCTGATCTGCGATATTCCTGGTTTTTCAGATGGTTCAACAAGTTCGTCACCTGAACTTATGACACTAACCCTGATCATCCTGCTCACCGTTACCAGGGCAGAGCCTACAGTAGCCATTACTGCAATATCCTGGGGCTTAATCATATGACCCTGGTGCAGAACGATATCTCCTGTTTTAATATCTTCACCCATAACCGCTATATTCTCCTTGGTGAATGAGCCTTTATATTTGACTTTACCTGTAGCGAGTATCTCAGAATCCTCGACCATAAAGACTGTGTCAGCACCATCAGGAACAATGGCGCCGGTCATTATCCTGGAACACTGGTTTTCCGATATTGCTTTTTCAGGTTTCCTGCCTGCAGCTATTGTTTCCAGAATCTCGAGTTCGTTACCCAGGTCAGCTCTCCTGCAGGCAAATCCATCAACTGTAGCCTTATCAAAAGGAGGAATATTCATGTCGCTTCTGATATCATCTGCAAGAACCCTGTTAAGGGATTCATTAAAAGGAACAGTCTCCACGCCAACAGTAAATGCTGAATTCATTACTGTTTCATATGCTTTCTCAAATGTTATAAATTCCATTTGTGTTTTGAATTTTAAATTTCAACCTTTTTAACCCACCCCTAACCCCTCCAGGAGGGGAACTTTAAAATCACTTTTATCTTTTTACTTTTATCTTTTATCTTCTAAGATGTCCCATGCAGAGCTATACCCGCTACCGGATCAAAGGATATCCACACTTCTGAGCTCTCTTCAACGGGTTGCTCTTTGAAGGTATCAGCAGATACATCAACATAAAATATTTCTCCTGCATCGACTATTATTTCCATTCCATACTCCGATGGCAATATTTCCTTTACCATACCTTTAAAACAATTTACCAGAGGATTTGACGGTAACTTATTGAATATTTTAATATCGTCGCTTCTTAGTATCATAAGACCTTCCTTTGGATAATCATTCTCAACAAGTGAGAATATAAGCTTATCATCACAAATTGCTTTCCATTCCCCATTTTCTTTTATAAAGTCAACCCTGAAAAAATTCCTTACTCCGGAGTACCTGGCAACGAATTTATTAACAGGTTTTCTGAAAACATCATCAGTGTTTCCTTCCTGGATGATCTTTCCGTTATGTATCACACCTACCTTGTTAGCAAGGCTTACTGCTTCCCTGTAATCATGGGTAACATGAATGATTGTCAGGCCTTTACGGTTAAGGTTCCTTAGCAGTCTTTTAATATCATCCTTAAGGCTCGCATCGATAGAGGCCATAGGTTCGTCAAGCAGTAGTAACCTGGGGGCTGTAATAAGAGTCCGGGCCAGAGCCACTCTTTGCAGTTCGCCTCCGGAAAGATGGCGAGTATCTCTGTCAAGGAGATGAGATATGTTCAGCTCATCTGCAACTTTCCTGACTTTTTCCCTGACCTCGGTTTTGTCATAACTACCTGAACTTATTGAATATCCGATATTCCCGGATACTGTCATGTTAGGAAAGATGGCATAATCCTGAAATACAAGGCCAATGCCTCTCCCCTGAATCTTTTTATCTGTAATATTTTCATCATCAAGCCATATTTCACCGGAATCGGGCCTGTTCAATCCGGCAATTAGTTCCAGCAACTGAGTCTTCCCTGAACCCGATCTTCCAAGCAGCACATAGTAGGTTCCCTCAGATATTTCAATATTTATATCGCTTAAATGAAAATCACCCAGCTTCTTTGATATGTTTTTAAGAATCAGCATATTCCCGTTTTGTTACAACTGTTTTTCTTCTGTCAGACAATAGTCTCAATGCAGTAAATACTATCAGTGCTACAATTATGAATAATACTGCTGCCGGCCGTGCATATGATAACCCGAAAGATGTGAACCTGTCGTAGATAAGTACCGGTGCAATCATGGGATGGTATGCTATTATAACAACGGCCCCGAATTCACTCATTCCCCGTGCAAACATCATTACAAATCCGGTTATTATACTTCTCCAGGCCAGGGGTAGAGAGATAGTAAAGAATACTCTTGCCCGGCCTGCTCCAAGATTAAGAGCAGCCTTTTCCAGTCTTTCCGGGACAGCAGCAAATCCGTCGCGGGCGGAGTTAATAAGGAAAGGAAGGCTGACAAATGCCATGGCAAGAGCTATCCCTGCAGGATTATTTACCAGGTTAATGCCAATCGAAGAGGCTGCTTTCCCAAGAAGTCCGTCCCTCGAAATAAAACCCAGCAGGGCAATTCCCGCAGCTGTATGCGGTAAAACAACAGGCAGGTCTATTAATCCCTGCACAATACCCTTAAGAGGAAAAGACTTGCGGGCGAGAAGCCATGAAAAAGGAACTGCTGCAATGGCGAAGAAAAAAGTTGCGGAAAATGATACCCATATTGTAAGCCATATACTGTCCTGAACTTCTTTATCTTTTGCTGTTTCAAAGAACTCACTTGCGCCGGTTTGCAAAAACAATCCCAGGAGTGGTGCCACCAGAAAAAGCAAAATCAGTGATGACAAAACAAGTAATATCCAGTTAAAAGGCCCGTATCTGTTCATAATAAAATTAATTCACACTATTTTCTCCGAGGTATTTGGCAAGTCGTAAAGGCAACTTATCGAGCTGTTCTGTGGTGGGAGGAATAATCGGATCCTGTCCGTTCTTCCTGAAAATATCCATAGCTTCATCACTTAACATAAAACAAAGAAAATCAATTGCTTCATCCTTATCAGGGGCATTGTTAAGAACTGTCATGCTATAATTTATGTAGTCGCCATTTACTTTGATTTTTGTTCCGGGTTTATCCCCGGTAACATCCAAAGAAACAGAATTATAAATTGCTTCTTTGACTGGATCTGAGAGATTTATGTCGTCGGGCAATTCAATATATTTTAATCCATGTTGAACCGCAACTGACTTATACTGAAACATATAATCGATTGAATTTGACTCAATCAGTGCAATCAGATCAACCTCTTTGGGTCTTATGAAATCCCGGTTCTTTGATACCATTTTGTCAGTTAACCCTGGTATATGATAATATTTTTCTGCGAGCTTAAATGTAAGAACAGTTCTGTATCCGCATGGGTCAGAGTCAGGATCTGAACGCGCATATACAACATCGTCCTTCGAAAGTATGTCCATCCAGTTATCTGCTCTAATCTGTGATGCATACCTTGATTTATCGCTATAGGCTATCACTATTTCATTGGTTGCAAATCTGATATTCCACGATGCATAATCGGGAATAAGCAGTTTGTCAATTACCAGATAATCAGCGGAAGCGACAATATCGCATTCTTTTTTCAGTTCCGTAACCTTACGTGCACAAACAAGGCTTCCTGCAGGCTCAAGCAAAATATTCACTCCCGGATTTTTCTTTTCATATGCTTCTTTCAATTGCTTAAATGGTACTGACAGACTCCCGGCATGAAAGATGATTATTTCTTTTGCTGTACCTGAATGAGAGTTGCTGCAACCAGCAAAGAGAAAAATAACAAATGAAGCCAGAAATATTATTTTTTTCATTACTCGTGATAAACCTTAAATAAATCTGATCGGGTACAAAGATAGCAGATAGGCTCAAAACGTCCTCAAATACTATCTTTTTTCAGCGAGACTGAGAATAGTTGTAATCGTTTTCCAGTTTCTTGCAGTTCCAATAACATCAATCTTCTTTTCAAAAAAGTGTGAATAAAGTTTGGTCTTAGCGAAACCATTGGGGCAGTAAATAAAAATTTCACTACCGTTAATCCAAAATTTGTCAGGAGGTGACTCGAGTGAGGATGCCTTCAAAACTTCTGTTTTACCCGGAGCTTTATTAAGAAAAATCACAGCCGCTTTTGCAGGATCAAAATCCCTTTCTGTCAGGAATGGATTCACAGCAATGATATGTTTCATCTCTTCAGTACTCCTCAACATAACAGGAATCGAATAATTAAACTTTTCAAGGATCCGTTTTTCGATTTTAGCACTTGTTTCTTCAAAGTTCAAGTCATGTTCATATGAAAAAATTACATTTCCACTCTGAATAAATGTTTCTACATCGCTGAATCCAAGCGCATTATACAAGTCGGCTAGTTCAGCCATCTTAATTTTGTTATGACCAGCCATATTTACTCCGCGAAGAAAGGAAATCAATGTCTTCATTTATTCCTGGTTATTGAAAACTAAAGACAAAAAGAATGAAAATGTGGATAGTAGCAACGTGCAAATTGCGCGTCGCTACTGGAAATTTTTAACGACTTCTATTACTTCGGGCAGATCCATGCCAATCTTCTTCAGAAATTCAATTTTTGGAACTCCGTTATTATTCCAGCCCCTCCTTTTATATACAGCATCGAGCAGTCTTTCATACTGCTCTTCACGGTATTTACGGATGATCTTCATTTTTTCTTCAATCGTTTTTCCCTCAGGATCAATGCCTGTTTTTTCCCTGATCTGTTTATCATAACGTTCAGACCTTGATTCATATTCCTCTTTTGTAACCGGACCAGCTGCCCGATAGGGCTGCCTGTCGTGAATACGTGTTCCAAAACCTCGGCGCAGATTGAATACTCTTTGAAAGTTATATACTCTTTCAGAATCCTCAACCAGTCTGTGCTTATCAAATACTCGACCTGTAACTGCTTTATATATTGTAACGTAATTATCCACATGTTCAGGTACTTTAGCTGGTTCATCTGTTTCTGCATTATTTTCTGGTTCAACATCGTTCCAGGGCAATTTGCATAAACCAACAAGACCGAACCATGTGCGGAACATAGGGAAATAATGAAGAGCTTCAGCTTTATTCTCAAATGTGGGTATCTGGTTATTTACCATATCCATAAAAATGAGCCATGCTTCATCGTGTTGCGGTCCTTTGTTTGTCATGGCAAAACCACCCTGTTGTGCCAGTGATTCCTTTGACATATATTGGGAATACTCCAGTCCCTTATTTTCCATCCCTATATCGTTAAGGAATTTTTCGTCACCCCAACCGTTCTTAATAAACAGCTCTTTCAATTTTCGAACACCTAAACCTGCTGTTTTCCCAAACCCCTCTCCCCTGGCAAGCTGATGAAGCATTTCAAGAGCATCTGCCGCATTACCAAATTTCAGATCAAGGCCCCCGGTCCTTTCCCTGTTAAGAATCCCATTTTCGTAACACTCCATAATAAAAGCTGTAACAGTACTCCATGTTATGGTACATATTCCATAAGTGTCGCAATAAAAGTTTGTTTCAATAACATATTCAGGATCAAATATTCCGCAGTTGGAACCCAGACCGGCAGCATTTTCATATTCCGGACCATCTACAATAGCCACCTGTCCTTTATAAGGGCCCGTCTTAACTTTAAAATCATCGACACCCTTTGTGCACGACATGTTGCATCCTATCCAGCAACCATCAGGAACATTCTGGGTAAAATGTCTCTTCCATACTGATGAATCTATTTTATAAGCATCAGGATGGCTTCCATACTTGTAATTCATAACCGGCAGGAGGTCGTGATCATTCATTATCTCCATCAGGTGTGCCGTTCCTGCCTGCTTCATCTGGCACTGTTTATCGTCGAGTTCACGCATCTCCCTGTTAAACTTTCTGCCTCTTTCCATGATTGCATCAAGATCAACAACGTTGTTAAGGTTTCCTTTTACCCCGGGTATCTTACATACAAGTGCCTTTATCTTCTTATTGCGAAAAACTGTTCCTATTCCTCCCCTTCCTGCCTGTTTCAAACGAACTTTTTTTCGTTTCGGATCGTAAAAGCTGAAATTAAGCATCCCAAATAAAGAGTGCTCAGCAGCAGAACCGGTCGATACTATTCCAATGGATTTCTTTTCGCTGTCATTATCGGCAAATATCTCAGTTAACTGTTCAGCCAGAAGATGACTATCCGTGGCTTCTCCAGGAGCTTCAAATATTTCAATCTTATGATTTATACCATCAATAAATATAATTACATCCCTTTCTGACTTGCCTTGAAGTTCCAGTGCATCAAATCCCGAAAATTTCAGAAACGGACCAAAAAATCCGCCTACGTTACTGTCCATAACTGAACCTGTCTGCGGAGAGAGGCTAACGACCAGCGATTTTCCTGTACCGGAGTACTGAGTTATCCCTCCAATCGGGCCGGAAGATATAATTATTTCATTTTCAGGATCATCCCATTTTGTACCTGGTTTCGTGGCATCCCACAACAACCTTAGCCCGTATCCTTTTCCCCCGATAAATTTTTCCTTCATTACAGGTGAAACATCTTTTTCCCTTATCTCTGCACTGCCTACATTAATGTACAGGATCTTGTCTGTATAACCCTTGCTTAAAGGAATCCAATTATAGTCTGTGCTTTTTATGAGTTTATGCTGTGCTCTTATCGACTCTATGCTCATACATGAATATTTTTGAGAGTTGTTCGTATTACTTTCAGAAGATCAAAGATAATATATTATATTTTTGTTTAGCATGATATTAATCAGTATGTTACACATTCACAACCATCCATCCTTTCTTCATCATAGCCGTTCATTAACAAAACTTTGTCAATAATTCCCACTATATACACTTTTGTCTGAATTTTAATTCATCTATGATAACTTTCATAACTTGTAAAGGAATGAAAAGCTTCTTATCTTTCGGAAGAACTTGAAAAGAGGGCATAAAGTAATACTACGGTATTCAATCGGCATGTCATCCAAAAATAGTTTTAAAATGAGATTTTCTGATATTAAGGTTCATCTTTCAAAGTTCAGGGTCGGAATAGCCGGAGCGGGGGGACTTGGTTCCAATTGTGCTGTTGCCCTGGCCAGAAGCGGAGTTGGAACTATTGTTCTTTCCGATTTTGATGTAATTGAAGAACAGAATCTTAACAGGCAATATTATTTCACCGACCAGGTGGGGATGATGAAAACCGTGGCACTAAAAGAAAATATTGCAAGGACTAATCCCGATGTTTTTGTAATTATTCATCAGAAAAAGCTTGACAAGCTGAATATTCCTGATATCTTTTCAGGCTGTGATGTTATTGTTGAAGCTTTTGACAGATCAGATATGAAAGAAATGCTCATTGAAACTGTTCAGCAAAAGATGCCGGGAACGCCTTTAATTGTTGGTTCCGGTATGGCAGGATGGGGGAAAAACGAAACTATTAGATACAGAAAAATAGACGAAACGCTTTATGTATGTGGTGATGAATCAACAGAGGTATCAGAGGATCTCCCCCCTATGGCTCCCCGGGTTGGTATTGTAGCTAACATGCAGGCAAATGTTGTTATTGAAATTCTCATGAAAATGAGATGAAAAGACAATACATTCTCATATGAAGATTCTATTAAATAACAGGAAGGAAGAATTCGAGATGGATTCCATAAGTGTAAGTAAGATGCTGTTACTGAAAAAATTCTCATTCAGGATGAGGATCATTAAAATAAACGGCGTTCTGATTTCCAGGGAAAAATACGATTCCACAATTATAAAAGATGGCGACAATGTACAGATGCTATATCTTATGAGTGGCGGATAAAAAAAATATTGTAGGTTTGTATTGTGATGATAAGATTTAATTTTATAGAAAAAGTACCCCCTTTCTTTAGGAATAAATACATCCTGACCATAATTATCTTTCTGGTCTGGATATTGCTTTTTGACTCCAATAATCTTATTGCCAGGTTTAAGGACATGCACGAATTACATAAGCTCCGAACTGATAAGGAGTACTATACAAAACGTATCGAAGCTGACAGGCAAAAGCTGCATGAACTGAAAACAGATAATAAGAACCTGGAAAAATTTGCCAGGGAACAATACCACATGAAGAAGCCTGACGAAGATCTTTATATTATCCTTACCCCTTCTGAAGACAGGAAGAATACAAGGAAAAATAATTAGGGTTTTTTTCCATCGCCCTGTAAAACAGGAGCAAGTCTGATGGATTTTTTGATTTAATATCGGTCCCCGATTCTTCAAGCAGCTCAAAAGCTGAAATATCCACTGCCTTTTTTTCAAAATAATTCTGATGTACATAATTCAGATATTTTACAATTCTGAACATGTTGAACCATCCAAAGAACCTCTTTTCAAATGATGGAAAACCTGAGGTGTTATCTTTAATTTCTACCATTTTGTCTGCCCATTCGACCTTATCCGTAAATATTTTTATCCCTTCAGGCAACCGGTTATATATTGAATGTAAATCGTTTGCATCGGTCCTGTAAATATCCTCAATCCTATTGAAGAAAATTTTCAATTCCTTAAAAGCCCGAAAATTATATGTTAAAAGGGTAAGGTTCTTTTCACTGGTAAGTTTTGCCATTGACGGACCGGTACCAAAAGGCACCCTTTTTGAAGCCCTTGGAGAAGGATAAACTGTTGTTGAGGTAAGATAAAAATATCCGCCTGCATTAACAAGTTTCTGAACAAAATAAAAATCCTCCCCTGCCTTTCTCCTGTTCATTCCTCCTGCCTTGATATATGCAAGAGCTTTTACTGCAAGAGCTGATCCGACAGTGTGAAATACATAGGGAAAACCTGAGTAAGCAAGTCCCTGGTAATAATATCGTAGATGCAACTCATATAAAGTAATATACCTGTAAAAAGATCCGGCAAAGTCGTGCCCTGAGGTTGGATGTTCAAAATAGATTGAGCACGCTTTCGTTCCTTTCCTTTTCAGCAATTCAGTACATACAGATTTAAAATAACCAGTATCAACAAGGCAATCAGCATCGAGGTTCAGTATGACTCCTGCAGGATTACTGATAGTATTGAAGCGACGCACAGCTTCATCCATCCCGGTCTTTCTGGCAAGGCCGACTCCCCATCCCTTTATAACAGGATCCACTGTAAAAGCAAAAAGCCGGAAGAAACAGTGGCTGTTTTCTTTCTTCCAGCTTTCAATATTTTTAATCGTTAATTTGTTGTTTTCCAGGGATTCATCCCCGGCATCGGGCGGGGCATTTACTACGACAATCACCTCAACTCCGCATTCCGGCTCACTGCACAAAGCCAGGGAATCCAGCAATTTCCCGATACCAGGTTCATCAAAGGCTGGTATTACAACGATAATCCCTGTCTGTTTATCAGGTACCTCATTTATCAGTTCAGGGAATAATGCCCTTTCTTCAAGGTAGCCTGAGGCAAAGCCCATTGGATATTATTTTTTTTCTGCCTTGTATTTCTTATTCAGCTCATCGACTACCCTCTGGGTAATGTCCATTGTGCTATCGCTATACAGGATAACACTTCCAAAGCTTTTTCCCAGTATCAGCTGGTAATTATATTCAGCTTTGTTTGCTTCAAGATATTTGGTTATATATTCCAGTATCTGGCGATTCATAACCTGTTCTTCTTCCATAAGGTTTGACTGAAGTTTATCACGAAGATTAACAAGTTCCTGTTGCTGCTGTACAAGTGCTTGTTCCATCTGTGCTGCAGTAGCCCTTGTAATCAGACCTTTGTTGACTTTATCCTGGTAGTCTTTCCCGGCTTTTTCATACGCGCTTCCCTTTGAATTAAGTTCAGCTTCAGCACTCTTCTGTTTTGCGAGCAGTTCGTCCCTCCTGTCAAAGAACATATCAAACTTATAAATAACCGAGTCGATATTTACATAAGCAATTCCCTGTAGAGGGATTGTGGTTGAAGTAACGTTTACCGGTTCGCCTTTCTTTTTATTTCCTGTGAAATGGAGAAAGTACAAGCCGATAATTGCTAAAAACATGACAACAAACAGGACTATAGACAATTTCTTCATCGTAAATTTTATTTTTGTTAAACATTAGTCAGGCGCAAATATAAACAAATAAATAAATGAGACTAACTCAGATAAATAATTTTAAACCTGTTCAGCTTTGCCATGGGCATTATGGCACGAAGAGTGCAATGCTACAAATGAAATCAGAATTCGGGACATGGTATGGCTCTGTACCTCTTTTTCATCTGCCCCAATGAGAGGTTATTGAATTCGTACACAATCGATATTTCATGAGCCCCTCCGGTTGAACCAATAAGGTTCGATATTGTGAAGTCGTAACTGTAGCCTATGTGCAGTTGATCGGTTTTTATCCCTAAAAGGCCAATTATTGCATCTCCTGCCTGTGATGTTACAAAAGGTATCCCCCTGTACCATACTCCAAATATCAGCGGTGCCTTATAATAGTATAAGCCCAGATCTGACTGGTAGAATTTACCCTGTTTCTGAAAATTCATTGCAACTGAAAGCACCTCCTGCATCTTTTGCCTTAAGCGTGTTTTTTTCAGTATCTGCATACCTCCAAACATATTAAACTTAACAGGCACCGTTGCATCATCACCATAAAAAGATGTTTTGGGAGTAAGCAGGTGATCGAGGGTAAAACCAGCCCATGCCCTGTCGTTGTAAGCAAGTGCAGATGTTGCAAAATCCACATCGGCTACATTGTCAAAAGGAGGAGGATAAAGCGATGGAGAGGTTCCGCTTCCTGTTATCTGGCTGTTAAATACAAGCTTATATATATCTAATCCCAGGTAATAGAACTTAAAGTTAACGCCTGGCCTTATGTGCCATTGCTCATTGATATTAAAATCGTAAGAATAAAGCAAACCGATGTTTGTTGTACTGAGGTCCCCTGATCCTGCAACATCATAGGTAGCCAGAACGCCTATTCCGGAATTAAAATTAGGCATAGCCTTATCGAATGCAATGCTGTATGTGTTAAAGACTCCGGGAACTGCCGGCCATTGATTTCTGTAATTCAGCGAGAACCTGTACTCAGGAGTAGCGCCCGCAAAAGAGGGCGCCAAATATAAAGGATTTGCATAAAACTGGGAGAATGTAGGATCCTGACCAAAACTATCTGTTAAAATTAGGAATGATAGTATAAATAAATATATATTCCGCTTCACCAAGATCGATCCGGTTAGATTAACTGAGACGAAAATAGTGAAAGGAAATGGAAATCCATTATTATTTGAAGAAATTTATCTCTAAATAATCTGTTAATGGTCAAGAATCTATTAAATTACATAAAGATTTTGATGAACGATCAAAAATATGTGATGAAAGGAAAAGCCGGTATAAAAAGTAGTTTCTATTTAATCAGTATCATTTCTTGAGAAGAGTGACATCACCCATGTTAACAAACGGCTCTCCATTAATGAAGGTACCACGAATTTTCCAGATATAAACACCGGAATTACATAACTGACCTTTAAAATACCCGTCCCATCCGATATTAACATCGTTGCTTTCAAAAATAAGAACACCTAATTTGCTAAAGATTTTTAACTGATAATCTGCCACTCCGGAAAAAACAGGATGAAAGACCTGCGCAACTTCATCACTCTTTGATGAATATAACCCTCCTGTTGAACCGCCGGGATTAGGGATAAAAGCGTTAGGAAGCTTTATAAAATATTCAGAATCAGAAAACGCATTCATCACCACAAGGGAGTCTGAACAGCCTGATTCAGAATAGACCACCAACCCTACATTATAATTATCGAATTTTGTATAACGGTGTTTTGGTTCAAAAAGCTCTGAATAATTACCATCACCAAAATTCCACCTGAATCGAACCGCGTTGGATGAATAATTAAAAAAAGTTATCTCATCATCAGGAAGAACAGCCTTTTCGGGAGAAATTTCAAACCGGGCCTTCGGCCTGGGATAAACCGTAATCATTACAGATGATGATGCCTGTAATCCATTATGGCCAAAAACCTGAAGAACAACTTTATATTCTCCTTCAACATCAAATATCCAGTCAGGATCCTTTTGATTTGAATAACCTCCATCACCAAAAGTCCATCTGCAGGAATCAAAAGAATTTACTTTATTGATAAAATGTAATTTTAATGGAGAACAGCCTTTCAGAGCAGAGACTTCAAACAAAACTCCGTCACTTATATATCCGTTCTTAAGTTTTTTTGAATCAACAGATGAATCGCTGAACAAACCCTTTTTTGTAAAGGACTTTATTCCCCCGGCAGGATTAATATTATTGGTGTCTCTTGTCCCGGTCTTATCGACAAACACCCTGCCGGTTCCCGTTTTTTGTTCCTGTACCGTATTGATGGCGACAACATTTGAGGGGGCGTCGGCTCTCTTGTCAACATTAACCGTGAGAGGTTGGCCAACGCGAATATTAATAAATCCTGCAAAAGCAGAGGAATCCTGCCCGTTGATAATCTTTTCCGGTGTTTTCTTATTCAGAATCCCCGTCCCGGAAAAAAGCAATAAACCTGCAGCAATCCCGGCTGCAACCAACCCTCCAAGATAATATATGTTGAAGCGCGAAGGAATAAACCTAAGGAACTCCCGGAGTGCCAGGCGACGCATCAGATCTGCTTCTACTGATACATCCGGAATAACCTCAGCGTTTTCAAGCTTTTGCCTGAATAACTCCCGTACCCTCATATCTTGTTTTTTCGCTTTCAATGTATTGTTGTTATCGTACTCTATTATTTTATCCGTTTTCGGAATAGCTATTTTTAAGTTTCCCCAGTTTTTCCAGTTTATTTCTTATTACAGCTTTAGCTCTGCTATACTGCGATTTTGATGTGTTAGTATCAATTCCCAGCATTTCAGCTATTTCTTTATGCTTGTAGCCTTCAACAGCATAAAGGTTAAAAACCAATCTGTAACCGGCAGGGAGCTCGTTGAGCACTTTGTAAAGTTCTTCGGAGGTAAAAAAATCCTCTTCAAAACTTGTCACCCCTGTCTCCACTGATACATATTCCTCAATATCAACATGATACCTGTATTTCAGGTTTTTATGATAATGAGTTATAGCAGTATTTACTGCAACCTTCCTTAACCAGCCTATGAAAGAACCTGTTCCCGAAAAATCTTTTATATTAAAAAATATCTTTAAAAAACTTTCCTGCAAAATATCTTCAGCCTCAGCTTTATCGGTGGCATATCTGAGGCAAACACCGAGCAAAAAACGCGAATACCTGTTGTAAAGCTCTTGCTGCGCTCTCCTCTCATGTCTGGCGCACCCGTCTATTATTTGCCTGTCACTCATCATAAACCGAGGACATTTTTAAGACTTAGCATGTAAAAAAATGGTTGCATAATCTGAAAAATTTCTTCAAAATAAACAAAATCATGTTCTTTATACGCTTAATGAATGACAAAGGTCATTAAAAAAAAAATAATGATTTGTTTAATTTACATTTTTTAATCAGGAAAAAATGAATTTATCTTTATCATAAGAAAATAATCAATATGTTCAATAAATTAATAGCGGCTATATTGCCATTCTTTCCAAAAAAAATTGTCTGGATATTTTCCAAATCGTATATATCCGGTGAAACAATTGAAGATGCAATGCGTGTATCCAGGGAGCTGAATAACAAGAAGATAACGGTAACTCTCGATGTTTTGGGGGAATTCATCAAAACACTTGATGAAGCTGAAGAGAATAAAAAAGAGTACCTGAATCTGATTGACATCACATACAAAAACCAGATTGATGGAAATTTTTCCCTTAAACCGACAAGTTTCGGACTTCTTATCGATAAGAAGGCATGTTACACCCACATTAGGGATATAGTTGTAAAAGCCGCATCGTACAAAGGATTTATCAGAATCGATATGGAAGATTCTCCCTGCACAGATGATGAGATTGAATTGTTCCGTAAGCTTAAATCTGAATTTCCGGCTAATGTTGGCCTGGTATTACAGGCATATCTCAAACGAACCTACAGTGATCTTGAAGCGATGCTTGATCTGAATAGTCACGAAATTCCTCTTAGCTACAGGCTTTGCAAGGGTATATATGTTGAACCTGCAGCCATTGCATATAAAAAATATGAGGAGATAAATCAGCATTATCTCGAGGATCTTGAATTCATACTTAAGAACAGGATACATGTCGGAATAGCAACTCACGATAAACCTCTCATTGAAGGTGCCTATAAACTAATTGAAAAATATAAGGTCCCAAAAAACATGTATGAATTCCAGATGCTGTACGGAGTTACTCCAAACCTCAGGGAATCAATTGTAAATGAAGGACATAATGTGAGAGTTTATGTTCCCTTTGGTAAACAATGGTTTGGCTATTCGACACGTCGCCTGAAGGAAAATCCAAAGATGGCAAGTCTCATTATAAAGGCAATGTTCATTAAAGGCTGAAGACTCTTGACTCTGGACTCTGGGCTCAGTCACCCACTCTCCCTTTCATTCTTCCTACTTTCTCTTTTCCAGTGTCTCCAGATATCTTTTATTTAACTGATCCAGCTCAGACTGAGCCAGGTCGGACCTTAAAGGAGGCGGTTTTTCAGGTAAGCCTTGAATAAGAAGATAAGCTACTCCTGGTATCAGTAACAGCGGATTTAACCCGACAATCCGGTCAGAAGGAATACCTCCCTTTTCAAATGCATCAATCTTCTGTTGCTGATGGAGATATGAATAGTTTGAAGCAGGGTCGTTAAGGTTACCCTGAGTCGTCTTTGCCTGGTAAGCTGAGATTGCAACATTATATCTCGCATTTTCCATTTCTTCAGGAACTTTACTTTTTGAATTAAGAATCTCAGACTTAAAACTTGTATATCGTGGCAATATGATAACTTCAGGTATTGCCAACGTATCACTATTCAAATAGATACCGGCAATAAAATCATGTTGGGTAAGAGTATCGCTTATAAGCATTATGGCCGGTTTATAGCCAAGGCTTTTAAATAACACAGTATCATTCCTGTTCACATAAAATGAAAAGTTGCCATTCTGACCACTGACGGACATAAAAGCCCTGTTAATAATTATTTGGGAATTACCAATCGGTGTCAGACTACCTGCATCCATAACAATTCCATGAAAAAGAATCCTGGAGGTAGAATCCTGTTTTACCTGTCCGGATCCGGCACAGGCAAACATGATTATCGAAATAATCAAAAGAAAAATTCGCCGGAATAACTTTATCATTTAAGTTTAATTATAAGTTCTTTTAAACTCCTCTTCGGTACATGGTGATTATTTGCACTGTCTCTCCAGTATTTTACATCATCGCCATTTATTTCATCAATAACAACCTTCTCGATTGGTTTACCCAATGCAAGAATCAATAGAATTTCATACTTGTCCGGTAAATCTATTTCATCACGTAACTCCTCTCTTTTTATTGATGCTATCATGCACCCTCCCAATCCCGCTTCCGTAGCTCCAAGCATAATGGTCTGGGCAGCGATTCCATGATCGATCCCAAAATTTTCTGTGATGGACTTATCGCCCAGGATCATAATATACCCGGAAGGCCTTTCCCCTTCATCCGGACCTGGCCATTCTGTTAAATAAGCGGCCCAGACCAGGTATGGGAAAATTTTTTCGCAATCTTCAGGTGTGTTATAGATAATGAATTTAAGGGGTTGTCTGTTTGCCCCGGTAGATGATAACCTTGCGAGTTCGATAAAGGATTCCAGAGTTTTATAATCAATACGATGCGATTCGTCAAAACGTCGATATGAGCGTGTTTTAGTTGTAATGTCTTTGAGATTCATCTTTCCGGTGTTTTTAAAGTTATTAGTTTATTATTTTACAATCTTCTGTTCAGGTTCAGCATAAAGGCCTTCCCTGCTCAACAGATGATCAAGGTTTGCCAGGCCATAAACGACCACAGCTGTTACAACTGATGTATGCTCCTGATATTCAGGAATACTCTTGGTATATGTGTCCCGCTCGGTGTGCCATATCTCACCATAATTAAAATTATATCCTTTCGAATCAGGGATATCAAAACTCAGTACAGGAACTCCGTTCATAGCAAAATAAGCGTGATCTGATCCCCCGGCAGTTGTAGGTTTCGGGCGCGGTGGCTGTGTACGTTTAATAAGTGTAAATGGAAAATCAGGATTTATACTGTTAAGTGGTTTGCAAATTTTTTCAAAATCATTGTACATAGCTTCAGGCACAGTAAGCCCTGAGGCAACTGTCGGTCCGCCATCGCGATTAAAATAATTTGATATTTCAGGAAGCTTTTCTTTATTAGCTTCAACCCAGTGCTTTGAGCCAAAAAGGCCAAACTCTTCCCCGGCCCAAAGGCATACCAGAATTGTACGCTTGGGTTTTCCCCCTGCTGCTAAAATCAGTCTTGCAGCCTCCATGGTCGGAGATACTCCTGATCCATCGTCAACACCTCCTGTGGCAACATCAAAAGAGTCAAGATGACCGCCCATCATAACATACTCATTGGGATATTTGGTACCTCGTATCACCCCTATCACATTGTGATAGGGCACAGGACCTGGTTTGAAATGGTTACGAATATCGAACTCCAAGAGAAAATACTGACGCTCTTTAGCCATCTGCTCAATAATGGCATATTGATGTTCATCCAGCTTAATATCGCACACCGTCGGCAAGGTCTCAAAAGTCATCTTATCCAGGTTTTTACGATCATAAAGAGCCCTTATAGGCACCCCGGCAGATTGTATTACACCAAGAATCCCGGCCTGGCACATTTCACGATAAAACAATGCAGGTTCTTCTTTTAAAGCCAGTAATTCCTTTTGGGGGCTACCCCGGTTTACACGATTCTCCCGCATTATGTCGCGATTAATTTTTGATATGGAATCGTTCTGAGCTATGATACTTGCACGCAATGAATCGGCCCTTGGGGAGAAATCAACCGGCCATCCTGTGTTTTTACCAGATATAAGCACCCATGCACCCTTCAAAGCACCTTTCATCCTGTCAAATTCATCCCTGGTTTTTGGCTCGATAAGTACCGGCCCTCTTTCTACTCCTTTCGTGCCTGATGTGTACGAAGGAGTTGCAAAATGAAGAATCATACCGTTATCGGATAACATTCTGCCAAACCAGGGCCCACGGTCAAAACCAACAGGAAGAGTTCCTGCCTCATCCATTATCACTTCCATCCCCCACTTACGAAACTCGGATGCACACCATAAAGCAGCATTTGTATAAGCATCAGAACCGGTAATGCGACCGCCAAAACGGTTAGTAATAACATCAAGGTGATGCATAGTCCGGTTATCTGTTCTGCCTAACTCAATAATACGATCTACAACCTTGCTTTCCTGAGCCGAAGTTGTATAACCAATAAGAAAAAGGCCGGCAAATATTATAAGGATTCTTTTCATTAATTACAGGTTTTTAATAATTCTAATGGTACCGGCAATTTAATAAAAATTGATCAAACAGATGTTCAGCAGATACCTGTTTTGTAAACAACATTTAATTGCAATAGTTCATGACAAGCATCAGTTTCGTTATTTTGAAAATGAGGATCTTGAATCGACTACAGAGTCAATCAAAAGAGTTGCATTCCCAAATTAACTTATACCTGTTTTGGAATAATCTGTTTCAGCAGGGAAGAAGTATTTTCTAAAAACGCCTGGAGATAACGTCCCAATCGAGAATTTCCCAATAAGACTTAATATAATCAGGACGTTTGTTTCTGTAATCGATATAGTATGCATGTTCCCACACATCGCACGTTAGTATCGGTTTAAGGCCTTTGCGCAAAGGATTGCCTGCATTAGATTCCTGTGATATCTGCAATGTTCCGTCATCTTTCTTAGCCAGCCAGGCCCAGCCCGCACCGAAAAGTGTGGCGGCTGCCTTATTAAATTGTTCTTTAAACGTATCGAAGGAACCGAAAGAGCTGTTTATAGCATCGGCAAGAACACCTGCAGGAGCTTTCCTTCCTCCATTAGAAAATGATTCAAAGTAGAAGGTATGGTTCCAGACCTGCGCAGCATTATTATAAATTCCACCCTCAGCCTTTTTTATAATGGTTATAAGATCGGCCTTTTCAAATTCAGTACCAGGGATAAGCCCGTTAAGGTTATTTACATAAGCCTGATGATGTTTGCCATAATGGTAATCAAGCGTCTCTTCACTTATATGGGGAACAAGTGCGTTGAGCTTGTACGGAAGTTTTGGTAATTCAAATGCCATAATATAGATTTTTGAGTTAATACTTTAAATGCCTGAACAATGTACAGGAATCCTAAGCTCAAATTTAACATTTTTATCCCAGAATGTATTATGGCCGGGTAAGAAATATCTTTTCCGGCAAGGCGGGTATCACTCCTTTTTTGCTGGCAATACGGAAAAGTTCATTTATGGCTTCTTTCCCTTTTTTACCTAAATCGAGTGTAAATTCATTCACGTAAAGCTTTATATGGTTATTCATTACAGTGCTATCCATCTCCTTTGCATTACCTGATACAAAATCGTAAGATGCGAATGAATCTTTGTATGCATACTCAAGGCTTCGCCTCAATATACGATTTACCTTAAGCGCAATATCTTCCGGAATTTCCCGGTTGATCACAATGGCTCCCAGGGGTATTGGCAGACCGGTAAGGTTTTCCCAATATTCCCCCATATCAGCAATTTTATAAAGACCTTTTTTGAAGTAAGTAAATCTTGTTTCATGAATAATCAGACCGGCATCGACTTCATCATTAAGTATTGCTTCGTCAATATCTGAAAAAAGATACTCGGTTTTGGATTTTGCATCCGGCCATGCTATGCTGAATAAAAGATTTGCCGTGGTATATTTTCCGGGAATAGCAATTCTGGCTCCCGGGATTGATTCAGGTGAAATTTTATGTTTACTTATCAGGAGAGGTCCATTTCGGTGACCAAGCGCACTGCCTGCATCAAGGATAAGATAGTTTTCGGCAACATATGCATATGCATGGTAGCTTATTTTTGTGATATCAACTTTCGAACCAAGTGCTTTCCTGTTGAGCTCTTCAACATCGGTAAGAAAATAATCAAATTCCAGATCCTCGGTATCAATTCTGCCATGGACCATTGCATCGAATATAAATGTATCGTTCGGGCATGGCGAGAAACCCAATGTTAACTTCATATATTTACTCCAGTATTATTAAAACTTCATTAAGCTTTTCTGAAAGGTTATCAAGTGCAAGCGTTATATTCCACTTACTCCTGTTCCTGGGTTCAACCTTGTTTGAGATTGCCCTGAGAGCCAGAAAGGGAATTTTTTCCCTGGTGCAAATATAGAAAAAAGTTGCACCTTCCATTGTCTCAATATCAGGATTAAATTTTCTAAATAATTTTTCTCTGGTCGATTCCGAGCCGGTAGCGGTGTTTACAGTTATTGCCTTTACAGGTTTTAATATGTTCTTCATCAACTCTCTATATGTTGAATCAGAAAATATTAACCCATCCCTGAATGGGATCTCATCCTTATCGGTCAGACCTGCTTCATGCAGTGTGAAAAAATTATCACCATCCTCAATCCCTGCATCTGCAAAACAATCAGTTACGGGCATAACAACATCCCCGATATTCAACTTTTCATTATAACTGCCTGCAATCCCCGCATTAATGGCAAGATCGGGCTTTTCATTCAACGAAATCCATTGCTTCAAAGCCCAGGCCGTGGCTATGGAACCTACTCCCGTAACAAGCACACTTATTTCAAAATTCCTGAAACGTATCTCATCCCGGAGCGATAAAATGCCCATAAGCTTCTTCAGAACATCAGCCTCTCCTGCAGTAGCTGCAACATATAATATTTTAAATGACATACCCTTATAAATTGCCACTCATCGCTATAAAGCCCTTAAAGATATTGCTTTTATGAATTTAAAAGATCAAAATTATTGGTTAATATTGTATTATAATTACAAACATATATGCTATATCTTACCCGAAGAGAAAGATTCAGCGCTGCTCACAGGATGTTCAGAGAGGACTGGACTGATGAGATGAACCTTAAAATATTCGGGAAATGCTCAAATCCAAACTGGCACGGACACAATTATGTTTTGTGGGTAACTGTTAAAGGTGAACTTAACGATGAGCATGGTTTCGTAATGAATATCAATATCCTTAAAAAAATAATATCAGATAAAATAATTAATAAGCTTGATCACAAGAATATCAATCTCGACGTTGATTTCATGACCGGTAAGATTGCCACTACTGAGAACCTGGCTGTTGCAATATGGAATGAGCTGAAACCATCTGTCGAAAAGGAAGGAGTATCTCTCCATTGCATTAAAATTGAAGAAACTGAAAATAACACAATTGAATACTATGGCTAAACTAACTGATAACCAGAACAACGAACCAGAGAAAGAAAATAATGGATATACCAGGCATGAAACGTGGGATGCCGCTAAGATTGAAGAGCTTTCAACGATTTATTACAGGGTACTGAAACTTATCGGGGAAGATCCTGACCGGGAAGGTCTGATTAAGACACCTGAAAGAGTTGCTAAGGCAATTACTTTCCTGACAAATGGTTATTCGCATGATCCCTGCGAGATAATAAATTCAGCAAAATTTAAGGAAGAATACAGACAAATGGTGCTTGTAAAAGACATTGATCTCTATTCAATGTGTGAGCACCACATGCTTCCCTTCTTTGGCAAGGCACATGTGGCTTACATTCCCAATGGTTATATAACCGGACTAAGTAAGATAGCCAGGGTTGTAGAGGCATACAGCAGGAGACTCCAGGTGCAGGAAAGACTAACTACTCAAATCAGAAACTGCATACAGGAATGCCTTAATCCGATCGGGGTTGCAGTTGTTATAGAAGCACAGCATATGTGCATGCAAATCAGGGGTGTGCAGAAACAGAACTCAGTTACAACAACATCAGCTTTCACAGGTATCTTTCTTAAGGAACTCAATACCCGTGAAGAATTTGTTCATCTTATAGGTTCCAGGCTGCACTAGGAGATTTTTTCTATTTTTGCCTCGCTGATTTTAGAAATTTCATATTAAGAAAATAATTATGAAAGCATACGTATTCCCGGGGCAGGGAGCTCAGTTCGTTGGGATGGGCAGGGATCTTTTTGATAAATCACCGCTCGCAAACGAGTTATTCAGAAAGGCCAATTCTTTGCTCGGATTTCGGATCACAGATCTTATGTTTGAAGGTACTGATGAGGACCTGAAACAGACAAAGGTTACACAGCCTGCCATTTTTCTTCATTCAACAATACTTGCTGCTGTACTGGGAAATTCATTCAGACCTGATATGGTTGCAGGCCATTCTCTCGGGGAATTCTCTGCACTTGTTGCAAACAAGACTTTGTCTTTTGATGACGGGCTTATGCTGGTCTCAAAAAGAGCTCTGGCGATGCAGAAAGCCTGTGAAAAAACACCCTCCACAATGGCCGCTATTCTTGGTCTCGATGATAATATAGTAGAAGATGTATGTGCTTCTGTTAAGGAGATAGTGGTTCCTGCAAATTATAACAGTCCTGGTCAGGTAGTGATTTCCGGATCTGAGGAAGGTGTTGATAAAGCCATTGAGTTACTTAAAGAAAAGGGAGCCAGGAGAGCACTTAAACTGGCAGTAGGAGGAGCATTTCATTCTCCACTTATGGAACCTGCGCGACTGGAACTGGAGGAGGCGATAAAAAACACTCATTTCAATATTCCGATATGCCCTGTATACCAGAACGTTAATGCAGCCCCGTCGAATGATCCGGCCATTATAAGATCCAATCTTGTCTCTCAGCTTACATCGCCGGTGCGATGGACACAGAGTGTTGTTAACATGATATCAGCCGGTGCAACATCCTTTACTGAAGTTGGTCCGGGCTGTGTTTTGCAAGGTCTGATAAAAAAAGTAAATAAAGATATTGCCACCGAAGGAGCAACATTCTGAATCATTGTAAGGGCTTCATGATTACCCCTTTGTGTGATCTCCCGTCAATCATTATTTCAAGAGGTTCATCGAACCTTATATGTCTGATAAAGTCATCCTCATATACTACCTTCTGTATGTTAAGGTAATCAACATTATAATAACCCTCATTTATGAAAGGATTTATTGTAAAATAACCGACGCGAAATGATGTGAGGTTCTGAAAAAAATGGGTTCCCTGACTTGGATCGATCCTGTAATTCTTCAGGCCCGATTCAATAATGATCCTTGCTCCTGAAATCTGGGACCATTTGACAGGTATTCCAAGCCATGGATCGGTCGATCCCCATCTGCCGGGACCAATAAGAATATATGCCTGTCCCTGTTTAACAAATCCTGCATTTAGCTTATCAATTTCAGTTGCAACCATTTTGTTATTTGCAACATTAAAAGACTCAGGCTTAACATAAACAAGATCATGAATGCCTTTAAAGAATCCATTTCCAAGAGCCGATTCCGAATAAATAATTGTATCTTCTTTTCTTATAAGATCCAGGTTAATATTTTGTGTTTCCTCAGTGTGTACAATTGGTCTTATCTGTAAAAAGCTGAATGTCTTAGGTGAGCCGGCAGGTGTTTCAAGATTCGCAGCAAATTCAATTTCAACTGGATTGTTCATTTCACGCTGACCAATTTCAAGAAGGGTGCTTAAAATATCAGCCAGTGGGAAGGTCTTGTGCTGCAGAATATTCGAAAATGTGATTACCCTTTTGCCTGAGTAGGTTGTTCCGTCGCGAAGCATGTTATTATTCCTGTCGTAGGTTGAAGCCACCCATTTAAGAGCAGCCTCGTTAGTCAGATCTTTAATATCAATCTTAAGTATATTAACACCATCATCTGTTGAAGGGACAAAACTGTCAGTATTAAGGTCGAGTGCGAAAAACTCTTTCTGGGTATCTCTCAGGGCTGCTTCAGGGGATGAAAGCTGCAGGACCTTTTTGGGATATCTGGGAGAAAACCTGAGGGATAACCCTCCCTCAACAATGAGTTTTCCAAGACCAAAAGCGATGTTGACAATACCTTCTTCGGCTTTTTCAGAACCAATAGGATAGTAATTTATAGAACGGGCTACACCTGATATTGTAGGATAATAGATCTCTCCATGTCTGTTGCCGCATACTTCCTGCAGAATTATTCCCATTTTCTCCTCATCCAGGGCATTTGCCGTTGCAGTCATATATGCCTTACTAGCCTTGTAATATACTGAAGCATAAACCTCTTTTATTGCATCAGATAACATTTTAACCATAAGCTTATTATCGGGAAGCCTTGGAATCATGTAAGTTGAATAAATCCCCGCAAACGGCTGATAATGCGAGTCTTCAAGCTTGCTTGACGAGCGGACTGCAATCGGATAATTTCTTGAAACAGCGAGATAGGCATAAAAATCCTGATGTACATGTCCTGGAAGCTCTGAATTAATAAACCTGTTAAGTATTTCATCATCTGTCAGATCAGAGAATGCAACAGAATAAAGGTTATTCATGTCCATGAACTCATCAAATATATCTGTGCTTAAAACGACAGTTCTAGGGATAGTTATAAGAACATCGGGAAACTTGTTGAACAGTTTATTAGTTTTTATTACACTGTTTATGAAAGCAAGCCCCCTGGCCTTTCCACCTATTGAGCCTTCTCCTATGCGTGAAAATGTATGGTATTCATCGAAACTTGATTTATCAAATTTCGCTATCACACCCCTGCCTTTTCCCAGGCGAAAGCTGGAGATGGCTACGTAAAGAAATCGCCTCATCTCATCCATAGTATTGAAATCCTCTTTCCTTATGTATTTAAACATCTGAGCAACAGGGAAAAGCGCCCTGGCATTCAGCCATTTGGAGAAATGGTTCCGTGTAGCATGATATTCGAGCGTATTGTCAGGTACAGTAAGAATCTTCTGCTGAAGGCTCTGAAGATCTGTAGCTATGGCAATTGATTCAAGAGTGTCAGGATTTTTAAAGACAAAAGGTCCGAAAGCAAGATATTGTATAATAAAGTTCCTAAGCTCAAGAGATAATGATTTGGAATACTTGTTAATAAAACACGCACCAAGAGCCTCTGCGTCCTTTTTATGAACTGTACTTGACGATTGTATTAAAAACGGGACTTTATCATCATCGGCCATAACTACTTTACACAATTCAATTCCTGCATTTTCATCAGGTATATTATCCCTCTTATAGCCTATATCTGAAATTACACCCAGCACATTATACTTATACTTCCTGTACAGGTCCAGGGCATCATTGAAATTATTTGCAAGCAATATTTTTGGCCTGCCTCTCATTTTAAGCATCCTCTGGTGCTCATTGAGAGCTTCCTTCTGAAAATCAAGAGACTGAAGAAGGACAATCCTGTAGATATTCGGCAGGTAGGAAGAAATATATCTGATTGAGTTTTCTACCAGTATAATTGCCTGAACACCAACATTCTCAATATCATGATCAGCGTTCATTTTATCCTCAATCAGCTTTATAATTGCCAGTATCAGCGATGCATCCCCTAACCAGCAGAAGACATAATCGATAGCACTCAGGTCTTCCCCTTCGAGACGCAGGGAGACTTCTCTCGAAAAATATGTCAACACGACAATAGGGATGCTTTCATATTGTAACTTAATTTTTTTTGCCAGGGCAAAAACATCGGTTCCCTTAATACTAAGCATAGATATTACAAGATCGATGTTGCTTTCGCGGAGTATCCTGAAAGCATCTTCAGCATTATCAGTCTGGATAAAAGTAGGTGGATAACGGAGGTTCAGTGAAGCGTACTCATTAAATATCTGTTCATCAATTCTTCCATCTTCCTCAAGCATGTAATTATCATAATTACTGCATATTACAAGAACTCGATGTATTCTTTTCTGCATCAGCAGATCGAAAGATGTATCAGTAAAATCGTACTTCTCCTGATCAAGTATTCCCTCAATTATGGTCATAAATTGAGCAATTAATTATTCGTTGAAATTACTGCCATCCCTTTTTTCCCGTCCATACGAATGAGAAGTGGTTTCTCAAACCTGATATGCCTGAAAAATTTCCCTTCCTCAACTACCTTTTGTTTTTTAAGTTTATCCCAGTTAATAACGCCTTCATGAGTTCCCTTGTTAACTGAGAAATAACCAACATTCATAGAGGTTACGTTATGGAAAAAATGCGAACCGAGTGAGGCATCGAGATTGAAATTTGGAAGGCTTACTTCCACAATTATTTTAGCATTGGATATCTGAGGCCAGGCAACGGGAATACCCAGGAACCTGTCTTTCGTTCCCCACCTTCCCGGTCCGAGAAGGACATACTTGCGGTTTTCGCTCAGCATTTTTTCGTTCATCTCATCGATTTCCTCTGCCATCTCATTTGTTAACATATTATTGAATTTTCCGGGTTCAACATATATAAGATCAGTAATATCTTCTATGACGCCATTTCCCATACTTTTTTTGGTGATAAGTATCATGTCTTCAGTGCATATGGAATCCGGTTCAATATTATATCCTGCCCCGCTGCCGACAAGCGGTTTTATCTGGAGAAGATAAAATGATGCATTTCCGTTTTCATCTTTGGTGAGGTCAACGGCAAACTCAATCTCAACAGGTGTACCAAAGGCCTCAGTAACAACGTCCAGCACTGTTCTGAGAGTTGATGCCAGGGGGATATAATCATATTTTAAAATATCTGCGAAATTGACCACCCTCGGGCCGGGAACATCGAGACCGGAGGTTATTGTATCATTATCGGAATTTAATACCGAAGCTGAGTGCTGAAGAGTACCCTGTTTCTCAGCATGACTGATATCAAGGGTTACAAGACCAGCAGTCTCACCTTCAAGCAGATTCAGCTCTTTTTTTGCCATATCGACGGCATAGAAACGCACCTGTGAGTTTTTATAAAGATCTTTATGGGAAACAATATCAAGCGACGGATAAGCAGGTGAAAACCTGAAAGCCCGTTCTCCTTCCACAACATATTGACCAAGACCTACTGCTATAACAGCGAATCCATCCTGCGGTGTCATATGGGCTACAGGATAGAAATTGAATGACTGGGCTGTGCCGCTTATATGAGGATAAAAAGCATTTTCAAACCTGTTACCGACAACTGATTGAATTACAATTGCCATTTTCTCCTGCTCTACTTTAAAGTTAATTGCCTCAAAATAGGTTCGGGCATTTTTTGAATATATCGATGCAAATACAAGCTTAATGGCTTCAGACAACTGCTTCAGTCTTATATCAGGATCGTGATTATTATTTGGGAGAAGATAAGTACCGAATATGCCTGAAAAAGGCTGACTCATTGAATCTTCGAATAAGCTTGAAGACCTAACAGCCAGCGGCTTATTCATCATTCTTATAAATATTTTCAACTCTTTTTCGAGAGTATAGCTCAGGCTTCCCTCAAGGAATAACTTCTTAAGAACATCATAATCCTTTTCCTCTTTTACCTTGTCCCACAAATGGTTACGTTCCATGAACATATCAAATTCATCTGTACCTATTATGGCTGTTACAGGTGTTTTTATATTTATCCCCGGCAATAAACGTCCGAGTTCGAAACTGTATATCAGTGTACTTACAAATGCCAGACCACGTCCTTTCCCTCCCAGTGATCCTCCTGCCAGGCTTACCACATTCGTTTCATCAATAACCGCTGTCTCATCAAAATTGATGACCTTGCCTTTGTTCATCTCCATCCTTCTTTTGCGGATAACGTCGATAAGAAATTCACGAAGCTCTTTCAGGCTGTTAAAATCGGATACCCTTATCGGGTTGATCATTTTTGCAATCTTCACTTCTCCTCTTGCCATAAGCCAGAGCGAGAAATGGTTTTTCATAGAGTGATAAACAAGGGAGTCTTCCGGAATAGTCTGGAGATATGCCTCAAATTCCTTCATCGATTTTGCGACTGCTATCTGCCTGCCTTTTGTATCCCTGTAAACAAAGTGGCCAAAACCCAGGTAATAATTTATAAATGATTTAAGATCCTGAAGCAGGCTCTCAGAATTCTTATTAATGAAATTTGACTTAAGCTGATGTGCATACCTGGCGCTATCAGGATCGGATGACTGGAGTACAGAAGGAAGATTGGGAAGGTCTTTCTTGATTTGCTGAATCAGTTCAAACCCGGCTGTATTGTCAAGTTCTCCGTTCTTGGGAAAGCGCATGTCAGAAATGACGCATAACAGGCTATCCTTGTATTTTTCAAAAATTGAAATAGAATCTTCGTAGGTTGAAGCAAGAAGAACCTTTGGCCGGGCTCTGAGCTTAAGAACTTTATACAATTCATCGGTTGATACATCCTCAATAAGGTTCCTGGTTTGCTCCATCACCAGCGTATAAAGCATCGGCAGGTAACTGGAATAGTATAACGCTGAATCTTCCACGATAAGGATCACGCGTGTGAGTCCTTTTTTTGTATCATTATCAACATTCACTTTATCTTCGAGAAGCTTAACCATCGCAAAGAACACTTTTGACTCGCCAGTCCATACAAAATAGTTATCAAAAGGTATTCCCAGTGATTGCTGCCTTTTCACAAAGGGCACATCAAGCGGATTGTTAAGAAGAAGGAATGTAGGTATGTAAGGATATTTTTCCTTGATTTTTTTACAAAGACCCATTGGGTTCTCCTTATCAACGCCGATCATAATTATGATCAGATCGTAATGCCGGGCTTTGAGCCTTGCAAAAGCCTCCTCCTCACCTGAAACTCCTGTTACCCTTGGTATTGACGTCAGGCTCAGCTGGTAATATTCACCAAGCATGTGATCGGAAAACCGTCCTTCGCCCTCAATTGAATAGGCATCATAAAGGTTTGCAACAAGAAGTATCTCTTTAACTTTAAAAGGCATCAGGTCGTGAAAAACATCCCTTTCGGCGTTATGCCTGTCAAGGAACCGCTGGAGCAACTTTCTGCTCGATAGTTCACGGATATTTTGTTCATCGCGTTGAACTACCTGCGACATCCTTATTATGTCGCGTGCCTTATAACTATTTATATACCCTGTTATAATACCTGCAATATTGCTGATAAGATCTCTCTCTTCTTTTAGGAAAGGACCTTCATTTTCCTGACTGAATTGTGTTGTATAGAATACTTCAATTGTTCCATTTTCGCCATCTATCGTATCGAAATCCTGGGCCATTTTCCATGATGTCTCAACAAAATCAGCCGACTCAAAAACTTTACCCATATACCGTATACGTGCAACGGTATACTCAGGATATTGCCATGCCGCAGGCAATACAAGCACTATCTGCTGAAGAGATTCCTCAACAGGCCTGCCCTCTTTAAGTATTAATGTTGTGCGGTTAATGCATGCCAGTTCCTTCAGCCTTTCCTTCTGATCGTGAAGCAGCCGTTTGTAATCATGGTCACTATTATTCCCTTCAGCCATCTAAAGTTTATCTGTTAGAATAAATTCTAAAATTAATAAAATAGATGATGAGATGGAAAGAATTGAGGAATTACAATAAGTGTACAAACTACACTATTCCACTTTCCAGGTAGATCCGCTCATTAACAGATCATTCACGTTCTTTATTTTTGAATTCTTCTGAACTGCCTCAATTTGTTCCTTCACTAATTGCTCATAAGTTTGCCACGGAACAGCCCTTATAACACCAAGAGCTACAGGATAATCAGGATATTTCATGTTTGCCAGCATGTAATGAATCCCGGGATTTTCTTCATGGGAGTCATGTATAAGCAAATCATTTTCAGACACTCCTTTCTCCCCAAGCTTTACAACTTTAAGCTTTAACCCGTCGAGAATAAGGCCTTTATCATTTCCTTTTCCAAAAATCATTGGCTGGCCATGCTTAAGGATCACCGTCCTGTCGTCTCTTACCTCTTTATCAGCTATGGTATCATGAATTCCATCATTAAAGATGACACAATTCTGAAGAGCTTCGATAACAGAAGTGCCTTTATGTTTTGCGGCTTCAATATATATTTGTGTTGACAGGGCAATATTTGTATCAATAGTGCGGGCAAAAAACTTACCTTTTGCTCCTATCACCAGCTCTCCTACAGAGAATGGCTCTTCAACTGTTCCATAAGGAGAGGTTTTTGTAACCAGCCCTTTGGCCGATGTAGGTGAATACTGACCTTTAGTAAGACCATATATCTCATTGTTGAATAAGATAATATTTATGTCAATATTTCTTCTTATAACATGAATAAAATGGTTACCTCCAATAGCAAGAGCATCTCCGTCACCAGTCATCTGCCACACAGATAATTCAGGGTTTGCAACTTTTACACCTGAAGCAATTGCTGATGCACGACCATGAATACCATGGAAACCATAAGTATCCATATAATAAGGAAACCTTGAAGAACATCCTATTCCTGAAATGAACGCAAATTTCTCCTTAGGTATTCCCAACTCCGTCATGGCTTTCTGCACTGAACTTAATATTGCATGATCGCCACAACCAGGGCACCATCTTACCTCCTGGTCGCTCTTAAAATCTTTGGGAATATATTTATTAACAGTTACTTCTTCCATTTTACATATCCTCCAGCATTTTGATGCATTTATCTTTAATATCGTTTATTGTGAACGGAATTCCCTGTACCTTATTAACCTGATCATAAGTGAATTCCTGGTGTTTCATTCGCAGATAATCTGCAAACTGACCAAGATTCAATTCGCATACCAGTATCTTTTTAAATCTCCTGAAAACATCCTTAACATTTCGAGGTAAGGGGTTAATATAATTAAAGGCAGCAAGACTGACCTTATGTCCTTCTGTCTGTAATTCCCTTACTGCAGTAACCAGATACCCATATGATCCTCCCCAACCTACTACAAGTATATCACCTGATACGGGACCCTGCGGCACCAGATCGGGAATTTCATTTGCCACCCTCGCAATTTTTTCATCCCTAACCTTAACCATCTTTTCATGATTTTCAGGGACATAGGATACAGTCCCCTTGTCTGTTTTCTCAAGTCCGCCTATCCTGTGCTCCAGACCCGGTGTTCCCGGAATAGCCCACGACCTTGCCAGCTTTTCTTCATCACGCTTATATGGAAGAAACGGAGTCTCATTTTTATCAGCATAACGAGGATTGATTTTTGGCAGGTCTTTCATATCAGGAACCTTCCAGGGTTCGGTTCCGTTAGCCAGGTAACTATCAGTTAGAAGCAAAACCGGAGTCATATGCTCCAGTGCAATCCTGGCTGCTTCGAACGCAAAATGGAAACAGTCAGACGGCGTGCTGGATGCAATAACCACAACAGGACTCTCACCATTACGCCCATATAATGCCTGCATTAAATCTGCCTGTTCTGTTTTGGTTGGCAGACCTGTAGAAGGGCCGCCTCTCTGAACATCTACAATTACTATCGGAAGTTCAGTCATAACTGCAAGCCCGATTGCTTCAGATTTTAAAGCCAGTCCCGGACCCGAAGTGGAAGTGATAGCCAGGTTACCTGCAAAACTTGCCCCCAGCGATGTGCATATTCCTGCAATTTCATCCTCAGCCTGGAAACTTTTAACGCCCAGGTCCTTCCTTGCTGCAAGTTCCTCAAGAATTCCGGTGGCAGGTGTAATTGGATAGGAACCTATAAAGATCTTAAGCCCTGCTTTTTCAGCGGCGGCCAGAAATCCCCAGGCAGTCGCAGTATTCCCATTGATATTCCTGTAAGTACCTTTTGCGATCATTGCCGGAAGAATCTTATAAACAGGTGACAGAGCTTCAATAGTTTCAGCATAATAATAACCGGCTCGCAGTGCTATCTTATTTGCTTCGGCTACATCCGGTGATTTGTGGAATTTCTTGTCAAAGTAGTCTTCAGTATATTTAAGTTCACGATCAAACAGCCAGTAAACCATCCCCAGAGCAAACATGTTTTTTGTCCTTAAGATAGATTTTGGTTCGAGGCTCATATCTTTCAAGGTCTCTTTTACCATGGAGGAAATTGGCGCAGCAATTATATTGTAGCCGCTGAGTTTCTCCTCCTGAACCGGATCTTTCTCATATCCTGCCTTTATGATATTTTTCTCGGTGAAGTTGTCAATATCATAAATAATTGTTCCCCCCTTTTTGATCCATTTTGCATTGGCTTTTATAGCCGCAGGATTCATTGCCACAAGAACATCAGAAAAATCTCCGGGAGTATTTATTTCTGAATGTCCCAGATGAACCTGGAAGCCTGATACACCTCCGACAGTTCCCTGTGGGGCTCGTATCTCTGCAGGGTAATCGGGAAAAGTTGTTAAGTCATTACCGAAAAGAGCCGCTGTGTCGGAAAACAGTGTCCCTGTAAGCTGCATTCCATCTCCTGAATCGCCTGAAAAGCGGATGACCACTTCTTCTCTTTCAATAACTTGTGATTTTTTACCCATAATTCCTTTTGTTAATTTGCAGTTTGTTGTCTTACTCTTATCACTAACTGCTTATTAGGCACAAAATTAAATTTTTAAAAGATCATAAATCATATAAAAAATAGATTTATGCTATGATATTGATCATGTTTTGAAATAACATTAAGAAAGCTTATTTGTTTAATTAAAGTAAAGTAAAAATGAAAACAAGACGATATATTAAAACAAACCTGTGATATAAACAAGATGGGACATGCACACAAGTGCATTTCAACTCCATATATCAGCTTTCTTCAGATTTATTTCTCCCTCGAAAAACATTCTGGCTATCTTCTCAAAATATGGTGTGTAATCGGAAATAAAAAACTGATCTTCAACGGTCCCTGCGTCATTTAAAAGATTGTTTTTCTCGAGAGTTTCTCTCAGGATCATTGATACTATTCTTGCCGAATCAATAACTTCTACGTTGAAATTAAATATCTTGCTTATCTGGTTTTTAATTATGGGATAGTGTGTGCATCCGAGAATTAATGCCTCAATCCCGGCCAGCGAGTCGTTTGAGAGATATGCCCGTATTATTGCATTGCTGATATCATCAAAAATAAAACCCTCTTCAATCATCGGAACCAGAAGGGGAGTTGCCAGTGACACAACTGTTGCAGAAGGAGATATACTCCTGATTTTTGCCTCATAAGTGCCGGAACTAATAGTTCTCTTTGTGCCTATCACCCCTATTTTGCTAAAGTTTCTTTTGCCCAGATAACTGACAACAGGATCGATAACATCTATCAGAATTGTTTGCCCTTCAAAATCTTTTTTAAGCGAGTCGAAAGCAGAGGCTGATGCCGAGTTACAAGCAACAAGAACTACCTTTGATTTATGTTCAAGAAGGAATTCCGTTATACGGTGTGAGTAGTATCTTATTGATTCAGCCGATTTATCCCCGTAAGGAAGGTGGGCTGTATCGCCGAAGTAGATCAGGCTTTCGCCAGGCAGAATCTGCTTTATTGCATGTGCCACAGTGAGTCCTCCGACACCCGAATCGAAGATTCCGATTGGTTGATCTTTCACTTTACAGGTATATTAAAAAAATGACCATCCCGTTTAAGAATGGTCATAAGTATAGGTTTCTTAAGCTATTTTAATCCCAATTTTGCTTTTGCCAGTGGCATTATATTAACACTCTTTGTCTCATCATAATAGACAAGAGGACTACCCTGTCCAACAGTGAAAATGTAAAGGAAACCATTCTCTTTACCAACATCTGATATAGCTTTGTTAACTTTTGCAATTATTGGTTGAAAAAGCTCAGTCTGCTTATCCTGCAGTTGCTGCTGGGCATTGTTCTGAAATTCCTGAATTCTTCTGTTCATATCTGTCAGTTCCTGTTCTTTTGTCTGTCTGACAAGGTCAGTATAATTTTTGCTTTCCTTTTGATATTTATCGTTTTTGTTATTCAATTCAACAGACATCAACTCAAGTGCATTGACAAGGTCCTTACGAAATTTCTCAAGTTTAACCTGTGCAGTATCAAATTCCGGCAGCGCCTGAATAAGTTCATCACTGTTGATATGGCCAAATTTCAGGTTCTGAGCCATAGCACTCTGTCCGGCCAATGCAATGATAATAGTTAAAGCCGCTATTCCTATAATTCTTTTCATTTTAGTAATTTATTTAAAATAATTGCAAATGTAATTAATTAATTCTTATAACCTAACTTTTCAAGAACCTCGTCACTGAGGTCATATTTCGGATTTGCAAACAGAATATTTCCGCCGGAAGCAGTATCAAAAATTACTGCATAACTGCCGTCAACCGCAATTTCTTTGATTGCCTTAAGTATCTCATCCTGTATTGGTTTAACCAGTTCTTCTCTTTTTTTGAACAGGTCTCCGTCCATGCCAAAGTATTTATTCTGGAGATCTTTCATTTCCTTTTCTTTGGCCACAATAGCTTCTTCCCTCTTGGTTTTCATGTCCTGTGAAAGCAGAACAGCATCGTTCTGATACGATTTGTACATCTGATCAACAACAGCATATCCATCTGATACCTCTTTTTCCCATTGCTGTGAGAGTTTATCAAGCTGTTCCTGTGCAGTATTAAAAGCCGGTATGTTTTTCCTGATATATTCAGAATCAACAAACGCATATTTCTGAGCCACGGCAATAACCGAAGTCAGAATAAATAATCCTATTAATACACCTATTTTTTTCATAATCATATATTTAATAATTTACAGACTAAAATTGTTGGCCTATTACAAAATGAAATTGTGAATGGTTAGCATTTGGATAAGCCGATGGGTTAGCAACAGGGTCGAAACCATAACCCCAGTCAACACCAAGTAATCCAAACATCGGCAGATTAGCCCTTACACCTATCCCCGCCGAACGGTTCATTTTAAACGGATTGTATTCATTTAACTGATACCAGGCCTTGCCCGATTCAAGAAATGAAAGAACATAGATCGTTGCCGATGGATTAAGAGTGACCGGATATCTCAGTTCAAATGTAATCTTTGAATAAACGTTTCCGGCAGAGACTCCGGTGGAAGGGTCGGTTGGCGTCAGCGATCCGTTTGTATATCCTCTCATGGCAATAACTTCCCTGCCATAGAAACTATAACCCGTCATTCCGTCTCCTCCTAAATAAAAGTTTTCAAAAGGAGAGGGTCCGATTTTCTTATTATAATATCCAAGGTATCCGAATGAAAACCTGGCATTAAGCACCAGCTTATCATTCCATATCGGGTAATAGTAATCAGCTTTAAACGTCCATTTATGGAATTCAATCCAATTGTATTTTACCTGATCAGTGACATTACTCATATCTTTTCCGCTAATTGCAGAGTATGGCGGAGTTGCCTGTACTGACAGAGTGAATGATGAACCGCTTCTTGGATAGATAAGGTTGGGGCTTGTTGAAAATCTTGTAAGTCTCGCTGTTAAGCTTATCAGGTTTGACGTACCGGTGTCGAAGAGGAAGCCCCCGTATTGAGTATAATTATTAAGGTTATACCTCTGGTAACTGAACTCTCCATAAAGGGAGAAATAGTCATCAGGCCACGACAGCCTTTTTCCAAGACCAACACTGGCTCCGTCAATTAGCATTGACTGACGTCCGTCCTCTCCTTTTTTCTTCCCGTTTGTCATAACCGACCTGTATAATGAGACCGTAAATGAGTTTGGATTTTTACCTCCGAGCCATGGTTCTGCAAAAGACAGGTTATATGACTGATATATCCTGCCGTTTGATTGTGCCCTTATGCTTACTGATTGACCGTCGCCCGATGGATAAGGCCTCCACTGTTTCAGATCGAGGAAGTGACGAATGGATACATTATTAAACCTGACTCCAATGGTACCTACAAGCATTCCTGCTCCCCAGCCTCCAGAGATTTCAAACTGGTCGTCAGCCTTCTCTTCAAGTTTATAAAGCAGGTCTACCGTCCCGTTGGTTATATCAGGCAGCGGAGTCGGATTAATTTTTTCCGGGTCAAAATGGCCCAAAACGCCTAACTGACGGATAGATCTTATTATTTTATCCTTACTGAACAGATCTCCGGGATAAGTATAAAGCTCTCGACGTGCAACATGCTCATTTGTCCTTGTATTGCCCGCAATGATAACATTGTTCAGATAGGCCTGTTCACCTTCATAAATTCTTATTTCCAGATCGACGGAATCATGATCAACATTGGCTTCAACAGGAGTAAGCCGTGAAAAAAGGTATCCAAAGTCCTGGTACAGATTACTTACAGCATCCTGAGCCCCTGAAGAACCATTAAGCCTGTCATCTATCA
>Ga0315536_1000038_pt1 | contig 52664 bp, 47 predicted proteins | sample SalMarSW160230MG_FD_203093 | JGI IMG/M metagenome (GOLD analysis project Ga0315536, IMG submission 203093) | Salt marsh sediment microbial communities from the Plum Island Ecosystem LTER, Massachusetts, United States - Salt Marsh Sediment SW1602-30 ...
TAGATAGAATAATATGGGCAATTACCATGTAAAATATTTTCATTTTTTATGATTCCATCGTTGATATATTTCGAAAAGTGAAGCGCGGCTGTCATTGGCATAAATGAAAAAACAGTATCCAACATCGAAATATCGATGTACTGACCTTCATTTCTTGGATTTGTAGATCTTTCAATAATTGCTCCAAGAATTCCAATGGCTGCTACTAATCCTCCTCCAATATCCGCAGATTGAATACAAGGCACAATAGGATCTCGAGCTGGAGCTTGATCTTTCAAGCTGAAAATTTCCCTAGGTCGATTTAAATCAACCATTCCACAAATTCCTACATAGTTCATATCATGTCCTGCGATTTGTTCATAAGGCCCATTTTGACCGTAACCAGTTAAAGAGCAATATATGAGGGATTTATTAATATTAGAGAGAATCTCATAATCTATTTTCAATTTGGTGGTAATTTTTGGTCTAAATGTTTCCAATACGACATCAGATTGCTGGACTAACTTGTAAAAAATTTCTCTAGCTGTTTTTTTTTTCAAATTTAAAGACATGGATTTTTTATTACGCATTAAGATGGAATTAAATGCGCTTTCTCTAAATCTTCCTTTTTGAAAAAAGGGAGGCGGATTAGCGTAAGCAAATCGCGGGTCATTAATATGAATTATTTCTGCTCCTAAATCAGCTAATATCATGGAGCAGTAAGGACCTGGTAACATCCTCGATAAATCTAAAACTTTAATATTCTTAAGGGGTAAAGACATGATTATTTTACACGTGATTTATTTTAATCGATTATATCGAGAAAATAAATCATGTCTATTAAAAGTAATAGATTATATGTAAACAATCTCAGTTTTATCTGTTTTTGTGTCTACTATTGCAAACGATCCTTTTCCCGTAAGATAACCACATGCTTCCCCCGGATTCAGAACAATAACTCCATTTTCATATTTTTCATTGACAATAGCATGAGTATGACCAGAAAATACGTAATCAAATTTACCTGAGTGAGCTAAAGCTTGAATAACACCTGGTTTTGGCATGTGTGAAACAAAAATTTTTTTTCCGTCAAGCTCTAATATCCATTCATTGCCATTTTCCACAAGGTTGCATATTTTTCCTAGGTTTTGCTTTAAAAACACGTGATCCCCATCATTATTCCCAAAAACGCCATAAAAATTCTGCTTGATGGAGTTATCTAATTTATCAAACCAATTTTTTACAAATGGTGAGCAATAATCACCACAATGAATCAATCCTTCAACGTTTCGTTCATTCATCATCGAAACTGCTTTTAGGATATTATTCTGATGATCATGAGTATCAGAAATTACCGCTATTAACATTTTATTCTTTATTATAATGAACTTTTTATAGTAATAATGTCAAATTACACATAAAAAGATTGGCAACATAAAAACATAAATTAAAGGACAATTATATTATACGAATAGAATTGGATAATTGTGATTTAAGATGATTGAAGAATTTTTAAAAGATGAAAAATCAGCGATAGATCTTTATTTAGAAGAATACTTTGCAAACTTGAATAATAAAGAAGAGGAAATATTACTAAAAGATTATACTTCTCAACTAAAAGAATTTGTTTTAAACAAGAATGCGAAACGATTACACCCCATCTTATTAATCGCAGCATTTAATGGTATTGTAAATCCTATTTACTTGGAAGATCAAATAGAACAAGTTAGAAAAGTTTCATTGGCAGTTGAGTTGATCCATAATGCTTACCTCATACATGATGATTTAATAGATGCAGACGAATCTCGGAGAGAAAAACCTACATTTCATGTTCAATTAAAAAATGAAATGAATAACATATATAAGAACTCAGATTTCTCGAAAGATAATGAATACGACATGTATGGAAGAGATTTAAGTATTTTAGGAGGTACTCAAGGATATATATTAGGATTGACAATCATAAAAGATTCAAAATTTCCAGATAATTTAAAATTGATGGCTCTCAATGAATATACCTCTGCTGTCGATTACTTATTGAAAGGGCAAATACTTGAAGAGTACATGCACTACCACAACATTACGATGTCATTAGAACAGTATTTAAATATAGCTGAATTGCAAAAAGCACGACTCTTAGAAAAGTCCACAATAATAGGAGCGATATTGGCGAAAGGAAACCTGCATTATCAAATTAAACCTTTAAGTGACGCCCTACTACTTTTAGGTCAAGCTTATGCTATTCGGGATGATCTTTTAGATACGAGGGAAGATATTAAAAATAAAAAGAAAAAGAGCCTATACATCCTCGCAATTCAAAATACTAATGAGGAACAATCAAGAATTTTGAATGAAATCTATCATCAGGATGGATTATCTTCAAGTGATATTAAAGATGTTGAAAGAATATTTGCTGAAACAAATGCATTAATAATTGCTGATCATTTTGCAAAAAATTTGATTGTACAAGCAAAAAAAAGCCTTAGAGATATTTATCCAGATTTAAATAAAACTCAGAAGGTCTTCTTTAATGAATTTACCGACTACATCTATATGAGAGATTTTTGAGTTAAAATTTAAGCTACTAAATATTTTGAGTGATGATTTTTAACATTAGATTATTTAATTCTTTAAATACATCCACTACATTATAGTTTTCCAATGAAGAAGTTTTATAATAACCTGTTAACTCTTTTTTTTTTAGGAATGCTTGAATGAGAGTTTTATCGACTAAACTTTCTTTTGAAACCGTCTCTACTAGATCATTTTTACTTCCCACTAGAATTTTAGGAATGCTTGAATCTTTGATTTGTTGAGTTAATTGTTCATACCAAAAATCTAAATATTCAAAAGTTTCTGGACTTATCAGATTAAAAACCATTAAAGCTCCATCTGCCCCCTTGAGAAATTTAGGGATAAGAGGTCTGAAACGTTCTTGACCGCCAAAATCAAATATTGAATTTGAGACAAGCTTCTCTCCTTGTTCATCAAAATTTTCAGTGTTATAAATAGGTAGATTAATCGAATGAAAATTTATACCAATTGTCATGGACGTATCAAAATTGAATGAATTAAAACAAAAACGATTAAAAAGGCACGTTTTTCCTACTGCTGGTCCTCCAACTATGACTATCTTGAAAGAATATACTATCGTTTTTTCTTGAATCGTGCTCTTTTTCAATTAATAATCCTCCAAAATATAAATCCTAATAATTCATATAAGGTAAAATATGAAATTAACCTTCGAAAAAAAGATTTATTAATATAAGCCGTAAATCTAAATTTAATCAATTCTTACTTTTTTCCAAGCAGTTCACATTTAAAATAATGAAAATAGAAATTATATTTGATGACTATTAAAATCCCACCTGACCAGATCGTAATAAGACCCCCAGTAGAAGCATATAGCGTGCTCATTGCTGTAACAGCTGGGTGTAGTTGGAATCGCTGTCGATTTTGTGGAACCTATAAGGGTATGTATCAAACCTCTCAGGATTATGCTATTCGCCCCTTAGAAGATGTATTAAAGGATGTTGATTTTTATGCTGAAAAGAATTATCACGGATTTCCCGTTTTTTTGGCGGGAGGAAATCCAACATCAGCTCCAACAGATTATCTCGTAAAAATTATTAAACATGTTAAATCACGAATGAAAAATGTACCAAGAATTAGTTGTTATGCTAAAGCTCTCGACATTTTAAGAAAATCTGATGAAGAACTTGGACAATTAGCTGAAGCAGGATTAGATATCGTATATATGGGATTAGAGAGTGGAAGTAGCAAAATCTTACGATTAATGAAAAAAGGGACTAATGCTGAATCGATGATTAAGGCAGGAAAAAGGATACTGGCTGCAGGTATAAAGTTGAGTCTCTATATTCTCTTAGGATTAGGTGGAAAAGAATTTTCAAATTTACACGTAAGAGAGACTGCAAAAGTTCTAACAGAAATCAATCCAACCATATTTAGATTTAGAACTTTAAATGTTTTGCCTTCTACTCCCCTTTGGAAAGATTGGAAACAAGGAAAGTTTGAATTATTATCTCCTGTTGAATGCATTATGGAAGAACGTGAAATTATCGCGCAATTAGGTGAAAATGTAACCTCTCAAGTATTTAATGATCACATATCAAATTATGTTGGATTAGAATCTTCTAATATTCGAGAAGATAAAGACGTCTTTTTGAACTATTTAGATTTGTTGATAAATGATCCTAAAATCCAATCTTTGCCCAGGAAAAATTTAGAACATATGTAACCATCTTCTTTATTAGATCGAAAATTAATCAGATATTCTCTCACTCCCCAGTTAAAAATATATATTTTACCTAAGATATTGAGGTAAGATTTTATAATAAGTAAAATCTTTAATATTAATATTTATTGATGATTAATCAAGCTACTTACAAATACAGAGAGAAAAGGATGACAGATTATTTTCGAAAAAAAGTTCATTACAAAGATATTATAGCAACATTTGATGATATTTTAATAAAACCCGGTTATACGGATTTCCAACCAACCGAAGTCGATATTTCCTCTAATCTAGGAAAGTATCATCTCAATATCCCTATCATATCTGCTGCAATGGATACTGTGACCGAAGAAGAAATGGCTATTAAAATGGCACTACTGGGTGGACTTGGGGTTTTACACCGTAATTGTTCCTATGAAAAGCAGCTTGAGATGTGTCGAAAAGTCAAATTTGCTCGTTCCTTTGTAATAGAAGAAGTTGCGACTATAAATGTAAATGCACGCGTATCTGAAGCTAAATATTTAATGGAGACATATAAAATTAGTGGTGTCATGGTAATCGGAGACGATAAAAAGGTTTGTGGCATTTTTACTAAAAGAGATATTCCTTATAACGAAAGAGAGGTAAGAACAGGATTTGTTAAGGATTATATGACAAAAGATGTCATTTCTATTAAATCTGGTGCGTCGAGGGCACAAGCTTTAAAGACGCTCTATGAAAATCGGATCGAAAAATTACCAATCCTTGAAGATGGTTACTTGAAGGGGCTAATCACTAAAAAAGATTTAAAGCCTGAATTTCCAAATGCATCTATTGATGATGAAGGTCGATTATTATGTGCCCTTGGACTTTCTCCCAAATTTCCTGAATCAAGTCATGCGCAAGAGATGCTAAAAGAACTCGATAAATACGTCGATATTTTCTTTATTGATGTTGCGGATTATTTTAAAAAAACCGATATTGAAGGAACCATAAAATTAATGAAATTATTAAAGTCTGATTTTGTTTTAGGTAATATTGGAACTTATCAAGCTGCTGAATTTATCCTTACTAAATGTGATTTTAGCGATAAATTCATTGGTTTAAAAGTAGGAATGGGTTCTGGTTCTATATGCACCACATCAATTCAGACAGGTGTTGGTGCTCCAACACTTTTTGCAACTGCTCAAGTAGCCGACGCTATTAAAGATTATAATCCGGATATAAACATCATTGCAGATGGTGGTCTTAAAAATCCCGGTGACTTGCCAAAAGCAATTTCCGTAGGAGCTGATCTAATGATGTCCGGACACTTCTTTGCCGGGTGTACTGAAAGCCCGGGATACATCGATACAATACAAGGTAGAAAGGTAAAAGTATACAGGGGTATGGGTTCAAAGGAAGCAAGAGCAGCTGGTTTTGTTTCAGATAGGTATATCGAAGGATCCAAAAATTTAGCAGAAGGAATCTCAGGGTACATCCCTTATTTTGGAGATTTAGATGGAGTGATACAATCTTTAAGAGAAGGTCTAATAAACGGAATGATCTATTCAGGAGCTAAAAATTTAAATGATCTGAAGAAAGTAGATATAGGAATTATTACTCCATTCGGTCAGCAAGAAACTCGAACGCACGATCTCATATAAATCAGGAATACGTTAAAAATTGACCATAAAATCCTCTCAATATAATTATTAAGTTCCTATTAATTATCTTTTAACAGAAATAAAGTTAAGTTAGGTCGTAATATCAAAAATTATGAATAATTAAGTGAGTTTTAAATGAAAAAAATAAGAAGAGCACTAGTTTCGGTTTATGATAAAACAGATATTGTAAATTTCACTAAAACATTAGTTGATGAGTTTGGAGTAGAAATCTTATCTACGGGGGGTACAGGGAGATTATTAGAAGAAAATGGGATTGATTATACGGGATCCCCAGAAATGTTTGATGGAAGAGTAAAAACGTTACATCCAAAGATAGAGGGTGGTATTCTTTATCGCAGATCTAACAAAAAAGACGTTGAAGATGCTGAAAAATACAAGATTCCTCCAATTGATATGGTAGTGTGTAATCTTTATCAATTCAAAAAAGCCATTTTAAGACCAAATATATCGTTATCCGAAGCTTTAGAGATGATAGATATTGGTGGTCCTACAATGATTCGAGCCGCAGCTAAAAATTTCCCAGATGTTATTGTGATACCTGATTCTAAATACTATAAAGATATCATAAAGGAACTTAAGGCAAATAAAGGAATCATAAGTGATAAAACCAGAGCTGATCTAGCGCAACAAGTATTTACTATAATGGCTGATTATAATGCAGCCATTGTTAATTATTTAAGGCATTATTATTATCCTGATGAAATATTGGGACATCAACTTATAAAAGTATATGAAAAGGTGCACGATTGTAGATATGGAGAAAATTGGGACCAAACTGCTGCTTATTATCGTGATGTAAACACTAATCATGGTCTTCAAGATCTTAAAAAGTTAGGAGGAAAGGAGATATCATTCAATAATTATTTAGATATCGATAGTTGCATTCAAATTTTACTAGATTTTGGGACTGAAAATTATGTCACGGCAATATTAAAACACACGAGTCCTAATGGAATGGCAATTGATCGAAATTCCCAATTAAAATCCGTGGAAATGGCCTTTAGTTGTGATCCCTTGTCGGCATTTGGAGGAATTTGGGGTTTTAATAAAGAATTGACAAAAGAAGTAGCTGATTATATTGTAAACAAGCAAAAAATATTTGTTGAGGTTATAATAGCGCCTTCTTTTCAATTTGAAGCATTAGAGATTTTAAAGACAAAGCAGAACATGGTAATACTTGAATATGGAAATTTACTAAATTTTAGAGAGGAAATTTATAAATTTCCAGAGATTCGGGGAATTTTGGGAGGAGTATTGGTACAAGAATATGATTATAAGCCTATAATAAAGGAATGGAAGATTGTGAGTCATAAAACTGTGAATGAAATGGAGAAAAGTGCATTGATCTTTGCTTACAAGGTTTCAAAATGGGCAAAATCAAATTCTGCGTGTTTTGTTCAAGTATATGATACAGGAATGTATACAATTGGAATAGGGGCAGGTCAACAAAGTCGAGTTCACGTAGTTAAGCTTGCTATTCAAAAGGCAATAGAATTTGGGCATAAAAATGACTTAATTGGCTCATATATGGGTACGGATTCCTTTTTCCCTTTTCCTGACGGTTTAGAGGTTGCAGTTCAAGCGGGTGCAAAAGCTATCATTAATCCAGGAGGATCTATGAGAGATGATGCCGTTATTGAACGAGCAAATGAACTTAATTGTGCATTAGTATTTTGCGGTAAAAGAGTATTTCGACATTAATTATTCATCACTTGTTTTTGTTATAATTTTTATTTCGATTTGAGAGATTCTTTTCTTAAAGCAATTGATTAAAATAATTACGTATGAGTAAAAGTTTATAAAACCTTAAACATAAATTTCACATACAAAAATAATTTTTTTAAAAGAAGGAATTGCTCTCATTATGGACTTTTTTTTAGCACATTTACGTGAGACTCTAGAAGCGATTAATAAATTAATAGATAATAACGTTTATCGAGTCGATACAAAAAGAATTAGGAGATGCAATAATATAAAATCATCAGATCGTTCAAAAATTAATTTTATCTGGAGATCACTTGAATATCTTAAACTTGAAGGAATATTGGAAATAAATGGATCTTACCATCCTAAAACCTATAATATCAAAACAAAGCAAAAATTAGATATTAATGAGATAATGGCTAATATAGAAAATAATAGATTCGTTCCATGATCCCATTTATACCAAATCTAATTCTTCTAACAAATTGTTTAACTTTACTCTGTTATCCTCTTGTTCGGGGTTTAAAATCAATCTCTTCTGATAAAAAATAACATTTCCATATTTCAATTCTAAATCATTAAAAAGTTTAATCCAAGAATTAAAATTCTGCATCAAAGATTTTACATCTTCATCATCTTCGAAGAATTTTATATCCTTATGATCCAAGGATGAACTTATGGCTTTATATTTTGAAATTGAATAACCTTGTGCACGCAGGAATTCAGAATTTGTTCGTTTAATAAATGCATCCACCCCATGCCTCCATCTAATATAATTTTCATTGATTTTTGTAATAATCGTTTGAATGGCTCTAATTTCTTGAGGAATTATGGGTTCATCTTGTTTAGTTAAAATTGCTTTTATTTGAGTGAATTCATTTTGAAAATGCTGGCAGTATTTTTTTATCATTTTTTCAAATTGAAGATAAACGGTATTATAATTTTGGGCAAATATTATATCAACACTTGAAAAGATTAGTGATTCTTCATCAAATTTACCTTTAATTCTCCCCGCATTTAATAGATCTTTTGCAATTGAGGTTAATATCTCAATTTCCTTATCTGAAAGTTCTTTATCGGGAAAAAAATCCCCGAAGGAAAACAAGGAACTTTCTTCCATTAGATTTTCCAAACCTAATTGTGTGAAATATTGTAGTTGTCCGTCCTCCTCATAAAATATCCCCTTGATCTTATTCGATTCATGCAGAGATTGTAATAAATCTTTCACTATGCTTGATGTAATATCTAAGTTGCCAAGAGTTATCATTTCTGATGATTTAGATTTCTCTATCAGCATTGATTTTATTTCTTCTTTAGCATCTTCAATTTTTGTTTCATTAATTATTAGAAAATCTCCTTTTTTAAAATATTTCAAGCCAAGTTTTTCAATAAATTTTAAAAAGTCACCCATTGACATTCCAGTTTTTTCCATGTAGTCACTTAACTTAATCCTATCAAGTTTCTTAATTTCTTCTGCGATTAGCCTTAAATTTTCATCAATACTTGTTAATATATGAGTTCTTTCAATGTTCAACTCTTTAGCTAAATTATTTATGTTTTCTTCTTTTCCTACAGGATCACTGATGAGAACAGAAATTCGATCTTTTATGAATTTTGAATAGTAAAACACTTCTCTGTTTTTATCAAATATTCCACTTCTTACATCAATGTATTGTTTAAATATTTCATGCAATAAGGGCGTTACAATATTTGTTTTGTCAGAAATTTTAGGAATGGAGAAATAGCCTAATATTTTTGAATTTTCAATCTCTTTTTTAATTTTTAAGAGCCCTAAATTGGTTAACCAGTATGTACCTCTATGAAAATTAGTTAAATAGTCCTTAGGGATATTTACTATGAGTCTCTTAAAATCTTCTTCGTCTAATCGATCTTTATAAGCCTTTAAATCAATAGTACTATTCTTCGCTGCTTCAGAATTAATTCTGGTACTAATTTTTTTCAATGAATAGAATGCGGAATCACTTTTACCCCTTAAAAATTGAGTTTTTGATGATATTGCAATTTCAGTGATTAATTTTTGAATTAGAGAAGGTGGTAAGTACTCATATTTTTTAGTATTTAACATTCCTTTATTTTGTAAAGTACTAGTAAATTCAGATTTTAGATATGAATAGGGATAAAAATAACCTAATTCAGAATAATAACCATCAATATGCTTTAATTTGAGAAGATTTTTCACAAATAATTTCAATTCTCTCTCATCTTTTATGATATAGGTAAAAATTTGGAGTAAATCTTCATTTGATATTTTTCTTTTATTGAAAATTGAAATTAACTTACTTCTATCAAGTTCATAGAAATTGATTAATTTGTTATCTTTCTCTTTTATATAAAAAAAGATTTCATTATCACTATTCTTTGAATTTGTTATCGCTCTTATTTCATCTTTAAGTTCATTATCGTTCAATTTAAGAAAAGTCCTTTTTGACATTAAAAAAATATCATCAAGGATATTGAGAGTTTGCTGCAAAGTACGTTCTTCAAATTCTTTATTTTCTAAACTCGGGAAAACACGTTTACAGAGTACTATTAATCCAGAAATAAACGTAGGATTATCAAAATGTTCTATAAATAAATCTTTTGCAAGATCTCTAATGTCATACGAATTGTTGTAGGTAAAATCTTTACATTTAATCAGGAGATTAACTAAAGAAACGAAATTTTCGAAATTTTTCTCGATACCTAATGCTTTTATGATGATACTTTTTTTATCGCATATTTCAACATTGTTTTTCTTTAATATTTCGTTTAAAAAATAATGAGCATTATCTCTTATGTCCTTATCATCATCTAATAAACAGTTAACCAATGGTTCGAGAAATTCTTTGATAATGCTTGAATTCTCCAGAGACGCAAAGCCCAATATGGTAATCGTGTTTAATTTTAATTTAGTACTCTCATCATTCAGATAACGAAACACTTTCTTAATTAAATTTTCACTAAGAAGTGAGGATTCTTTTTCTATTAAGATACTAAGAATATATGTAATTGGAACAACATAATTCCCCTCTTCTAAAAGAAGTTCTAGCTGTCCGATTAAAGAAGAAACTTTTTCTAGCTTATTTTTAGCCATATTTTTATTGAGTTTTTCTACAATTGGGTAAAGAGGTTCAAATTTTTCAAAATCATCAAGATTAAACATAATTGAAAGAAGAAAATGGTTAATCTAATAAGAATTTTTTGATGGGTTCAAGTTCTAATAGGTTGGTTATGTCTTTTAATAGAAATGTTGGTTTAGATTTTTCCAAATCCTCTCTTGTTCCATGACCAGATAAAAGCGCGATGCTTTTGATATTAGCATTATTCGCTGATTGAATATCACTCGGAAGATCACCAATTAGGTATACTTGGTTTTTATTTATTGATAAGTTATGTTTATTCTTAATAAGTTTCAAAGCTAAATGAATTGGATAAGGATCTGGTTTTCGATATGGTGTGTCGTCTCTGGAAATAAAAACCGAAAAAAATTCGTCTAATTTTAGCTTTTCAATAAAATATAATAACCGTTTTTTACTCGTATTAGATATAACTCCTAAAGGGATATCATTTTCTTTTAGCTTTAATAGAATCTCCTTTAAATTCGGCTTAATAGTTTCATAAATTTCATACTTGGGGTACAATCTTCTGAATTTAATGAAAAAGATAATTCTTCTCCATCTGCTAGGAATATATTTCTTATAATTTTTATAAGCTCTAAATATTGCTTTAATACGATTACTCGAATCAGATTGTTCGAATATACGAGCTAAATCAATAAGTCTAAGACCATCGATATTTTGCCATCTATAAAATTTCATTTTAAGCTTAATTAATGCACTGTATTCAAGAGCTTTTTGAGTAATTATGACTCCATCAAAATCGAATAATAAAATTAGAGGATCTGACATAACTGTTAATTAAAGTATAGGATGGAAATTAAAATTAATCATTTTAAGCAAGATTCGCATAAACTTTATGTAAAAATAAAATATGAAAAAAAAGAAAAAATTATTTTTCTATGTAATTTAATTAGATTAAATTTATCCATCTAGTTCATCAGGTTCTACACTCACGTAGCTCAAAAGACTATCAATTTGTTCTTGTTTCTTATTTATGTTAAGTACGGTATTTAAATGCACCACATCTCCGTGTCCTGGAAGAAGAGTAATACTTCCTGCTCGAAGAGCAAAGAATTCAAATACATCTGGAATCTCCTTTTTAATTCTTAAGCTTTTTGTTGGCATCCTTTCAGCATTAGCGAATAATCCAGTCTTATGATAAATCTCATTCCTCTCAATCTTCCAGTAATCAAATCTTGCACTAATCAAGACTAACCCTAAGATGAAAACAAGAACTAGCGTTATTACAAGATAAAAATTCGGGGTTAATTCTAAATTAAAGTTTCCCCCAATTACGGGAATTGACACATTCGGCAAGACTAAAAATACAACTAACAGAATGACTACAACAACAACCATAACTAAAACAAAAAATTTTGCTGAAGAGAAGTCAAAAGCCATGATAAATAAATTTGAGAAAAGTACGATTAGCCAAATGTTTCCATACCATGCTTGTAATTCTGTTGGTTGAAGAAGCTGCAGGATCCATAAAATGAAAGAGGTGAGCAACAATGGCCATAGAAAAATAACTTTAGGATATGACCTCAGAAAAACTTCATTAACTGCCTTGGCTTTTTTTGACGACATATAAATCACTTTAGGTTTTTATTTTAAAGTAAGGACAATAGTTTTTAAGATAATATATAGATTTTCTCTTTAAAAATATTCTTAAACATCTTCAATTTTAATAGGGAGAATTTTGAATCAAACATGGATAACCCAAATCGGAGACTATGTTCTTAAAAGTAGGTGCTTATAGATTGTACCATTCTCAGAGATGCTGAAATAGCTTGATTTCCTTGTTTACTTATTCCCATATGTCCAGGAAGCAAATATTTCACATCTAATTCACTTATTCTCTTAATAGATTCTTTTAGTTTTTGCAAAGATCCTCCTGGAAAATCATATCTTCCAAAGCTTCCCCCAGTAAAGATTAAATCTCCTGGAATAAGAATTTTTACTCTTTCCTCGTAATAGCAGATAGAACCCGGAGAATGCCCCGGAGTATATAGAATTTTAAAAGCAAAATTCGTTCCAATATTGATGGATTCAAACAATGTTAATTCCGTGATATTAATTGGAATGATTTTTACTCCAAAATACTTAGCATTAATACCAAAACTCTGAATACTACCTGGAAATATTTTTTCTTCGATTCCATTTCTTAAGATATTTGCAGTTTCTCCAAAAGCAAATATCTGGGGTTGATTATCTATCATCTTGTTTAAAATATGATAAAGTCCCAGCACGTGATCAACGTGTTCGTGTGTTATATATACTCGAGTAATATCATCTAATTGAAGATCTAATCTTTTTAATCCCTCAACAAGACCATTCAATGTTAATCCATTACCCGCGTCAAATAAACTCAGTTCCCCCGTATCACTGTCCCTTAAAATGTATTGATTACAATCAAGCATTCCAACCTCCGGGAAGAAAAAGAGATTGTCAATAACTTCTTCCCCATTTTTGACGTTTTCCCTTCTATTGTCAAACATTATTTTTATTCCAACCTATTTGAAGGATTACATTTAATATTCCTTTAATGTTTTTCTCTTCGAAATTATAACAAAAATTTAATTCTTGTGTGTAAATTAAATATTATGGTTTTAGAAAATGATCTTGAGAAAATGAAATCTAAGGTCAAGTTTGGCATTAAATTTTGGTTAGAATTTGAAGATGGAGAAAATAAAAACATATTAGGTTCAGGATGGGCAAAATTATTAAAAAGAATAGAAGAACTTGAATATATGGGGGTCAATTCTTTAACTAAAGCTGCAGAAGATTGCGGTTATTCTTATAAATATGCGTGGAACATTTTAAAAAGGATCCAAAAAAGAACCGGTGTTTCTCCCGTTACAACAGGCAAAGGTGGAGCAGGTGGTGGTGGTTGGGTAAAGTTGAATGAATGGGGTCATTTTTTACTAGGTAGATATAATACCCTTCTACTCGAATTAAAAAATATAGAAAAAAAACTTGAACATACATTGAGATTAGATTGATCAATAGATTTTAATTAAAGAACTTATTATTTTCTCTTAATATCTTACAATTTCAATTAAAATTCTAAACTGAAATATCTAATAATGAAAAGGGGAAGATTTTGGGGGAGAAGAATTCGTATATTGAAAAACTTACCGTTCAAGATTACATGATTTATGATCCTTTAACAGTTACTCCTGATGCTAAAATTAGTTCAACAGAATTATTAATGTTAAAAAAAAACATTGGTGGATTACCAGTCATCAAAGATAGTAAGTCTAAACAATTAGTTGGAATAGTTACTCAACGAGATATTAGACTTGCTCGATTTGCATTGAATTTAGAATCCCCAACGACAAATGTACGTGATTTAATGACTAAGGATCCAATATTTGTTAGTAAAACCGATTCCCTAAAAAAAACTCTTCAATTAATGTTTGAAAACAATGTTGAACGCTTGCCAGTAATTAATCAAGATAATGTATTAATTGGGCTTGTTATTCAACAAGATATTTTAAAAGCTATATATAATCAATTGAAATAAATGATAAATTACATAAAAACGGATTTGAAACACTTAATTTTTAATAGATAGGATTTCTTTTTTACTTTATTCAGAAGAAAAATTTTTTTATTAAAACAATATTCTCTATTAAAACACCAATTTATTGAGTTATCATGGTTATTCCTTTACCCGGCACGCCTGTAATAGTAGATATAGGATCTGCTTATTGTAAAGTAGGTTTTGCAGGTGAACCTAGCCCACGATTTGTTTTTCCAACAATTACTGGTACAGAAAAATATAAAGCAGTGATGGTTGATGTCAACGCAAGAAATATTTATGTTGGAAATGATGCGTCTCGAATGAGAGGTGTTTTAAAAGTAAAACATCCTATAGATAGGGGTGCTATTTTGGATTGGAATGATTATTATGAAATTTTAAATTACATTTTTTATACTCTTCTAAGAATTGATAATCTCTCCAACTATCCCATTCTTTATACTGAAGCACCTTTTGTTCAAAGGGATACTAAAGAATATATTGCACGTGTTTTATATGAAACACATCGTGTTAAAAGCTTAATAATGGTTCCAACACCTATTCTGTCAATATTTAGCGTGGGCTTAACAACAGGGCTCGTGATCGAGTCTGGGGACGGATTAACATGGATATGTCCTGTTATCAACGGGCAAATCGTAGATCAGAGTGTTCAGAAATTAGCTTTAGCAGGGATGGATGTAAATCAATATTTAAAAAATCTACTAATGAGGGAAGGAATCAATATAGAATCTTCTGCCGTTGAAGAAATTATTAGAGAAATTAAAGAAAAAAATTGTTATTTCATTTTAGATCCTAATAATAAACCTGATATGAAAGATAATTTCAGTTTTTCCATGCCTGATGGCTCTACTATAAACATACCTAATTTTATCTTTTATGAAGCTCCAGAAGTCATGTTCCAGCCCCAATTGTTGGGATATCAAATAATGAGCATCTCTCAAGCTATTATTGAGAGTTTACAAGGAATTGATAAACATTATTGGTCAGATTTACTGTCTCACATTGTTATATCGGGAGGAAATTTCAGCTATTCAGGATTTGAAGAGCGATTAAAATTAGAATTGAGATCATTATTACCTCAATTAGGAAAGATTCCTAAACCAAAGATTGAAGAAGATTCTAAATCTGAAACAAAACTAAAATTAAAGAGTCTTAAAAGTGAAAAAAAATTACAAGATACCTGTCCTCACTGTGGTATCTTGGTAGACTTATCTGATGATAAAGAATACTGTCCTTCGTGTGGCGGACGAATAACTCTTCCTGAATTATCTATAGAATCAGGGGGAACCCCATCAAAAGCTAATATAATTGATGGAAAAGTATTTTGTCCTAATTGTAATAAATTAATTGATGATTCAACTTCAATATTTTGCCCATATTGCGGTGCGAGTGTTCAATCATTTGATCCACCTGAATTTATGGCAAAAAAGATCAATCAGACAGTTCTTGCTAAGGAATTTTCTGGATTTTACGATTCTGTTGAAGATGTATTAAGGTATTTTGTTCCTGATAATCTTCAATATGCAATATTCAATGGTGCTGCTATTTTAGGAAGCTTACCTTCTTTTCTCCGATTATTTGTATCCCATCAGCAGTTTACTGAAAATAATGATCTTTTATATAAAGATATAAGCGAAATTTTCTAAATTCATTTTTTAAGAATGATAAATAGTCTACTTATATTATTTTTTTTAATTAAGAGTATTCGTTATAAATTAAAGATTAAAAACAACTCTCTCGAAATACCGATAATTTTTAATTTCAAGTTGAATTTAAAAAATTAAATTCTATTTAAAACCAGATCGAGGTTTTTAGTTAATTGAGATATAAAAATAGGTATTTAACGTTTAGCTTAATGTTCTTAGCAATATTTATCCTTATTATTCCTCTTGCTTCAGCGAAACAAAGAGATTCTTATTTAGTCGATTTTATTTATTCAGAACAAGTAGGAAATCAAGGTTTTGGCGATTCTTATCAAGAAACTGCTCAAGCTTTAGAGATTTTGAAAAATTTTGAAGCTTTCACGATAGAAGGAATATTTGGTGTTGAGAACAAAGTCGATGTCCCTACTTTAACAAATTATCTCGTTGATAAACTAACAGATATGTTTGAAGATGAAACAGTGAATTTGTATGATCTCTATGGCATTTTAAAATCACTACATTATCTCGATCCCGTGATAGATTCCGATTTAAGCAAGGAGATTTATAATTATGTCAACACTTCTGGACTTCCTAGCGGTGGTTTTACTCCAACGAACATTTCAAAGGCAGTAAATGTGGTCTCTACATTCTATGCCTTTCAGATCTATGATTTACTTGGAATTGATATGCCAAATAAAACGATCCATGCAAACTGGCTTCTCTCGTGCAATAATGCTGATGGTGGATATGGAGGTAATTCTTCTTTATCCTCTACTTTACTAACAACTTACCAAGTTGTATACTTAATTAATGAATTAACAGGAAGTGTTGATAACTTAGTTAATAAATCTGCCACGCTGGAATATTTGACATCTTTTTATCAGGGTGATGCTAATGATTTTAATAACTATGGTGGTTATCTCCCTGATCTCACTGCTCTAGTGGTGTTATTAAGTAGCTCTTTTATATGTCTAAGCTCAATTGGATTAATCGATTCAACAGAATTACATCAAGATCCGACCATAAATTTTGTATTATCTCGTCAAAATTTTCGGGATGGAGGATTTAGTGATAAAGTTATAGACTATTATCAAGAACTCTCATCAATAACGGCCTCCTATTATGCCTTCAAGATTTTAGATGTGTTTAAATCAACTGATTTATTAAATGAAGAGATATTTATGGTGGAATTCAATTATATCTTTTTGATTATCATGTTATCTGCGATTGGTATAATTGTATTTGTTGCATATTTGATGTGGCGAAAAAGAAGAATTTAGTCTTAATAAGGCTCGAACATATTCTGAGAAGATTTTTAATAAACATCTAATAATATTTATTTAATTCGATCCTATATTACTATTTCATAATATATTGTAGAATATACCAAGATTATTATGGAAAAAATCTTAGATGGAAAGGCACTCGCCCAAAAATTAAACATGGAAATAAAATCCGAACTTAATCAATTGTATAACATATCCAAAATTAAACCTAAACTCGCTACAATATTAGTAGGAGAAGATCCCGCTTCACAAGTATACATTAACATTAAAAGAAAAACATGTGTTGAAGTTGGGATTGAATCTATCTTCATTAAACATCCTGCTTCCATCAGTAAAGATGACTTAGTCGCGAGTATTAAAGAACTCAATCAGGATGATTCAATTCATGGAATTCTCCTTCAAATTCCCCTTCCTGATCACTTAAAACCTTACATTCCAATCTTTGTAAATCAAATATCGCCTTTAAAGGACGTTGATGGATTACATCCAATTAATAAAGGAAGATTGTTTGATTATGATGAAGAATATGCTCCTTGTACTCCAAAAGGGATCATTGCACTTCTGGAACATTATAAAATAAATTTAAATGGAATGTTTACGGTGATTATAAATCGTTCAAATTTAGTTGGGAAACCTTTAATCTTCTTATTTTTAAAAAGAAATGCCACAGTGGCAATATGCCATACTTCTACGAAAGAGCTTGATAAATTTATAAAAATGGCAGATATTTTAGTAGTTGCCGTTGGTAAACCGCATTTTATATCTAAAGAAAACATAAAGGAAGGAGTTATTATTATAGACGTTGGTGTTAGCAGAATAAATGGTAAATTATGTGGAGACGTTGATTTTGATGATGTATTTGAAAAATGTGGAATGATAACTCCAAATCCAGGCGGTATTGGCCCTCTAACAGTCTCTTTTTTAATGAGGAACACATTAATAGCTTATCGAAATCAGATAAACTCAAATTTGACTCAATAACAACAAAAAATATAAAGCAAATGTATTAATATACCCTACAACGAAATTGAAATTAGTTACAATCGAATTAATAAATCATCTTAAAGCCGAATTATGGCAATTCTTGAAATAGGAATAAATTGTGGCACACGGAATCTAATAAACATAAAATATTATAATTCAGATACCGGGTTAGGCTTAGATCCAGAGTTAAGAGCTGGATTTCTCTCTGCCCTTGAAAGTTTTACTTCTGAAGTATTTGGAGATGATATTAACGTAGTCTCGTTAGCATCTTTTAAATTAGTTTGCTATTGCGATTTAATTGCCTTACCTAATGATCCTCAGAACAAACAACCTCTAATAGCATTTGCCATTATTGAAAAAGGAACCGATCCAGAGATTGTTAAAAAACATTTACACGAAATTAATTCACATTTTCTCAATAGATTTTCTCTAAATGACATATTCTCCAAAAAAGAAAAAGCGTTTGCAAAGTTTGAGAGTAGAATAGATGAAGTGATTGGAGATCTTAAACTAAAAACCGAGGATCGCTTTCGGTCAATCTTTTAACAACCTTCATGAATATAAAAAGAAATTAGTTGGAATTAATCTATTTCAACGAAAAAACCTTATTAAAATCAGTTCAATATTATAATTACGGTTTGAGTTCATTCGAGGAATATAATCATGAGTTCGAATATAGGTCCTGAAGCATCTGCAGCTTATGATAGATATTTAGATGCTAAAACAATCGAAGAAAAAATCAGGTGCCTTGAAGAATTTCTTTCTATCGTTCCAAAACACAAAGCAACAGAAAGAATTGTAGCTTTAAACAAATCCCGACTTTCTAAATTGAAAAGAGAACAAGAAGAAAAAAAAGAAAAGGAAAAAGCCGGGAAAAAAATAAGTCCATTTTCTATAAAAAGGGAAGGAATCCAAATAATCTTGATTAGTGATTATCACGTACCTGGAGTTGGTAAAACTTCAATATTAAACTTATTAACTGGAGCTGCAAAAAAAAAAATTGGTAAATTCACGTCTTTACCCGAAATTGGGATATATAAAGAGCAAAAAATCAAATTTCAGATAGTAGATATGCCTTCAATTATGGTTGGGGCTTCTGATGGAGTGGCAAATGGCAAGGAAATTCTATCTCAGATTAGATCTTGCGATCTAATAGTAATTTGCATTGATTTATCCAGAAATATAGATGATCAAATTTGCATGATAGAAAAGGAGTTACACAAATCAAATATTAGATTAAACCTTCAATCTCCTCCAATTTCAATTGAAAAAACGGGATCTAATAAAATTCAAGTCTTCTATCTCACTGAAGAAGCAAAAAGCGTTGAAGAATTATCAGATTTTTCAGAAAAAATAAAAGAGATTGTACATGCTAGTGGCATTAGGAATGGGATTGTAAAATTATATGGGAAAGTAACAATAGATCAAATTGTTGATGCTGTTAACCCCTCAGTTGTATATAAAAAGGCACTCATCTTGGGAACAAAGGGAGATCTCCCTTATACTCAAGAAGCTTTCGATGATTTAAAAGAACGATATTCAAGTAAATATCCCTTAATACTCGCTAGTAGCTCAAAAAAAAAAGAATTTACTCCCGAATTTGGGAAAATTATCTTAGATTTTTTAAAAAAAATTAAGGTTTTTACAAGTCATAAGGGAGTAATAGCAGAAAAACCTTTGATTTTGGATTCGAATGTGACCATAAGAAATGTAGCAATAAAAATCCATCGCAGTTTTTATGAGAAATTTGATTATGCCGTTGTAATTAGAGAAGGAGCAAGACAATATCGAAAGAAGGTAGGATTAGATTTTAAAGTTGAGGATAATGATATCATAGAATTATTTACAAAATGAATAATCAATCAAGATATTCTTCAATGTCATCACTCATGACTAAAATATTTTGAATTGTTTGAGAGATTTCTTCTTCAGGCACATTTTCCTTATCAATCAGTTTATTTGCCATATCTCTATAGAGTTCCCATCCCTCTTCTTTTAATAATCGTAATTTTGTGCTAAATGAATATAGACTTAAATAAGTATCTTTATAATCTCCTGCTGAAATGAGTTTAGATCCTAATTTTTCAATTGCATCATTTAATGTTGCCTTCATGTTTTTCAAGTAGTATTTTAATTTAAATTTGGCATCTTTGATTTCATTTTTTATACGATTTACCTCATTTTGATATTTTAGAAACGTGTTCTCATCATGTAATTGTTCTGATAGTTCTACCACTTTTTCTGATAATGCCAAGTTCCTGGGTAATAATGGAGACTTTTCAATTTTATAAATTAATAGATCTCTTTCTTGAATTAAATTTTCACGAGCTTCTTCAGATAATTGTTTTCTGTGCGCCCACATTGATTTTAAAACTTGATCAGGCTTTTCTAAAAGTGTTTTTCTTACATTTTTAATATTTTCTAATACTAATTCAGTTAGAGGAAGTTCTAAAATATCAAACTCCTTACGATCTCCATCCCATGAAAGAAATTGAGCTTCAAATTTATTTAATAATTTCAGTAATTTAGGGAGGAGCTTATTAACTGTCTTGATATCTTCCTTATCAGTAATTATTACTACATCAACATCAATTCTCTTAATCGAAGATAAAACTATGCTATATTCTCCTAAATCAATATTTTTTAACTTATTAGCTTCATCAATTATTATCTCGGAAACAAATGATTTTATAGCAGCAAAGAAAGAACCAAATAACTCTATTTTTCCCGTGTTTAATTCTTGAAAATTTTGATCGTAGATTAATAATCCACTGCTAGCTTGGTAGAGAAAGATCGAGTAAATCATGAGATAATGCCATGAAAAAACTTTTTAAGATTAGGAATGAATAATATTCATGTCTATTTTTATAAATCAATTAATTACTAAATATGTTATTTTATTTTTTTTTAATTTTTATGGATCTATTATGATTAATTTATCATACATTTTTTATTGGAGGATATCAACAATAAATTTTCATAGTTAATTATTTTAAAATAATTTTCTATAAAACAGTTAGAGAATAAAAATAAAATTAAATAAGGTGTATATTACGCGCGTACCTTCATTCCTTTTAAAAAGTTTTATGAAAATAGAATTAGATGGAGAGTATATAGAATTTTCCATAAAATTTGCATCCGTAAATCGTAATTTAGAAGAAGAATTAATGGGGTTAAATATAACAATAGATGGAACTGTCATTTTTGATATAGACCTCATCCCTAATAATTTTCATATAAGATTGAACGATATCTTTTATAATAATCAAGATCTTTTTAAAATTTATAATAAAAAAATATCTACATTAGATAAATTCGTTTTAATTATCCCTAATAGTTCAAATATTATAGCAGGTAAACATAAAATATCTTTTTATAGTAAAATATCGAATTTGACAGTGACAACCAGACTAATAATAAATGAAAAACCCGAATATTCTCCAATTCAAGAAAAATTTCAAAATGAATTACATCATCATAGATATTGTCCATTATGTAAAAATATGGTTACTGAAGAAAATCAGAAGTTTTGTGAATTTTGCGGGTATGAACTCATTAAAAGTTGAGTATAAATTTCAAACTTTGAAGATATAAGCGAATTCCACGTTAAATTTCTTCAATTCTTAATTCTTTCAATAATTTCTGGAATCTCAATAAGTTCCCTCTTATAATCAGGATCCAAATTAGGAAGACCTTTAGAAATGTTAAACAAGCTCTCAAATGAATATATTAGACTCTCGAGGTAATCGATGATATCACCTTTAAACACTTGGATGCTATATTCCTCCATCAAGTAATCACTTATATCATCAATAGATAAGTGATTTTTAGTGCGCAAGTTTAAAATTATCTTTTCTAGATTGAGTCTTCCACATGCGCAATAAGGATTGTCCTTGCAACTACAATTAAAAAAATCTGAAGTCCATTTAATTATTAAATTTATGAAACTCTCCGAAAATTTCTTTCTTTTACGCACGTATTCAGCATTCATTAGACTTAGCACGCTATTACTGAAAAAATTATTGGAAAAGTATTTCATATTCACATTTCGGGATAAATCAGCAACTATTTTCTTAGATAGATATACATTTTTCAATGGTTTAAGATCTAATACGATCTCGATGATTGACTCTTTCTTATTTCTTAACTTATTAACTAAATCTAATCCTTGCTCTATTGTTAGAAAAGATTTTGCTACTGCTATTCCTAAATTTGTAATTTTAAAAGAGGCTTGTTTTCTTTCAATCAATTTCATTTTATCTAATTCTTTGATAAAAGAATCTAAATCATAATTTCCATTGAGTAAATAATTATTAAATCTTAATACATCTGTTTTTTCAATACAATCTTGGAAGATAGAGAAAAATGCAAGTAATTCAGTAAGAGAGCGATCTGCATTATGATCTAATTGGTAATCTTTTATTTTACCATTTAACAACGAAATTGCAATGTTTTCTTCTGTCAATTTCAATTTAGGAGAGTAAATTTTACTAGGTTCAATGAGAAGATAAGCCAATCCTTTTTCATGTTTCTTCAATCTTCCAGCTCGACCCAACATCTGTTCGAATTCAGCAACAGTCAGAATTTTGATCCCCATCCCTAATGATTCAAAAATGACTTGCTCTGCGGGAAAATCCACTCCTGCCGCTAATGCTGCGGTTGCTACTACAGCAGAGACTTTCTGCGTTTGAAATTCAAACTCTACACTTTTACGTTCTTCGTATGTTAAGCCAGAATGATAAGGACGTGCATTAATTTGTTTAGTAAGCAAATAATTCGCTAAAGCTTCACATTTTTTCCTAGTGTTGGTAAATACAATAGTCTGACCTTTAAATCCATATATTGATGTTCTGGAATAAGCAGACCTAATAAGCTTAACAATATACTTATATTTCACGCTTTCATTTAGACATAATAACAAGTGTCGTTCAATCGGGACGGGTCTATTGTTATATCTAATTAAAATGCATCCCAAATTATCAGCAAGATCTTGAGGCGCTCCAATTGTGGCACTCAGATACAAAAATTGACTTTTAGGGTATAAAAATTTTAAACGAGCAATTAATCCATCCAAAAGAAAACCTCTCTCATCATCGATTAAAGTCTGAATCTCATCGATAATAATTGTACCAATTTGTCCTAAAAATTGCTTATTTCCGCTTCTTAAAATGTAATCTATAGCCTCATATGTAGCAATTATGATATTAGCGTCCATTAAATCATTTAGATTATCGTTATCACGGTTTTCAAGGATAGATTCTCCAACTTTTTTAATTATTTTTAAATTTAAACCATTGTATTTCTTATTAAATTCTTCAGTTCTAACATTTGCAAGTGCGACGATTGGGACTAAATATAACATACTGTTTTTATTAGTGAGAACACGTGAGATACCGGCTAATTCAGCGACTAAAGTCTTTCCTGCTGATGTAGGTGCCATGATCAACTGATTTATCCCCTCATATATCAATCCTTTATCAATAGCAATTGCTTGAATCGGTAAAAGGGTATTTATATTCTGTTTAATTAACAGTTTCTTAAAATCATCAGGTATCGACACATCTGCAATTTTTAAATTCAGATACTTCTTACTCACGGTAGGTGTTTTCTCTATATCATATAATGTTAATTCTTTATTCTTGATTGGATCAAATCCCATTTTAAATGATTTGATTACTTTATCCACATTCCTGAATTTTAGAATCATGTGATTAAAAAAATTCTTTAGTTTAGGATCCAATTTATCTTGACCAACTAATCCTGAAAAAACTGCTTCTTTTATAATTAATTCAAGAGCACAATTCGAACAAATGATTTCATTATGATATGATTGTATCTTCTGTTTCTTACTCAGAATTTTAAATTTTCTTTTGTTCAAACAAGATTTACAAAACGTCAATTCAATAATCATTCTTTGATCAAACTGTAAGTTCTCAAGCATGCTAGCAACTGGACTAAAATCATTTCTATCAGTTTGACTTGAAAATGCCACAAATCGATTTTTATCTGCTAATAAAAATTTCTTAAATAGGCGTGGATCAAGAGGCTCAGTAGAACCATCCTTTTGAATCTTCGTAAAATTAACAGGTCTCATTTTATTTTTAAAATCTAACCCAAATACAACAGATCCTTGAAAAAATGGCTTATTTATGTACGAAAAAGTAAAATTCTTCTCTTTAAATGATTTCAAGTAGAAAAAATTGATATCAAATAGAGGATCCTGCAAATTTGCTTGATTTCGATTTAATACAATAAAAAAATCCCTTGAAACCAAGCTCATTTAAAAAACCATTTTACTCATTACTATTATGAGATACAATGAACCAATCTAAATCAACTTTATGATATAATAACAATGAAAAGAAGAAAAAGAAATTCTATTTGTAAAGAATTAAAATCCAAATACTTTTTTAATTTTATCATAAATTTCTTTAATCTGACGGAGCTTTGCCTCATCTCCTTGAGTAAGATAATAATTAATCCAGTCTGCAAGCCCCCCGCCGTTAGGTTGCATCCATTGGATAAAATACTCCACTGCTTGACGTTCTTCTGCTGACATGGCTTATACTCAGAAATTTACTCTATAATTATTTAATAATTATTTTTTCAATCTATATAAATTTATAAATTATTCCAATTTAACTATTTACAATTCGAAATTTAAGTCGATTCTACACATATTAGTATAAATAATTTTAAAATCAAGATCGTATTCTATATCTTTACTATTTGAATTCAAGTATAAAACATAGATTAATAGAGGTCCAATAATAATGTCAGTAAAAATAAAAACTCCCAATCTAGACGCTATCTTCGAAAAGTGGAAACAAACTACTGTTCGCAAAGACCGAAAAAAGATGGAGAAGCAGTTCGGTACTAAAGGGGCCGTTTTCACTTTGGACGCAATAAGTGCTGCTGAATATGTTAAAGACACGATGAAAGAAGCAGCAATTTATTTTGCTGTTAAGAAGTCTCTAGGTCCTGTTGCTGAAGGAAAGGATGAAAAGACTGTAGTTGCTTCAAAAGTAGCTCGAGGTGAATATTACTCTCTCAAGGGATCTGGACAAGTCACCAAGGATAATTGGAAGGGCGATGAGTTAGTTCCGATGTATGAAACGATTCAATCAGTTACATGTAAGAAGTGCAATGGAAAGGGTTATATAGAAGACAAATGCAAAGCGTGTAATGGAACGGGCAAAATTCAAGAAGATGTACTCGTATATGTCGGTGAGGAACAAAAAAAAGAGAAAAAAACATTTACATATCCTTGTGGTGCATGTTACGGAACTGGAAATCGAACTGAGCATTGTAAGGAATGTGATGGGCATAAAAATTTGTATAAATACCAAATTCTTCCGGTTCCGTTTAAAACAGTTATTACCGGTGTCCCAGTGCTACATAGTAGTGCTCAAACGAAATATGAAAAGGAGATGGGTGATGATTTACATAAGATGCTTGAAGAAGTCGAAGGAATTAAATTTTCAGATTTCAAGACTTTAGATTCTAAAGCTGAAGCATCCTTGGGTTACTGGAATAAAAACATAAAGAAAACAATCTCCTCTGCGGGAAGCGATTATAAAACTCATGAGAAGGACAAGGATTCCCAAATTACTACACAAATTTATCTGTTTCCGATGATTCAAATGTTCTGCGAAACCAAAAAAGGCAGTAAGTTCGAGATCTACTCGATTGGGTCTGATACCAAATTTATGATATACTCTAACTTCTAATTTTTTTATTATTTTTAAATATTAATTTAATTTTTAATAGATATTTTTTAAGTAAATTGAAATTTATAGAATTAACTGCAAAATCTAGTTGATCTAATGTGAATGATTTTAATTATTATCATCCCACTCGAATTCAATTTGGATGGGGTCGAATAAATGAGATTGGAAAAAATGTTGTTCGAAATGGGAAAAAATGCCTTTTAGTTACTGTAAAACCATTTCCGGCTATGGAAGGTTTATTCACTAAGGTGAAGCGATTATGTGAAGAAGCAGGAGTTGATGTTATTCATTATGATGGAGCTATTCCAGAACCTAATGATGAATGCGTGAACATTGGATCAGAAATTGCCATAGAAGAGAAGGTAGATATGATTGTTGGGGTTGGAGGCGGGTCAACGATTGATACTGCAAAAGCGATTGCTGTCGGTGCTACTCATGATGGAAGTGTATGGGATTATAGGCTTGGTCAAAAAAGAATTGATGGCAAGAAAATACTGCCCATAATTGCAGTGCCTACAACGGGTGGTACAGGTTCAGAAGTGACTAATATGGCAGTAATAAAAAATAAAGAAGATAAAATTAAATCTGCTCTTGCAAGCTGGGATCTTACTCCAAGTATAGCTTTAATTGATCCTGAACTTACATTAACAGTACCCCCGAATATAACTGCTTCGACAGGTTTTGATGCATTTACTCACTGTCTTGAAACATTTATCAATATAAATTCCTCAGATTTCATAGATCTCTTCGCTCTGGAAGGATTAAAAAAAACAATTAAGTATCTCCCAATTGCAGTTAAAAATGGGTCCAATCGAGAAGCAAGAGAAGCACTCTCGTTTGCAGCAAATTTAGGTGGACTTTGCATCTCGAATATAGGAACCACGCTCCCTCATGGAATCGCAATGGCGCTTGGAGGGCATAGCTCAGGAATTTCTCATGGTCAATCTCTGGCAATTTTATACCCTGAAATAAATCGGTGGACTTGGAAACATGCTATTAAAAAATATGCCATTATTGGACGCTTATTTAATCAAGATTTGGAGAATGTAAATGAGAAAACAGCGGCTGAAAAATGTTGTGAAGAGATTGACTCATTCTTGAAAATAATCGGCTTATGGAGTAACTTAGAAGATAAAAATGTCTCTATCCATGAATTCGGAAGTATAGTAGAAGATACTCTAAAATTACGTAATTATAGTCTTCATCCAAAAATCGCGACATCTGAGAATGTTATGGATTTACTCAATCGAAGTTATAAAAGAAATTGATATATTTCAAATCCTTAACGTTCCAATGAGCCTTATTTCAAATTCGATGGATATTAACTCAAATGAGTTCTTTATTCTAAAATGCCATATCTATTAAAAATCTTGACCGTGAGTTTTACTAACCATCTTAATTTTGCAGGGGTTTTGCTAAAGATGGTATTAAATGACGCTAGATATTCATTTTCCTTGGAATGTAATCCTTTTTCAAAATTTGGATAAGTGAGACCGCCTGTCAACTTTGGAGGTTTTCCAAAACTTTTAACTTTTTTCCACCCTTGAGAAGGATCTTTCGAACCTAACCACGTTTTATCTGTTTTAACTCGAAGGGTCTCTCCAGAAATGAATTTAATCTCTCCATATAAATTGACCAATCCCAAACCTCCGATATAATCGGTGTTTTTTAAGAGAACTTCATTCTCTCCTTTTTTTAAAAATGGTTTTATATCAAAGATTTGAATATTATTTTCAAGCACGACATAGTTGAGTGTATGGCGTGTAATTACTTTACCTATTAAGGAGTTGTTGATGTAGATTTCACAAAAAGTTCCACCTATGACTTGAATGATCGCATCTTGAATTTCTTCCTCCTCAATTAATATGTTTTTTTTAAAATAACTAATTTTAAAAGAATTATTTCTGCGATCTCTTGTATATATTGATTCACTAGGTATGTTTGGGTCTTTCCACTCTATATTTTCTTTTAAATCTTGTATTTTATCTTCATAAAATTGGATTAGCCAAAGATACTGTTGTTTAATTGAAGAAAAACCATCTGATTTTGACATCTTCAACCATAATTGTTCATATTCTTCTAATAAATTTCTCAATTCGTCCCGAATGGTTACAATCTCTTTTATAATAGTACTTTTATACTTTTGACTGGCATGTTTAACGGAAAAATCAACAAGTTTTTTGGAATTAATTCTTTTTAAGCAATAAAATCGCATATGCTTTAGAACAAATGCAAGAGACTGAATAAGTAATTGGTTATCCTGAAAATTTCCAACATTTTCATCAAATATTTGGATCATGTTATCTAATTCTTTAATCAACTTGTCAAATTGATTGGTTTTTATGTTCCGTTTATATTTTTTAGTATTACTTGCATAGGGATGGCTAAAGAAATGATTGTAATAAAAGGTAGGTCTCACTCGTAATTTTTTTTTATCTTGAATTGTTCTAATTTTATTGAATACGGTTAAAAGTTGGGCATGATTTGCACCAAAGAGATACAGAAACGCTCCTTTCCAAAAGTTTAATAAATTGATCGTTTTTTTTGGATTCCATCCTACTTCTGCTGAATATACAAACCCAAAAAGGCGGTTTTCTCTTAATTCTTTATTCTTGTAGTCTCCCCAACTCGAGGTAACTTCTCCTTCTATTCCCCTCATATAACCATATGAAACTAAATTGCTAATATTTTTTTCGAAATTAGTGATTGCTGGAAAAATCCTATTATAATCCCAAATTGAGGGGCATACCAAAACTGGAAATTTGAATTCACGTAATGAATCAATGATTGGATGTTCCTCTTTAAGGTTATATTTCCAATACATAATTATCATGTCTTCAGGTAAATTCTTCAAGATTTCTTTATATTTATATAAAATATCATGGTAAATGATGATTTTCTCATATCCATGCTTCTTAGCAATATCATAAACTTTGTTATAATGTTGAAAGTAAGCTTCTCCTTTACCAATTTTTGAAATATAATCGTGAGACGCTCCTTTTCCGACATCCCAACTTTCATCCGCTGCCATGTGGAAATATTTTGAGATAAAAACAGTGCTTAATTCTCCTATCATCTCGTCTAATAAGTCATAAATTCCATTGTTGGCAATATTCAAGCTATTGGAAGCAGGAAATTCTCCATATTTCCAATACTTTTCTTGATATAATATATTTTCCCAATGTCCTATTGTTTGAAATATGGGTATGATATCAACAAATCGTTTGCTTGCAAATTCTACTAAGTCTTTAATTTCCTCTTTAGTATATGCTCCTCTACCTTTCCCAATCTCTTCATAATTTTTAAAATGGAACATATCTTGCATGTAAACGAGATAATATTGATTGATTTTGAAGCTACTTAAAATTTGAACAAATTTTTTTAAATTTTCTATGGTTGCTGCTTGTCCACGAGAAATGTCATCAGAGATTCCACGTATTTGTAATAAAGGGTAATCAATGATGATGAATTGATCAATTATTGGGTTATTATGATGAGCTATTAGAATTTGTGTAAGAGTTTGTATGGCGTAAAATAATCCTTGCAAGGATTTCGCTATAATCAAGATAATAGAACCCTTGGAAATGATGATATAACCTTGTTCTTTCATATTTTTAATATTCATTAAACTTTCCAGATTTAGATTTGGGAACTCTCGTGAACAGGTTACAAGAGGATCCTCTAAATAATTAATATCTTTCAAATTACTGAGGAAATTTTCATCTAATTTCTTTTTTAAACCACAAGAAAATAGTTGGTCTTGGAACTGTTCTAATAAAAATGAGTGATTTTGAGGAATATCTGAGTATATTATTGTTTCTTCCACAATTTTATACATAATATTGTCAAATCGTTTAAAATGTCTAGGTCGTGGAATTAAAAATGGTTCTTCCCCATCATTTTTAATTTTGATGAGATTTTCGAGGTAGATAAACATAATTTGATATATTGAAGGAGCTAAAATAAGGATTTGGAGTTATATCTAATCAATTGCTTCCTCAATTAATATCACAAAATTACTTCCTTTATTATGGATGCCTTTAACCTTATCCTCTACCCAAATTTGACCATTATATGATTCAATTAATTTTTTTACTAAAGATAATCCTAACCCCAATCGATCAAAACTCTTCGATTCAATAGTACCTATTTGAAAAATAGTTGTTTTTTGAGTATCTGATATACCTATTCCGTTATCAACAAACTGAATTTGAATATTCGGCTTGTCATCTATTCTTTTCTTATCAATTATAATATCAAGTTCTACGAATTTATTTCTATTATGCTTGAAAGCATTATATACGACATTTTGGAACACGTCCAGTAATAATTCATTAGCTCTCACGAAAATATTCTCAGAAGGTGAAATTAATTGGAAATTTAATTTCTTCTTTGGAAAAATTTTCCGGACTTCTTCAACGGCTTTTTTTATATACTCGCATGCGTTTATGGAAAGTAAAATCTTTTCCTTATAATCAATGGAGGAGATTTTTCTTATATTAGAAATTAAATTTGCTCCACGATTTACCTGGTTCTCAATGATGTCATATAGCTTTTCCAATTCGGATAGATCTTTTTCTTCCGTACGACATAATTCTACTGAAGATAATATCCCCTGCAAAATATTACTAACATCATGAGCAAACACATCTTTATAAAATTCAGCTCTATCATATGCCTCTCTATAATTTTTCTCTGAGTTCTTCAAATCCGTCTCTGCTTCTATCCGTTTAGTTATATCTTCGTAAGTGCATAAAATTCCGACGACTTCGCCCGCAGAATCGTGTAGTGGAATTTTGTTAGTATCCAACCATGCCTGTTTCCCATCTGCTTGTAACTGTGGTTCTATGATATGATATTCTGGTTTGTCCGTATCCATCACTAATTGATCAATTTCATAGAATGATTCTGATTCACTTATTTTCCAAGGAAGTTCATAATCAGACTTCCCGATTATGTCCTCCGGATTATCTAGTCCAGCAACTCTTGCAAAATTTTGATTACATCCTAAATATATTGAATTAATATCCTTCCAAGAGATTAATTGAGGAATATTGTCCATTATGAGCTGAAACATGTTTTTGCTTTTTATGAGTTCAATTTCAATCGTTTTCTGATTAGTAATGTCTCTCATAATCCCAAATAAAAAATCATTACTTCCCTTTTCATCTTGAATTATACTCAAACTTAATTCTCCTACAAAAGTTTCGCCATCATTTTTCAAGAACTTGAATTCTTCCATTTTAAAGAATTTATTTTCTCCTATTTTGGAAAGCTGCTTTAAAAAAGAATTCTTATCTTCTTCAAGGATAAAATCGACTAAAAGCTTTCCAATAAAACTTTTAGCTTCGTCTTCACTAAATAATTGAATGAAATTATCAGAAACTTTTATTATTCTTCCATCTAAATCCAAAATTAATATAAAGTCTGGATAAGTCCTCAATAAAGTGTCATAGAGGATTTCTTTGAACCCATTGTTAAAGACATCGTTCATATTAATCTCAGAATTATTATATCTCAAATTTTAAAACTTGTCAATTTTGATAATTATGTCGATTGAATTTATAAAGTCTTTGGCTTGATATTATTTATATTAACTCATTTATTTTTTTTTCTTATTAAGTTGTGTCTTAATAAGATTAATTAATTCTTGCTCAGTGAATTCCTTTTCAATTACAATTTTGTATCCTTTATTGAAGCGATTTTTTAGCCAACTAGGCATTAACCAAGCTAATCCAAAACCAATAGCAAAAATCACTGCAAGAATAGCCGTTACTCCAAATACCGCTAAACTAAGAGGATTGCTAGGATCTCCCCACGTAATACCTTTTGGTTGGAAGAATTCAGGAATGTTACTAAAACCAATGATAAACGAAAAAATAGCAATCAAAATATAACGAATTTCAATCCAAGGTTGAACATCTTCATTTTTTAGCTTTTTATATGAAGAATAGGAAGCCCAAGCCATCCAATCGAAAACAATCATTGTATAGGGAACATCTAAAGAAACATGTATATAATAAAGATCAGGAACGCCTCCAAGACTTAGAAATATTAAAACTAATTGAATAATTCCTAAACAAATTACACTAGACAACATAATTATTCCAATTTTCTTCTGATTTCTATAGAATGTCAAGTATGTAAATGATGTGGTTGAAATAAAAGAAATAAATACAAAAACCTCTAGATAGCCTTCATGGAAATTAAATAGAAAATCGCCAATAAATCCAAGACACAATGAAATAAAACCTACACCAGCTACTAATAGGTTAATCAATTTATGTTGTATTCCCTTTATCAGAAAAAAAATTCCCACAATAATTAAAACTCCAATAAATATCATTAAAAAGCTTAAAAACACTAAATATAATGAGTTCATTTTCTCATATCTCTGCTATTGTTATTAAAGATTGATTTGAATTTAATTCATCCAATAATTTTTTTACTACTTCTTCAGTATTTGGCACTTTTAAATCCAGGAGTCGCTTTTTAAGAGAATTTTGAATGACTTCTACTAATCTTTCATAATTTAATTGATTAAATGGATAAAAAGGACCCAATTGATCCTTTATTGCTAGCTTGATTAATCCTCGACCCGCTGGAAGACCTAATTCAATATACTCAGACAATTTACTACCAAGATATTTAATGATTTCCATGATTAAACGTTAATTTTGATGTATTTGATCGAAGCACTATTTTCTTAAAAATCAAATCCTTATTTAAAAATTCCTTATTTAAAAATTAATCTTTGAATTTTCTAATAAATATGATCAGAAGAAAAGGATTACTCGATATTTACTGAATAAGTTTTTAAAATTTATTTTTTTATTCTAATTAGTAAGGCGTAAATACATCATGAATGAAACTAAATTGATCAGAAAAAATTTCAAAGGATACTTTTTCCCTACCGATGCTATTGCACTCTCGATTACTAGTATATTTGCAGCAATAGCTTGTGTTTTAACGATGACAGTATCAATTCCCGTTCCTGCAACAGGAGGATACATAAATATTGGAGAATTAGCTGTGATGCTTTCAGGTTTAATTTTTGGGCCCATTATTGGATTTTTATCTGGAGGTGTTGGTTCAGCATTGGCGGATATTTTTCTAGGATATCCTAACTGGGCATTCTGGACTTTTTTAGTTAAAGGATTAGAAGGTTTTTTGGTAGGATTAATAGCAAACCCACGCATCTTTCATGGAAAGCGTACATACAAAGATATAATAGGTGTGATTGCTGGGGGTTCATTAATGGTATTTGGTTATTTTATTGTTGAGTTATTTGTGTTTAATTTTGGAATTGTGGCATCTTTAAGTGAAGTTCCTGGTAACTTTTTTCAATTCATCTTTGGAGCAATTGGTTCCATCTTATTAATCGTAATCTTAAGAATTAGCATTTTGAATTCAAATCCTCAAACATTCGAGAGGATATTTGTTATTGAGGATAAAAGAGATCAACCATAACTACATTAAGACTCATAAAATTGAGATTTTATTAAATTAAATGCTTAATCTTTATGATCGTGATTTTTAATTTCATCTTCAATAGCACATAACGCACATTCCCCTTCAATCTCGGCTTTTTTACACGTTTCACAAATCTCAAAATGTTGTGAGCCAACAGCTTTACCAGCGCGACGTTTTGGTGAAAAAACCATAGAAATTACAAAAACAATGCTTACAGTTATAGTAATCGTAGCACCTGAAGGTAAATCTAATTCATATGAGAAAAACAACCCTAAGAATGAGGATAGTGCTCCAAATAATACTGAGAGTAATATAATTCTATTTAATTTATAACTCCATTGATAAGCAGCAGCAGCAGGAGTAACAATCATGGCAAAAACTAAAATCGCCCCTATTGCTTTTAAAGAAACAACAATAGCTAGTGAAATTAATATTAAAAACAAATAGGATAAAAATCTTACAGGTAACCCAGTAGCGCTTGCCATTTCTTCGTCAAAAGTCATAAAAAATAATTCTTTTTTCATAAAATATATAATTCCAAGAATGAAAATACTGAATAAAATTAATAAGATGAGATCTTCGGTCGTAACTACAAGAACATTTCCAAATAAAATTGCATTTACACCGGCATTATAGGTTTTTATTAAACTAATAAACAAGACGGCTAACGCCATGGTAAATGAAAATATAATTCCTACTGCAACGTTATTATCTTCTACATAACCTTTTTCATTAATAAATCCAATTGTAAATGCAGAGCCTGTCCCAAACAAGAAGATAGTTAAGAAAGGGTTAACTCCAAGAAGTATCCCTAGAGCACCACCTGCAAAAGAAGCATGTGCAATTCCCGCTCCCATAAATACAAGTTGTCTTAGAATTATATACACTCCAACTAATCCACAGATAACCCCTACCAATATTGATGTGATTAATGCCCTTTGTAAAAAGGTGAATTCCATTAAAGCTTCAAAAAAATTTTGATAAATCATTATTTACCTATTTTAATATATTCACTTTGATTTTATTAGTTTTTATTATTATTAATTTTATTTCAATCCAATTTCATTTAATTTCATATCATAAGAATATTTAAATAAATTCAAACTTATTTACGATCTATCGTAATTACGATCAATCGTAAAAATAATCTTATAAAATAGATGATCAAGATACAAACCCATTCAAAAAATCGATTATTAGCTCTTTTATGGATCGTTTCTCTAGTCATGGGAATGAGTTTTGTTAAAATAATTCCAAAGGAACTCATTTCAGGAGAAAAACCATTAAATTCTACGATTAATCCATCCACTACTACTTTAAAAATAGTTACATCTATTACAATAATAGAAGATATTGTGGAAAACGTGGTTGGACAAGATGTTGAAGTAGTAGTAAGTGGGACAGAAGATCCCCATTCATATGAACCAACTAGTAGCGAGATATTAGCATTGGAAAATGCGGACATTATCTTCCGAATGGGAATAGAGGATTTAGAACCATGGTGGAGATCAGAATGGGACGATTCCATTGTAATAAAATTAGTAGATCCATCAATGATCAAAATAGATCCATTATTAGGATTTGGAAATCCTCATGTATGGATGGATCCTAATAATGTTAAGAATTTTACAATGAGAATTAATGGGACTCTTTGGGATAATGAACCTCTTCAATCTAACAAGTGGTTATTTTCTAATAATACAGTAACTTATCTAAATACTTTAGACTCATTAATACTTGAAATAGAAAGCGTTAAGAGTAGTTTTCAAGGGTTAAAATTAATACTGAATCATCCTGCCTTTTTCTATTTATTTCAAGAGTCTTTGCTTAATATTTCAAGGTTAGCTACAATTGAAAAAGGAGAGGAACAAGAACCTTCTGCTGTAGAAATAGCAAATATAATTGCTTTAATGAAACAAGAAAATTGCCATCTAATTGTTACCGATCCACAACACAAGACTGAAAATGTATACGAAATTGCGAGAGAAACTAACTCTAAAATTGCTTTATTAACTGCCCTATTAAATGTAGATGTTGAGTGGGATGGTAATGCTGTCAACATTAATAATTATACTCAGATGATCGAATATGATATATGGGCATTAGCACACCCGCTAGACCCTCCTCCATTAATAGACTTATGGTTAACAATTTTAATAATAGGAATGGCTATAGCAATCATTTTTATTATAGGGATAATTTTAAGAAGGAGAAAATAATGGATCCAATTATAAGTCTGAAAAATATTCAAGTAGGGTATCAAAATACCATCGCACTTAATAATATTAATTTGGATATTTTTCAAGGAGAATATATTGGCATTTTTGGACCAAATGGTTCGGGCAAAACCTCTTTATTAAATACAATACTAGGATTGAAAAAACCAATTAAAGGTACAGTGAAATTATTTAATTCAGATAATTTAAAAAAAATGAGGGTCAATATTGGCTATGTACCTCAAAATCCAAAGGCTAAAAAAACTTTTCCAGCCTCAGTTGGTGAGGTTGTTGAAATGGGATTATATGGGAAAATTGGATTTTTAAAACCTCTAAGAATTGAAGATGAAAGACAAGCTGAAAAAGCTTTGCACGATGTTCACATGGGAAAGTTCAAGAATCGACCAATTGGGCATTTATCTGGAGGAGAATTGCAAAAAGTTATGGTGGCACGAGCTTTAGTTTCTGAACCGAAAGTAATTCTTTTAGATGAACCAACAAGTGCTTTGGATTTTTTGATGGTGAAAGAGTTAATGGAACTACTTACTGAATTAAATGAAAAATTCAATATTACAATCATAGTTATTAATCATCATTTAGATTTATTGACTCCATATTGTTCAAGATTATTGTTAATGGACGGTACTATTGTATTTGATGGAAATCCGAATGATAAGAAAGTAAAAGAAATAATAGATGAAATATTTATTAAACATTAATAAAAATATGAATTTTTAACTATAAAATCATGATGGATTTGGATTACAAGGTCATAAAATTAATTTTTCGTTTAGAAGAACCAGTTAAAATTAGTCATCTCTCAAAAAAAATGGTAATCGCACACTCAACGCTAGGTAGTTGTATTAAAAGACTAAAAAATGAAGGTTATGTGAATTACGAAGCTTATCATGAAGTCAAGTTGACATCTAAGGGGAATAATTTAGCAAAAGAACTAATTAGGCATGCTAGACTTATTGAAATCCTATTATATTCTGAATTAGGAGTAAAACCAGAACTTGCACATAAAGAAAGCGAAAAATTAAATCTACTGTTGTCGTGTGAGACTATAAATAAAATTTGTAAGAAATATGGACATCCCAAAAGATGCCCTTGTGGTGAAGAGATATTAAGTTCAAGTCATTGCCTATGTGAAGATGAGGTAGGAAACAAAGCTTAAAAAGTTAAATTATTTTAAATTTCCCTTTGAACGTTTAAGGCTCGAAGGATCTATTATGAATCACTTTATCAATTGCTTCTAGGCAAGCTTCATCCCAATCATCATTTGGTGATATATCCTTGCAACAATCTGGACACCAATCATCTGGATATGCATCATCCCGATCCTCAAATTCAATATCTCCATTTAAAGTTCCCCCACAATATAAACATGATCCTTCTTCATACCGTTCTAAAATTTCAAGAATTAACTCAATTTTCTTCTTATTATTCATGTTAATCATAATTGATATATGTTTTAAATTAAAAAATTAAAAAAAAAAATTATTTTAGGAATTTTGCTGCATTCGCTAGATTAATTTCTGCACCTTTAATGATATCTTCAAAAATATCTTTAACGCTTTCTATTGAATTAATAATACCAATGCTTTGACCTAATAAAACAGCTCCATCTACAATGTCTCCCCCATATACCATTTCATAATGCTTCTGATCCGCTAAGGCTTTTTCTGGAGTTAACATTTCTTCTTCAGCTAATTTTTCTTCCTTGCTTGAGACCACACCATGATGAAGTGAATAATTATTTTTCCAAAGACGTATTGGACCTAAAACACCAGTCACATATCTGGTATCTTGAGCTTTAGCTGGTGGAATAATGTTTTTATAATTTTCATGGAATTCACTTTCTTTTGCAGCAATAAATCTTGAACCCATCGCTATCCCTCCCGCACCCATTGCTAAAGCTGCAGCCAATCCTTCTCCCGTCGCAAAACCTCCACAAGCAATAACTGGAGCTTTGGGGAAGTTCTTTCTCACTTGTTGTAATAAGACTAAGGTGCTTATCTTCTCATAGGATTGATGACCACCACCTTCCCATCCTGTAGCGACCATTCCATCTACTCCTGCTGCTTGGCATTTTCCAGCTAACCATAATGAAGGAGCGACATGAAAATGCTTGATTTGAGAACCGCTCTCCTTTAGCTTCTGGAATGAAGCATTTTGAATCATTTTAGGAGTTCCAGCACTCGTGACTACATAGACGCATTGATCTCTCAATTTGGGATTATCTCGAATGAATCTTGGAATTGCTCGACATAATGAAGGGGCATCTACCTGTAATCTAGACGTCCTGATATTGAATCCAAATGGTTTATCCGTATGTTCAATTACATATTCCATGTTTTTCTTCATTTCCGCCAAACTACTCTTTCCAAACAAGTTAGTATGACTTAATACGCCTAGACCTCCTGCTTCTGAAACTGCAACAGTGAGTTCTGTAGTGTAGAATGGACCCATAGGAGCAGCAATAATTGGATGTTTAATTCCAAACATTTTTGTTATGTTAGTTTCTAAAACCACGATTTTTTACCCTTTTACCCTTATATTTAAAAATTTCTTAATATACTAATATTCGTAGTATTGAATTTAAAGGTTAATTTAGTTTAAATACTAAAATTTGTATAATAGCAAATTATCTAAAAGAAACCAAAAATGTTATAAAATTATATAGATATAAAAAACTCTTCAAATTATTCAAAAGATTATCATGAAATATCCCAACATTATCAGCATAGGAGAATTATTAGTAGAGATTATGCGGACAGAAGTTGATATTCCTCATGGTGCCTCAGCAGAACTATATCGTGGACCATTTCCAAGTGGTGCTCCTGCTATTTTCATAGATTCTGCAGCTCGTATGTCCAAGCAATTCAATTTAACAACGGGATTTATAGGAGTCAAAGGTTCAGACGAATTTGGTGATTGTATTATTTCAAAATTAGAATTCGATGGCGTGGATGTTTCTCAGATAAGAACCTCAAATGATAAAACAACGGGAATTGCTTTCAATCAATATAACAGTGATGGATCCCGCAAGTTCATCTTCGTTGCTGGAGCAGCTGGCGAAACATGTCAAGACGATGTAGACGAAGAATATTTTTCAAATATAAGAGCTCTCCATATTATGGGTAGTTCTCTTTCAATAAGCGAAACTTCAAGAGAAGCTTGTTATAAGGCTATTAGAATAACTCGGAAAGTAAATCCGAAAGCAATTATTTCATTTGATCCTAACCTTAGACCTGAAATGCTTGATATTAACACCATTTTAAAAATTTCTGAACCTGTTTTAGATGAAACTAATATTTTATTACCCAGTGGAGAAGAAGCTGAAATGTTAGCAGGAGTTGAAGGTGAAAAAGCTGCTTGTTTAAAATTATTGGAGAAAAACCCCGCTATTGTAGTATTAAAACAAGGAAAAAGAGGTGCTTCAGCCTTTATCGAAGATCAAGAGACGGAAATTCACGTTCCTGCATTTAATGTTGATGAGATAGATCCTACTGGAGCAGGAGATTCATTTGGAGGTGCTTTTATTGTGGGATATTTACAAGGATGGAATTTAGAACACGTTTTAAAGTTTGCTAATGCAAGTGGTGCTTTAAAAGTGAATCATTTCGGTCCAATGAGTGATAACTCGTATTCTGATACTATTAACTTTTTAGAACAATCTCGATAATTTAATTTATTCATTTCAAATGTAAGGAATAGACATCTACTTTGCTGATTTGATTTTTTAAAATAGATATATAACGAAAACCGGGGGGTTTAAATTCATAACTGGCTGAAAGTGGACCAAGAGCTTGTGTTTGAAAGATAAAAGGTTTATTAACATCAAACCAAATCTGTAGATTTTTTGCATCCTCACTTGTTTTGAGAATCTTTCTATAGCATGAAGTATAAATTTCACTAGGAACAGTGATATAGAATGGGAGTAACCAAAATCCGTGATTTATCATTTCAGTATCTTGAGCTTCCTTTAACCTATATTCTTTTAATGTATGTGTATGACCACATAAAACCATGCTTATCTTTCTCCGTATCACCTCATCTGAACCTGTAATTATTTTCAAAAAAGTAGCCCAATGATACATGACTGTCTGGTACTTGAAATTAAGAAGTTTATCAACTCTTCCTGTATCGTTATACTTCTGTAATTTTTCTTCAAAAAAGTCAGACCATTCAATTTCTCTATTCTTGATGTTTAGTTTCTTCTTGTAAATCCGCTTTTTATGAGAACTAATATTGGGTGAAATTGGTGGAGCATGCATTATAATGATGATTTTTTCATCATGTGATAATTGGATATATGATCGCAAGAGATCAAGTTGAAATTCTTTGAATCCTTTTGTACTAGGACCTCCCTTCAATAGATCGTGGATATCAGCAATAGAATCATGACCTGTATCTAAAAAGATAAAATTGAAATATTCCCCAATTTTAAGGTTATAATTCAGATTTGGATTTATAAATCTTAAATAATCTTTAAGAGTTTTGTCCTTGGAATAAAATGCAATGAAATAATCTGACAATTTGATGTCATCATACCCATTTATATCTGAACGAGTTAATCCAAATTTATTATAAAATTTCAAAAAACGTAATCCATAATGTCCCCAATGATAATCATGATTTCCAACTATGGTGAAAATTGGAACTAAAATTTCTCTTTTGTTGATAAACTCATCATCTTTTCCCAAGTAGGGCGGTTTATCTAATCCCTTATTAAGTCCAAGAATAATGTCAACAAAAACTTCGAAATTATTCTTATAGGAGTTATTATCTTTTGCAATTTTTACATAATCAACAATATCTCCAGAAAAAATTACAAAATCACATTCATCAATTGAGGATTTATGATTAACAAAACTTATTAATTTCCTTAGTGAATAATTAAAATTATATTTCGCCTTTCTCAGATTTTCATATCGATCCTCTTGAAATTCTTCCTTAAAGTCAAAATCACGATCTAAGACGAATTTATCGACCTTCTTAAGTTTTTTTTCATTATTCTTGCATCGAGCTATTTCTTTTCTTTTCTTTTCTTTAATAAAACTAATAATAAAGTCATTTCTACGCGCAATATGAAGGTCGGTGGCATGTATAAACTTAAAATTTGTCCAATCTTTATTAAAAATGGCTATACTATGATAATTAATCTTCGATTCGTTCGTATTTGGAATATTATGAACGATATCGAATAGTATGATTTTTTTTTTTATTTTTTCGAAAATCTGAATGATATTATTTATGATTGGATATGGAATTTCAAATTTAATTTCATAAAGTGCCTCTCTTTTTCCATAAATGCCCTTTATGTTTAATGCTGTTTTGTATATATCCAATTCGTTGCATTTTGCTTCAGTTAATAATGGTTGCTTTTCTAAATCATCTTTATCAATTTTTTTTATTTCAATGGCTCTTAATGGATATTTCTCACCCCTTCTTTCTGAGAAATTGCCAGTATCTTTCAAAACAGGTTGAATAAATAAATTCGAATGAAATTGTTCTAATATGCGTTCGATAGAATGAGTCTTCATTGTAACAACTAATGTACTAAAAGTGATTTTTTCTTCATAAGAAATGGCATTACCAATAAAATCTCTAAGATTCAGTAATGTAGGTTGCCCAATATTTGGCTTAATGATGATTGGGAATGTTCCTTGAGATATATCAAAAAATGTATTAATTTCCATAAAGTGAAATATTCTCTTTTTCGTTAATATAATTTGAATTTTTTAGTTAAAGTAATTTATTGTTTAAACCTATCAATCATATCCATTATAGATTATTAAATGAATTGACATGGAAAAATTATATCTACCAGACTTCACGTGTATTTTTGGTCCTAAATTTGCCAATCCATTTCTTTTTAAACAAGTAGATACGATGGTTTGGCCAATTATAAACGATATTAAAGCCTCGAAATCTTTAATAACTTTTTTAGAACTTAAAAATTTGCAAGATAGACAATATTTCTATCATCGTAAAATCAGTTTAGACGATCTCAGAGTTGAATTAAACTGTAGCGGTATAGAAAAAGCACTCATACAAGGAATGAATTTAGGACGAGAATATGGAATTGATAATTCGGACGTTTTAAACATGGTTAAACAAGATTCCAATTTATTTTCAGGAATTTTATCTTTTGATTTATCAAAATCATCCTCAAATTCAGAAGTGATACCCGAAATAAGGAAAATTTCATCTCAAATTCCAATTTGTGGAATCGCTCTTTATCCCTCCTTCACCAAGCAAGATCTAAATGAAAGTAATAACCATGTTTTTAACTCCATAATAACATATTGCCTTGAAAATGGTTTTTTCATCAAAATTGATATTGGGAACTCATTTCTACCAGAGAATTTTCCAGAGTATACTTCCTTTGAATCGTTAAAAGAATTCCTTTCCAATAATCAAGCCATTCCCGTTGTTTTGAGTGGATTAGATGTGTCCAGTGATTTTTCATCATATTATCAACTATTAAAGTATTATAACAATGTATGGATTGAACTGGACCCTCGTTCATTTGGTGGAATGACACCTAAGGATGCATTTCTTCAGATTTTTAATATAAAGGGATTTATTCAAAATTCTTGGCATAGAATAATGATTGGAAGCGCTACTCCTACTCTTGAATCTTCCCAGATGGTGCGAGGATTTTTAGAAGCTACTGAGGAACTTCCTTTTGCTCAGAAATGCGTATTAAGAACTTGGGCATTCCGAAATGTAAATCGATTGAACGAATCTGTGTTTAAACCAACAAGAGACATTAAATTGAACTTATTTAATCCTGTTATTAACCATAAAATTATTCAAACGGATGAAAATAGCTGTGAAGTAAATATTACTCATGAAATCACGCTTCGAAGTTATAGCATTACTCAATTAATATTTTTAACGAATTTAATTAAGAAAATTTATACAGAAACCAAACAAAATTACCCAGACTTGAAAAATGGAGAACTATTTTTGAGATCATATCATACTACGATTAGTTTTATTATCAATGAACATGAATATGGAAATTATCTTGATTTACACTATCATTTTGTAGAGATCTCTAAAAAAGAAAGTTCTCGATTTTTGCATACTGTACGTGCTTTGGAAAATCGTGCAGATTTCAATCATTATGATCACGAATTAGCATCAACATTTGGTTCAAGAGATTTAACAATTCCAATTTTAAATGATAAATTGGCAATAGGAAGTCGTGAGAATTTCTATGTAATAGCTACTTTTGGTCCAAGATCATTTAAAATCCTGATCAATATAAAACTTAGAAAAAAGTAAAAATATGTCTTCTATAAGTTCTGGAAGTAACATAAAGGTAAGGACTTTGGAGTTTTGTTCTAAAATAAAAATAAATTCACCAGAAATTTTTAAAGAAAAACGTCGTTTTTCAGAACTAATTGCACAATTTATTCAACAAGAATATGATCTAATTCCTTCTAAAGAAAGAATCGGAAAAGGAGTTGTTTATATTTCAAAACATATAGTGAAAGCACTTTTTCAATATTTGGGGGAAAATTCTCTCTATAAAATAGAGGATTATTATGAGCTTGGGAAGATAGCTTTTGATTCGGGGGAAATGAATGGAAATTCACGATTACAACATTTTGCTCTAATATTTCTTGCAGAATATGTATTTAATTATCCCGAACAATTTGATTCTATTCTAAAAGATGTCTTATATTATGCCACTAATGAAAATTGGGAGATTAGAGAAACTACAGTTTTCATTATTAATTTAGGTATGAGAAAAATGCCTGATCACTTGTTAAATGTTTTATCTCGTTTAATTTAGGATAAAAATGAAAACATCAGAAGGTTAGTTGCTGAAAGCCTTAGACCAAGTTCATCTTTAAAATGGTTAAGAAATCCCAATAAAAATGATCGAATTCTTGAGATACTAACTTCTCTAAATAACGATCCATCCATTTATGTTAGAAAATCTGTAGGAAACAATCTTAAAGATTTATCAAAATATATGCCTGATAAAGTATTAAAATTAATGATGGATTGGATAGAACGTTCCAATATAAAAGTTCATGATGAGTTGGCATCAGAAAATGATTTGGATAAAAACCAAAAACGATTATTATGGACAATAAAATATGCTCTAAGATGGTTACAAGAAAAAAATCCAGAATTTCATCCTAAAATTAAATAAATCCTAGGAGAAAATTATATTTTATATTTTGATGAAAAAAAGAATAGATTTGCGAAGCCTTTTTAAAATTGATATAATCTGGATGAAATTTATAAATTCTAAGACCTTGTTCTTAAATCAGAATTAACATGGACTAAATTTTTTAAATTCAAGCTCAGACTAATAAATTATATTTTTATGAAAAAAAACTTTCAAAATGTAACTCCTTTATAAATTTATGTGTCAATAACCCTTCCATTTTCAGCAATACTGAAGAAAACTTAAAAGTTTAAATATTTAAAAAGGGTATAAATCATAAGGAATTTTCTAGATGGTTGAAATGGTATTTTATTTATGTCAATATTTATTTGAGCAAATTCATCTCATTAATTCCTATATAGACAAAAATTAACTTTTAATAGTTAAACTTGATTTTTAACTAGCTAAAAATAAAATAAATTCAAGATCCAAAATCCTAGACTATGCCGAACTCAGACGAATTAGAAGAGGAAAAAACGGAGAAATCTGAAAACAAGTCAGAAAAGGATATTACTAGAGTTGATAAGGAATTTTTATCGAAAGCAAAGGATTCTAGAGACATAATTGATAAAAAATTACGAACATTTGAAGATAGTATTGAAAATATTGCTGATACGATAAAAAATGGAAAATCAAATGAAGAAAGAAAGGATTCTGATAAAAAAGATGAAATGGAGATTTCTCAAGAATTAATTGAAGCGAAAGAAAACCTTGAGGCTGTTAAGAAAAGGGTTGATGATAAAGTAGAGTATTTAGCAGCTCTTCAAGAGGAAATTAATAATTTACAGCAGAAATATAATCGAAACACTGAAGAATTGCAAAATTTAGAAGAACGCATAGAATTAACTGAAGAAAGTAAAGATAAAATGGAAAATGAATACCAAGAACTCTTAAAAAGTAATGAACAGCTTGTAAAATCTTATGAAGCCCGACAAGTCGATTTAATTGTATTAACAGATAGCGTTAAAGAAAAGGTTTCATTACAAGAGGAACTTAGAACTAAAATAGCCAAACAAAAACAAACTATCCAAGATAATGAATATTTACTTGATAAACAAAGAGAGGACGCAATTTCATTAGAAAAGAAAATTAAAAGCCAAACAGCTGAAAACGAAACGCTTAAAGTTTCCATTGAAAAGAATAAATTTGAATTAGATCATTCTAACAAAGAAATTGAAGCAAAGGATGAAGAAAAGAAAAATTTAAACGAGCAAATTGATAAAAAAGAACAAAGACTTAGAACTATCGAAAAACAAATAGAAGACTATAAACAAGGATTTCCCGAGATGGAAAAACAGACTACAACTTACGAAGAACTCCTTGCTAAATATAAGGTCCAACTATCTGAAAAACAACAAGATTTGATAACATTAGAATCCCGTATTCAAGAATTGAATGATACTTTTATATCAATTCAAGAACTAATTGCAAACAAAGAAAATTTACTTGAAGCAAATGAAAAACGGTTACAAGATATTAAACAAAACATTGAATCTACTAACTCAGAATATATTGAACGTGAGGAACGATTAAATTCTTTAACAGAAAAACTGCAGTATATGCAAAACGATCATGATAAACTGATAAAAGCAAAGGAAATTATTGATGAAAGTACAAATGCTTCTAGAGCTGTATTACAAAAATTAAAAGTGGATCTAGACAATCAAGAAAATGAAATTAGAGATAAAGAAAGTAGGATTCATAGATTAGAATTATTATCCACAATTTATAGGATTTCTAAATATTTTGGAGGGATTTTAATTGCAATGGGTATTTTATTCGTCATATTAAGTTTTGGATATCTGACAAATATCATTGATTTTGGAGATTTAAATTCTCCAATCCTTGGAGCTATTTTATTAATTGGAGCTATTTTTGCATTAGCCTCAGGTATTTTTCATTTAGAAAAATCCTAATTTTAAAATTATCTATATCAATTTAATAATTATTAGAAATAAGTTGAAAATCTTGACTGAATCCAAAACTGAAAATCCTATTGGTCAAAGAACTTTAAAACCCTCTCAAGGTATTCTATATGGTATAGGTTGTGGTATAGGAGGATCAATATTCGTTCTTTTAGGAACAGGAATTGATATTGCAGGCTCGGGAATCCTTCTAAGCATATTTTTAGCAGGAATTTTAATTTTTTTTACTGCATTAAATTATGCTGAATTATCAACAAGCTTACCTATGGCAGGAGGGTCGTATAATTTCAGCAAGGAGGGATTAGGAGGTTTTTTAGCTTTTATAATTGGGTTCTTTTTATGGATAGGAAATATTTCAGCTTGTTCTTTTTCAGCTCGAGCTTTTTCTTTAACAATTGAAGAAGTATTAAAAAGATTGGGAATATTCATTCCTTCTTTCTATTATGTATTATTAGCAATTATTGTAATCATTTTTATAAGTTTGGTACTTTTCAGAACTCAAAAAATAGCAACTAAATCACTTATATATTTGACAATAATTCTACTTGCAATATTTGGAATTTTTATATTTTCAGGATTAGTCATATCACAATTTATTTATAATTTTAATCTCACTATCCTCTCACAACCACTAAATCCAATTGGAATTGTCTCTGCACTCCCTTTACTTTTTATTTTCTTTATTCCTATAATTTCTAATTTAGCTTACTTAAATTCTAGTTTAAAAAATCCATCAAAAAATATCCCAAAAGTTAATATTTTAGCTATTGTATTAGCATTAATGATTTATCTAACAATTGCTTTTGTCGTTTTAGTGAATATTACTTATCCGCATTCTGAATTAGCTGATGCTCCATTATTATTACCTATAATATTGGAAAATATTTTAGGTCCCATCGGTTTTTTTGTAATGGTTTTTGCAGCTTTAATATCTACAATGATAGCAATTAATGGAGCTTTAGGATCTGGCGTCAGTATCATTACAGCTTTAGCGCGCGATCGTTTTCTTCCAAAAAAATTTGAAGAAGTAAAAAAGAGAACTCAATCACCTGTGTTTGCATTGCTTCTTACAGTGGTGATAGCAATAATCTTTACTTATTTTGCTGGAATCGGATTAGCAGCCGAAACTACCACCTTTATTTACTTTTTTGGTCTTGCTTTTGTGAATTATGCTGCGTTAAAATTGAGAAAAAAGAGAAAAGAATTAGATAGACCCTTTAAAGCACCTTTTTTTCCAATACTACCATATATCATTAGCGGAACTTTCTTGATATTTGCATTATTTTTCTTTTCTACTGAAGCAGTTATGTTAGGATTGATCATTCTTTCTATTGGTATAGGATATTTTCTATTAACTATTAGTGATAGGGCATCAAAATCCTTGACTTTGGCGGGAATTAAATCATTATTGGCTATTATCATCAGTTTTATCATTTGGGCAATTAATAATTTTACTACTCCTAGTCTTCAATTTTTAATAATTAATAGAGTCCTGGTAGGGATAATCATCTTCATAGTTGGAACTGTCATTTTTGATATCATTCCACTAAGAGAAGTAGTATATTTTTTCATTAAGAAAGTTGATAAAGGAAAAGTCGCAATCAATCTTGGAAGTAGTCAAATCATAGAACCCGGGAAAACACGATCCAAGTTTATCAACATGATAAATTACGCTTTTGCCCTATTGGAAATCATTTCTGGTATCATCATTTTTACACTTGCTTTTCTAATATTTAATGGAGAGATTATTATTACAGAACTCACCATTGGATCCACAATCATCCCTCAAATAACCATAAATTACCTTTTCAATTCAATTTTAGTTATTTTTGGCATTGTGCTTATATTAAGTGGCATATTGTTATGGTATACTAATAGGGAATTAAAATCAATTGGAATCTAGTTTAAAAAAATGAAAATTCCAAGAATTAACCTACATATTCATTCTACTTATTCTGATGGTAAAAGCACTATTGAAAAGATTATAAAAAAGGCTTTATCAGAATGTTTAGAATGTATAGCAATAACTGATCATTTCACCAATTCATGGAAAGCTAACATAATTCCAAATTTAGATACAATTTCGAAAATTAATAAGTATCGAAGCGAAATTTCATTATATCAATCTAATTTAGAGAAACGAAACGAAAAGCTTCAAGTACTTACTGGAGTTGAAATTGATTTAGGAAGCTCTAAGGAATATATCTTGAAACATATAAAACCAGAAGTTTACGATATCATATTGTTTGAATATCTCGAATCCCTTGAGTCGATTGCATTTATTAAATCTCTTTTGGGTTCATGGAAAAAACAAAAATCATTAAATAAACGATTTCCTTTATTTGGAATTGCACACATCGATCCCTCATATTTTCTTCATCAAGGACTCCAAGTTTTGATGAATTTTCTACTAGAGAATGATATTTTTATTGAATTTAATTCCAACTATTCACAATATTATTCTAGAACATATAGTTTGTTTTATGAAAAAATAAAAGAAGCAGGAATCCTAGTTTCAATTGGTTGCGATTCTCATGATACAAACCGACTTGTTGATATCAATGGACCTTGGGAAGCAATAAATGATTATTTGCTTCAAGATAATTTATTTAAACTGATCAAAAAAGTAAATAGTATTGAAAGAATGCGGAATTAATGATAATTTAATTTAAAAATCTTTTTAAATTTTCAACGAAATTTTTAAACCCTCTTTCAAAAGCTATATCAAGTAATAATTCGCTTTCATCCTTTGGGGTTTTTAGTACTTTTTTTGAAGTTTTGTTGCATGAAGCAAAAATTTCTTTTGTGGCTATTATTTTTTCATTAAGAGAGGTATTAGCTATTTCTGAGATTGTTTTATTGTTTTTCTCCTGCCATTTTCCTAAAGAATGACAAATAATCCCTTTTAACGCTAAAGGAGGAATAGAAATATAATTACTAATTTCTTTTGATATCCCTTGGATCCATTTAATATTGTCTGGATTCAACTTTACTTTGATATAATCATATTCGATATTTTTTAAATCAGTCTTATTAAAATTAATTGCATAAGTCATACATGTACACCTAACCCAATACTCTAAATAGAGTAGTAATTATATATTGATCGTTGTTAAATATAAAGATTAAGGAACAAGAGTTCCCAATTAACAATAATGTTAAATGTATATAAATATCCCTATTTTATTTGCCATATTATTAAATATTGCGAAAATAAGAATATTTATTTTTCTCAAATTTATACTCGTCATATGGAATTAGAAAAAAGGATAGATTTAGCTGCAAAATGGATTTTTGAATCACATAATTTAGTTATTTTTACTGGAGCGGGAATTTCAACGGATAGTGGATTACCCGATTATAGAGGACCAGATGGAGTATGGACTAGACGAGATATGGGTTTACCTCCTCCAAAATCTCCACCATGGGATCAAGTAAAACCAAATCAAGGGCACTATCTCATTGTAGAACTCCTTAAAATGGGTAAATTAGACTACTTAATATCTCAAAATGTTGATGGATTACACGTAAAATCAGGGATACCTTTTGATAAAATAGGAGAACTACATGGAAACATGTATTTTATGAAATGTTTGGAATGTAACCAAAAAATGACTTTTGAAGAAGTTGGATGGGATAAACAAAAATGGGGTCAAGGGTATCTCTCAAATAGGGTGAAAAATGGTCAACCAAACTGTCCTAAATGTGGTGGAAGAGTCGTATCAAGTATTGTAAATTTTGGAGATCCATTACCTGGAGATGTATTAGAAGAATCATTTAGAAGATCTGAGAAATCAGATGTTTTTTTTGTAATTGGTTCTTCTTTAGTCGTGAGTCCTGCAGCACTAATGCCAAGAAATGCCCAGCAGAGTGGTGCTAAATTAATAATTTTGAACCGTGGAGAGATTCCTCCATACTTTAAGCCAGATCTAAGATTTAATGAAGATATTGTCGAAGTCCTTCCGTTAATTGTCGATAAAGTCAAAAAAAAGATGGTATCAACCTAAATTCATGAAATTGAAATTGATCGATTAACAAATTTTAAAAGCTTGCTTTATATTATAGAAATAAAATTTGATAGAGTGAGAGTTTTTAAGAAGGCGGAATTGATTAATTGACGTAGAATAACACAGTTCTAAAGTTATAGATGATGGAGTTAGATGAGTTTCCCATAAATATCTGCATTTTTATTAAATTCTTTAGCTACTTTTCTTCCATCCTTACTTGATAATGAGAGTGACATTTCAGCATTCCTACTCAATGATCCAGAAAAAATTAATCGATCTCCCGAATAAAGCACAATATTTTTACTCGCATAAACCTGGTCTGCTCTAATCTTAACTTTTTGATTAAACACTTGAATATCCAGTTCGATATGATTATCATTGTAATTTCTATCGTAATCATCAAACCTATTTTGTCTTCTTGAGCGCGAAGGATTTATTGGATTGACTACAATATCTTGTCCGAAAGAATACATTTCATATTCCAATTCGTTCGTTAAGAAATCCCTTACTTCAATAACCGGTCTTGCAAGGTCCTTATCACGGAATCCATGGGGGACTTTTACCGTCATCTTAATGGTCAATACTTTTGCAATATCTCCGGATTCAATAAAAATGATCGTATCTATTATTGAGGGAAGCATTCCAAGTTCAATTCTCCCTATAAATCTTTGGATGGCATCAATAGCAGAAGCAGAATGCACAACTCCCACCATTCCCACTCCGGATAATCTAAAATCAGAGAAGATCTGGAAATCTTTTGTAGTACGTACTTCATCAAAAATCGTGAAATCAGGACGCACGAGAAGTAAAATATCTGCTGAATTCTCAAGACTCCCTTCTAACTTGGTATATTGTGTAATTTCGGGATCAACTTGCAGATCTCTCACGCTTTCAAGAGTTTTTACAATTTTACCCTTCTTTGAGTAATAATTAGCTAATGCTGCTGAAAAGGTGCTTTTTCCTGCACCTGGTGAACCAGCAACTAAAATTCCTTCAGCCTTAGTTAGGCGTTTCTTAAGTCTACTATTGATTGTATAATCTTTTAACGTCAAGCTGACTATTGGTCGTACTGCTGTTATTTCGATATCTTTTGAAAAAGGAGGTCTTGTTATTACAATCCTGAATTCTCGTAATTGAGCGACTACAGCTCCAAATTTTTGTATTTCTAAAAAAGAATGCGGATCTTCCCGTACATATTCTACAATTTCTATAGCTATTTCTTCAATCAATTTTTTGTTAATAATATCTAATCCTACTTGTTCCATGAACCAATTTCCAGGACTACCTTTTTTAGCATAAGCTGGTAACCCTCTCTTTAAATGGATGCTCATCGTATTTTCATCAAAATAATCCAAAATTTTCAAGCGCGAAGTTCCAAATTTTGAAGGAGATCTTTTTTCTTTGACTTGCATTATCTCCATTCCTTCAAAGACCCCAACATCTCCTTGAATTCTATCAGCAGTAATTAATATGGCATTATTTTCACGAGCTCCAATTCTGATTAAAGAATCTAATTCTCCTCCTGGTGCCATCTTTATCTCTTCTCGAGTGGGGCGATGACCAATAAGATTAAGAGTTATTATTCCCTCATTGTGAAGCTGTCTTAATTTTTTTAGGACACTTAAACCAAAAAAGCCTATTTCTTTTTGAACATTCGTTCGATATTCAACCTCAGCTACTACGATATTTGAGACGTAAATTTCAGGATGTTCTCCGAGATCACCATCTTCAATTAAATCTATAATTCTCCCGTTAAAAATCACCGATGTATCGCAAGCAAATTTATCTGGCATAGTCTTCTTCATTTATTTCTACGTTATTTATAATTTCGAACTTATTAACGCTATAATATATTGCTCTACTCAAGCGATCAACTGTAGCAACTATGAGATCTTTTCTCGAACTAAGGGCTACTCTTGAAATCTTGTCAAGATCTCGTAATTCGATAGGACTCCCCTCAAATACAGGATAAATGAGATATCGAGCGGATTCATTTTCAAAATCGGCACCTCGCTTGAAAACTCGAAATTCAATACCATCTCCATATCCGCTACGCACAAGATAACCTCTTTTTCTTAAATCCATGTAAATGATATATTTATGCCATAAATGATCATCATATTGTGAAAAATGTGTTAAAAGAGCTTCAAAATCGTAAACATCATTGTTTTTATCATTATCAATATAAATTAATAATCGCTTTCTTTCAGATAATAATAAGACTTCGACAGGATTAAGACTCAACTTTTCGGTATCTGGTTCTTCCTTTTCTAATTCTCCTATGTAAGAATTATAATAGAATTCTTGAATTGCTTCAGGATCAGAAACAATAACTCTATCTTTGCTGAGAATCCCTTCTACTTGCGTTTTCTCAGCTTTGTCATTTAATTTTTCTGTCATTATCTATGTATATCAATAATACTTCATGTCTAAAGAATTTTATCTATAGAGATTATTTAGCACAAAGAAAAAAAATTATAGGGATCGCTTTAAAATAAAATCTACCATAGGTCCTAATTTTTTCACGTTGTCATAAATCTTGGGAGCTTTTTCAATCAAATAATCTTTAAAAGCATCCCAACTCTCGATCTTATCACTTGGAGCTTCAGAGATAAGGGATTTTATCTCTTGAAAATCACTGGTATTGACCAACTGGTCATTTATTCTGTTTGATAAATCAGTCATGAAAAAGAGATAATAATCGTTAAGATCCCAGGGATTCATGACATTATCGGGTTTATTTCCATCACCAGTTTGTCTTCCTCGTAATAACCTCGTATCGACCATTGTCGGTAGAATTTGATTAAACGTGATATTTTCTTTTTTATACTCCAATACCAAGGATCTTTGTAAACCAATCGTCGCATATTTACTAGCCGTGTACGCAGCAAATTTTGGCATCGCATTAGGATATGCTGCGCTACCAGTAATTAAAAAGCGTGCTTTAAAATTT